>Ga0137394_10000129_pt1 | contig 51615 bp, 44 predicted proteins | sample czobulk116metaG_FD_108278 | JGI IMG/M metagenome (GOLD analysis project Ga0137394, IMG submission 108278) | Vadose zone soil microbial communities from Angelo Coast Range Reserve, California, USA - czobulk1.16 metaG | ecosystem: Environmental > Terrestrial > Soil > Vadose zone | place: USA... | reverse complement strand
CCAAAAGAAAAATACGAGGCTCACCGTGAGCCCCGCTTGAGGCGATTCTTCGCTACTTTGTATGGATTACAAGAAATCTGAAGGCTGCGGTTTTAGCCACCGCGTTAGCGGTTTAGTCCAACTGATAGTAGCGGCCATCCGCGTAAGTGATTTTCCCAACCCAGGCCAGTCTTTTTGTCCCATCCCTGGCCGGATTCGCGACAACAGTAACGGTTTCGCCGGGCTGACCCATCACGGTTTCCTTGCTGAGACCGGCCTTGCGCAACATTGCGGTGGGAAGTGTTTCCAGCGCCCATGTCGCCACCGTCCCGTCGGCTTCCTTCACGTCGAGATACACGTAGATGTGCGGGTTAATCCACTCCACCTTTGAGATGCTTCCCTTCAACGTGAGCGTTTTCGATGTGTCGAACTGGCCCGCCACCGAATGATGCGCGAATAAGGTGGACGCGGCCATCAGCAGGACGATCAGGACCGGCAAAAGACGGTCAAATCGATTTCGCATAGCGAATCCTCCACGCCTGTCGGAACTGAGTTGAATCATAATCCTGACCCCCCGATGCGTCCAGACAAAACCTCCAACTTGAAGCGTCCTTGCGCGCTGGTCACGAAATGGCCAGACTGGACAAGGCCGAGACTTAACCGCCGGGCCGCGAAATGCGAATCGTCACGTACAATTTTCTCCGCGCAGGAAGCCTGAGACGCTGCGGTCACTGGTCACGAGTGATCCGCAATCTAAAACCCGATCTGGTGCTGGCGCAGGAATGTCGTCCGCCACACAGTTCCCCCGGCGAGCGGTTCCGGCATGACCAGCATGACGCATTCGCGTGGCAATCCGCCGGAAGCAGAGGTTGGGGAAGCGGACTATTTGCGCGATGCGCGTCGTTGATTCCGATCGCGATTCCGGATTACGACGGCTGGGTGGTCGGCGGCGAGATCCGGAACACCGGGTGGTCGGAACGTCCTTTAATAGTGTTCAGCGTTCACGGACCTGTCGGTGAACGCGGATACATCCGCACCATGCAACACATTCTCGATCGAGTTGCCTTGCTTCGCGACCGTGCCGACCTTGTACTGGGCGGCGACTTCAACGTCGCGGTCGGATACCGGCAGCCACGTGAGCAAATCAGAATTCTGCGTGGCGAACGCGACATACTCGACCGCCTGACCAACGAGTTCGATTTGGTGAGCTGTTGGCAAGCCGCGAATCCGGACCGCCCCTTGGCTCAAACGCTGCGATGGATGGGGAACCCTGGTGCGCCCTACCATTGCGACGGCATTTTTGTGCCGCGTGCGTGGCTGCCCCGACTAAAGTCCTGCCGCGTGGTTCGTGGCTCGCGTTGGAGTCAGTTGAGCGATCACAATCCCGTCGTTGCAGACTTTCAGGCCGCCAGGATCGACATGCCGTGATGACCCTTTGGTAGACGAGGTGGTCGCTGGAAAAGGAGTCATCCCTGTGTTATCGTTCGACCGGATCCGTTACCGAAGCACTACCATGCACTCTGGATGAGTTTGCACGCCTTACGCGAACTTCGCCTGCGAAACCCTCGGGATGATGTCGCGGCCGTAGATCTCCAGCGTTTTCTCTTCCTCGCCGCACATCAAGTAGATGTTGAACTGGGTGACTCCGATCGAGCGCAGTTCCTGAAGCTTGCGGGTGTGCTCCGCAACGTTCCCGACGATACAGAACCGGTCGACGACTTCGTCGGTAACGAACTCCGCGTTGCTGCTGCCGACTTCGGCGTGATGCAGGTAATTGTATCCTTTGCGATCGCTGATATAGGAAGTGAGTTCCGGAGGCAATTCCTCGGGCTTGTAGCGCGACACCAGATCGACGACATGATTCGACACCAGGGCCGGGAACCATCGAACCCGTTCCCGGGCAATCTCCTTGTCTTCGGAAATCCAGACCGCGGTTGCGCTCATGACCCGAATCTTGGAGAAATCCCGGCCGGCTTCCTCGGCGCCCTGTTTGACGAAGCCCAGGCACCACTTGATCAGATGCGGATCGGCGAACTGCAGAATAACGCCGTCCCCGATGCGGCCCGCGCACTTCAAGGCCTTGGGCCCGTAGGCGGCGACCCAGATTGGAGGAACGCCGCTATCGGCCCACGCCATCTGAATGGAATGGCCCTCGTAGGTAATCTCCTTTCCGCTGTTGAGATCGCGAATCACTTGAACGGTCTGTTCGAGATACTCGAGCGTGGTCGGCTTTTTGCCCATGACACGGCGCGAGCTGTCACCGCGCCCGATGCCGCAATCCATTCTTCCGCCGGAGATCCTGTTCAAAGTTGCCAGCAGGCTCGCCGTCACTGTCGCGTCACGAACCACCGGATTCGTCACGCATGTACCCAGGCGCATCCGGCGCGTGTTCGCAGCCATCAGCGTGAGCAGCGGATAGGGCTCCTGCCACAGAACATGGGAATCGAAGATCCAGCCATAGCGGAAGCCAGAAGCTTCGGCCTGACGCGTGAGACTCACGATGTGATCGGGAGTCATATCGGGCTTCAACGTGAATGCAAACTCGAACATATCTGCTCCTGGAACGCGGGCTGAAGCCCGCGACTACATTGAGTGGGCTGAAGCCCGCGACTACATTGGTGGGCTGAAGCCCGATTACATTGCGCTACTCTTTCACCAGATCGCCATACGATTCGGGGCGCCGGTCCCGGAAGAACTGCCAGACCTGGCGGACTTCCTGGATCTCATCGAGATTCAAATCGCCGACGACAAGCTCCTCTTTGTCACGCGATCCTTCCGCGATGATCTTTCCCCGCGGCGTGCAGAAATAACTCTGGCCGTAAAATTCTCCGATATCCCACGGATGCTCGTTTCCGACACGGTTGATTGCGCCGACGAAGTACCCATTCGCAACCGCATGGGCCGGCTGCTCGAGCTTCCACAAATACTCGCTCAAACCTGCGACAGTCGCCGAAGGGTTGAAGACAATCTCCGCGCCATTGAGTCCCAGAGCCCGGGCGCCTTCGGGAAAATGGCGGTCGTAGCAGATGTAGACACCGATATCGGCGAATTGCGTCTTGAACACGGGGTAACCCAGGTTGCCTGGCTTGAAGTAGAACTTCTCCCAAAATCCCGGTGCGCAATGAGGAATGTGGTGCTTTCGATATTTGCCGAGATACTTGCCGTCCGCATCGATAACCGCAGCCGTGTTGTAGTAGACGCCTTTCAGGTCTTCTTCGTAGATCGGCACAATCAGCGCCATGCCATGCTTCTTTGCGATTTCGCGCATGAGCTGAACGGTGGGACCATCCGGAATCGGCTCGACCATTCCGTACCATCGCGTCGATTGCTCGGCACAGAAGTAAGGACCCGTGAAGATCTCCTGCATGCAGAGAATCTGAACTCTTTTCGACGCGGCCTGCTCGATGAGTTTCAGGTGTTTTTCGATGGCATCGCGCTTGATCTTCTCCAGAGATTCTTCAACCGGAGTTGTACACGTGGCCTGAATCAGTCCGCACCTTACAACGCGAGGCATATTACATTTTCTCCTTGTCCGGGAAAATCGGGTCGTAGCCGCGAATGACGCGAATTACGCCAAATGGGCGCATCAAATAAATTCTTGACGCACCCATTGGCGTAATTCGCGTCATTCGCGGCTACGACCCCATTTCCCTCTCCTTCCACAGAGCAACCAATACAATACAAATCCCAAACCGAAAGTTACAAACCAGGCATACGTATATAGCGTATCCAGAAATCCGGGCATCGCGACTTGCCCTCCCGGCGTCGTGGCGGCGCGAATGAAGCCGGGCACAACCGGGGCCACGGCCATCACCAATGTAATGATGGCGCGCCAGTTGATGCCGTTGGAGTAGGAATACTTTCCCCGGGGATCGAAAAGCGCTGCGAGATCCAGGTTCTGTCTGCGCAGCACCCAATAATCGCAGATCAGAATTCCGGCAATGGCGCCCATCAGGCCCGAATAGCCGATAAGCCACGTGAAGATGTAAGCACCCATGGATGCCATCAGCTTCCACGGCATCATCAACACGCCGACCACGGCCGTGATGAGACCTCCTGTCACATACGAAATCAGCCGGGGATTCAAATTCGAGAAATCGTTGGAAGGCGACACGACGTTGGCGGCCATATTCGTCGTCAGCTGCGCGGCAAAGATGACAGCAGTGGCGAATACGATGACGACAAGGCTGTCGAATTGCCGCATCAATTCCACGGGATCCGGAATCGCACGGCCATAGATCAACAATGTCGCGCTCGTTACGGCGACTCCGATGAACGCAAACGACGTCATCGTCGGCGGCAGGCCGATGGCCTGGCCCAGCATTTGCGATCGCTGCGATTTTGCATAGCGCGTGAAGTCCGGAATGTTCAAACTCAGCGTCGCCCAGTAGCCGACCGAGGCTGTCAGCGCTCCCGGGAACACCGACCAGAATGCATTGTGCTGCTTCTGCAGAGCGGCAGATTCGCTCAGAACCCTGCCCAGACCGCCTGCCTTCCAGGAAGCCCAGATCAGCAGAACGAGTCCTCCACCCAGAAGCAGCGGCGCGGACCAGGTCTCGAGGTGCTTGATTCCCTCCACACCTTTCAAAATGATGAAGACCTGAATTCCCCAGAAGAGAAGGAAACCCAGTGCCGCATGAACTCCGATATTCAGCCAACCGGGCCACATCACGCCGAACAGCGCATCAAGCGCTGCTCCGCCGATCCAGGTCTGTATGCCGAACCAGCCGCAAGCCACGATCGCGCGCAGGATCGCGGGAACATTCGCGCCCTTCGTGCCGAACGAAGCCCGGCACAGCACAGGAAATGACACCCCATACTTTGTGCCGGCGTGGGCATTGAGGACCATCGGAATGAGAACGATGGTATTGCCGAGAAGAATGGTAATCATCGCCTGCCACCAGTTCATGCCGGCTTCGACGAAACCTCCCGCCAGGGTGTAGGTGGTGATGACGACGCTCATGCCGATCCAGAGAGCTGCAATGTTCCAGGTGGACCATGTTCGTTCTCGGATGGTGGTCGGTGCGAGGTCGCGATTCCAGAGCGGGCTATCGGAAATGTCCTGCTGCAACTCGACGAAATCCTGTCGCGGCGGCCAATGACGGCCGGCGGTACGGGCGGTCATGCAAACGTTCCCCGCTTGAGAAAGCGGCCCATTCCGGCCTTGCCCTTGAACGTTCCGTTCTCTACGATCACGTTCCCCCGCAACAGGACTGTCTCCGTCACGCCCCGAACCTTCCGGCCTTCGTACGCGCTGTAGTCCACGCGCATGTGGTGGGTTTTCGCGCTGATGGTCTGCTCTCTGTCGGGATCAAAGATCACGATATCCGCATCCGATCCAACGGCGATCGTCCCTTTCCTGGGAAAAAGTCCGAAGATCTTCGCCGCCGCCGTCGAAGTGAGTTCGACAAACCGATTCAGATTGATCCGTTTTTGGACAACTCCGCCATCGAACACCAGGCTCATTCGGTGTTCAACACCCGGGCCCCCGTTGGGAATTTTGCTGAAGTCGTCGCGGCCGAGCTCTTTTTGTTCTTTGAAACAGAATGGGCAGTGGTCGGTCGAGATCACCTGAAGGTCATTCATGCGCAGTCCCTTCCAGAGTTGGTCCTGATTGGATTTGTCGCGCAGCGGTGGTGTCATGACATATTTGGCTCCTTCGAAACCCTCCTGTTCGTAGTAGCTGTAGTCGAGGAAGAGGTACTGGGGACAGGTCTCGGCATAGGCCGGCAAGCCGAGGTCACGCGCGGCCTGAACCTCTTTGAGGGCGTCGTAAGAGCTGAGATGGACGATGTACACGGGAGAGTTCGCCATCTCCGCAATCGCAATTGCCCGGTGAACGCCCTCGGCCTCGGCGAGAGTGGGCCGTGTCAACGCGTGGTATTTTGGAGCCGTCCTGCCCTCGGCGAGAGCGCGCTTGACGAGTACATCGATGACCACGCCGTTCTCCGCGTGCATGCAAATCAGACCGCCCGCATCGCCGGCAACGGTCATTGCCTTGAAGATCGTCGCGTCGTCCACGAGAAAGACACCGGGATATGCCATGAACAATTTGAAGCTCGAAACCCCCTGGCCGATCAGCCCCTTCAACTCCGGCAATCGCGCGTCGGGTAGATCGGTGCAAATCAAGTGGAAGCCATAGTCGATGGCGGCCTTTCCTTCAGCTTTCGCGAACCACACATCCAGGGCTTCGTTCAACGATTGGCCGCGATATTGCACGGCGAAATCGATGATCGTGGTGGTGCCACCAAACGCCGCAGCTCGAGTCCCCGTTTCGAAGTCATCGGATGACGATGTGCCGCCGAACGGCAGATCCAGATGTGTATGTGGATCGATTCCACCTGGAATGACGAGTTTTCCAATAGCATCGATTGTGGTGTCAACGGTACCAACAACGCCCTCGAGTTCCGTTCCGATCATGACGATCGTTGAACCGTCGACCAGAATATCGGCAACGTAGGAATCCACTGCAGTAATAACATGACCGTTTTTGATCAGTGTTTTCATCGCGGCAAACTATACGACACCCGGGCACGAAGACACAAAGCAGCCTTTTGGCTCTGAGCTTGCACACATCAAACTAGGTTATACCTTTTGGTTTTGGGGAGAGTTAGGAATGAAGACTGGTCAAGACGTCATAGAAACAGGCTTATATGCTTCAGAATGCTGCGGCGAAGAGGAAATGCTGGAGAAGGATGCAAGCTTCCCGCGCTGCCGGCGATGTAAAAGTCTTTCCACATGGGAAATGGTTGACATACCGGAGCAACAGGCCGCGTAGGAACAAAAATTCCCTGAAAATGGATCGGGACGCGGGCTAAAGCCGGCGACTATATATCGGGAATTGGAACTAATTGATCCTGAATGTAGTCGCGGGCTTTAGCCCGCGTCCTTTTTAGTTATCGGCCGTTCAAGACGAACCGATTGTCATACGTCTGCTTCAGATCCACGTTCGCTTCTGCAATTTTTCCATCCACGAGCGACAGACTCTTCAGGACATTGGGAGGTCCGTTTTCGGGCATGATCCCGTCCGGAGAATACAGGGCAAGGTTGGCCCGCAGCGACTCCACGTAATGATCGCGGTCGGCTACCCAGAAAGATTCCGGCATGATTGCCGCGATCTCTTCGGCGGGATGCTCCTGAATGTATCGGAGGACGCGCACTGCGGCATTCACCACGCCCTGGACGGTGCCGGGATTCTGTTCGATGAATTCAGCAGTCGTGTAAAAACCTCCCGCGGGCCAGGGCCCGCCAAAAATATCCACGGTACCTTTCTCGGTCCGGGTGTCGTACAGCGCCTTTGCGATTCCGTCTCGTTCCAGCTTCGACGCCAGCGGATCGACGGTAACACCTGCCCAGACACGATCCTGTTCAAGCGCCGCCAGCATGGTGGCGATGCCGGCAGTCACAACAGGGATGGAATGTGGGTCGAGGTCATTCTGCCGCAGAAGGTACTTCACAAGCTGGTCGGTTGAAGATCCCGGCGCGGACACGCCTACCGGTTTGCCGGCGAGGTCCTTTATCGTGCGCACGTGATCGAAATGTCTCTTTCCCACCATCAGCACCAGACCGGGATAGCGATCGAACAGCGCCACCATGACCAGACGTTTCCCCTGCGCCTGCGCCCGAATCGTGTGTTCGTAAAAACCGGTGACCATGTCCACGGATCCGCCCATCATCGCGGCCAGTGCTTCCGAACCCCCGCGCAGATCGGCAATCGTCACCTCCAGGCCTTCATCTTTGAAGTATCCGAGCCGGTCGGCGAGCGTCAGCGGCAGGTATATGAATTGCGTCTGACCGCCAACGGCGATTCGAATCGAGGTTTTGCCGTCGTGCCGCGAACACGAGAGCGCGAGGCAAACAAATAGCAGGACGCCGATAACTTTACGCTGCCAGTAAACCATCCTGATCCGTCTTCCACCGCACGAGCCGGTGTTCGAGCCACGTTACGCCCATTTCGACCACGACGACAACGACGCAGAGAATCAGCATACCGGCATAGACGCCTGCCGCATCGAAATTTCCTTGCGCCTGGCTGATGATCCAGCCCAGACCCTGAGCAGCGGCCATGTATTCGCCTACAACTGCGCCCACCAGCGCGAATCCGACCGATGTGTGAAGGCTCGAGAGAATCCATGTCATGGCGGACGGCAGCAGCACATGCCAGGCCAGCTGAGCCTCCGACGCACCAAGCATCCGGGCATTGTTGATGATGTTCCGGTCGACTTCCCGGACACCCCGGTAGGCATTGAAGAAAACGATGAAGAAAACCAGTGAGAATCCCAATGCGATCTTGGAACGTTCATCGATTCCAAGCAGCAGAATGAAGATGGGCGCGAGAACGAGCCTGGGCAGTGCGTTCAATACCTGAATGTAGGGATTGAAAACAGCCGCCCAGAAATCCGATCGGCCCAGGAGGAAGCCGACAATCACGCCGCCCACGACTCCGAGAGCGAAGCCGCCTGCCATCTCCTCCAGCGTCACGAGCAGGTGATGGTAGATGTTTCGGCCTCCCAGAAGGAACGCCGGGTCACCAAGCCACCGTAAGGCGCGCGCCGCAAACACGGAGGGCTGAGAAAAGAAGAAGGGATCGATGACATCGAAACGCGACGCCGCCTCCCATCCGCCCACCACCAGAACCAGCAGCGCGGCGCGCAGCAACATGACGAGCGCACGTCTCTTAACCGGCATATCCAGCCATGACCTCCTCCTTGAGGTTTCTCCAGACGGTCTCGTAAATCTGGGCGAATCCTGGAATGAATCGCGCTTCAGCAACGTTCCGCGGCCGCGGCAGTCGGACAGGATAATCTCCCTTCAACCTGGCGTTCGGGCCGGCAGTAAAAAGCAAAACGCGGTCCGCCATCGCAATCGCCTCTTCTAGGTCATGGGTGACGAACAGCACCGTGGCTCCGATCTCCTGCCACAATTCCAACAGCTCGTTCTCCATCAGAGCCCGCGTCTGCGCGTCGAGCGCGGAAAACGATTCGTCCATGAGAAGAATGGGGAGACGGTTGATCAATGCCTGAGCCATCGCGACACGTTTTCGTTGTCCTCCGGAGAGCTGAGAAGGAAACCGTGCGCCAAGGTCGCGCAATCCCACGCGCTCGAGCCAGACGCGCGCCTCCTTGACGGCTTGTTGTTTGGGAACGCCGCGAAGAAGGGGTCCCAACACGACATTCTCCAGCGCCGTTTTCCAGGGCAGCAACGCATCCTGCTGAAACATGTAGACCGCGTCCCGGTTGATCGTGGCGATTTCCCTGCCGCCGCTGAGGACTCTGCCGGCCGAAGGTTTGAGCAGTCCCCCTATGAGATTCAGGACGGATGACTTACCGCAACCAGTGGGCCCCACAATAGCCACAAATTGCCCCTGCGGTACCTCAAAGGAGAGATCCTGCAGCGCGCTGTAGCCGCCAAATCGAAGGCCAACAGAATCAAGGACTACTTGAATCATCGAAGTTCCGCAATTCTGAAATTGGGAGCTAATTCGGGGACAAAAGATCTGACCAATGCTCAATTCCCAATGCTCAGCCGATTAATTCGGAGTCTGTCCACCGAATTAATCGGCTGAGCATTGGGAATTGAGCATTGGTCAGATCTTTTGTCCCCGAATTAGCTCCCAATTATCCCATTGACAGCCTTGGACTTGTGCCATTAAATTAAATTAGCATTTAATATCCATCGGCCCACCCGTCACAGGCCTCTAGGTGTCTCCTTCGATGAAGGTCGAAAGAATCGGAGATCGTCTCGTCAGCGCAGGTCTAATCTCTTCGGATCAATTGGAGTTTGCGCTCAAAGAACAGAAGCGTACAGGCGATCGCCTGGGCAATATCCTGCGGCAATTGAACCTGATAACCGAAGACGATCTCGCGAAGGTTCTTGCCGAAGCCGCTGGCATTCCGCATGTGTACGTCCGGACCATGTCGATTGACCCCAGCGTGGTGGCCGTGCTTCCTGAGGCGGTAGCCCGAAAATACAAAGTGTTTCCGATCGCCGTTGAGAATAATTCAATTACGGTGGCGATGGCCGATCCACTTGATGTCTCGACGATCGACCGCGTTCAACAGCAGACACGGCGCTATGTGAAGGTCGTTTCAGCGACTGAATTCGACATCCTGACGACCATTGATAAGTATTACGGCGCGATTCGCGAAGTGGGCACCCTCGAGGACCTGATCGAAGACGCCGTCAAGCAAACCGAAGCCAAAGGCGCCTCCGAAGGACGGGAGGATCTGGGGCTGGTTGCTCCGGTGATCAAGCTGATCGATCTCCTCATCCTTACCGGCGTCTCCGAGCGCGCGACCGATATCCACTTTGAACCGGAAAAGAACCTGGTCCGCGTGCGCTATCGAATCGACGGAGTTCTGAAACAGGGCCCATACATCCCGAAGAAGCTGGAACGCGCGATCAACTCCCGCATCAAGATTATGGGAAACCTGAACATTTCCGAATCGCGTCTGCCGCAGGACGGCAAGGCCACCGTTTCGGTCTACGGAAAACCCATCGATATTCGCGTGGCCACATTTCCGACGATCTTCGGCGAGAACGTTGTTCTGCGAGTTCTGAACAAGGAACAACTCGTCATCGGACTCGAGAACCTGGGATTCTCCGAGAGGAACTTATCGCGTTTCACGCAGGCAATCGGCCGGCCCAACGGCATCTGTCTGGTTACCGGCCCCACGGGGTCCGGCAAAACGACGACTCTCTATTCGGCCCTGATGAGGATCAGCACACCGGAACGGAAGATCATCACGCTCGAAGACCCGGTGGAATACGAACTGCCGCTGATTCGGCAGTCGCAAATCAACGTCAGGGCAGGTTTGACTTATTCTGCCGGCCTTCGCGCAATTCTCCGCCAGGATCCCGACATCATTCTGGTTGGTGAGATGCGCGACGAAGAAACGATCGACACGGCCATTCGCGCGGCGCTGACCGGCCTGCTGGTTTTCAGCACGCTGCATACGAACGACGCCGCTGCCACGATTCCTCGCCTTCTGGACATGGGCGTCGAACCGTTTCTGGCCGCCTCGTCGCTGGTGGGAGTGGTAGCACAGCGGCTGGTCCGCCTGATTTGCAAGTATTGCAAGCAGGAGGTGCTGCCGAATCCCGAACTGGCGCTGAGACTGAATGTTCCCGACGCTAAATCTTACGCGGGAAAAGGATGCAAGAACTGTGAAGCCACGGGTTATCGTGGAAGAACGGTTATTTCTGAAGTCATGCTCCTTTCGCCGCGTATCCAGAAAGCCATCATGGAGAGGGCTGATGCCAACGTGATCCGGGCAATTGCCCGTGAAGAGGGCATGCAGACCATGCTCGAAGACGGCGTGCAAAAAGCAATCCAGGGTGTGACGACGCTCGAAGAGGTAGCGCGAGTAGTTTAGGCGCAGGGACGCATTTATGGAATTTCGATACAAGGCCAAGGACGATGCGGGCAGGACTGTGACGGGAGTCATGGAGGCTGACGACGAGGATTCCCTCGCAAACCAGCTCGACCTTCAAAACCTCTTTCTCGTCGAGGCCGGACCGGCCGCGAAGAAGACCTCACAGGGAACCCGCAGAAGAGTCAGCGCCCGCGACCTTCTGAACTTTACTCTGGATCTCTCGACGATCCTCTCCGCCGGTATTCCGATCACCGATGGTCTGCAGGATCTCGCTGCCGCCACGGAACATTCGAAGTTGCAGTACATCATCGAGGACATTCTCGCCAGCATCAAAGCGGGTTCGAGCCTGTCCGCGGCGTTCGAACGCCACCCGAAGATGTTCGACCGGTTGTACACCAGCATTGTGCGGGCCGGTGAAACCTCGGGAAATCTGGACCGCGTGCTCGCCGATCTCGCCGTGTTTCTGGAATGGAAAGCCGATCTGCGCCGCGACGTCCTGCAGGCCACCATTTATCCGGCGATGGTATTGACGGCCATTCTCGGTCTGGTGATTCTTCTGGCGACTGTCGTCTTCCCGCAATTCGCAACCGTGCTGAATCAATCGAGAGGCCCGATTCCGCTGCCGACGAGAATCCTGTTTGCCCTGAGCACTTATTTCCGCCTTTATTGGTGGGTGTTGCTGGCCGGGATCGTTGCCGCCATTACCGGCTTCTGGATGTGGATACGAACGCCGGGCGGCCGCGCGAAATTCGATGCCTTCAAATTGAAGGTTCCAGTCGTCGGAAGGCTCACGCGAGATATCGCCTTGTCCCGCTTTTGTCACTTCTTCCAGATTCTTTTCAGCGCCGGCGTCGACATTTCTCAAACGCTGACCATCGTGGAAGCAGTCGTCGGAAATACAGTCCTGGCAGAAGCCACTCGGCTGGTCCGCAGCGAAGTGCGGGCCGGGAATTCTCTTTCAGCAGCTTTATCGGCGACGGGAAGATTCCCGTCGATGGTGATTCGCGTCTTCCATATCGGCGAGGCGAGCGGCCAGTTGTCGGGTTCGCTGGACAAGGCTTGCCGCTACTACGACAAGGAGATTCCGACAACGATCAAGCGGGTGTTCGCCGTCATGGAACCTGCGCTTTATGTCTTTCTCGCGCTGATTGTATTGACGGTGGCTCTTGCGATCTACATGCCGCTCTACCAGATGATGGGAGCGATCGGCAAACGGGGATGAACTAAAGAATGGCGAATCGGATCCTCGGAATCGAATACGCTGACGACCGTATCAAGATCGTCGAAGTGGGTCTCGGCCGCCGGCTGAAAATATTCAATTTCGCCGTAATCGACAACCGCAGCGTCGAACCGCACCGGCGCGCCGAACAGCTCAGTCATACGCTTCAGGTGCGCGGCTTTGAAGCCAAAGAAGCCGTAATCGCGACGAGCGGCGGCAACGTCGAGCATCGATTACTCACACTGCCTCCTCTTTCCGCCCGTGAGATGCACTTCGTCATGCAGCGCGAGTCGAAGAAACTCGCCCCCACAGGCATAACGGACATGGTGTGGTCTTACGACGTCCTGAAAACGAAAGAAGAGCTGGGAATCAAGAAGAACCAGATCCTGCTCGTCACCGCCGAACGGCAAATGGTGGACGCCGCACAACAGTTCTTTTCGCAAACCCGCCTGAAGGTCCTGCAGGTAACAACAGCCCCCGAAGCTGTCCTCAACCTTTTGCGCCAGGCCACCCCGTGGAAAAAAGAAGCCGTACGGACCATAGTCCATTTTTCCGGCGATCTCGTTCAGATCCTCTTTGTACAGGACGGAGTCCTGCTCCTTTCGCGCGAAGTTCGTTTCGATTATGGCGACACACAGCAAAGCGATCAGGTGGAGAGAATTACAAGCGAACTGAGGCGCTCGACACTGTATTTCCGGCAAAACTTCCCACAGGCACAGCTCGACCAGATCCTTTTTTCGGGCGACAACGATGTCATTGGTGCACTATCGGCGAGGTCGGTGCAGGAGCTGAACCTGCAGGGCAGCCTCATCCAGTTTGAAGAAAATCTCGACACGTCGGGCTTCCGCGGAAACTGGGACGAGTTCCGTTTCAATCTGCCCGCGCTGACGGCCGCAATCGGAGCAGCGTGGCGAAAGACACCGGGCAGTACGGGCGTCAATCTTGTTCCTGGAAAAACGCAGGCCAGGGAACAGGCTGGGCTCAATCCCGCAAAAATCGCGCTAGCGGCGTGTGCTGTCGCGGTTGCTGTCATGCTGCTGATCGTTGGCTATTACTTTTTCGCGAAGGGAGGGATCGACGCCGAGCGGCAGGCACTCACTCAAAGGGCTGCCGTCGTCGATCCGAAGTTACAGCAGGCCGCCGAAACGATGGTTCTGCGCGACAATGCCGAACAAAGATCGGCATTCCTGCACCGGGTGGGCGCCCGAACCGATTGGACTGAAATGTTCAGACGCCTGACGTTCATCGTTCCGGAGACGGCGGTCTTTGACGCGATCCAGGTCCAGGGCGCCAATCCGCCGAAGATGATCATCCGCGGCCATCTTTCAGCTTCAACTGCCGCGCAAAGCAATGCCGACTTCAATCGATTCTTCAGCAACCTGCGTGCGCTCCCCTTCTTCACGTCGGTCACGATGCCCAAACCGACTGTTGTGTCTTACGAAGACAGCGCAACAACGACACAGGTTTCGAATCAGGTTCGAAGCAAGGTGTCTTTCGAGGTCGAATGCCACTTACCCTGAGATCACTCACAACTCAGCAGCGTCGCACTCTTAAGTTTCTCCTGGGGCTTGCCATTGCGCTCGCCCTCTCCGCCTACCTGATCTATGACCTCAACAGCAGGCGCGCCACCATCGACAGGCTCAAGCAGGAAGTCGAACGCAAGGAGCGAGACGCGCATGCCGTACAGCTGCCGACTCGCGAAGAACGGACCCTATGGGCGGAACAGGAAAGACAAGTCAATCAACTTCTGCTTCCGGAGCAGACGGTTCCGCTGTTCTTCGAAGAGATCACCAAAATCGCAAACGAGAATGGCCTCGAGCGGCTTGGTATCAATACTGAAGAAACGGTGCTGGGTCCCGACAAGAGCCCGGCGCCGGACGACGTCACACCCGCCGGCGTCGGCGTGCGGCGGTATCTCGTGGTCACGCTCAAATTTCAAGGTGACTACCGGAATGTGGCCGGTTTTCTGGGTAGCATTTCGAAGCTGCCGCGGCCCGTCGAATACCGGTTGATCGACATGCGGCGGACTCCGCCCAAGGTTGATGTCACGATCGTGATGAACGTCTACAAGCGAGAGACCGCATGAAGACCTGGAAACTTCTGGGCTTGCTCCTGGTTTCCTTCATTGCCGCGGGCAGTGTTGTCTACCATCTTCGCAGCAAGGCACAGAGGTCCACGATCGCCACTCCCGCGCCTGGTTCCGGATCGCCATCCGGAGCGGTGAGCGTGCCACCGGCGCCATCCGTTGTTTCGACGCCTGAGCCCGCCGGCGCGACGCCCGTTACTATCCCCGCGAATGGCTGGGGGCGGAATCCGTTTTTGACTGTCGATGAGATCAATAAGCTGCTCGAGCCTCCACCGTTAATAGCCGCCGCCCCGCCACCGGTGGAGCGCCCCGTGGAACCGCCTCCCGTTCCACCTTACGAGGTCACCGCTATTATTTCGAGCCCCAGGGGATCGCTCGCCGTGGTTGGCGATCGCGTGGTGCAGCCCGGGGACAAGGTGGGCTCGGAAACAGTAAAGGCCATCACCGACCATGGCGTTGTGCTGGAGTCTGATGGTCGAACTCGCGAGCTACCGTTGAAGAGGTTCGCGGACACGGTTAAGAAGAAGGAGACCAAACAACCATGAAGATCCTGACCGCAGCGGTCATGTTGTTCTTCGTTACACAGCAGCGGCTGCCACGCGAATTGCAGGTTCCACAAATAGAAGACCCTCGCGTGCGCAACGCTGGAATCCTCATTCTCGGCGGGGAGAACCCCGTGATCACCAATAGTCCGCAACAGCTTCCTGCAACCCAACTGGAACAGAACCAGCAGGTGCAGTTGGGAAGCCAGCCGTTCGACGTTCTGTTTCGCGATGCCGATCTCCGGCTGGCGCTTACGGGATTGGCGCAGGCGCACGGCTTGAACCTGGTGATGGGTCCGGAAATCTCCGGCACGCTCACGATCGACCTGAGAGGCGTCACACTCTTGCAGGCGCTTGACGCGATCCTGCCACCGCGCAATCTCTCGTACACGATTGTGGACGGCATGCTGCGCGTGACCAGAATTCTGCCCGAAAACCGCCAATTCTCATTCGACTACATCACCACGCAACGGACTCTGAGCCGATCGCTGAGCGCAACCTCCTCGGCGGGCGGCGGGGGCGCCTTTGGCGGCACGTTCGCCGGCGCGGTTGGCGGCACGGCCGGCGGGATGTCCACCGGATTCGGTGCAAGCGGAGGGGGCGGCGGCGGATCCTCGTCATCGCTTTCCGGCGCCGAATCGACGAACCTGCTTCAAGACGTTCAAACCGGCCTCGACGCCTTGAAATCAGCGGACGGGAAGATCATTTACAACAGAATGGCGGGCATCATCTTCGTTACCGATTACCCGGTAAATCTCGACGCGATCGGTTCGTTCCTGGAAAGCGTTCAGAACGCGGTTCACCGGCAGGTCGTCATAGAGGCCAAAATTGTCGAAGTCAAACTCAATGACGATTCGCAGGTCGGCGTCAATTGGACTGCTGTCCTTGGAAACACCTTGCGGATCGAACAGCCGTTGTCGGTGGCCGGAGGCTCTATCTCGGTTGGCGCCACCTTCCGGGACTTCAATGCAACGTTAACGGCTTTGGCAAATCAGGGAAAAGTGGATGTGCTCTCAAGCCCAACCGTCTCCACGTTGAACAATCAGCCTGCAATCATCCGGGTCGGCACACAGGATGTTTTTTTCACCACTACTGTGCAGGTGGATCCGCGAACCGGAACCATTGTGCAGACTGCAACTGTCCCATCCACGATCAACGAGGGAATCGTTCTCGACGTTACGCCGCAGATCAGCGCTGACGGCATCATCATGATGAACATTCATCCGACGGTCACGGAAAGGACGGGCCAGGCAACCTCGCCTCAGGGAGCGACAGTACCGATTGTGGACGTTCGAGAGACCGATACCGTCGTGCGTCTCAGACAGGGAGAAACCGTCTTTATCGGAGGCCTGATTTCGGATCGCAAGCTGGTAACGATCAACAAAGTGCCGGTCCTTGGGGATGTTCCGGTGTTCGGAAATCTGTTCAGACGAACTGTAAAAGAGAATAAGAAAACGGACCTGGTCATCCTGCTCACACCGCGCGTTCTGGACATTCGATCTTCTGTGGATTACACGAGGGGCCGAATGGAGGATCAGGACAGGCTGAGACAGGAGAAGAAGTAATTGTACGAACAATACTACGACCTCATCGAGCCGCCATTCAGCCTTACTCCGGATCCGAAATACTTCTATCGGAGCGAATCCCATCACCGGGCTTTCGAGCTGCTGCAGTACGCCATCCAGCGGCGTGAAGGTTTCATGGTGGTGTATGGCGAGATTGGAACAGGCAAAACCACGCTGTGCCGCGCGGTCCTCGACACCATCGAGAAGAATGTCCATCCGGCGCTGCTCCTGAACCCATTCCTCACCGAGGTGGATCTGCTGAAAGCGATCCTCGCAGACTTCGGCGTTTCTGCGCCCGTGGTTGCGAATGGCGCTGCGAGCAAGCACGATCTGATCCATGCTCTGAATCAATACCTGGTCTCGGTATTGGAAAATGACGGCCGCGCGGTTCTGCTGATCGATGAGGCGCAGAACCTGCCGCTGGCGACTCTCGAACAGATAAGAATCCTTTCGAACCTGGAGATGCACAACGCCAAGCTGCTGCAGATCGTGCTTGTCGGGCAGCTCGAGTTAATGGATGTGCTCTCGAAACCAGAGCTTCGTCAGCTCTACCAGCGTATTTCCATCAAATGTGAACTGTTGCCGTTCTCCCGCGCCGAGATCGAACACTACCTCCGTCACCGGCTGGCGATTGCGGGAGGCGGCCATTCGCGCATCGTATTCACGGCGGATGCGGTCAAAGCGATTTACCGATACTCCGAAAAAGGCATACCGCGATGGATCAATTTGATCTCTGACCGGTCGCTGATGAGAGGTATGCAACTGCGCACGAGCAGGATGGACCGCCGGGTCATTCTTGATGTGGTGGATCACCTTCAACTCAAGCCGAAATCGTCCTTCGGGAAACTGTGGCCGTTCCGGGCATGGAGCGCGAAAAGCAAATGAGCTTGATTCTGCAGGCACTGAAAAGGGCTAAGGACCGGACAGGCCGCAAGGCCGGGTCGCCTCCTCCAACCGCTCTGGCGAGTTTTCGCTTCGGCCGCCCGACGCGCTGGCAGAAGGTGAGACGCGTCGCGCTGTTCTATCTTTTGCCTGCGCTCGCACTGACACTCATCATTGGTTATGGAGTAAATTTCCGGGCCAACCGTCTGAAGAAACCCGGAACCGCGGTTGTGGTCCAGGCCCCGGTTACCCTGCCGAACCCGGTCGCGACTCCCTCGCCGGAAGCGCCTGCGCCAGAAGTTGAAGTTAAAGTAGAGCCGACGACGCCGACGGCTCAAACACCAGCGCCTCCGCAACCCGAACCGCGCCGGGTGCCGCGGCTGGCGCGGCGAGAGACTTCGCCGGCGACTCCGCGAGCGCCCTTACCCGATGCCGCCGTCGGCAATGCCCCGGCGCCACCACCACCGGCAGAGAACGAGAGCGCCAGGACTCAACCTGCTCCGGCACCGCCGGCACAGCCACAACAGCCCGCGGCAGAGATCACGCCTTCTTCGCGCGACCCATTTGAGCTTGCGCTTTTTTATCAGCGAAGCGGCGATTTCCTGAAAGCGTCCGAGCAGTACAAGAAGGTCCTCGATAAGGATCCTCTGAACGCCTCGGTATACAACAATATGGGATTAATGCATCAGAACTCCCAGAACTACGTCGAAGCCATCAAGGCATTCCGACAGGCCACTTACATCAATCCGAGTTACGACAAGGCGCACAACAACCTGGGTACGGCCCTGATGGGGGCTGGACAAGATTCCGAAGCCGGGCGCGAGTTCAACCGGGCGCTGGAGCTCAATCCAAAAAATTCCGAAGCCATGACCAACCTGGCAATATTGTCCAGAAAATCCGGTAACATTGGTCAGGCTAAAACCCTTTATCTGCGGGCGCTGCAGGTCAATCAGGCCAGTCCGCAAACGCACTACAACCTCGCGATGATTTACGAGGAGCAGGGGGAGTTCGGCAAAGCGATCGAGCACTTCAAAAAGTTTTTGAATCTTGGCTCCGGCTCTTATCCGGATATTGCGCGTGACGTCGAGAAGAAGATCGACGAACTCTCGAAAAAGTAAGGATTCCTTTGAATATCGCTGTTTTCATAATAAGCGCGGCGGCGGGGGCTGTCGCCGGTTGGTTCGTGTCGTGGCTCGTCGGCCGCGCTACGCGGGTCCGGAGCCGCGTCGAAGCCGCGCTGACGACGATTGGTTCGGCTGCGGTGGTTGCTGCGCTGTCATGGAAGTTCAAAACACCCGGAGTGTTGTTGTTTGTCTACGGCGCGCTGGTATTGGTCCTGATCGGTGTTACCGTTTTCGACATCCGAAAGCACACCATTCCCCACGTCGTTACAATTCCTGGAATGATTGCAGGACTGACCCTGGGTTCATTTGTGCTTCCGCTTGGGGTCGGCAGGTCTGTGACGGGCTTTCTGGTTGGCGGGGGAGTCCTGATGGCGGCCACGATCGTCGAGGCCCTGCGGAAGAAAGAAATTGGAGGCGGCGACTGGAAGTACGCCGCTATGATCGGAAGTTTCATAGGGCCCCAGAGCATCGTTCTCGCATTGGTTTTCACGGGTATCCTGGGGATTGTGGGCGGCATCGTCCTCGCGGTTGCCGGAATACACGGCAGGCCTCAGGCATTGGGGCCGTGGCTCAGCGCGGGGGCGGTAGCGAGCATTCTGTTCACTCGCTTGAGTTAGAGTGACCGAGCGCGTATGAAGTCTGGACAAAAGTATCGATTTCGTCTGCGAATCGGCCTTCCCCTCGTCGTGATTTGTTTCACACTGGCCGCGGGATTGTTTCCACTGGGCATGTTGGACTACAACCTGACCCGCGTCGATCGTCCGATAGAGTTGCGGTCTGTGATTGTGGACCTGAGAGTTGCTGTTCTGGCGATTACCGTCGTGGCAACCACGCTGGCCGTACTGATTTCCCTTCATATTCTGCGTCCAGTGGAGCGCATGATCAAAGAGATGGAGGATCTTGCGGACAAACCCGGCGGGGAAGATAACGGTGAAGGGACGGGGGATGAAATCGATCGGTTGTCCAGGTTGTATAACCAGACGTTCGTACCGATGAGAAGTTATCTAACGACCGCCGATCTTTTCCTCCAGATGAGCGAGGGGATCGTCAGCGTGAATGCAGAGGGCAAAATCGCTTTTTTGAACGCGCCGGTGGAACGCCTTCTCGGTATCGAGCGGCAGGCCTACATGGGAAGCCATTACCAGAGCCTTTTCCCGAACGCAAATCGGAACTTTGAAATTCACGAGCTGATCGATGACGTGTTGCGGAATCGCACGCTCCGCACGCGCGACGTCCTGGTCCACGCGCCATCGGGACGCAATGTATATGTTCGGGCAACACTGTCGCCGGCGACCGGAAGAAGAAGAGAGTCGCTCGGCGTGGTCATGCTTTTTCAGGATATCGAAGAGCTCAGCCGGCTGCGGGACCAACTGAGACGAATGGATGTTCTCGCCTCGATTGGGAGCACGATTGCGGGAATGGCACATGAGGTTAAAACGCCGCTCGGATACATCCGCGGGTTGGCCGAACTCATCAAGGAAGACTTGCCTAAGGACGCGCCGCAGCAAAAGTATGTCGCTACGATTGTTGAATCCATCGACCGGCTGAACCTCATGGTCGAGGATATCCTTTCACTGGCGTCCGTGAATGTGGATTTGTCGGCGACGCACGAGGCGGCCGACCTCGTGCGCGAGTCGATCGTGTATGTCCGCGAGATGGCGCGTGAGAAAGAGTTGAACCTGGTTGAGGACTACTCACAAACGCACCCGCCGATCAGGGCGGATCGACAGAAGCTGGTCGAATCGTTCCTCAATATTCTGCGGAATGCCTGCGAGGCTGCTCCGAGGGCGGCGGCGTTGAACATTCGAATCCGAGCGGTTACGCTCGGCCATTCGCCCGATACCGAGCAGGAAACGGTCATGATCGAGTTCCACAACGAAGGTTCTTATATCCCGCCGGAAACGAAGGAAAAACTGTTCACGCCGTTCTTTACGACAAAGAAAAGAGGAACGGGACTCGGGTTGGCGATTTCCAAACAAATCATTGAAGCTCACGGCGGCGCCGTTCAGGTCGAAAGCGATCCCGCAAGCGGCACGCTGTTCCGCGTGCTGCTTCCCGGAAAATCGGCTTCTCCTTCCCCAATTCCCGCTGAAAGCACTGCGCGATGAAGCCATCCATCCTGATTGTCGACGACGAAGAAACATCCCGCTTTATCCTTCGCGAGGCTCTAACCAAACGCGGTTATTCGGTGGAAGAGGCATCCGACGCCGAATCCGGTCTGAAGAAGCTGCGCCAGCAACCCTACGATTTGATTCTCCTCGACATTCAAATGCCGGGTTTGAGCGGTATCGAGGCGCTGCCGAAGTTCAAGGATATCGATCCGTCCGTGATCATCATCATGACGACGGCGCTGGGTTCAAAGGACATGATCATGGAGGCCATCGGCCGGGGCGCTTACGACTATTTCGTGAAGCCGTTCAAGATGGAGGAAATGGAAGTCATCGTCAAGAGATCGCTCGAACGGCGGCGGCTGGAGGTCGAGATCGAGTCGCTCAAAGAGCAGGTCAACCAGGCCTTCCGGGTCGAAAACATCATCGGTAGAAGCGGCGCCATCCAGGAGGTCCTTCGCCTGGTCAGCAGGGTCGCCGGAACCACGGCCACTGTTCTCATCTGGGGCGAAACCGGAACGGGAAAGGAACTGGTCGCCCGAGCTATTCATCAGAACAGCTCGCGCGCCGACAAATCGATGGTCAAGCTGAATTGCGCCGGTATTCCCGAAGGGCTGCTGGAAAGCGAATTGTTCGGCTTCGAAAAGGGCGCTTTCACGGGCGCGGTGGAGCGCAAACTGGGGAAATTCGAACTCGCCGATCAGGGCACGATCTTCCTTGACGAAATTGGCGACATGAACCCGGGCGCACAAGCCAAGATTCTGCGCATCCTGCAGGAGATGGAATTCGAGCGCCTGGGTGGAATCAAGCCGATCAAGATCGATGTGCGCGTGATTGCGGCGACAAACCGCGACCTCACGGACGCCGTCAAGAAAGGCCTGTTCCGCGAAGACCTGTTCCACCGCCTGAATCTCTTTTCAATCCGCATGCCGGCACTGCGGCAGCGTGTTGAAGATATTCCGACGCTTGCCGAACATTTCCTCAAGGAGGCGAATGCCCGATTCGAACGTTCCGTCCAGTCGATCTCTTCAGAAGCGATGAGCTACATGATGAAATACGAGTGGCCGGGCAATGTGCGTGAATTGAAGAACACGATCGAACGGTCCGTCCTGATCACAGATGGCGATATCCTCACTTCGAAGTTTCTCCCGATTCATGTGACCAACCAGGTGTCGGACAAATCCCCGGCGGCCGCCTTGCCGGCTCTGGAAGGAGACCTTGCCGCCACGATCCGCAACGTTGAGCGCCAGTTGATCGTGGATGCGTTGGAACGGACCGACGGCGTCCAGCGCAAGGCGGCCAGACTGCTCGGCGTCACGGAGCGCGTCCTCTGGTACAAGATCAAGAAACACGGGATCGAGGTCGGCGGCGCAACGGCGCCGGAAGGACCGGAAGACATTGATATCGAAGAAGAACTTCAATGATCTCGTCCCGTTTTGCCAATCAACCAAACTTGTAGAATCCCAACGTGCACCCTACCAGGGTCGTAGAAGCACCTTCGATCTGCGGCCCTAAGTTCTTCTTTTTCTCTCATTTCGCATTGGGCTGTGAATTGCTGTAACCGAGGTATGGCTACGTCTTTACTCGAAGCCGCACTCGTGGTCGCTATCGTTGCCGTAATAGCAGGTATGGCAATGGTGTCCGGCATGGACCAGATTGAAAACGCCAAATTGTCCCGCGCGAACGCCGACACTGCAATGATCGGCATCTCGATCCACAGTTTCATCCACGACACGGGCTTTCCGCCTGCTTTCAAAGCGGGAGACACTCGCGGGCCGGACGATCAAATCTTTCAGGTGCTGGAAACGGCCGGCAGTAATCCGGGCGTCGTCGGTTCGTTGCATTGGCCGGAGGACCCAGCAACGCATGAACGACTCGAAAATCAGCTGATCCGGAACCGCCCTTCGGATTCTGACCATCCCTACCCGAGAATGGGCCAAATTCCGTTCTCGCGGTTCAAAGGGTGGAACGGTCCTTACGTACCGCGGATACCCAGTTCCGATCCCTGGGATAACAAGTATCTCGTGAATATACAGTTGCTTACCGTTAAGGGCCTGAAAATGGCCGCAAGCACGCTCGCCGTCGGCACAGGCCAGCGGCCGGCGATATTCGTCGTGTCGGCCGGACCGAATCGGCAGATCGAGACCCGATTCGACCAGACTGCCGACTCTTTTGTTGCCGGGGGCGATGACATCGTCTTTAGAATTCAGTAAGGACCTTCATGGAGGAGAAATGACGAGGGAGAAGGGTTTTACGCTAATTGAACTGGCGGTTGTGTTGGCAATCATCGCCGTGCTTGCTGCGATTTTGACGCCGCTCGTTTCGAATTATCTGGATCAGGCTCGCGTCACCAGAGCCCAGGCCGACGTGAGAACGATGGCAGATGCAGTGAAATTGTATCAGCGAGACACCGGCCGTTATCCGATCTACGATTCTTCCGCCGGATATCCGAACACTGTGGGTGACGGAACCAGGAACATCTTTGGAACCAGCAGCGGCTCCGCACCGACTCAAGGCGCGGTGAACTGGAATTTAGGCGCTGTGCTGGCTACCACGACGCTCGACGCTTATTTGAACAATAACTACAGCGGTCCGTCGGGCAATGCCCCGTTCCCGAAAGCGGCCTTCAGAGGCCCTTATCTTGGTTCAGTCGACAGCGACCCCTGGGGCAACAAATACCTGCTGACAGCAGTGAACCTGGCGCCGAACAACAGCAATCACGCGTTTGTGTTATCGGCAGGGCCCGATGGCAGAACCGACACAGCTCTGACGCAAGGCACCGGCGCGCCCCTGGTCACAGGCGGTGATGACGTCGTGTCGGTAATCAAGTAGCGCCTGGAAGGGTAAAGGCCATGAGCAAGAAGAGAGATTTTCGCGGCTTCACAATGATTGAAATGGTGGTCGTGCTGGCCGTCATCGCAATTCTGGCGGCGATCTTGACTCCTATTATCACGAGTTATGTCGATCGAGCACGGCTGAACGCCGCCGCCAGCGATCTGCACAACATTGCGGCAGCGACCATCCAGTTCAATACAGATACGAAGCTATGGCCGATTTATATCGGAGTATTTACCAGCCTCAACGGCCCCGTAGACGACCTCAAAGGCACTCCGGGCAATGACGCAGTGGCCGGCGCCGGCTTCGCCGGCTTTACGGCGTCCTCATCAGGATCGCTGGACGCTGCACTGAATCAGAACAGCATGGGACTGCCTACCTCAGGAAAGAACTTCTGGAGGGGCGCCTATCTCGAGATGGGACCGGACCCGTGGGGCACGAAGTACTATCTCACGTCGAAGCATCTCCAACCCGGCAGCACTTTCGCGGCATACGTTATATCGGCAGGACCCAATCAGACGCTTGAAACCGCATTCAATCAACCTCAGAGCGGCACGCTTACCATCGCCGGTGACGACATTGTAGTTCGAATCAAGTAGCTACTTGATTCTGAATACGATGTCGTCGCCAAAGGCACGGAACTGATCAAATTGTTGCTCAGCACTGGTTTCGATCGTCCGGTTTGGACCGGCTGAGAGAACGATGACGGCAACCTTGGGCAAGTTGCCGGGACCGGGAACCGTCACCGGATGAAACGTGGTGTTCAGCAGGTGGCCGACGTGCAGTTCACGAATGTTGACCAGATACTTGTTGCCCCACGGATCGGTCTTCGGCAACGACCCGATGTAGGGTCCAGCCCAGCCTCGCTGCGGGTCGCCCAGATAGGAACCCCGCAAGGGATAAAACCGAGTGGAACCGGGACCGCCGAGTTGATTCTTTATCAGGTGGCCTTCGATCGTGTCGTGGCGCACGTAATCCGGCCTGTGACCGAAAAATCCAGGCAGCCCCCACGAGATCGTCGTTGCGAGCACGTTCCAGTCGCTCGTGCCACCAGCGACGATGGTAGCAGTGGAGTCCGTCGGATAAGTTCCATTCTCCGAAACCAGATCATCGAAAAATGCGTCGCCCGACCCGGTTTTGGTGCCATCTTTAAAGAGGGGAAAGAACGCGTTGTCCTTGTAAAAGGTGACGACGCCCTGGCCAATCGACCCGACGTCGCCGATTGCAGCCTGGATCTTGGAATCGTTGATCGCATCAATCGCGCCACTTACAGCGACGCCCGCCAGCACCGCGCCAACGGCAATGGTTGCAGTTGCCTCAACCAGAGAGGTCGCGACTCCTTTTGCGTCCTTGATCCACTTCATGATGGGTGTGAAATAGCTCATAAACCGGCCCACAATTTATGAAACCCCCGTTCTGCGTGCGTTTTCTAGCACGGGCGCAGCCAAATCACAACTTGTTGAATTATCGAATTGGTGTTTGGGTGGCCCCAAGCGAATCTACGAAATTGGTCGCCGATCGGTCAGCTTTTGCCACGAACTTCGTTGATTGGCGAGGAGTTGGCGGCCGTCTGCCGGAGCAGCGTCCGGCAAGCGGTCCAGACGGTCCACAGACCCGAAGCCAGGCCGAGGAGAAGGGTCAAAGTCAGAGCAAAAATCACGAACGTTTGGTATTTGGCTGGAATTGTGAAAGGAGGCTTTTCTTCCGATCGTTCCAGTTGCTCTTCCACGTTCAGAACCTTCCCGATTGCCGCCGCAAGCGACGTGTTTCCCAACCGGGTCGCCGTAAGCTGAAAAGAGCGGAGCGATTCGCTGTCCGGCCGCAGAGTCACCAGGCGCCTGAAGCTTTGCTGGGCCCTTTCATAGTCGCCAAGCTGGAATTGGATTTGACCCAGAGTTTGCCAGGCCATGGGCTCCACAGGATTCGCAGCGACAGCGCGCAATGCCTCCGTCTTCGCCGCCTGGAGGTTCCCCTTCGCCTGATAAATCGCCGCCAGATTGATCGACGTCAGCAGATGACCCAACTGCCGGTAGTATGCGTTGTATCGATCTTCGTATCGCCGTGCCTCGAGGTTCAGCTCCAGAGATTTGTTCACGTACCCACTCTGGAAGTAATAAGCGGCAAGCCGGCTCAGAATGCCGGGATCGCGAGGAAATGCGGCGCGATTCGCTTCCAGAAATGCGAACTGGTCGTTCCACTCAGCGTTCCGCATGAAGGTTTTGAAACCGAACGCGATCACCAAAGCGCCAACAACCACCAGAACCGATCGTCGATTGATCGCCTGATAGACGCCGGCGGCAGCGAGAGCGATTCCCGCAAAGGCGGGGTAGAGACGGTGTTCATTGATCACATCCGGCACCGGCAGGATGATGATCGGAAGCAGAAGAACGAAGAATGACACAATGCCAAAACCAATCAGCGGCCACCGTCTCAGAGAATACAAACCGAGGGCCAATACGATCAGGACCAGCGCCCACTGAGCCGCTACCGGCCACGAGAAGACTCGCACCGGCTCGAAGTCGTAAAACAAGAATTGCCGCTCGGGCCACGTCGAGAGCTGGAAATATCTGGCCAGAATCGGGCCTTGCGAAATCCAGTATTGATCCGGCGCAATCCACTTCAGCGTTGGACTGTCGAAGACCGTCGGCAGACTTTTCCAGACTGGAAACAGCAACACCAGCCCGATCGCCGAAACGTAAAGGACACGCTTCCGCAGTTTGGCGCCGCCGGCAAAGAAGACCGACTCGATGAAAACAATCCATATCGGCAATACGAAGGCTGTTTGTTTGGTCAGGCCGCCCGCCGCTCCCAGGATGAGCATTGCGATAAACCATCGGCGCCCGCCTGTTCGTCGAAACCGCACGTAAGCGGCAGCCGAAAGGAGCATGAACATCGCGGCCTGCGACTCGAATCGCTGCGTGATGTAGGTTACAGCTTGAGTTTGAATCGGATGGACCAGGAACAGGGCTCCAGCGACAGCCGCTACCAGACCGCGCCCGGTCAATTCCTTTGCGAGCCAGAAGAGAGCAGTCGCGGCAAGAACGTGAATAAACACATTGCCGAGTCGCTGATAGAAAGCCTCGCTCCACGGAAACATCGCACCAAACGCCAGAGCGACCTGCTCGTTCAGCCAGAACGTTGCGAAGCCGAGGACACGATTGGTCGACCAATCGAACGTTTTCGCGATATTCAGAGTGTTGCCGTCATCGAGGTGGTAAGGCGCCCAGAGGCCGGAGCTATAGAGCAGAAGCGCGCCGGCAATCGCAAACACGAAGAACACGCGCATCTAGGGTTCTTCGCCCTCCATGCGAATGAGGACCGGCTCCTCGGTGACGCATTCCAGGCTTTTGATTTCGACGAGCGCTTTCTGAATGTCCCGCTCGAGAGCCATATGGGTCATGATGACCAGCGGCACCGAGCCGACCTCTTTGCGTCCGCGTTGAATCATCTGGGCAATGCTGATGCGATGCCGGCCGAGAATCCCGGATATTTGCGAAAGCACACCGGGCTGGTCGAGCGCCATAAAGCGGAAGTAGTAAAGGCTTGTGATGGAGTCCATGGGCTGAAGCCGGAGCGGGGGACGATCTTCGGCGGCAGGCAGTTTTCGTGAGGGCTCCATCAGGATCTGCCGGCCGATGTCCATGATGTCGGCGACGACGGCGCTCCCCGTCGGCATTGAACCGGCGCCGCGCCCATAGAGCATGATGTCCTGGCAGGCATCACCCACAATCTGAATTGCGTTGTAGACACCCCCGACTTTTGCGATGGCATATTCGTCAGGCACCATCGTGGGATGCACCCGGGCCTCCACCTGCCCATTGTGCATCTTTGCAATCGCGAGGAGCTTTACCGTGTAGTTGAGTTCTTTGCCGAAATCGATATCGAGCGGACTGATGGACGTGATGCCCTGGGTGTAAATGTTTTCCAGACTGATATGGGCGCCGAATGCCAGGTTTACGAGGATCGCCAGCTTGTGCGCGGTGTCAATTCCGCCAACGTCGAACGTCGGATCGGCTTCTGCATATCCCGCCCTCTGGGCTTCGGCAAGCACGTCGGCGAAGGAGCGTTCTTCATCCGTCATCTTCGACAGGATGTAATTTGAAGTCCCATTGATGATTCCGTAAATCGAGAGGATGCGGTTCCCTGCCAGCGCTTCCCGCAGCGCCTTGATCACCGGAATACCACCGCCGACGCTGCCTTCAAAACCGATGCTGACGGACGCCCGCCGGGCCGCTTCATGGATTTCCGCTCCGTGAACCGCCAGCAAGGCCTTGTTTGCCGTGACGACGTGCTTGCCGCGTGCGATCGCCCGCAGGATCAGATCCTTGGCAGGCTCGTAGCCGCCGATCAACTCGACAACAATGTCGATATTCGGATCCTCAACGACGCCGGCCGCATTGTTCGTGAGAACACCCTGGGGCAGCTTCAATCCGCGATCGCGGTTAACATCGCGTACTGCGATCTTCGTCACTTCGATCGGCACGCCCAGACGGTGCCGGATCAATTCCGCATTGTCCTGAAGAATGCGAACAGCGCCGCTGCCCACGGTTCCAAGGCCGATCATGCCCACACTGATTTTTTGTTTCATGTTTTGTAGGGGCCGGCTATTAGCCGGCCCGTGTCAGCGGCGAGTCAGCCGTTTCCACCAGGGTTGCTTTTGATATTCCAAATGGCTGAGAGCGGCTGCGATGCTCGCTTCGATGACAGCGAAATCGCACGGCTTCAGAATGTAATCGAAGGCGCCGGTCTTCATGGCCTGGCGCGCAATCTCGCGGTCGGCAACCGCGGTCATCATGATGACGTTCGGGTGTGGATCGGTCTTCATGATCTCCCGCAGGGCTTCCATGCCACCCATTATGGGCATATTCAGATCCAGCAGGACAATCTGCACAGAGGGGTTGTTGGAAAGGCGCTCGAGCGCTTCCCTCCCGTTCTTCGCGGCGGTGACGGCAAAACCGTGTTCGCTCAGGTACTCTGCTACGACATCCCGAACCTCATCTTCATCATCCGCGATCAGGACACCTATCCGCTTGTTGGTATCCAGAATCGACAGGGTTCCCGGCAGCGAGCTGCGGATCGCCGCCGAAAGGGCATCGAGGCCGGCATTGCGATCGACCGTTTTTCCGACGCCCATCGTCCGTACCTGGTCTCGAACTTCGTCCGATCCGGTCGTTGTTACGATTCTGGCCTTTAAGGGTCCGGCAACAAGCGCGGCGAGAAGCGGAATCCCGTTTTCCACGGTCGGATCGATGACCATAAGGTCCGGCTCATGGCGATCCAGCAACCGGGCCGCTTCCTCTGCGGACGTGGTTCCCAGCACGGACACGCCCGGGGTGGCAAGGGCTCGCGTCAGAAGGTCAACAAGAATCTTCTCCCGGTCCACGATAAGAATCGTGGCCTTATTAGCCATAAGGTTAGCGTTTTCAGTATACCGCGGATAAAAAATGTCAAAGTTGTAAAGATTTAGGGCCTTTCTGCCGATTGGAACTGTATGAGTAAAGGAAGCCTAACTGAGACAGAGTACGCCAGGCAACGCGGTGCTTTCCGGCTGTCCCTGAGCTCCAGCGAACAACCCGTTTGCCTCATCGTAAATGTAGACGGAGCCGACGTCGATATCGTTGTCAGAGACCTCGCTGCCGGGGGCGCTCGCCTGGACTGTACAAGAGTCTTTGACAAGTTCTACGAGGGACAACTCATCGGCCCCGCGGTTCTCTTTCTGCATGATGATGGAATGCCGGTGGTTTATCCCGTCGTGAAGTGGAAACGCTGGCCGCTGATGGGCGTGCAGTTCATGGAAATCGACAATCAGGCACGGGAGACGATCTACCGGTTCCTGTTTAAACTCGAACGGAAAATACAGCAGCAGCAGACCGACAACGACTCGGTCTAAAGCAGGACCTTAATCCAAATTCTGCAGCCGGTTCACCGCCCATCCGGCGTGCGACTTGATCTGTTCGTCCGAGTGCGACAGAAATTTCTTTAGCCGGGGTAGAAGCCTCCGAGCCCCGGAATTGCCTGCCACCACCATCAAGTTTCTCAACAGCCCCCTGACCTTCGCCCGTTTCATCGCGGTTCCCCGGATCAATTGCCGCCACTCGTCTTCACTGATATCGAGCAGCCTTTCGATTTCAGGCCAGAAGAGACCATCCTTCGGCTGGAAGGCAGGATTGGCGGAATGAGGCGCTTTCCGGTTCCAGGGACATACATCCTGACAGATGTCGCATCCAAAGAGATGGTGGCCGATGCCGGGCCGGTCCGCTTCGGGAATATCGCCGCGTAGCTCAATGGTGGTGTACGAAATGCATTTGCGGCTGTCCAGAACGTAGGGCTCGATGATGGCGCCGGTTGGACACGCGTCCAGGCAGCGGGTACAGGTGCCGCAACGGTCGGGCACCGGGATGTCGTAGGGCAGCTCAAAGTCGGTCAGGATGCAGCCCAGGAACAACCAGGAGCCTTCCTTCTCGTCGATGATGCACGTGTTCTTTCCGAACCAACCCACGCCCGCGTATTTCGCGTATACCCTCTCGAGAAGCGGTCCGGTATCCACGTAGGTCCTCGTCCGGCGCGATGAGGTCTCTTCGATCCAGCGGGACAGCTCTTCGAGCTTTTTGTGCAGTGTCTCGTGGTAGTCCTCGCCCCAGGCGTAGCGGGAAACCCATGCTCGGAGCTTGTCGTAGCCGGTCAGGGGCCGGTTGGTGTTGTAGTTCATCGCACAGACGATGACCGACCGCGCGCCCGGAAGAACGGACTGCGGGTCCATGCGGCCCGGCTTCTGGCGTTCCAGGTATCGCATCTCACCTGCATAACCGTTCTCGAGCCATTTCGGATAAAAGGCCGTTTCAGGAAACGGACCGATCGGGGCTATGCCGACAAGGTTGAAGCCGAGGTCCTTTCCTTTTTGTTTTACCTCGGCAGAATTCATTGGCAGAAAAGCGCATTCCCCTGCTGAGACAGGAGGGAAATACTTGTTTCCGTTCGTGCAATGTGAGAACGGTATTCCCCTCCTTGAGAAGGAGGGGTGGCTCCGCCGGCAAGAAAAAGAATCCGATCCGAAGTGGCGCAGACGGGGTGGTCGCTCACCCGCAATGTTACGCCGTGAACAAATTCGCAACGAAGGGGAACCGGAACCACAAAAAGCACAAAAGGCACAAGAAACTTATGTGCTTCTTGTGCCTTTTGTGGTTTCTTCCTCCGGCCTTCGAATTCATTCACACCTTGGGAGAGGGGAATCCATTGTGCCGTTCTCATTTACTTGCCCTTTTGAAGCTGAGCATTTTCTCGACGGGCTGCGCATTCAGGACACGGTCCTTCTCGATCCAACCGCGCTGCGCAGTGGCGACACCGTAAGGAAGGTTTAGAAGATCATCGTAGTTGTGAGAGTCCGTGCTGATGATGACGTGAACTCCCATGTCTCTGGCTTTTCGGCAGTGGACGTCGTTCAAGTCGAGCCGATGGAAATTCGAATTCACTTCGAGGCAGGTCCGGGTGCGGGCAGCTTCTTTCATCACTTCGTCGAAATCGATGTCGTATGGATCGCGGTCACCCAGAAGGCGGCCGGTAGGGTGCCCGATGACTCGCACATACGGATTCTGCATGGCGCGAACGACGCGGGTCGTCAGTTCGGACCGGCTTTGTTTGAATCCGGAATGAACCGAAGCGACGACGAAATCCAGTTTCCCAAGCAAGTCATCCGTGTAATCCAGCGTACCATCCATACGGATATCGACTTCGGTTCCCGCAAGAACGCGAATGTCGGTGTACTTCGACCCGATCGACCGAATCTCTTCCATGTGTCTCATCAGGTCGTCGTCGGACAAGCCGCCCGCCACGCCGAGCGACTTCGAATGATCCGTGATCGCAACGTACTTGTAACCACGCTTGCGGGCGGCTTCGATCATTTCTTCCGTCGAATACTTTCCATCGCTCCAGCTCGTGTGCATGTGAAGGTCGCCCTGAATATCGGGAAGCTCGACGATGTTGGGAAGTCTGCCGGCGGTCGCGGCCTCCATTTCTCCCTGATCTTCACGCAGGACCGGCGGAATGAACGGCAGGCCGAGTTTTTCGAAGATGTCCTTCTCGTCGGCGCCCGCAATGTATTTGTCGGCGGCGTCGAACAATCCGTATTCATTCAGCTTCAGGCCGAGCTTGATGGCTCGCTCGCGCATGCGAATGTTGTGAGCCTTCGATCCGGTGAAGTAATGCATCGCAGCGCCCCAGCTTCGGGGCTCGATTACCCGGAGATCCACCTGCAGGTCGTCCTGCACGCGTAGCGATGCCTTCGTTCCACCCTGTGCCAGCACGGCATCGATCAGAGGCATGCTGAGAAACGCCTTCATCGTGGCCTCGGGATTGATCGATGCCGCGAGGATGTCCACGTCGTGCACAATCTCCTTCATGCGCCGGAGACTGCCTGCATAGGACACCCGCTCTGCATGGGGTTCGAGATACCTGCAGATCTGCGTAGCGATGGGCACGGCCTTGCCGAGCAGGTAATTCCCCCTTCGGCGGCGATACAGCTCAATGCCGCGCAGGATGTTCTCGATCGTCTTCTTCTTGAAGCCCGGTACGCCAAGCAGGTTGTCCGTCTTGCAAAGAGCTTCGAGTTCTTCGATGGTTTGAATGCGGAACTGGTCGTAGATTTGTTTCGCCGTTTTGGGCCCGACGCTTGGAATTTCCACCATCTTGACGAGTCCCAGCGGAACTTCAAGCTTCAATTGTTCGTGGAATTCCATCTTTCCGGTCTGCAGATATTCGACGATCTTCTTTTCCAGATCGTCGCCGATTCCGGAAATGTTACGGACCGCTCCCTGCTGAACAATGGCTTCGATATTATCGGTAAGGGTTTCAAGACTGGCCGCGCCTCTGCGGTAAGCGCGCACGCGAAACGGATTCGCGCCTTGAATTTCGAGGAGGTCTGCGATCTGGTTGAAAACGGCAGCGATTTCCAGGTTGCGCATAGGTAAATAGAGTCGGGAAATTCCCTCCGACCTTATTTTCCTATAAATCGCGCTACAGCAACCTGCGAATCTCGCTCGAGACGGAGGTCACATGCATCCCTTCGGACGCGTCCAGGCGGCAAGCCTGGCCCTTGGATTCACAGCCGCCGTCTTTGACTGTCACCGTGCAGTTGTTACAGGTGCCGTTCCAACAGAATCGCCCGTAGGAAATCGTCTGGGGAGCGTGGTATTGAAGACCCCGCAAAAGTGTATTGTTTTCCGGCACTTCAACCTGCCGTCCCATGACATCCACGTTCAGTAATCGTTGATAGTCACCAAAAAGATTCGAGTTCATCGACAATCTTATCGGCGTGGGCGGCCGGGAACTTTAGTCACATGATGAAAATGCCGAAAGTGACGTAAATCACCCAGCCAACAAAGCAAACGGCCACTGCGCGCCAGACATACTCGTAGTCCAAGGCTGCCTGCACTGCAATGACAAATGCGATTAACATCCAAATCGCCGTCACGAGGAAAACAAGAGCGCTTGTGAAAGGAATAATACCCAGAATCCGCAACATTCCCGGTGATGCCGCAAATCCTGTGGTTCGCAACAACTCGCCCCAGGTCGCGCGCGTGCTCGGTGTAGCAAGTATCTTCGTTCCGATGAAGTACGTGAGCGCCGCCCAGATAAACCAACTGAGGATCGAAGTCAGGGTTCCTCTCAGCAGGCTTCCCGCCCCGAGTTGAGCACCCGATCCCAGACTCGCAGCCAGGCTGGACAACACCACAATCGCGATTGCCTGCCCCGTCGCTCCGTTATCGTGTTCGACTTCCTCATAGGTGGCCACGCTCAGTTTCGCTGCTCCAACAATCCTGTCCCGAAAACTCGCCATTATTTGCTCCTTCGGAGAAATCTCACCAGAGCCTTCTCGCCGCGGACGAGTGCAGGGGAACCTTCGATATACGCCTGAAGAATGCGCGGGTGGATATAACACTTCCTGCAAACCGTCACGGTATTCCCCAGTTTCATTGCCACGCTCTCTACGGCTTTCACGACATCCTTCTTCGCCTGCCTTTTCGACTTGAACGGTTTGCACTCACGAAGCGCTTCCAGCGCGAGCACGGTGCCTGCCCACGTTCGAAAATCCTTTGCCGTAAAATCCTCGCCTGCGATTTCTCTCAGGTAGTCATTCACATCCGTCGAACCAATCGATCGCCGCTGGCCCTCTTCGTCGACGTACTGAAACAATTCGTATCCCGGCAGGTCTCGAAGCCGTTTCACAATCTTTGCGAGGTACGGGTCCTCCACACGGATCGCGTGCTTGATACCGCTTTTCCCTCGAAAGTAAAAGCTCAATCTCCTCTGGGTGACTTCCACGTGATGAGTCCTCAGCGTTGTCAGGCCGAACGAACCGTACTGCTTCGCGTACTCCTCGTTGCCGACTCGAATCAAGGTGGTTTCCAGCAGCCTCACGATCGTGGCCAGCACTTTTTCTCTGTCGGGATGGCGCCGCCTGAGGTCCCGCTTCACTCGCGCTCGAATTCTGGGCAGCACTTTTCCGAAGGCGGCCATCCGATCGAATTTCGTGCTGTCGCGAACCTCGCGCCATCGGGAATGATAACGATACTGTTTGCGCTTGCGCGCATCGCGCCCGACAGCCTGCAGATGACCTTCTTCCAGCGGACAGATCCAGACATCGGTCCAGGCCGGAGGAATCGCGAGCGCGCGAATCCGATACAACGTCTCGGCATCGCGCACCAATCGGGAGTTTGGCCCTATGTAACGGAATGTTTTCCCTGTGCCGACGCGGCGAATCCCGGGCATTTGGTCCGTTACGTATCGAAGTCCCGCAATCCTGGCCGACACCCTCGGGTTAGTCTGAGGAAGGCCCACATCTATTTTGACGGCGCGTCTAACAACTTAGGGATATCTTAAATATTACGGGGGAACTATGGAAACGCTTCTCGTGGTTGCAGTGGTCCTGATTTCTCTCGCAATCATCGTTCAAGCGGGAGTGCTTGTTGCAATGTACCTCATGGGCAGAAGTCTTGCCGATAATGTCAATGACCTGATGAACGACAGCCGCAAACTCATCCCGCCCCTCGAGTGCGCGGCGAATAATCTGAAAGCCGCTTCCGACGATCTTCTCAACGCGGAAAAAACCGCACGCCGCGCCCTGATGCGGCCAGTGCGCCAATGTTCCGCAATAGCGGCCGGTGTCGCCAAAGGCCTGCGAACGCTGTTCCACCGCAAACCACGGCCCGAGTCAGAAAGCGAGCGTGAACATCCCGCTGCGTGATATGGTCCCATTGAATATTGAATGATGATTTGAGTGCCACCAGGCACCTTGCAATGGAATACAACAAACTCAGCAAGACAGAGCTAGTCAGAATTCTGGAGGATATCCGGTCTCCCCGCTTCGGACCTGGGAAATCGGTTCAACCGGATCACATCAGTATCATGGAAGCTCTGCTTCTCGAACGTTACGAATTAAACGCACAGATTCAGTCCCTCAAGGATTCCTTCTCCCGAGTCGATGAATCGTTGACAGGCTATCTAGAACTATTCGAGAACGCGCCTCTCGGCTACGTCGTGCTCGACCCGGCCGGCTGTATTGTGAAGATGAACCCTCCAGCTTGCGCTCTGGTCCGCCGGGACCGAACTGTTGTGGCGGGCATTTCTTTCACTGCCATGCTGACGGATGGAAGTCGATCCGTGTTCCGGAAGCATTTTGCGGAATGCCGGCGATTTGAGAACGAGGTGAAGAGTGTCGCTCTCGATCTTCTCATCGAGGAAGTCGCCCTCCCGATTGTCATGATTGGCTGCTTTCCGAGTACCTATCGCGGAATTCTGTTGTTGCCCGCGCAATTGCCGTAGGCGAGTCCCTCTTCCCGCCACTTATCCTCGCATGCTATATTTCCTCCTTTCGTCCAGCACGGGCCGTTAGCTCAATTGGCAGAGCAACTGACTCTTAATCAGTAGGTTGGAGGTTCGATTCCTCCACGGCTCATTGTTCTGATCCGCAGCTCCAGGATTGGCGTGGGTTCCAGCCGTTTCACAAGAAATCAAAATCAGTCGTGAAACGTGTGATCCGATCTGATGCAAAATCAGTTGCTCATCATTTGACGAGCGCGGGGATAGTGCCGCTCTACCTGCTGATTTCGAACACCCGCATCTTGACGCGTCAAGAGAGAGAGAGTCGGAACCGATTCTTGATCAGGAAGTTGGGCCTTCAATTCCTGCACGCCTCATTGGAGGAGAGTGAGCCGCCTTTCCGACTGGCTCGCACTGTGGCTGCCTTCGCCGAAAACAAAGTCACGCTGTACGACGTCATGCTCTTTACCGTTTCCCATTGTTTTTCACATGCGGATGGGACGCAAAGTCAGTTGCTCACTCTTGGCATGCTGGATCGCTCATATTCCGCCAGGACAACTCAGAGTCACGGTGTAACTTTGGCCCGCACTGGGAGGGAATGAAGACTTGATCAAAATCGTGTAGGTTCCAGTCTGCGGTAACGTGATCGGTCCCGTCGCGCCATTCACTGGAGTGCTCGCCAGGATCGCGCCGGAAGGGTTGTAGATTTCAGCGATAATGCCGTCCTGGCTCGGAAAGGCGGAGGCGGCAAGCAGAATGACGTCTCCGGCATTGCCAGTGAAGCGGTATGGATCATGATCGGCCGGCAAATCCAACCGGCCTTGCAGTGTTTGCCCGCAGCCGATGCCGGTCCCGCACTGGCCTTTAGTGAATTGCAGGCTCACCCCATAGCTTTGGCCTGGGCTGGGAGGGAAAGAAGATTTGATCAAAATCGTGTAGGTTCCGGTTTGCGGCAAAGTGACTGTTCCGGTCGTGCCATTCACTGAGCTTTTCGCGAACATCACGCCAGACGGGTTATAGATTTCAGCGATGATGCCGTCCTGGCTCGGAAAGGCGGAGGCGGCAAGCAGAATGACGTCTCCGGCATTGCCAGTGAGGCGGTATGGATCATGTTCGGCCGGCAAATCCAACCGGCCTTGCAGTGTTTGCCCGCAGCCGATATCGGTCCCGCACTGGCCTTTGGTGAATTGCAAACTGACCCCATAGCTCTGGCCCGGACTGGCAGGGAAGGAAGATTTGATCAAAATCGTATAGGTTCCGGTCTGCGGCAACGTGACTGTTCCGGTCGTGCCATTCACTGAGCTGCTGGTCAGGATCGCACCAGACGGGTTATAGATTTCAGCGATGATGCCGTCCTGGCTCGGAAAGGCGGAGGCGGCAAGCAGGATGACGTCTCCGGCATTGCCAGTGAAACGGTATGGATCATGTTCGGCCGGCAAGTCCAACCGGCCTTGCAGTGTTTGCCCGCAGCCGATATCGGTCCCGCACTGGCCCTTGGTGAATTGCAAACTGACCCCATAGCTCTGGCCCGGACTGGGAGGAAAGGAAGACTTGATCAAAATCGTAAAGGTTCCGGTCTGCGGCAACGTGACTGTTCCGGTCGTGCCATTCACTGAGCTGCTGGTCAGGATCGCACCAGACGGGTCGTAGATTTCAGCGATGATACCATCCTGGCTGGGAAAGGCGGAGGCGGCAAGTAGAATGACGTCGCCCGCGTTGCCGGTGAAGCGATATGGATTATGTGCGGCGGGCAGATTCAATCGTCCTTGTAGCGTTTGCCCACACCGGATATCGGTTCCGCACTGGCCTTTGGTGAATTGGAGGCTTAGCCCATAGCTTTGGCCGGAACTGGCAGGGCTGGAAGACCTGATCACAATCGTATAGGTTCCGGTCTGCGGCAAAGCGACTGTTCCAGTCGTGCCATTCACTGAGCTGCTCCCTAGGATCGCACCAGATGGGTTGTAGACTTCAGCGATGATGCCATCCTGACTCGGGAAGGCGGAGGCCGCAACAAGAACGACATTGCCGGCCTCCGCGAAGAACTTGTATTCGTCCCGTTCTCCTGGTGCGTCGATCTTCCCGCCGATGTTTTGGCCGCAACTGATGAAGTTCCCTGTAGTGGCCGAGATTGTGACCGTGTCGGGAAGGCTATCCAGATGGCCGTCATTGACAATGAGCTGAACGACGTAGACGCCCGGCAGGTCAGCTACAAAGGTGGGCTTGACGGCGCTGGGATTGGACAGAACGGCAGTGCTGCCTGCGGGGCGCGATGTAAAGGACCAGCTGAAAGTCAGGGAGTCGCCGTCGGCGTCACTGGAGGCGCTGCCGTCGAGCTGCACGGTAGTGCCAGGCGGAACCGTCTGGTCTGGCCCTGCATTAGCCACCGGCCGTGAGTTCAGTGTGCTGATCGTCACCGTATCGGGCGCGCTATTGATCTTGCCGTCGTTCACGATCAGCTGAACAACATAGGTTCCGGCAACGTCGGCCACAAAGCTGGATTTGGAGTTATTTGGATTCAGGAGCGTGGCTGTGCTACTAACAGGCCGCGAGACGAAGGACCAGCTGAAGGTCAGCGGGTCGCCATCGGCATCGAAGGAAGCAGTTCCATCAAGAAGAACTATGCTGCTCAGCGGCACGGTCTGGTCTGGACCTGCATTGGCCACGGGAGTGGTGTTTGCAGTGGTGATGACAACTGTATCTGGGTTGCTGTTAAGAATGCCGTCACTCACGACCAGTTGGATCACATAGCTCCCCGCCACGTCCGCCACGAACGTCGGCTTGACCGCATTCACATTTGACAGCGCGGCCGCGCTGCCGGCGGGTCTCGACACGAAAGACCAGACGAAGGTCAGGGAGTCGCCGTCCACGTCGCTGGAGGCACTGCCATCGAGTTGGACGAGTGACCCGAGGCGCACGCTCTGATCCGGGCCCGCATTGGCCACCGGTCGACTGTTTTGAGTGGTAATCGTCACAGTATCTGGAAGGCTGTCCACTTTACCGTCGTTGACGATGAGCTGGACGACATAGGTTCCGGCCGCGTCGACCAAAAAAGTGGGGTTGATGCTGGTGGCACCCGAAAGCACTGCATTGCTGCCGACAGGCGTGGAGATGAACGCCCAACGGAAAGCAAGCTCGTCGCCGTCAACATCACTGGAGCCGCTGCCGTCCAGATGAACAATTTGGCCGACAACAGTAGTTTGATCCGGTCCGGCATTGGCTACGGGACGTGAATTCAGTGTGCTGATCGCCACCGTGTCAGGCAGGCTATCCGCGTGGCCGTCATTGACTACCAGTTGCACGACGTAGGTTCCGGGAACGTCGATACGGAAAGTGGGTCTCACTGAGGAAGGATTCACCAGAACTGTCCCGCTGCCTGCCGGGACAGAGACAAAACTCCAGGAAAAGGTGAGAGAGTCGCCGTCCACGTCGCTCGATCTGCTACCGTCGAGCACGACCGTCGTCCCAACTGGGACACTCTGGTCCGGTCCGGCGTTCGCCGCCGGACGAGAGTTGGCGGTGCTGATGACCACTGTATCAGGGGCGCTGTTGGCCATCCCGTCGTTGACCACGAGTTGCACGATGTAGTTTCCGGGACGGTCAGCCACAAACGTCGGGGCGACCGCCGTGGAGTTGACCAGCGTGGCTCCACTTCCGGCCGGTACCGACAGGAATGACCACTTGAACGTCAATGGGTCGCCATCAGCATCGCTGGAACTGCTGCCGTTCAACTGGACTGTGGCGGCTACAGACAGAGTCTGATCCGGTCCGGCGTTCGCGACGGGGGGCGTATTGGCAGCGACGTGACCGCAGATCGGTGTCAGCTTGCCGTTGTTGTAGTTGTCCAAGATGGCGGCGTCGTTGATCATCCTCTGACCGAGAGTGGAATTCGGAGCGATGTCCTGGGGAATCCGTGCTCCTCCGAGCGCGTTGTTGGCGTCGCTGATGATTGTGGAAACCGGCGTAGAGTCGGAGCCATGGGCAATGTTGAGCAAAGCAGCGATGAGCTGATGGGCGAGAATCAGGCTTGCATCTCCACGAACGGGAGTCTGGAGAATCGTCAGCAACTCCGCATTCGTATAGAATCTGGACCCCAGGGCAACGCCACTTACGTTCCACGCGTTTGCGTGAGTCTTCCAGAAGCCATGGCTCAGCGGACAGCTGGCAGCAGAGGACTTCGGCGCCTCGACGGCAAGCATTCCTACAAGCGCAAAGAACACTGCAATAGTTGTTCGCACGCGCCGCATCCGAATCACATCCTTGACAAGTGCGACGTAACAGATTTCTCTTCTTGCCGCCATGGCGCTTCCTCCTCTCCGAGCCGGAATGCTCGGAATTTGTTGACCATTTGTCGTCGCTGCGTTAACGCAGCGAGAACGCGCGATCGCGAGGTATAAGGGCCGACTGATTACTGGGAGTCTGGACCGATGAGTTATCCCCGAGAGCGCTGCTGTTCCAACCCCAGAACACGTCGAAGTTCGGAGTGTTCGCGCGTACTGAGAACCAATACCGGGTTCCGGGCCCTGCGAAGAAGTTCTGGGCAAGATTCAGCGAGTAGCTGTAGATCCCCGCCTGCGTCGTCGCGCCGAGTGGGCTTCCGCCCAGATGAAACGTGTCGTGGTTTGCGACGAGAGTCTCGTTGACGGTAGCGACTGGATAGGTCGCGCCACTCAAAAACGCCCCCGGGGAACCGGCGTTGTCGGCATAGAAGGCTACTAAAAAGCTCGTCGCTGTGGGGCTTGGCGCCGGCCGATAGTTGGCAGCGTCGTTGACGACATACAGTCCTTGCCACGTTACGCTGGAAATCGTGCCGCCGGTCGGGATGCTAAAGTTGTCGAAAACCTGCACGGTATTCTGCGCAGTAACGGAATTGTACGTCCCCGGGAACTCTGGTGCCTGCGAATACAAGATGCTCGAAGACGCATTTCCCACGAATGTCAAAGTGAGTGGCGATCCGGATTGTGAAAACAGTTGCATCGTCCCGGACGAGGACTGACCGGCTCGGCCGCTGAATAACACGAATTGCGTCGTGTAACCTCCCGAATCGGCGAAGTGCGGGAAGAACAGCGATGCAGTTGAAGGCAGTGTCGACTCGTTAGTCGCCGGGGTCGTCGTAATCAGGAAATCGTTGCGTTCGTTGTATCGTCCCCGCAATCCGATCACAGAGATTGATGAGGGACTCGACACGCGCAAGATCCCCTGGAACGGCTTTTGTAGCAAGGTGAATCCCTGGATTTCGCTCAGGAACGTCGCAACCCTTCCATTGGCCGGCACCGACAGGGTTCCGGTCAAGCCAGTGGATGAGCCATCCAGTCTATGTAGCTCGAGTATGACGGTGGCCGGACTGGTGGAAGTATTCGCTACTGCCAGGCCCGTTTGAATCGATCCCGGCAGCAGTAAGGTTCCGGCCGCCTCGCTATAGAGTCGAAACGCAGATCCTGGCGGTGCCGCAGGTACTCCAGCCTCCGTCACGGTCATCCCGCCACTGCGGAAGGCGAATATCCCCAGGCCGGACGGAGCCATGGTGCCGGGGGCCGGCATAACGCGCACCGAACCCGATTGCGTGGAAGTCGCTGTGCCGGAGGTTCGAAACTTTTGGGACGCGCGGGGAGGAATTGAGTACACAAAAGTGTCGTTGACCTGGTCATTTACGGCAACGGCGGCTGGATCTCCAGAAGGATTCAGAAACTGAACAGTGCCTGAGAGGATAGCGTCGCCTGGATTCACCAGGACGATTTGTGTCGTCCAACCTCCGCCATCGGCGAACTGCGGGAGAATGATCGTGCCCGATGCAGCGGGAGCGCTGAGATCCGAGACCGGCAGAGTAGTCACGAGAAAATCTCCTCGTTCGTTCGTCAGCCCGCGTAGCGCCACGACAGCAATGGGGACCGACGAAGTAAAGGTGAGGGCGCCGCTCACTGACGATCCGCTGTTGAAGGGAGCCTCATTGAGAAATTTTGCAATCTGTCCATTCGCGGGAATGGTGGTAATTCCATTACCAAAGTTGCCGTTCGGACCGGTAAAGAAGAACGAGACCGTCGCGGGTTGAGCATTTGGGTTGGCCATGGCCAGGCCCGTGTTGACGGGGCCATTCACTTCCGCATAGATTCTGCCAGACTGCAGCAATGCTGAAGCGGGAACACTTGCCTCCGTCACCAGGATGTTGTTCTGACGAAATCCGAAAATCGCGAGACCCGAAGGCGTGGTACTGCCGCTATTGGGCTGAATACTCGCGTAGCCCACCACCGTGGTTGCAGAGTTTCCCGAACTCCGCAGCGACACACCTCCTCGGTCGAGAAAAGTAAATGGGACGGGCAGCACCGCGATCGTCAGGTTCACGCCGGTGGTGCTACCGAACGCGGAGGTTCTGACAAACTCAAGGCGAATTCGGTCGCCTTGGCGCACGCCGATATTCTGAAGTGCCGACGGACCGGCTGCTCCGGCTGCGAGATCAAACGGCCTGGCACGACTAAACGGATCGCCACTTCCGACTGAGCCTCCTGTGAGCATAGTATCGTTCAAGTACAAGGACCAGTTGGTGCTCCTGCCGTCTTCGAGAGCGTTCCAGACGGAGCCGTTGATAGTCACTGTGCTGGTCGAAGGACTCGTCCAGACGACGTTCGAAGGTCCGTAGGTTTCGCCTCGAGCATTGTCGGTGGCGTGAACGAGAACGTCTCCGATCTGGGCATCAAGGGTGCCGGCGCCATGTGGAGCAACGAGTTTCCACCAGGCCGGGACATGTCCGAAACCCGATGGTGCGTTCGCCCACGCCGGCTGCATCCCGACAAAGCCTCCCGAAACCCAGTTGTCGACGTGGCGCAAGGAGTTATTGCCCTCGCGATAGCTCCAGACACTGTTCGGATTCGCCCCATCGCTCCAATTTGCGGCCAAGTTGTATACCCTCGTCGAAGCCTGCGGCGCCACGGCTAATGCAAAGGTACTCGTTGCGGTCATCCCGAGACTGTCCTGCACCCTGACCGAGAACGTGAACTGCCCCGCCTGCGTGGGAGTCCCACTGACAATCCCGTCCGAACCCAAGATGACGCCCGGCGGCAGGGTGCCGCTGATCAGCGACCAGGCATAAGGAGGCTGTCCCAGAGCCGCGTTGAATGAAAATGAAACCGGCTGCCCAACTTGCAGTGTAGGAACGGTGTTTGTCGTGATCGACAGGCCGGGCGGTCCAGCGACGACCAGATCGTCGATGTAAATCTCGCTTCTGTTGCTGATGTTATTGACCCGCAGTTCGATTGTCGTCACTGCGCGGTTGACTGGAAATGACCTGGAGCGAAAGGTAGTGTCTGGTTGAAGGTCGTCGTGTGGTAACCGTCCGAAATCGCCGTACGTCCCACACGCGGGCAGCTTGCACTCCGCGCTCACAGGCTGTCCGTCGATGAATACGCCTCCTCCCGAGCCCCAGTTGCTGAAAAGCTCCATCTCCTTGAAGGAGATGCTCACGACAAACTCTGGTACGGGAAACGTGATCCGGAGAGTGTTCTCGAAGCTGAAGAAGCAACTTGCGCCGCATATCGACAGCCCGAAGCCAAACGCCTTCGTGCTGCCGAAATTGGTCACATTCTTTATCCCTGGTCCGGCACTGAATGCTCCTGTCGTTCGAACTGAGATTCGAGGGTCCAGGACTCCATCTTCGAAATCCTCCACGAGTAATCCTCCCGGAGCCTGCGCTACCACAACTAATGTAAAAGTACTTGTTGCTACTGCGCCGGAACTGTCCTGTACCTTGATCGAGAACGTGAACTGGCCCGCCTGCGTGGCGATTCCACTGACGATCCCGTCCGAACGCAGTGCCATGCCGGGTGGCAGCGTTCCGCTGGCAAGTGACCAAGTGTAAGGAGGCTGTCCGAGAGTCGCGTCGAACTTGAACGAAGACAGCTGCCCGATCTGCAGTGTTGGAACAGTGCTTGTCGTAATCGATGGCCCCACGACGACGGCGGGTTCCACAGAAACCGCATCTAAGAATATGCCGCCGGCTCCACCGGCGTTGTTGGACGTGAAGGAGAGCGTGGTGTTCGTCCCTTGAGCGACGAACTGAATCGCACCAGACGGAGCCCACTGGGGCGCAGCCGCTGTCGAGCTGCTGTGAATCAGGGAAAGCGGAGCGATCAGGTTAGCGCCGTTAGTGGTATCGAAGACCCGGACCGTGGCTCGCGCTGGGACCGTTCCTCCAGACCCGAAGTTATTCGCGTAAGCGAAGTTTAGGACGTAAACATTGCCCGGTGTTGTGGGGAAACTCTGTGCGATGGCGCCCGGCACGGTCCCATCCAGGTCGAGGAACTGGCGTCTCTCAAAAGAAGCGAAGACCCCGAAGGCTCCGTTGACAGTTATATCAACATTACCGGAAGTGACGCGCCAGCTGAATCCTGGGGGCTCGGATCCGGGCAGAAATATCTGGTACGGGCTGGTGACCACAGGCGTCTCGAAACTCCCATTGTTGATGACGTTAGCGAGGGCTGGTTGACCAGTCGTGGCGAGAAAGAGCCCAACAACCAAGAGGAGAGCAGGTAACCGACACCACATCGTAATGCTCCTATGCTGTGACTCCCGAGGTGGTTTATAGGCGGGACGGTCAGGCTTTGGAATCGGGATCATCACCCAGTTTCCCAGGAATCTTCCCCATGTTCAGCGACGGATTACCTAGGTGTGAGAGAACAGCAAACCGGGGCGGAGGCGTTCAAATCTGGTTTCGGTGTTGTGTGGCGAATCTGCCCAGCACATTCGGGCCGTGGATCTCCAGCTTCCTGCAGATATTGGCGCGATGCGCGTCAACCGTCTTCGGGGCGATGCCCATGTCCTCGGCGATCTCCTTGCTGGTCTTCCCATCGGCGATTCGCCGGAAGACTGCTCGCTCCTGCAGGGTGAGCAGGTCGATTCCAGGATTCTGCCGGCTGAACTCCCTGGTACCGCGAACCTTGTCGACCAGATACGTCGTCATCGGTGGGGTCGTATAGTGCTGGCCAGACGCCACGGCCGTGATACACCGGAGAAGCTCCGCTTCGGTGCAGTCCTTGAGCAGATACCCCTTTACACCGAGTTCGAGAGCCTCTTCGAAAATGTCCCGGTCTTCGCAAACCGTGAGAAAGACGATCTCGACAGGAATGGACTCCTCACGAATCCTGCGAACCACGGCCACACCGTTCATCTTCGGAAGACCGATGTCCAGGATGGCAATATCGGGTCTCAGTGAACGAATGTGCTCGAGCGCCGTCACACCGTCGCTTGCTTCCGCAATGAGGCGGAGAGAGGATGCCTTCTGCAAGCCATGACGCAGCCCACTACGGAAGAAGTGGTGGTCATCCGCGATTACTATGCGAATCTCTTCAGTCATTTCGTTTAGCTCTCAACTGCGAATGTCACGATAATAGCTGTTCCAGCGAGGGCCGCCGACCGAATCTCGACCTTGCCCCCCAGAATCCGAGTACGCTCATGGATACCCATCAGACCGAATCCCTGACCGGTTGGGTTTGAGACATCGATGCGATCGGGGTCAAACCCGTGGCCATTATCTTCAATCTTAATCTGAACAAAGCGCCTGTCTTTCGCGATCGTCACCTTTGCGCGCGTAGCGTTCGAATGCTTGACGATGTTGCTGACGCTCTCTTGAACAATCCTGTAGATGTGGATGTGCAAATCCTGGGGAAACAGATCGTCGATGGGAGCTATATCCGTCGTAAAGTCCAGATCACAGACTTCACCAATCCTCTGGATCATTTTCTCAATCGTCTTTGACAACCCGATCTTGTCGAGCTGGTACGGACGCAGGCCGTAGGCAATTTGCCTCATCTCGGTCTTCATCTGCTCGGCGAGGGAGACGATCTCATCGAGCTCGACACGCACGCCGTCGGTGGCAATTTGTCTCGCGTCCTGTGCGCGCTTCTTGATAATGACGATGTCCTGGCCAAGCGAATCGTGCATCTCGTTCGAGATGCGCCGCCGCTCGCTCTCCTGGGACTCGATGAGCTGCTGCGAAAACGCTGTCTGCTGCTCGTGTTGCACGCGCAATCGCCGCACCCGGTATTTGTGACCGGCGAGTGCGATCGATGCCGCGGCCATGAACGCGAGGACCGCGAACCACCAGGTGCGCCAAAACGGAGGCAGCACGATGATGTCGAGGCTCTGGCCGTTGATATCCCAAAGGCCTTCCGGGTCCGAGGCAGCCACGACAAACCTGTATTTCCCAGGCGGAATGCGGTTAAAGCTGGCGGTCCTGCGGTCGCCTGCGTCAATCCATTGGTCGTCAAGCCCGGCCAGCCGGTATCGAAATCTGAGCTGTTCGGGCCTGATGAAACTGGGTGCCGTGTACCGGATCTCGAAGGCAGGAATCTCCGGTGGAATCGTTACCTCGCTTGAAAAATCGATGGGGTCGCCTGCCAGACGGAACTCTTCGATGATGACGGCCGCCGGGCGCGTATTCAGCCGGATAGCAGTTGGGTCCACGACGGCGACACCACCCATCGTCGGGAACCACAGCTTGCCGTCTGCGGCTTTCAGGCCTGACGGCTGGCGGCCACCGTTAACCTCCAGGGTTGCAAGGCCGTCCCTCGCGCCGAACAAAACGGAAGTAATGGAACGGCGCCGTCCTTCGGCGAATTCATTTAACTCGCGGCGGCTGACGCGGGAGATTCCGCGATTCGAACCCATCCAGAAGTAGCCGTTGTCATCTTCGAGAATCTGGAAGACACCGTTGTCGTGTAAACCATCCTTACGCGTGTAACGCGTCAGCCGTCCATCCCCGAAGCGATAAAGGCCCCCGTCATAGGTGCCCACCCAGAGAATGCCCTCAGTATCCTCATGAATGGCGCGTACCTGGTTTCCGGTGAAGCCATCGCGTTCGGTGTAGGCAGTAAACACGCCATCCTTCAATCGTGTGATGCCGTGAAACGCGCCTATCCACAGCGCACCGATTCGATCTTCAAAAAGCGCTGTGATGTGTTCATCGGACAAGCCATCCTTCGTGGTGTACGTGACGAACCGGCCACCGGCCCACTGAACGAGGCCAGTGTCGGTGGCAAACCAGAGGGCGCCCGCACGGTCTTCCTGAATCGCCCAGACAGTACCGTTCAGCAACGGGGGCCCCTCGTCGTATCGTGTAAATCGGCCATTCTGAAAATACGTGAGTCCCGTGTTGTACGTGCCGACCCACAACCGACCAGTCCTGTCTTCGTAAATGCAGGTGACAAGTGTGTAGGACAGACCCTTCGCGATGCTGTATGACGTGAAGCGCTCGTTGACATACCTGTTCACTCCGCCGAGCCACGTACCTATCCAGATTGCGCCTGTACTGTCCTGGAGAATCGAATACGCTATATTCGAGGACAGGCCATCGCGTTCGGTGTACATGCTGATAGTCTTGCCACGAACCCGATACAGGCCGCCCAAGTCTGTACCCAGCCACGTGGAACCCTCGCGGTCTACATAGATGACGCGGACAAGGGACATCTGCATCCGCTCACGATCGCCGTGCCGGATGCGGTACAGGTTGTTTCGGTCATCGGAGAGCCAGATGTTGCCATCGGCGTCTTCGTGGAAGAGGCCGTCAGGATGATTACTCGGCAGACCCTCGCGCGTCGTGTAGCGCTCCAGCCGTCCATCTGCGGCTTTGATGACACCCGCGCCGCTGGTGCTAATCCAAAGATTGCCCTGCCTGTCCGAGGTTATTCGGGTCACGTCAGCCCCGCGCAGCTTGCTCTGAATTGGGTAGGTCTGCACTCGCCCTTTGACGAGGACATGCAGCCCCGTCGAGTCCTGGCTCCACCAGAACTCCTCGAATCGACTTGCCGGAGGGGCGGCGACATGGTGCGCAAAGTGATCTGGTCCAAAAGTGACAAAGCGCCGACCGTCGAATTTGGTGATGCTGCCGCGCACCCCGCGCGCAGCGCCCTCAACCCACGTCACCCACAAGCAGCCTTCGTCATCTTCCTCGATCCTGGTCGCCATGCCGTGAGGCAGCCCGTCTTTAGTGCTGTACGTAGCGAATCGTCCATTCTGGTACCGAATGAGCATTCCGTCGTCGGTGGCGGCCCACAACGCGCCTTGGCGGTCCTCGTGCAACGTTCTGAAGCGTTGGCTTTCGATCCCCTTTGATGTCCTGTCGAAAACCACGAATCGCACGCCATCGAACCGCACGAGCCCTCCGAACGTGGCCAGCCACAGATACCCGTCACGCGTCTGGAGAATGTCGGTAACGGAATTCTGGGGCAGACCGTTCTCGATGGTCCACGAGTCGAACTGATATTGCGCCGTGGCGTTCGATGCAAGTGTGCAGAGAAGCGCCAGGCATAAACTGACCGCAAACAATAACCTTGAATAGGACAGACGAACGGACAGATCGGTCTCATTCGAAGCACGGCGTGCGCTACTGTTCTGCGCAAACACTTTCAATTTGGTGGAGAAGCGGAAAAACGAGAGATCCGGCCAAGCGTTTCGACATGGATCAGCATGGCCCGCATTATCAAACCGCTATTTCAGTGCGTCAAGTTTTTGCGATTCGAATTCGACGCCATGATTTCTGCCTGCAGAACTGCAACCTCGCTCGGTAGCGGCGCGTCACACATAAGCGTCCTTGCCGACCCCCGGTTTATTCCCGCCGCCTACGCTTCTCTCCCGCTGCGCCCCGACGAGCTTGAAAGGGTAGGAACACGCAATAAACGCTTGGTCTTCACGGAGATCAGCCACGATAACGTCAGCGAACTTTTCGGTCCCATCGTTTTTCACAATGCTGCCCTTCGACCTGCATCTAACCCAAAGAAATACAGCAACCTGGCGGGTTTGGCATATCCACGCACTGAACGGAAGCTGAGTTTTGCGGCGGAAGTGTTGGCGGATAATCCAATCGCCTACTATCGGTTCGGCGAGGCGGCCGGCGCCACGAGCGTGAGTGATCTGTCGGGCTAATGAGAACCGCGGCGACGTATCAGCACGTGGCGTCAGGTTGGGAGTTCCAGGCATCACTTATGGCGATACGGCCGCTCTGTTCGACGGCCAGACGGGAAGAATCATTGTTCCAAACAGTAATTCCCTCAATCCTCCTCGTATCACGATGGAAGCGAAGATCCGATGGAACGGGCCGCATCCCCTTTCACCACTCATCTATCAGCGCATCCTCGAGAAATCGAGCTTTGTGACGCTGGCGCAGTACGCTTTCGGGATATTGCCCGACGGACATGTGCGAGTGGAGCTCCGTACAAGCTCCGCAACAATCAGCATCAATGTCGACAGCTTCGGTGTAGTCGCCCAAGGTACAAATACTCATGTAATCGCCACGTACGACGGTAACGCCATTCGTATCTATCTCAACGGCGTTCTGGACAGCGAGACCAGGGCGCCCGGCAGCATTTCCCCCAAGCCGCCTACGCCCACCAACCTCATCGAGAGCGGGCTCGGTATTGGCAACGAGACACAGAGGTTTCGTACATTCAACGGCATCATCGATGAGCTAGCACTCTATGATAAGGCGCTTGCGGCCGAGCGCGTCCGCGCCCACGTCATTGGCGGTGGGGCTGACCAGCCGGGCGGCGAGCTCATCGGGCAGGTGCAGAATCAGCGGCATTTGGCCTACACCGAGACCCACTACACTAACGATGTCATCGATGACGCGGACAACCATCGTGTGCGTGTGCCGTGCGAAGTACAGACCTACGAACTGACTGGGTTTTCTCCCGGCCAAGGATTCTATTTCGATCTCTCAGGCCTGCGCGGTTACCGATTGAGCGACACACTGCCCAATCAAGGCACAACAGCCGTCGCAAAAAAACCGTATCACGAACTTCCGCAGGACACTTCGGCGACGAAGCGTCTGGTCGAGCATGTACGCACTCTGTTCTTCGATGACGACGCGACCGGGGCTAATGCCGCCACTCGATTTCTCAAAGAGCCGCTGCCGCTCGGTACGCTCGGCACGCTCGGGCTCACTTACGAGCAATACAAGCTCGCACTCACCAGGAGCTTGTTGGACGCCGTGTTTGGCGCGAAGCTCGACGATGTCATTGATACACGTAACGCCCGCACCGTTCTCGGCGATGCACAGAGTAGCGGTTATTTGCGGACGACAGATGACGAATACTGGATCCGTTCGGGCGTCGCCGGATTCCATGCCGACGCCTCTCAACATTTCTACCTGCCGGAAAGTTACACCGATCCATTCGGCAACACGACGCGCCTCAACTACGATGAACAAGACCTGTACGTCGTTAGCAGCACCGATCCGCGCGGCAACACCTTTAGCGTTACGCAGTTCGATTTCCGAGTTTTAGCGCCAAGCGAGCTAAAAGACCCTAATGACAATTACAGTGCCGTCGCGTTTGATGCTCTTGGTATGCCCGTCGCTTCGGCGATCATGGGGAAAAGTCGCACCGAGTCGGGCGACACACTCGATACGATCCGGCCGGATATTCCGGTGGGCGAGATCGGACAATTCTTCACCGAGGCTTACAGCACGACCAAACCAATGGATTGGTTGGCTAAGGCGACCGCCCGGTTTGTCTATAGCTTCGGAGAACAAATCGAGAATGACGGCACAGTAACGTATGGTCATCATCCGCCCGGTGCTTGCGCGATCGTACGCGAGCAGCATGTCATCGCCGGAGGCGCTACCAGGATTCAAGTCGCGATCGAGTATTCCGACGGTACTGGGAACGTCCTGGTGAAAAAATCCCAGGCCGAGCCCGATCCGGCGCTGAACAACGGCGTGCTGCGCTGGATCGCCAGTGGCAAAACGGTCGTCAATAATAAAGGTAAACCGGTCAAGCAATACGAACCCTACTTCAGCGACACCGAGCATCGCTTCGATGAAACCGAAGCGGAGCGGGAAGTCGGCGTCACGCCGATCCTGTTCTCCGACGCGCCCGGCCGCTTGGTGCGTACGGAACTGCCGGACGGCTCCTTGAGTCGCGTGGAGTTTTCGCCATGGCACGTCACCACCTACGACCAGAACGACACGGCTTACGATTCCTCAGGGAATAACCACAGCGACTGGTATGGCGTGAAATCACTATGTCGGGTGGTTATCAGAAAAGGGACGACGACGCGCGTTTCGTCGAAAGCTTCGGCGCAATCCAATCGGTGGTCACAAGCTCCGGCCAAAACGACGGCGGATTGTTCGAGACCAATTTGCGTGACGAACGGTATCTGCCGTTCGAAGGCGCGGGTGTGATCAGTACCTGGCGGCTGGAGATGCCTTCCGAAATTCGTCAATTCGACTACAACACGATCAGCGACGTGATTCTCCATATTCGCTACACAGCACGAGATGGCGGGGCCGACAGTCTGAAGAGAGCGGTCGCCGATGCTACCGCGGCGGGTATGGTGCGCCTGTTCTCAGTGCGGCACGAATTTCCAAGTGAATGGGCGAAGTTCAAGAATGTCAAATTATCCGGGGATATCAAGACCGCGGAACTGAGCTTACGCTTCCGCGAAGAGCACTATCCCTACTGGACCAAGGGTCTCCTGCATGGCGTCAGGCAGGTCGAAGTGCTGGCAACTGAAAAAACTTGCCAACCCACCCTTTGGAGAGTTCACGAAGGAGCCGCATATAGGTCTGGAGACCGAACTGTATCACCTCCGAAATCTTGGTTATGTGGTCCTAAAAGAGGGAACGGTCCGATCAATACATGACATTCCAGATGGTAAGCATGAGGAACTTTCGGATTACGTTGAAATAACCCCAAAAGGAAGGAAATATGTACAGCTCCGTGAACAATATGCATTCGAAGAACAGACGACGCATGTACGGGCCCCAGACCTTATTTCGTCGACGACCGTCCCTCCACAGCGAAGTCGCCCACGCCTTCGGCCACATGACCGGATCGTTTCAATCCTCTGCCATCATTTCCTCCGCGAGGCCGACCCCCTGTTCGGATCGACACGGCCGGGACCTCGCTCGCAGCCGCAAAATTCGGCCGCGCGTGGGTTGATCATCGAACTGCGCAAGCAGGCAGAGCGCTTCCGGCAGATGACGGCCATCAAGTCCGGGAAGCAGACCGCTTCCGGCAGATGACGGCCGTCAAGTCCGGGAAGCAGACCGCTTCCGGCAGATGACGGCCGTCAAGTCCGGGAAGCAGACCGCTTCCGGCAGAT
>Ga0137394_10000128_pt1 | contig 51630 bp, 51 predicted proteins | sample czobulk116metaG_FD_108278 | JGI IMG/M metagenome (GOLD analysis project Ga0137394, IMG submission 108278) | Vadose zone soil microbial communities from Angelo Coast Range Reserve, California, USA - czobulk1.16 metaG | ecosystem: Environmental > Terrestrial > Soil > Vadose zone | place: USA... | reverse complement strand
TACGCCCTGCCGCACCGCCCGCTCTCCGTCGAGCTGCGCGAACTCCGCGATCCGCTGCACGGGCAGCTCGGCCAGCCTCCGCGCCGCCTCCGCCACCGGAAGCTCGCCCTTCCTCACCCTCTCTAGGAACTCCTGGAGCCCGTCGAGATCCATCCACCCGATCTACACCGGATCCGAAAAGCGTTTCACGCAGAGCGCGCCGAGGGCGCAGAGATTGGGGAACAAAACACCCTCTGCGGCCTCGGCGGGCTCTGCGTGAAACCGTTTTCTCAGGCGGCGCCGAGGAGCTTCAGGAGGCGGGAGAGGGATTCTTCCTCGGGGGCGGCGACGATGCGGCCGGCGGAGCGGACGCCCGGCAGGCGGAGATCGGTGACGAGGAGCAGGGCGGAGTCGAGATCGCCGAAGCAGGCGTTCAGGGCGCGCTCGAGCGGGCCCACCTCGACGTGCGGGATTGACGGCACCAGCGTGACGCCGACCGCCGCGCCCACGCCGCCGACGTAGCTGGAGACGACGATGTTCGCCGCCTCCGCCAGCGCGCTGGTGTACATGGGCACTCGGGAGCCGAGCGGCTCGAGCACGGGCTGGCCGAGGAGCAGCCCGCCCATCAGCGTCGCGCCTTGCTCGGTGAAATGGATCAGCCAGCGCAGCCGCGCGCCCCCGTCGACGGTGAAGTGCACCGCGAACGACGGGCCGTCGGGCTGCAGCACGCGCGCGACCCCGCCGCGCGGCGCGACCTGCGCCTTGGGCAAGTCCGCGTCGACCGAAGTGCCGAGGAGCCGGCCCAGCGAGCGCGCCGCATCCGTCGAGGCGACCCCGGCTAGCTGGCGCAGCGCCTCCACCTGGGAGGAGGAGAGCATCAGGGGCGAGAGGAGGCCGCGCTCGCTCACGCCGCCCCCTTGGCCGCCGGAGCGGGCTTCACGGGATCGTGGATCCCGCACAGCTCGGCCAGGCCCCGCGGGTCGAGCACCAGGAGGGGCCGCCCATTGCCGAGCACGGTGATGCCGGCGAGCCCGCGGACGCGGTCGAGCGGCGGGAAGAGCGGCTTGAGCACCGACTCCTCCTGGCCGACCAGCCGGTCGACCGAGACCGCGAAGCGGAGGCCGTCCACCTCCATCACCACGAACGGGCGCGGGCCCGGCGGCGCCAGCGACGGGAGCCCGAAGAGCTTGGCGAGGCCATAGGCGCGGACCAGCTCGCCCATCACCACCAGCGAGCGCGCCTCGAAGCCCTCGCCGCCGCGCGCCGACAAGTCGTATTCGGTGGTGAGCAGCACGCGGTGCAGCGGCACGCCGTACAGCTCGCCGCCCACCTGCACCAGCAGCAGGTTCGCCATGCTCACCGAGAGCGGCAGCTCGAGCACGAAGGTGGTGCCTTTCCCGGGCACGCTGCGGATCGACACCTTGCCGCCGAGCGACTCCAGCTTGCGCTGCACGGCGTCCAGACCGACGCCGCGCCCCGACACTTCGGTCGCGTCCTCGCGGGTGGAGATGCCGGGCAGGAAAGCCAGCTCGTAGGCTGCGTCGTCCGAGAGGGCGTCAGCCGCCTCCTGCGTCATCGCGGCGCTCTTCACCGCCTTGCGCCGCAGCGCCTGCGCGTCCATCCCGCGCCCGTCGTCCTGCACCTCGACGATCACCTTGTCGCGCTCGCGCCGAGCGGACAGCGTGAGCTTGCCGCGATCCGGCTTGCCGGCCTTCTGCCGCGTCTGCGGATCTTCCAGGCCGTGGTCGGCGGCATTGCGCACCAGGTGAGAGAGCGGATCGCCCAGCGCCTCGATCACCGTCCGGTCGAGCTCGACGTCCGCGCCCTGCACGTCCAGCTCGATGGTCTTGCTCAGCCGGTGCGCCAGATCGCGCACGGCCCGCGGCAGCCGCTCGGTCAAGGAGGAGAAGGGCGTCAGCCGCGCGCTCATCACCCGGCCGTGCAGCTCGCGCGCGGTGCGGCGCAGGCGATCGATCTCGGCCTCGAACCGGTCGGCCGCGTGCTCGGGGAGCCGCTTGGCCGCCTCGCGCAACCGGGCGATGCCGTGCATGACGTCGGCGGCCTGGTCGAGCAGCTGATCGAGCGCCTCGGCCCGGACGCGGACGGTCGGCTCGGGCCGCAGCTCGTCCGCATCGCCCGGCACCGGCGTGAGGTCGCGGCGGCCGGGCACCGGCGTGAGATCCCGGCGGCCGGGCGCTGGCGTGAGCTGGCCGCGCATGGATGCCTGCGGGGGCGAGACGACCGGAGACGGCGGCGAGACGGGGAAGCCCGAGTCGACCGGCCGCGCCACGGGAGCGATGCGCACCTCGACGTGGTCCACCTCGGGCAGCGCGACCAGCGCCTCGCGCACCTCGTCGGTGACGGTGAGGGTAGCGAGCAGCGCGGTGATCCGCGCTCCGCCCTTCTGCTGCATGAGCTGCGCCGGCGTGGGGTCCATCTCGAGGAGCGTCCCCATCGCCTTGAGCTTCCGCTGCACGATCAGGGCGCGCGCGCCGGGAGCCGCGCAGGTCTTGGCGAGGACCACGGAAACGTCCAGCCGCGGCAGCGCCGGATCCGCGACGGGCATCACCGGAGGCGGCGGGACCGGGCGCGCGGTGAGCGCCGGGTCGGGCAGCGCCTGGGCCGCCTTGGCGAGCCGATCGACGAGCGTGATGGTGCGCTCGTCGTCCTCCTTCTTGTCGAGCTTGACGATCTCCTTGACCAGCGCGTCGGTGGCGGCGAAGAGCAGGTCCACCTCCGCCCGCTCGATCTTCCCCTGCTTGCCCTTGAGCCGCGCGATCAGGTTCTCGGCGGCGTGAGCGATGTCGACGATGCGCGAGAAGCCGAGCGTCGCCGCGCTGCCCTTCACCGAATGCATGCGCCGGAAGATCGCGTCCCACAGCGGCGCCGCGGGCGGCTCCTGCTCGAGCCGCACCAGCTCCGACTGGAGCGTGGCGAGGTGCTCGGACGCCTCCGCCACGAAGAGCGTCAGGTACTTGTGGGAGGCGGACGGCACCGTGAGCTACTCGCCGAGCACCTTCTTGACCACCGCGAGCACGTCCTCTCCCCGGAAAGGCTTCACGATGAAGTCGGTCGCGCCCGCCTCGATCGCCTCCATCACCAGCGATTCCTGGCCGAGCGCGCTGCACATGACCACCACCGCGCCGGGATCGAGCTGGACGATCTCCCGGGTCGCGTCGATGCCGCTCTTGTAGGGCATCACGATGTCCATGGTGACCAGGTCGGGCTTGAGCTCCCGGAAGAGGTTCACCGCCTGCACGCCGTCGTCCGCCTCACCCGCGACCGTGAACCCCGCCGACGAGAAGATGTCGCGGAGCGTGTTGCGCATGAACAGGGCGTCATCGACGATGAGGACGCGCTTGGGCATCTCTAGGCCTCCACCAGGTTGTCGATGGCCCGCTGCAGCAGCTCGGCGTCGATCACCTTCACCGGGCCCTCCGCAAGCTCCACCGTGGCGCACGCCGCGCCGAGAGGCTGCGGCAGCGGCTCGCCATCGCTGGGAAGCGATTCGATGCCCGCCACCTCCGCCACGTACAGCCCGACGTCCCCCCGGGGACGCTGCAACATCACCACCCGCCCCTCCGGACGGGCGGGACGCGGCTTGAGGCCGACGAGCGGCCCCAGATCCACCACGCAGGCGACGCGGCCCTGCTGGTTCATCACGCCCAGCAGCGCGGGCGGCGAGCGCGGCACGCGCGCGATGACCGACACCTCCGTCACCCTGCGCACCGCCCAGAGCGGCAGCGCGTAGCGCTCACCGGAGTGGATGCAGATGACGGCGCGCACCTTTTGCTCACTCCAGCTTGAAGCGCGAGACCACGCTCTGTAGCTCGACGCTGATGTTGGTCAGCTCTTGCGAGGCCTGCGCCATGGAGGCGGTGGTGGAAGTCTGCTCGCGCACCGCGCTCTGCACCTCGTCCAGCGACCGCGCGTTGCCGGCCGCCTCCACGCGGATCTCCTGGAACGCCTCGACCATCTCCGCCGACCCCTGCAGCTGCTCGCGCGCGAGCCGCGAGATCGCCTGCACGCGCTCGGACCCGGTCTGCGTCGCGTTCACGATCTCGTCCAGCGAGAGGATGATCTGGGCCAGGTCCTCGCGCCCCTGTCCCAGCTCGTCGATGCCTTCCTTCATCGCCGCCACCGCGTGCTGGCTGCGCTGGCTGATCTCGTGCGCCAATCGGCTGATCTGCTCGGCGCTGCGCCCGGCGCTCTCCGCCAGCTTCCGCACCTCGTCGGCGACCACCGCGAATCCGCGGCCGTACTCGCCGGCCCGCGCCGCCTCGATCGCGGCGTTCAGCGCGAGCAGGTTGGTCTGCTGCGCCACCCCGGTGATGGCTACCACGATCTTGCTGATCTCCTGGGTCTTCTCGCCGAAGGCGAACACGGTCTCGCTCGCCGCCTCGATCTCGGCGAACACCTTCTTGATCTTCTCCGCGGCGAGCTGCGCGGCCGCGCCGCCCGCCTGGGCGGCGGTCGAGGTGGCGGTGGCGGTCTCCGCGGCGGCGCCGGCGGTCTTGGCGCTGGAGCCGATCGAGTCGGCGATGCGGGCGATCAGCCCGCTGGCCTTCTCGACCAGCCGCAGCTGGTGCTCGGCGCCCTGGTTGATCTTGGCCATGCTGCGGTCGATGTTCTCCGCCTGCGCGCTCACGTTGGCCGAAGACTCCTGCATCTCGTCCGCGCTGTCGGCGACCGAGCGGCTGGTGCGCTGGATGTGGCCGACCAGCTCGCGCAGGTTCGCCTGCATGTTGGAGATGGCGGTGGTCAGCTCGTCCACCTCGTCGCGGCCCAGCCAGTCGGTGCGCTCGGTGGCGAGCGGCTTGGAGAGGTCGCCTCGGCTGATCTCCAGCGCGCTCCGGTTGAGCCGCACCACCCGGTTGGCGATCTGCTTGAGCCCGACCGCGACGGCGAGCGCCACTGCCAGCCCGACCAGCGCCCCGAACAGGGCGTGCTCCGGGGCGAGGTGCTGCCGGAAGACCTCGTGGGTGAGAACGCCGGAGAGCACGCACCACAGGGTCAGATCCCCCAGCAGGATCTTCTGGAACAGGCCCACCCGGCGGAGCCCGCGTGGAACGGGCGGCTGGCTGCGCCGCGCGGGCAGGGCGGCCGGCGGCAGGATGGTACGCGGCGGCACCGCCCGGAGTGGCTCGATCGCGGGCGGTGTATGGCGGGGCGAATCCGGCCCCTGCCGCCCTGGCTCCTGGCCGTCGGGCAGCGGGTGCTCGTGTGCCGCGGGGGTCGCCATTCGCGGCCCACTGTATCCCGCCGAGCGGCAAGGGCAAATGTGCGCTAGAACAAATCGCGGCATGGCAGGTGGGACAACGCGGCAGATCGGCGCCCCCGGTGGGCCGGGCGTGGCTGACGCGCTCGACGAGCGCGCGCGGCGCATCCTCGCCTCCATCGTGCGCGACCACATCGAGGTCGGAGAACCGGTCGGGAGCCATGCCATCGCCCGCAGGCCCGAGGTCGACTGCTCGTCCGCGACCGTGCGCGCGGTGATGGCGGACCTGGAGGCGCTCGGGTACCTGGAGAAGCCGCACACGAGCGCCGGACGCGTCCCCACCGCGCACGGGTACCGGTACTACGTCGACGTCCTCTTGCACCTCACGCCCCCGCTCGCGGCCGAGCGCGAGCTGATCGAGCGCCGGGCCCAGGACGCCGCATCGCAGGTGGACGGCCTCCTGGTCGAGGCCTCCCGCATCCTCCACCGGCTGACGCGGCACGCGGGCGTGGTCGCCTCTCCCCGTCCGCAGGGCGAGCGCCTGCGCCGGATCGAGTTCGTCAAGCTGCGCGAGGGGCGGATCCTGGCCGTGCTCGTGTCGGCCTCGGGCCGGGTGCAGAACCGGCTGCTGACGATGCCCTCGCCGCCGCCTAGCGAATCGGAGCTGATCGAGGCGCAGAACTACCTGAACTCGCTGCTCGGCGAGCTGACGCTGGAGGAGGCGCGCGCGCGACTTTTGTCGGAACGCGACGCCCAGCGAAACGAGCTGTCCCACCTGCGCGAGCGTGCGCTGCTGCTCGGCGCCGCCGCCGTGCAGCTGGAGCAGCCCGCGCTGCACCTCGAAGGGCAGGCGAGCTTCCTGGAAGATCCGGCCCTGGCGCAGGACGTCTCCAAGATGCGCGCGCTCTTCCGCGCGCTGGAAGAGAAGGACCGCCTGCTCCACGTGCTGGATCGCACGCTCGCCGCGCAGGAGCTGACCATCTTCATCGGGAAGGAGAGCGGCATCTCCGGACCGGAGCTGTCCATCGTCGCCGCTCCGTACCGCCGGGCGGGCGAGATCGTCGGAGCACTCGGCGTGATCGGGCCCACACGCATGGACTACTCGCGCGTCATCCCGCTGGTCGAGTTCACCGCTCGCGCCATCGGCCTGGCGCTGGACCCCACCGAAGGATAGGAGAGCACCCCCTTGTCCGAGCACCAGAACGGCGACGGCGCCCCGCCGGGCGGCCCGCAGGATCCGAAGCAGGCCGAGACCGCGCCGTCACAAGAACAGCAGGTCGAGCAGCCGCCGCTCACGCGCGAGGAGCTGGAGCGCAAGGCGACGCAGCTCTCGGCCATGCTGGAGGAATCGATGAGCCGCGCGCGCGAGACCCAGGAGCGGCTCAAGGACACGCACGAGCGGCTGCTGCGGGTCGCGGCGGAGTTCGACAACTACAAGAAGCGCGCCAACAAGGAGAGGGAGGACGCGCAGAAGTTCGGCATCGAACGGCTGCTCAAGGACTTCCTGCCGGTAGCGGACAACCTCGAGCGCGCCCTCGACCACGCCGAGGAACACGACCTGCGCCAGGTGATCGAGGGAGTGAAGCTGGTGCAGAAGCTGCTCGAGACCACGCTCTCCAAGCACGGCGTCACCGGATTCTCGGCGCTGGGCCAGCCGTTCGACCCGAACCTGCACGAGGCGCTCATGCAGCAGGAGTCCGACGCGCCGGCGGGCACCGTGGTGTCGGAGATGTCGCGCGGGTACAAGCTGAACGAACGACTGGTGCGCCCTGCCGCAGTGGTGGTCGCGCGGCCCCGATCCGCCGGAGCCACTCCCCAGGCGGCCCCCGATGGTTCCGCGCCTCCGGGGGACGGCAAGTAGGTGTCTCGCCTACGTTTCCCTTTGTTGACCAGTCGCCCCGGTTCCGTTCAATCTAGCCTTCCGCGAAGGGGCGGAACACGACATGGGCAAGGTGATCGGCATCGACCTCGGGACCACGAACTCGTGCGTGGCCGTCATGGAAGGCGGCGAGCCGGTCGTCATCCCGAATTCCGAAGGAAGCCGCACCACCCCGTCGATGGTCGGGTTCACCGAGGCCGGCGAACGGCTGGTGGGACAGATCGCCAAGCGACAGGCGATCACGAACCCGGAAGCCACCGTGTTCGCGGTGAAGCGCCTCATCGGCCGCAAGTTCGACTCGGAAGAGGTGCGCAAGAGCATCGCGGTCTCCGCCTTCCGCATCATCGCCAGCGAGAACGGCGACGCCTGGGTGGAGCTGCGCGGCAAGCGGCACAGCCCCGCCGAGATCTCCGCGATGATCCTCGCGAAGATGAAGCAGACCGCGGAGGACTACCTCGGGGAGCAGGTCACCGAGGCGGTCATCACCGTCCCGGCCTACTTCAACGACGGCCAGCGCCAGGCGACCAAGGACGCGGGCCGCATCGCCGGCCTCAACGTCCTGCGCATCATCAACGAGCCCACCGCGGCCGCCCTCGCCTACGGCCTGGACAAGGCTGCCGCCGGCGGAGGCGCGAAGGCCGGCGCCGCGATGCGCACGGCCGGCGCGGAGAAGATCGCCGTCTACGACCTGGGCGGCGGCACCTTCGACATCTCGGTCCTGGAGCTGACCGCGGGCGTGTTCGAGGTCAAGGCGACCAACGGCGACACCTTCCTGGGGGGCGAGGACTTCGACCAGCGGATCGTCGACTACCTGGCCGGGAACTTCCAGAAGGCGAACAGGATCGACTTGCGGCGCGATCGCATGGCGCTCCAGCGGCTCAAGGAGGCCGCGGAGCGGGCCAAGCACGAGCTGAGCTCCGCCAACGAGACCGACGTGAACCTGCCGTTCATCGCCGCGGATGCCTCCGGGCCCAAGCACCTGACCGAGACCATGACCCGCGAGCAGCTCGAGGGCCTGGTGAACGAGCTGGTGCAGAAGACGGTCGAGCCCTGCAAGCTGGCGCTCAAGGACGCGGGCGTCCAGCCGCGCGACATCGACCGCGTGATCCTGGTCGGCGGCATGACCCGGATGCCGCTGGTGCAGAAGGTCGTCCAGCAGTTCTTCGGCAAGGAGCCGCACAAGGGCGTGAACCCGGACGAGGTGGTCGCGGTGGGCGCCGCCATCCAGGGCGGAGTGCTCAAGGGCGAGGTGAAGGACGTCCTCCTGCTCGACGTGACGCCGCTCTCGCTCGGCGTGGAGACGGCGGGCGGGGTGAACACCCGGATCATCGAGAAGAACACCACCATCCCGTGCCGCAAGGCCCAGGTGTTCTCCACCGCGGTCGACAATCAGCCGATCGTCAACGTGCACGTCCTGCAGGGCGAGCGCGAGATGGCCGGTGACAACAAGACCTTGGCCCGGTTCGAGCTGGTCGGCATCCCGCCCGCCCCGCGCGGCGTGCCGCAGATCGAGGTGGCGTTCGACATCGACGCGAACGGCATCGTGCACGTTTCCGCCAAGGACCTCGGCACCGGCAAGCAGCAGTCGATCCGGATCGTCGCTTCCAGCGGCCTGACCGAGCAGGAGATCCAGCGGATGATCGGGGAGGCCGAGTCGAACAAAGCCACCGACAAGAAGAAGAAGGAGCTCGCCGACATCAAGAACAACGCGGACGGGCTCATCTACACCACCGAGAAGGCCCTGGAGGAGTACTCGACCTTGCTCCCGCCCAAGGACATGGCGGAGATCCGCGCCGACCTCGAGGCGCTCAAGACCGTCTCGCAGAGCGAGGACGTGGCGAAGATCCGCGCGGCGGTGCAGCGCCTCGAAGGCTCCGCCTACCGCATCGCCGACGCGCTCTACTCGACCGAGCCGAAGGACAAGAAGGCCGCGGGCGGCACCGGAAAGTCCTGAAGGACCGGCGCGCCGGCGTGTTATTGACAAGCGTTGTCGCTGTCTTACGTTTCGGCTGTCGGACTGCCTGCTGGGCGGCCGGCTCAGCCGGCTAAGGCCTCGAGGTCGAACTTCGTGCAGCCCCACCCCAAGCGCGACTACTACGAAGTGCTCGGTGTCGAACGGACCTGCTCGGCGCAGGAGCTGAAGAGCTCCTTCCGCAAGCTCGCCCTGCAGTTCCACCCCGACAAGAACGAAGGCGACAAGAAGTCCGAAGAGAAGTTCAAGGAGCTCTCCGAGGCCTACGAGGTGCTCTCCGACCCGGAGAAGCGCGCCCGCTACGATCGGTTCGGGCACCAGGCGCCCGGCGGGTTCGGCCCCAGCCCGTTCGACCAGGGATTCGGCGGCGCGAACATCAACGACATCTTCGAGGGGATCTTCGGCGACATCTTCGGCGGCGGCGCACGCCGGGGGCGCACCGCGCGGAGCCGGGGGTCGGACCTCCGCTACAACCTGGAGATCAGCTTCACGGAAGCCGCCTTCGGCGCCGAGGCGAAGGTGAAGATCCCGCGGCACAAGACCTGCGACGCCTGCCGCGGCTCGGGCGCGAAGCCCGGCACCACGCCCAAGCAGTGCCCGACCTGCCATGGCACGGGCGAGCTGCGGCTCACGCAGGGGTTTTTCCAGATCGCGCGCCCGTGCGGCCATTGCCAGGGGACCGGCAAGGTGGTCACTGACCCGTGCCAGGCATGCAAGGGCGCCGGCAAGGTCGAGCACGAGAGCATGCTCAGCGTGAAGGTTCCGGCAGGGGTGGACACCGGCACGCGCCTGAAGCTGTCGGGCGAGGGCGAGCCCGGCGAGAAGGGCGGCCCTCCGGGCGACCTCTACGTGGTCGTCCACGTGCAGGAGCACCCGATCTTCATCCGCGAGGATACCGAGGTGATCTGCGAGGTCCCGATCAGCTTCACCCAGGCCGCGCTGGGGGCGCAGATCGACGTCCCCACGCTCGACGGCAAGGTGAAGATGAAGATTCCTTCGGGGACGCAGAGCGGGAAGGTCTTCCGGCTCAAGGGCAAGGGGATCCCCAGCTTGAACGGCTACCAGCGCGGCGATCAGCACGTGCGCATCACCGTCGAGGTGCCGGAAAAGCTGACTCGCAAGCAGCGCGAGCTGCTCGAGCAGTTCGCCTCCATCTCGGGCGAGGACGCGCACCCGCAATCGAAGTCGTTCTTCGACAAGGTGCGGGAGATGTTCGGCAACGACGAGCCCGGGCAGGAAGAGGACGTGGCCTAGCCAGCTCGGACGCCATTGGGGCGGGCGTGTAAAAGGCGCACCGGCGGCGAACACGGCGCCGACTGGCTTTTCAGAGCGCTTTGGAGTATGTGGCGGCCATGCGGTTTGCCTGGCTGGTCCTCCTGGCACCGTTGGCTGCGCGCGCCTCCGGGCCGAATCTGCGCGGCGACGTCGACCTCCTCCTGGGGACCACCACCACCACCGAGAGCGGCTATCCTTTCGCTCCGGCGGTCGGCGTGTTCGTGGGCGCGGACGTCTACAACCTGTTCACTCCCGGAGTGCGCTTCCTGGGGATCGCCGGCGCCCGCGAGCTGGGGATGACCGATAGCATCCGGGCCTACGCGACCGCCGCCGAGCTGCGGGTGCACACTCCCGGCGACACGCAGTTCTGGATCTCGGCGGGCGCCGGACGGGGACAGCTCTCGCAGCTCCAATGCGACTGCGAGGTCCAGACGTTCGCGGGGGCGCGGCCCGGGATGTCCCTGAGCATGGCCGTTGGCGCCCGCAGCTTCCTGCTCGGAGGTCTGGCCGGCGTCGGCGGCCAGATCGGGCTCACGCGGTGGTCGCACGTCAGCCGCGTGACTTCGCTGGGACCCGCAGGCGGACGAGCGCCGTCGAGCTTGCAAGAGGGCAATCTGTGGGCCGTCACCGTGGGGATCACGGTCAGCGGTCGCACCTCGCCCTGACAGGCGCCGTCACGACGCCGACTGAGTCAGGCGGCGGGGGACATGAGCAGCTTGCGCAGCTCGGTCGAGCCGAGCTGGGGCGGCCACCCGGGAAACCTGGTGGCGTGCAGCGCGAGTTCCCCGAGGGCGAACACCCAGGTGGCGACGCGCGCGCGCGCCAAGGGGAACAGGCCGGCCTTGCGCGCCTGGTCGAGCACGAACTCGCGTTCCTGGGCGGGGACGGGGCGCTCGTAGACGACGAGCTGCAGGGCCTGCACCGGCCCGTTCACGCGGTCCTTCATCGCGGCCACGCGCTCGGCGAGCAACTCCGCCCGCTTCACCAGACCGGCCCCGGTCAGCCGCGCGCCGGACGCGACGGCGATCAGCGCCACCACCTCGCCCAGGTCGCCCGCCCACAGATCGTCGTAGTGAGGAAGCCCGGCCAGGGCGAGGCTGGCGGCGTATGCGGCCGGGTCGGGCGCCTCCGGGTACACGCGCGACATGCCCGCCGCCGTGAGCAGCGGATCGAGGCGCGCGAGGAACTGCGCCTTGTCCAGCCCCTGGGGCATCGCGCTCTTCTACCCCAGAAAACCCACAGAGGAGGGGACACCATGAAATGGTGTCCCCCAACTCCCAGAAGCGGGGATCAGTGCGAGAGGATGGGGAAGCGGGGGCGCGGCATGCGGGCGGCAGTCGCTTCGACCGGCAAGGATGTTCCAAGTAGCTGCGCGCGAGCGGGGGCCAGCCCCACGGCGGGGCCCTCCGCTCCCACGATCCCGCCCACCAGGTCGTAATCTCCCGCCTGCTCGACGAGAACCGGGACGATCTGGCCGGGCGCGGCCTGGCCGCGGTTCACGTACACCTTGCCGTCGATCTCCGGCGCCTGACCCATCCAGCGGCCCTCGAGCAAGAGGTCGGTCTCCTCGCTGACGCCTTCGACCAGCACCTCCAACGTGCGCCCCACCAGCGCCTGCTGGTGCATCTTGCTGATCTTCCTTTGGATTCCGAGAAGCTTCTTCTGCCGCGCCGCCTTGGTCCGGGCGGCGAGCTGGCCGTCCAGGTCGTTCGAGGCGGTTCCCTCCTCGCGCGAGAACTGGAAGACCCCGACGCGCTCGAAGCGCATCTCCTCGATGAAATCGCACAGCTCCTGGAACTGCTCCTCGGTCTCGCCGGGGAAGCCGACGATGAAGCTGGTGCGGAAGGTGAGCCCGGGAACGCGGTCGCGCAGCTTCCCCACGAGCCTCCGCACCCAGGCGGAGTCCCGGCCGCGCTTCATCCGCCGCAACACCGGGTCGGCGATGTGCTGCAGGGGCATGTCGAGGTAGCGCGCCAGGTTGGGTTGCTCGGCGAGCGCGTCGACCAACTCGTCGGGAAAGTCGCGGGGATAGGCGTAGTGCAGCCGGATCCAGCGCGCCGGCACCTCGCGCAAGGCCTGGAGCAGGTGGTGCAGCCTGGGCCGGCCGGGGAGGTCGTGCCCGTAGGCGGTGAGGTCCTGGGCGACCAGGTTCAGCTCCACCGCCCCCTGCTGGACCAGCCGGTGGGCTTCCTCGACGATGTCAGCGACCGGACGGCTGCGCTGCGCGCCCCGCAACGTCGGGATGATGCAGAAGGTGCACTGGTTGTCGCAGCCCTCGCTGATCTTCACGTACGCCGTCCAGCGCGGCATCGAGTTGCGGCGCGGCGTGCGCGCGTCGGCGATGTAGTCCGGATCCGGAATGACTGCGCGATCGCGCTCCCCCCGGATGATCTCCGCGATGCGCGGGTAGGCCGAGGTGCCGACGAAATAGTCGACCTCCGGCATCTCCTGCTGCAGTACGTCCGCGTAGCGCTGGGTCAGGCAGCCGGCGACCACCAACGCCTTGCACCGGCCCGTCTCCTTGTACCGGGCGTGCTCGAGGATGGCGTCGATCGACTCCTGCTTGGCCTCGCCGATGAAGGCGCAGGAATTGATCAGCACCACCTCCGCCTCGCCCGGCTCCTGGACCAGCTCGTAGCCCTGGTCGAGCAGCGTTCCGAGCATGACCTCGCTGTCCACCCTGTTCTTCGGGCAGCCGAGCGACAGCAGATACAGGGTGGGGTGAGCGGACAAGGCCGTCTTCTGCACGAACGGTTCCTTCGGTAAAGGGGGCTGCTTCTATAACCGTTCCGAGGTGGCGGTCCAGTCCCGTCAATCGCGGAAGTTCTCGAACTGGGTGTCCACCCCCAGCTCGTCCTGCTTGCCGCGGACGAGTTGGAGGACCTGCTGCAGGTCGTCCCGCGACTTGCCGGAGACGCGCACGCTCTCGCCCTGGATGGCGCCTTGCACCTTGAGCTTGGAGTCCTTGATCAGCTTCGCGATCGCCTTGGCCTTCTCGGTTTCGAGGCCCTGGACGAAGGTGAGCAGCTGCTGGACCGTCTTGCCGCTCTGCTCCACCGGCCCGTACTTCACGCCCCGCAGGCTCACGCCGCGCTTGGCGAGCTTCTGCACCAGGACCTCCCGCGCCGCCTCCAGGCGCTGCTCGGTCGAGCTGCGGATCTGGATGCCCTTCTCCTTCTCCTTCTTTTCCACATGCGTGTCGGTGCCCTTGAAGTCGTAGCGCTGCTCGATCTCCTTGCGCGCCTGCTGAAAGGCGTTGTCGACCTCCTGCTCGTTGATCTTGTTGACGATATCGAAGGACGGCATGGCTCGCTCCTCACATCTCCAGGACGACGGGCAGCACCATCGGGCGCTTCTCGAGACCCTTCTTGAACACCGATCGCACCGCGCGGCGCAGCGCCTCCTCGACCGAGGCGGGATCGGTGCGCTCGGGCGGCGAGAGCTCCCCCAGGGCGGCCAGCGCCGCGGAGCGTGCTTGCTCTATCCGCGTTTCGTCCAGCCCGGCCACGCCGCGGCCCAAGAGCTCCGGGTCGCGCAGCAGGGCGCCCGACTTGCGGTCCAGCACGCACAGGCAGACCAGCATGCCGCTGTCCGCCAGGAGCTTGCGGTCGCGGAGCACCACCTCGCCGACGTCCGCGAACGCTCCGCGCGAGTCGAGGTAGATGCGCCCGGCCGCGGCGCCACCGGGGACCACGGCCGCGAGCTCACCGGCGCGCAGCTCGATCACGTCGCCGTCCTCGGCGACCAGGCAGCCGCGCGGATCGACTCCGGCCGCTTCCGCGGTGCGCGCGTGCGCGGCGAGCATGCGGAACTCTCCGTGCACGGGCACGAACGAACGGGGGCGGACCAGGTCGATCATCATCCGCTGCTCACCCTGGCAGGCGTGGCCGGTGGTGTGGACGAGCTCGCCGCTGTCGCCCATGGTGGAGAGCACGTGGCAGCCGCGCCGCACCAGGTGGTCGATCAGGTTGCCCACGCTGCGCTCGTTCCCGGGGATGCTGCGCGAGGAGAGGATCACCAGGTCGTTCTTCTCCAGCTTCACTGTCGGGTGCTCGCCCAGCGCCAGGCGGCTGAGCGCGCTGCGCGGCTCTCCCTGCGCTCCGGTGCAGACCACCGCCAGCTCGCGGGGCGCGAAGTGGTCGGCGGCCTCCGGATCGACGAACAGCTCCGGGGGGCAGCGCAGGTAGCCCATCTCGAGCGCCAGGCGGACGTTCTGCTGCATCGAGCGGCCCAGGAGGCACACCTTGCGGCCGTGCTGCAGGGCGGCGCGAACGACGCTCTGCACGCGGTGGATGTTGGAGCCGAACATCGCGACCACGATGCGGCCGCGCGCGTACGGCGCGCCGAAGATGCGCGCCATCGCCTCGGCCACCTGGCTCTCCGAGATGCTGGTCCCCTCCCGCTCCGCGTTGGTCGAATCGCTGAGCAGGCAGGCGACGCCCTCCTCTCCCAGCTCGGCGAAGCGGCGCACGTCGAGCAGGCGTCCGTCCGGAGGCGACCAGTCCACCTTGAAATCGCCGGTGTGCACCACCACGCCGGCCGGCGTCCGCAACGCGTATCCCACCGCGTCCGGGATGGAATGGGTCACCTGGAGAGGCTCGACCTCCAGGCCGCCGATGCGGCTCACGGCGCGAGGAGACATCTCCACGAAGCGCGGCGAGATGCCGTGCTCGGCCAGCTTCTCCTTGACCACCGCGAGCGTGTAGCGCGTGCCGCACACCGAGGCGTCCGGGTGCTCGCGCAGGAGGTACGGCAGCGCGCCGACGTGGTCCTCGTGGGCGTGGGTGAGCAAGACCGCCTCCACCTTGGGACCGGGCGTGCGCAGGTGGGCGAAATCGGGCGTGATGATCTCGACGCCGAGGGCGGCCTCGCCGCCCGGGAAGAGCACGCCGCAGTCCACCACCACGCGCGACTCGGGGGTCTCGACCGCGAGGCAGTTCATGCCTACCTCGCCGAGGCCGCCGAGCGGGACGAGGCGAACGGGTGCGGGAGCAGTCTCCACGGCGGCGCAACTTAGCACCGGCAGGCGCAGACGGCGGGGCGCGCGACTGCGCGGAGGCGACAGGGGGGGTTTGGTGTTACACGCACGCCGTGGACGCCCTTGCCAAGGTGCTCAACCCGGAGCAGCTCGCCGCGGTACGCCACGAGGGCGGGCCGCTCCTCATCCTGGCGGGCGCCGGGAGTGGCAAGACGCGCGTGCTGACCCACCGCATCGCGCATCTGCTGCGCGAGCGGAAGGCGCGCCCGGCGGAGATCCTGGCGGTCACCTTCACCAACAAGGCGGCGGGCGAGCTGAAAGACCGGGTGGCGAAGCTGGTGGGCCCTGACGCCGAGCGGCTCTGGGTGGCCACCTTTCACGCCGCCGGTGCGCGCATCCTGCGGCGGGAGGCCGAGGCTCTGGGGCTCAACCGGGCGTTCGCGATCTACGACGACGCCGACCAGCTCGCCGAGGTGAAGCGGTCGTGCCAGGACCTGGGGGTGGACGTAGGCACCGCCCGCCAGCACGCCGCGCGCATCGATCGCTGGAAGAACGCCGGCTTGTCGCCGGGCGAGGTGAAACCCGCCGACTACGACGTGCCTGGCCGCGTCTCGCAGAGGGTGTACGAGCGCTACCAGCGCGCCCTGCAGGCCGCCAGCGCGGTCGACTTCGGCGACCTGATCGTCCGGGTGATCGAGCTGTTCCGCAAACATCCGGACATCGCGCAGCGTTACGCGTCCCGCTTCCGCCACGTCCTGGTGGACGAGTTCCAGGACACCAACCCGGCGCAGTACCAGCTCCTGCGCATGCTCGCCGAGGAGCACGGCAACCTGTGCGTGGTGGGCGACGACGACCAGTCGATCTACCGCTGGCGCGGCGCCGAGGTGGACAACATCCTCGATTTCCCGCGCCACTTCCCCGGCACCCGGGTGGTCAAGCTGGAGCAGAACTACCGATCGACCGGTCGCATCCTGGCCGCGGCGCACGCGGTGATCGAGAAGAACCCGCGGCGCGCGGAGAAGAAGCTGTGGACCGCGGCCGGGGAAGGGGAGAAGTTGCGCGTGCTCCTCGCCGATGACGAACGCGACGAGGCGCAGCGGGTCGCGCAGGAGCTCTACGCCGAGAACGCGCGCGGCACCTCCTACGCAGAGATGGCCGTCTTCTACCGGGCCAACGCCCAGTCCCGGGCTCTCGAGGACGGGCTGCGGGCGCGCCGCGTGCCGTACCGGGTGGTGCGCGGGCGCTCCTTCTACGATCGGGCCGAGATCAAGGATGTCGCCGCCTACCTGCGGCTGTGCGTCAATCCGCGGTCCGACCTGGACCTCCTGCGCATCGTCAACACACCCCCGCGGGGCATCGGCGACACGACCATCGAGCGGCTGCGCGATTCGGCCGGGCGCACCGGGCTCTCGCTCTGGGAGGCGATCGAGTCGATGGAGCGCGATCCCGAGCTCGCGCCCTCGGCACGGACCAAGCTCCTGCCGTTCCGCGACCTGCTCCGGCGCATCGGCGAGGCGGTCCGCAACGCTCCGGGCGCGGCCGAGGCGATCGAGCTGGTGATGAGCGAGACGGGGTACGAGGACAGGCTGAGGCTGGAAGGCGAGGAAGGGGAGGACAGGCTGGAGAACTTGCACGAGCTGATCGGGGCGGCGCGGGAGTTCGATGCGAGGTGGGCGGAGGCGAGGGCTGCGGGGGCGGGGGCGGGGGCGGGTGCGACTACGACAGCGACTACGACAGCGACTACGACAGCGACTACGACAGCGACCACGACAGCGACTACGACAGCGACGGCGACTACGACAGCGAGTCCGACAGCGACTGGGATACGGAGGGCGGCACGTGTGCTGGCGCCAGGGGCGTTGGGGAGTCCCACGGCGGAGGACGAGCCGGGAGATCGGCCCGACGTGTTGGCTGCGCTGGCGGCGGCGTCGCCGGAGCTGGATGAAGGGACGCCGGATACGCCGCTTCTCGGGTTCCTCGAGCAGCTGGCGCTGGTGGGGGATGCGGATGCGGCGGAAGGAGGGGAGAGGGTCTCGCTCATGACCCTGCACGCCGCCAAAGGACTCGAGTTCGATGCGGTGTGGCTCACGGGCCTCGAGGAACGGGTATTCCCGCACGCGCGCTCGCTCGGGCAGGGCGCCGGGGGATCGGGGGAGGAGGACCCCGACGAGATGGCCGAGGAGCGGCGCCTCTGCTACGTCGGCATGACGCGCGCGCGGAAGAAGCTGACGCTCACCCTGTCCCGGTGCCGGTCGCTGTTCGGCGAGTTGCGCTTCAATCCTCCGTCGCGGTTCGTGCGCGAGATCCCGGAGGAGCTCGCCTCCGGCCTGGGCGCGCTCGCGGCCGCGGAGCCCCGTCCGCAGCAGGGTGGAAGATGGGAGCGGGGCTGGGGCGGAAAGCGCGAGGGCGAGGTGGTCTACGACTACGAGTTCGACCAGCGCCCGCGCTGGGCGGAGGACGAGCGTCCCTTCGGCCAGCGCGCGCCCGAGGCGCCGATGCCGGCGCGCAACCGCGCCCGGGAATCGCGCAACGACCCGCTCTCGCGGCCGCCGCTCAGGCAGGCCGCGCCGGGCATGGAGGGGCTCGGCCCCGGCGCGCGCGTGCGCCATCCCAACTTCGGGATCGGTACGGTGGAGGACACCGACGGCCAGGGGCCGAACCTCAAATTGACGGTCCGGTTCCCCCCCGGAGTCGGTCTCAAAAAGGTGCTGGCGCGCTTCGTCGAGAAGGCCTGAAGCTCGCCTCAGTTGACGCCGGCGCTCGCCACCGGCCCGTCGAGCTGCACGCGCGAGAGCATCTCGCGCAACTCCTGCGCCTGCCGGCGGTGGAGCGCGGCCGCGCCGGCGGACTCGCCGTCCGCCTCCTTGTCGAGCTGGTCGATGCGGCTCTGCAAGAGGCTGCGGAGAAGCTGGACTTCCCGCGGTGTGTTCAGCATCAGCGTCAGCATCGGACCGTATCCCTCACGACGAAAGAGAAAAAGCCGAGCGCACGCTAGCGGCGAGCCGACTTCGGCGCAAGCGCTCCAGAAAATGCGCAACGGCCAAAGGACCCTACGAACGGTCTCTCAGCCCAACCGACCGTGGATGAGGAACAGGTCGACCAGGAAACCGATCGCCGCCTGCACGATGCCCACCGCGATCGCCTGCCCCGCGCTGATGTCGTAGGCGATGACGAACACCAGGATCCAGCAGACCAGGGCGATGAGCCCGGGGACGATGAGGAACCAGAAGAAGGCGAAGGGCGTCACCACCAGCGCCACCAGGAACGTGACGAACAGGGCGCGCGGCAGCGTGTTGCGCGGGTTCTTCGGCGAGACCAGCGCCACCGACCCCATCACCACGATGGCGTGGATCAGCCAGCGGACCAGTAGCACGCCGACCGTGCTCATGCGCACACGCTACCACACGGCCGGCGAGGATTCGTGATCTGCGCCTCCGGATCGGCTAGATCCCATCCATGACGCCCGACGTGCCGGTCACCGACGCGCTGCTCCATGCGCTCCCCAAGACCGACCTGCACTGCCACCTCGACGGGTCCCTGCGGCTGCGCACCATGCTCGAGCTGGCGGAGGACCAAAAGATAAGGCTCCCCGCCGACAGCGAGGAGGGGCTCGCCCGGGCGATGAAGATCGGACAGCGGCACGGCAGCCTGGAGGAGTACCTCAAGGGTTTCGAGATCACCTTGAGCGTCCTGCAGACCGAGGCCGCCCTCTATCGAACCGCGTACGAGCTGGCCATGGACGCGGCCGCCGAGAACGTACGGCTGCTGGAAGTGCGCTACTCCCCGGTGCTCCACTTGCAGAAGGGCCTCAAGCCGACCGTCGTGGTGGAGGCGGTCCTCGAAGGGCTGCGCAAGGCCGAGCGCGAGACGGGCATCATCGCCGGCGTGCTGGTGTGTGGGATCCGCAACATGAGCCCGGAGACCTCGCTCCGCCTGGCCGAGCTGTCGGTCGCCTACAAGAACAAAGGCGTGCTCGGGTTCGACCTGGCCGGCGCGGAGCACGGGAACCCGGCCAAGGACCACCAGGAGGCGTTCCAGCTCATCCTCAACAACAACGTCAATTGCACGGTGCACGCCGGCGAGGCCTACGGGCCCCCCTCCATCGCCCAGGCGCTGCACTACTGCGGCGCGCACCGCATCGGCCACGGCGTGCGGCTGCGCGAGGACGGCGATCTGCTCAATTACGTCAACGACCACCGAATCCCGATCGAATGCTGCCCGTCCTCGAACGTGCAGACCGGCGCCGTGGTCGACATGGCGACCCATCCGTTCAAGTTCTACCTGGACTTCGGCCTTCGAGTGACGGTGAACACCGACAACCGGCTCATCACGAACACGACCCTCACCAAGGAGCTGGCCGTCCTTGCGCGCCAGTTCAACCTCACGGTGGCCGACGTGCGCAACGTGCTGGTGGCGGGGTTCAAGAGCGCGTTCCTCACCTTCCACGACCGCGCGCAGCTCGTCCGCCGGGCGCAGCAGGAGATCGGCGAGGTCCTCGAGCGGTTCGGCAAGGGGGCCGAGCTGCCGCAGGAAGGACAGCGCGCGGCCGCCACTCCCACCCGCGCCGCCGCCCGGACCGCGCGCGGCTGAAGGCCCCGCCGGCGGTTGCAGCGGGCCGCGGCCGGGTCTAGCGTCGCAGCATGTCCGCCAAGACCCTCGCCATGATCCTGGCTGGCGGCGAAGGCCGCAGGCTGGCTCCGCTCACGCACGAACGCGCCAAGCCTGCCGTGCCGTTCGGCGGGCGGTACCGGATCATCGACTTCGTCCTCTCGAACTTCGCCAACTCGGGCGTCCTGCGGATGAAGGTGCTCACGCAATACAAGTCCGACTCGCTGAACACGCACATCTCGCGCGGATGGCGCCTCAGCTCGATGCTGGGCCAGTTCGTCGAGGCGGTGCCCGCGCAGCAGCGCACCGGGCCCGAGTGGTACCGGGGGTCGGCCGACGCGATCTACCAGAACCTGAACCTCGTCACCGACGAGGAGCCCGACTACGTGTTCGTCTTCGGCGCCGACCACATCTACCGCATGGACGTGCGGCAGATGCTCGACTTCCACGTCCGCCAGAAGGCCGACTGCACCGTCGCGGCCATCCCGGTGCCCATCGAGGAGGCATCCTCCTTCGGCGTCATCACCGCCGACGACTCCGGCCGCATGGTCGACTTCCAGGAGAAGCCCAAGAACCCCACGCCGATGCTGGGCGATCCCAACAAGGTCCTCGCCTCGATGGGCAACTACCTGTTCACCACCGAGGCCCTGGTGCGCGAGATCGTGCGCGACGCTGGGAAGGACTCGGCCCACGACTTCGGCAAGTCGATCATCAGCGAGATGTTCAAGAAGTCGCGCGTGTCGGTGTACGACTTCGCCCAGAACCAGGTGCCCGGACAGGGACCCAGGGAGATCGGCTACTGGCGCGACGTCGGCGATCTGGACACGTACTACGAGGCCAACATCGGCCTGTGCGACGTGGATCCAACCCTCTCCCTCTACAACGAGCAGTGGCCCATCTTCACCGCGCCCAACCACACCGGCGCCCCGGCCAAGTTCGTCTTCGCCAACGTGGCCGAGAAACGGGTCGGGACCGCCACCGACTCCGTCATCTCCGAGGGGTGCATCCTCTCCGGCGGGCGGGTGAACCGATCGGTCCTCTCCCCGCTGGTGCGCGTCAACTCCTTCGCCGACGTGGAGGAGAGCATCCTGTTCGAGGGCGTGAACGTGGGCCGGCACGCCCAGATCCGGCGCGCGATCATCGACAAGAACGTGGACATCCCGCAGGGCGTTCGGATCGGCTACGATCCGGAAGAGGATCGCAAGCGGTTCTTCGTGAGCCCCCAAGGCATCGTGGTGGTGCCCAAGGGAATGCGGCTCTCCGACTGACGAGGTGAAATGGCCGTCCGAGCCGTGTTCCTCTGGCACCTGCACCAACCCGACTACCGAGATCCGCAGACAGGCCGGCCGATCCTGCCCTGGGTCCGGCAGCACGCCTCGCGCGCCTACACCGACATGGCCGCCGCCCTGGAGCGGTACCCGGAAGTGAAGGCGGTGGCGAACTGGGCGCCCTCGCTCCTCTCGCAGCTCGAGGCGTACGTGGCCGGCACGCAGGACGCCGACGAGGAGCTCGCGCGCAAGCCTGCCGAGGCGCTCACGCCGGAGGAGCGCGCCCACGTGCTGCGGGAAGGCTTCTCCGTCGACTGGAACGTCTGGGTGCGGCCGGTTTCGCGCTACTCCGAGCTGCTCGACAAGCGCGGCACCGACCCGCGGCAAATCGATCTTCTCGAGCGGCAGGCCGCCTTCACCGCGCAGGAGCTCCGCGACCTGCAAGTCCACTTCGTGCTCTCCTGGATGGGCTTCGCCGCCCGCCGCGAGGAGCCGCGGATCGCCGAGCTGGTCGCCAAGGAACGCGGGTACAGCGAGGAGGAGAAGATCGCGGCGGTGGATGCCCAGAGGCGGATCGCGTCCCGGATCGTGCCGCGCTGGCGCGCGCTGGCCGACCGCGGGCAGGTGGAGATCACCTGCTCGCCCTTCTACCATCCCATCCTGCCGCTGGTCGTCGACAGCGACTCGGCCCGGCGCGCGATGCCCACCGCCTCGCTGCCGCGGCGATTCTCCCATCCGCAGGACGCGCGCGAGCAGGTCCGGCGCGGAATCGAGCACACGCGGGCCGCCTTCGGCCAGGCTCCGCACGGAATGTGGCCCTCGGAAGGCTCGGTCTCGCCCGAGGCGATCGACCTTCTCGCCGCCTGCGGGGTGCGCTGGTGCGCCACCGATCAGGGCGTCCTGGAGCGCAGCGAGCTGGAGCTAGGGTCCACGCTGCCCGACGGCTACCCGGCGCATTACCACCCGTATCTCGCCGGCGCCGAGCATGCGGTGACCGTGCTGTTCCGCGACCGCGAGCTGTCCGACCGGATCGGGTTCCGGTACGCGAAGACCGACCCGCGCGAGGCGGCGCAGGACTTGATCTCCCGCATCGCCGACACCGAGCCGGACGCGCTGGTCACGCTCGCGCTCGATGGCGAGAACCCCTGGGAGCATTACCCCAGCTCGGGGGAGGGTTTCCTCGAGGCGCTCTACCAGGGTCTCTCCGGGGACGCGGTGCGCACGGTGCTGCCGCGCGACGAGCTGCGCGAGCGTCCGGCGCGCGCCCGCATCGCGCGCATCCACTCCGGGAGCTGGATCGACTCGAACTTCCGTATCTGGATCGGACACCCGGAGGACAACGCCGCCTGGACGCTGCTCGGCGAGGCGCGCGCGGCGCTCGCCGAAGCGGAGGAGAAGGGCGAGCTGCCGCGGCCGCAACTCGAGGAGGCGCGCGGACACCTCCTGGTCGCCGAAGGCAGCGACTGGTTCTGGTGGTACGGCGACGATTTCACCACCGAGAACGCGCCGGAGTTCGACGCGCTCTTCCGCCGCCGCGTCGCGCAGGCCTGGCGCGCCCTCGGGCTGCCGCCGCCCGAACGGCTCGGGCGCCCCATCATCGCGCCCCACAAGGACGCCGCCCATGCAGCCGCCGTCGTCGTCCAGCCTTCGCGGCTCATCGAGCCGGCGATCGACGGGTACACCAAGGGGTACTACGAATGGTCCGGCGCCGGTTACTACCGCCCGGGCACCACCAGCGGCGGGTCGATGTTCCGCGGCCAAGGCGCGTTCACCCAGGTGTGGTTCGGGTTCTCCCGGACGCACCTCTACCTGCGCCTGGATCCCGCGAAGGGCGCCGATCTCACCGGCGAGCTGCGCGTCCTCCTCTCCAGACCGGGCGGTGGCGACGAGAAGACGGTGCGGATGCGACTGGTCACCGGCGGACCGGAGACCCCGGCGACCGACGAGCGGGGGGCGCAGTGCGGGGCCGGGCGGACCGGTGTCCTGGTGGAGCTGGCGCTCCCCCGCGAGGCGCTGGGTCTGCAGCCGGGCGAGCGGATCGCCCTGACGCTGCGGATCCTGCGGGACGAGGTCGAGGTGGACCGTCTCCCGCGCTATGGCGAGATCGCGCTGACCGTCCCCGATCGCAAGTTCGAGCTCGCGAATTGGCGCGTCTGACCTAAAACGCCCGATCGATGCAAACGTGATCTTTTGGGGGGTCGAGGGGGGAGCGAGCTCCCCCTCGTGGAGGCGCCGAAGGCGCCGGATCGAAGAGCGTGCCACCGCGGGCAGAGGGGTCGATCCAGGCTCCTCCTCCCGCGAGGATGTTATGGTGCGCGGCCATGCCGGAGCTGCGCAGGGACCCCGTGGTGGGCCGCTGGGTGATCGTCGCGCCGGAGCGCGCCGACCGGCCGAACGCGCTGGTGCGCACGTTGGCCGAGCAGGACAATCCAGCCGGCTGTCCCTTCTGCCCCGGGCACGAGGCGATGACTCCGCCGGAGCTGCTCGTCCACCGCGACAACGGCGCCCCGGGCAACGGCCCGGGTTGGACGCTGCGGGTGGTGCCCAACCGGTTTCCGGCCCTGCGCACCGAGGAGCGGATGGTGCGCGCCGGCCTGGGGATGTACGACGTGATGGGCGGCGTCGGCGCGCACGAGGTGATCATCGAGACTCCCGAGCACGCCCGCGAGCTGCCCCAGCAGAGCCCCGAGCAAGTCGAGCAGATGCTGCGGGCGGCGCAGGAGCGGATGCTCGACCTGTCACGCGACGTGCGCCTGCGCAGCGTGCTCCTCTTCAAGAACAGCGGAGCGGCCTCGGGCTCCACCCTCAGGCACCCGCATTCGCAGATCGCCGCGCTCCCGCTGGTCCCCCCGGAGCTGCAGCAGGAGCTGTCCGGGGCGCGCAAGCACTTCGACGAGAAGGAGCGCTGCGTCTTTTGCGACATCGTCGCCCAGGAAGCGAGGGAGCGCTCGCGCGTGGTGCTGGAGACCGACGGCTTCATGGTGCTCTCGCCCTGGGCCTCCCGCGCTCCCTTCGAGTTGCTCATCCTCCCCCGCGAGCACAGGTCCATCTACGAGCAGAGCACGGCCCAGGAGGTGCGCGGGCTGGCCGAGGCCCTGCGCCTCTCCCTCCGCAAGCTCGACCTTGCGCTGGTCAAGCCGGCGTACAGTTTCTATCTCCACACGCTGCCGCTGCGCGAACCGCCGTCCGACTGGTATCACTGGCACCTCGAGGTGAGGCCGGTCCTCGCTCTGGCGGCGGGATTCGAGTGGGGCAGCGGCTTGTTCATCAACCCTACCCCGCCGGAGGAGGCCGCCGCCTTCCTCCGCCACACGGAGGCGTAGAGTGAAGATCCTGTTCGTCGCGTCCGAGGCGGCGCCCTTCATCAAGACGGGCGGGCTGGGAGACGTGATCGGCGCGCTGCCGCGGGCGCTGGCCGCGCGCGGGCACGACGTGCTGGTGGTGCTGCCGCGCTACGGCGCGATCGACGCGTCGGCGGCGAACATCCGCGACACCGGACGGCGCGTCGAGGTGCAGTTCCCGCACCTGAACGCCTCCGCCTCGGTGCACGTCGCCGCACCGGCGGAGCGGCTCCGGCACATCCTGCTGCAGAATCCCTGGTACGACCGCAAGGAGCTGTACGGCGAGTCCGGCAAGGACTACCGCGACAACCACAAGCGCTTCGCGCTGCTCTGCGCCGGGGCGCTGGAGGCGGCCAAGCAGATCAATTTCCTGCCCGACTGCGTGCACGCGCACGACTGGCAGGCCGCTCTCACGCCTCTGATCCTCAAGCGCGGCTGGGCAGGGCGGCCGGCGCCGTTCAAGGCGCGCAGCGTGTTCACCATTCACAACCTCGCCTACCAGGGCGTGTTCCCGCGGGAGGCGATGAGCGACCTCGCCCTGCCCGGCGATCTGTTCCACCCGGACGCGCTCGAATTCTACGGCCAGCTCAATCTCATGAAGGCGGGACTGGTGTTCGCCGACAAGCTGACCACCGTCAGCCCCACCTACGCGCGGGAGATCGTCCAGAGCCCGGAGACCGGCGCCGGCCTGGAGGGGCTGTTGCGGCACCGCCAGCAAGACCTCTTCGGCATCATGAACGGGGTGGATTACTCGCGCTGGAGCCCCGAGGTCGATCCGGCGCTCCCGCAGCGGTACTCGGCGCAGGACCTTTCCGGAAAAGCGGTCGACAAGGCGGCCCTGCAGCGCGAGCTGGGCCTGGAGGTCGACGAGCGCGCCCTCTTGACCGCCGCGATCGGGCGGCTCGCGCACCAGAAGGGATATGACCTGCTGGCCCAGGCGCTGCCGCGGATGCTGGAGCGCAACGTGCAGTTCGTGCTGCTCGGGATGGGCGATTCGATCCTCGAGCAGGAGTTCCGCGCGCTCGCAGAACGCCACCCGACCCGCGTCTCGGTGCAGATCCGGTTCGACGACGCGCTCGCCCACCGCATCGAGGGCGGCGCGGACGTGTTCCTGATGCCCAGCCGGTTCGAGCCGTGCGGACTGAACCAGCTCTACTCGCTTCGCTACGGAACGCTCCCGGTCGTGCACGCGGTGGGCGGGCTCAACGACTCCATCCGCGAGGGCCCGGACGGATGGGGCTTCCGCTTCGACAACGAGGATCTCGAGGGGCTGCTCGCGGCGGTGGATCGGGCGCTGGCGCTGTCGAGCGACCGGCCCGCCTGGCGCGCCGCCATGCAGCGCGCGATGGCCCGCGACCATTCCTGGGACCGCGCCGCCGAGCAGTACGAGGCGCTCTACAAGGGCTGAGCGGCGGCCGCCTGCGCGCGGAGCGGCAGGGCGCCCGGAGGCGGCTCCGCGCGGATCGCCTGCAGCGCGCGCCCGAGCCGCGGAAGCACGTCCTCGCGCGTGTACCGGATCAGGTGCTCGCCCTGGATCGCCAGCTCGATCGCCCGGGGGAACGCGTGCGGAGCGCGGCGCAGGGTACGCGCGACCAGCCGCCAGAACTCGCGGCGCCGGGGGGAGCGCACCCCGATGGTCCACAGGGTACGCAGGAGCACGCGGAGCCCGCCCGGCCGCCAGTGCAACGGCGCCTTCGGTCGCCCGACCGTGTCGATGAGGAGCTCGCAGCGCTTGTAGAACGAGTCGGCCTGGTACAGCTGCCCGAGGAGGTCGGCGTATCCGGCCAGGAGGGTCTTCTCGTCCATCGTGGTCTTGAAGTTCGGCCGGTCGAACTGGTCGCCGGTGGTCACGATGCGGAGCCGGCCTTCCTTCTCCAGGCGCCGGGTGAGCTGTGTCCCGGGCAGCGCGGTGAGCACGCCGATCATCGCCACCGGGACCGGCACCGAGGAGATGAAGTCGCGCTGCAGCTCGAAGATCTGCGGCCCGTCGTTGTCGAACCCGACGATGAACCCGGCGAAGACCTGGAGCCCAGCGCGGGTGATGAGGCGCACCGCCTCCGCCGGGTCCAGGCGCAGGTTCTGGAACTTGTGGGTCTCCTTGAGCGACTCGGGCGAAGGAGACTCGATCCCCAGGAACACGGAAGTGAAGCCCGTGCCCACCATCGAGTCGATCAGCTCGGGCTTGGTGGCGAGATCGACGCTCGCCTCGGTGTAGAACTCGAAGGGGAATCCGTGCTGCTCCTGCCAGCGCTTGACGTGCGGCAGCATCCCGGCCACCGCCACCCGGTTCCCGATGAAGTTGTCGTCGACGAAGAAGACGCTGCCGCGATAGCCGGTGGCGCGCAGAGCATCCAGCTCGCTGGTGACCTGCGCGGGCGTCTTGGTGCGCGGCTTGCGGCCGAACACCTCGATGATGTCGCAGAACTCGCACTGGAACGGGCAGCCGCGGGAGTACTGCACGCTCATCGAGGCGTAGCGCTTGTGGTCGACGAGGTCGAACCGCGGGCGCGGGACGATCTCCATCGACGGGCGCTCCTCGGTCTGTGGCGACAGCACGCGCGGGGCCTTCTCCGCGGGCGCCTGGAGCGCGCGCACCAGGCCCTCGGTCCGCCCCTCGGCCTCGCCGCGGAACAAGTGGTCGGCCTCGGGGAAGAGTCCCGGGTCGGTGTTCACGGCCGGACCGCCGACCACGGTGCGCTTGCGCAAGCGCCGCGCCCGCGCCAGGACCTCGCGCATGGCCGGGGCGTGGATGATCATCCCGGTGAGGAGCACCACGTCCGCCCAGCGGAGCGCCTCGTCGCGCAGCGGCTCGGTGTTCTCGTCCACCACCCGCAGCTCCCAGCCGGCGGGGAGCAGGGGGGCGAGGCTCAACAGACCCAAGGGGGGCAAGGAAGCAGCCTTGCCCGCGATCGGCAGGCTGTGCTGGAAACCCCAGTAGGTCGGAGGTGTTCGGGGGTGCACCAGGAGGGCACGCATTGGCGCAGGATGTGCGCCTCGATTGTCATGGGCTCGTCACGCCCGCGCTGCTCCGGCCGCACGGCGCCCCTTGCTCCGGGCCCGGGGCGCTGGTAGTCTCTGGTTGATGTTGAGAATCAGTCTCAATATCAGCTGACCACCCATGATCCTCTGCATCTGCCGGGCAGTCACCGACCGCGAGATCGACGCCGCCGTGCGCGCGGGCGCGCGCAGCGCCGACGCGGTGGGCGCCTGCTGCGGCGCGGGCACCGACTGCGGCGCCTGCCGCGACGCGATCGAGGCGCGGATCGAGGACTCGTGCGCGGCCTGCCCCTTGCGCGGCGCCTCCGATTGCCGGTCCGCCTCCGGCGCGCTAGCCTCCGCGCCCCACTGACCGTCCCGGCCGTTCGCCGGCCGGCGTCCTCTCCAGGGGCCCGCCATGAAGGGCGACTCGCAGGTCATCGCGCTGCTCAACGAGGTGCTCACCGCCGAGCTGACCGCGGTGAACCAGTACTGGGTCCACGGCCGCATGTGCGAGAACTGGGGCTACCAGCGGCTGTGGAAGAAGATTCGCGAGGAATCCATCGAGGAGATGAAGCACGCGGACGAGCTGGTCGCGCGGATCCTCTTCCTCGAGGGCGTGCCCAATCTCCAGAAGCTGGGGAAGGTCGACGTCGGGCAGACGGTGCCCGAGCAGCTCCAGCTCGACCTCGCAGTCGAGTACCAGGCCGTGAAGCGGATCAACGAAGGGATCGAGCTGTGCCGCGCGAAGGGGGACAGCGGCAGCCGCGAGATCCTCGAGCACATGCTCGTCGACGAAGAGGAGCACGTGAGCTGGCTCGAGGCCCAGAAGGAGCTGATCGGGCAGGTCGGCGAGCAGAACTACCTGGCCGAGCAGATCAAGGAGAGCTGAGGCCACAGCTCGTCCGCCCGGTCCGCGCCCTCAAAAGCGCGGGGCCGCCGAATTCGGCGGCGATGGCTAGACGCGCGCTTCCTTGGGCAGCTTCTCCAGGTACTCCTCGATCAGCTGCCGTTGCTTCTTCTCGTCCATCTGCGTGGCGAGCAGCCTGCCCGCGGCCTCGATGGCCAGGTCGACGACCTGCGAGCGGAGCTCGGCCACCGCCGCGCGCCGCTCCTCCTCGATGGTGGCCCGCGCCTGCTTGAGCAGCTCTTCCGATTCCTTGCGCGCGTGCTCGATCAGCTCCGCCTTGGCGGCAGCCACTTCCTGCTGGTTCTTGCGCACCATCTCGGCCGCCTCGACCCGGGCCTTCTCCAGGGACGCGCGCATCTCCGCCGCCGCCTTCTCCGCCTCGGCGCGCTCGCGCTTGGCGGACTCGATCGCATCGGCGATGGTCCTCTCGCGCGTCTCGATCATCTGGAGGATCGGGCCCCAGGCGAACTTGCCCAGGACGACGATCAGGAGCGCGAAGGTGATCGTGGTCCAGACGACCAGCGCCACGTTGATGTCGGTGAGACCTGCAGCGACCAGCATCTTGGACCTCCGACGGAGGCCGGGAGCTTACTCGAAAAGCTCCCGGCCCGGCCGCGCTCGTTTCAGGCCTTGGTGGCCAGGATGATGCAGACCACCTCGGCGAACAGGGTGACGCCCTCGATGAGCGCTGCCGCGATGATCATGGTGGTGCGGATGTCTCCACCCGCGGACGGCTGGCGCGCCGTGCCTTCCATCGCCGCCGCGCCCACCTTGCCGATGCCGTATCCGGCGCCGAGCAGCGCCAGACCGACGCCGAGACCTGCAGCCAAGTAGCCGAGAGAGAACTGGTTCACGTGACTCCTCCTGCTTCCTTCGATTGCCTCGCTGCCCGGGCGGCCGGGAGAGGCGGATTGTCGCGGGGTAAGGACCCGAGGCCGCCAAAGGCCCTGCCCGCGTGCTGCAAAAAAGGGTCAGTGCGCGTGCTGCGTCATGCCGATGAACACGGCGGAAAGCATCGTGAAGACGTACGCTTGGACGAGCGCCACGAAGAGCTCCAGCAGGTAGATGCCGAGGGCGAACGCCACCGACACCGGAGCGATCAGCGGGGAGATGAGAACGGTCAGCGCGATGAGGAAGTAGATGACGATGTGCCCCGCCACCATGTTGGCGAAGAGGCGGACAGTGAGCGCGAAGGGCTTGGTGAAGAGCCCCAGGACCTCCACCGGCACCATGATGGGGAAGAGCCACTTCGGCACGCCCGCCGGAACCAGGTGCGTCCAATAGCCCAGGGCGCCCTGCGCGCGCATTCCGGCGATCTGCGTGATCACGAAGGTGAACAGCGCCAGCACCACGGTGACGCCCAGGTTGCCGGTTGCCGTGGAGATGCCGGGGAACTTCCCGGCGATCGAGGGGACGGGCAGGAGCCCGGTCAAGTTCATGAAGAGGATGAAGAAGAACGCGCTGCACAGGTACGGGGTGTACTGCGGCGCATGGTGCCCGATGTTCTTCTCGGCGATCTCGTCGCGCACGAACACCACGAACATCTCCAGCAGGTTGTAGCCGCCCTTGGGCACGATGGCCCGCCGCCGCACCGCCGCGGCGAGCACGAGCAGCAGGATGCCGGCGGCGATCCACATGTTGATCACGTGCTTGGTGATGGAGAGGTCGATGTGGTGCGCGCCGATCCAGAAGCCGAGCGGGACCCACACCTCGTCGGCGACGTGGTGGAAGATGTGCTCGGCGACCCCGCCCTCTTCGTGCGCGTCGCCGGGCTTTCCTTCCCCCTCGGGGTGCTGGCGCGCCTCGTGGGCGGCGGGCGCGGCTTCCTGCTTGCCCAGGGTCACTCCGTGCCCGGTGGCGCGCGGCTTCTCGCTGTCGGGCACCGGGGCCGGCTTCTGCTCCTGCACCTCGCCCCGCGGAGGCTCGGCCGGGTGCGCGGCTTGGGCGAGGAGGACGGCTACGGCGAGCGCGATGGGCATCGTTCAGGCTCCGGCCCGGCGCCTGCGCGACGAGCCCCACACGTAGGCGACTTCCACCGCCTGCGTGAGCGCGTACAGGATGAAAAATGACGAGGCGTACGCGAGCGCGGCGTCGCCGCGAACGCCGGAGAGGATCAGGCCGACCGCGACCGCCAGCATGCGCGCGAAGAAGCCTGCCACGAAGCCGGCCAGGATGCCGTTGGTGCCGTGGGGCGCGCCGAGCGCCAGGGCCGGGAGCGCGCACAGCGCCGAGGCAGCCGCGGCCGCGGCGCCGAAGAGAGCGGCGCGCGGTTGCCCGGTCTGCGCCGCCGCCGCGAGGCCCAGCCCGCACAGCGCCACGGAGGCGAGCGCGTACGGCAGGAGGGCCGGGCGGGTCGGGGCGGAGGCTGCGGCCTGCGTCACTTCTTCTTTCCGATCGCCAGCAGGGACTTGAAGAACAGGTAGAACCCCAATCCCGTCCCGACCACCGCTCCCGAGACCAGGAGCCAGGGCGTGGTGTGCAGCTTGCGATCCGCGAACCAGCCCACCACCGTCCACAGCGCTACGGACCCGATCAACTGCCAGCTGGCGTCGAGGTAGGGCGCCGCCCGCCGGTACGACGCGGCGGCGTCTTCCTCCGCACCCTCGCTGGGCCGCTTCTCCAGCAAATCGCCGCCCGCCCCCGGAAAATGGCAGGGCCTGATAGCATGGCCCCGTTCAGGCCGTCAATGAACGGGAACCTCTCGGGATTTTTCCTTGGGTTGCGGTGGTATCCTGACCCCATGCTCCGGCCGTCCGGGTCCCTGCTCGCCTCCTCCCGCGCAGCGCAGCGACGGACGCTGCGGTTGGAGGTGGTCCGCCTGGCCGCAGCGGTCACGCGCAAGACCGCGGTGGCGGTCGTCGACCTGGTCGGCACGGCTGCGGACCTCTTGCTGATGCTGGGCCTGCCCCTCCTCTACGCGGTGGCGGCCTACCTCACCCTCGACCTGCCTGCGCGCCTGGTGGCCGGGCGGGCGCACTTCTCCGGCACCGGCCTGCTGGTGTTCCTCGCGGCGGTCGGCGTCTCGCTCCTGGGCGTCTCGCGGATGCTGCGCGGCGCTCCGCCGGTCGCACCGGTGCGCCCCAAGTTCGCCAGGGCCATGCTGCTCGCAACCTGGGCTGCCGCGCTGCTGCTGACGGTCGCCGACCTGGCGGGCTGACGCCCGCCTACAATTCACAGGGCGCCCGGTCGTGGCGAGACTTCCTTGCACAAGGAGGTCGTCATGGTGCGCTCGATTCTCTCGTTCCTCTCCATGCTCCTGTGGGCTCCAGCGATGGCGCTCGCGCAGGCCGGCCAGGGTTCGCCCGGCTCGCCGGGCAATGCTCCCGCCGGGACTGGCGCGGGACCCGCCGGCCGCGCCGGCGACGCGGCCGCGAGCGGCGGCGGCGCGTGGGTGTGGTGGATCATCGTCGCCATCATCGTGCTCGCGATCATCTGGTGGGCGGCCGGCTCGGGCAGGCGCCGCCGGCCAGCAGGCCCGTGAGCTAGCCCGGTTCGACTACCCGGCGGCGCGCAGCGCTTCGCGGAGGGCCGTCACGGTCTGATCGATCTCCTCTCCCCCGTGCTCGCTGGAGAGGAAGGCGGCCTCGAACTGGCTGGGCGGCAGGTAGATGCCGCGCTCGAGAAGCGCCCGGTGGACGGCCGCGAACCGTTTCACGTCGGAGCGCTTGGCGCTCGAGTAGTCGAACACCTCGGAAGGGGCGAAGAACAGCGTCCACATCGAGCCCGCCTGGTTGACCTGGGCGGGCACCTTCGCCGCCGCGCACGCCTCGCGGAGCTGGCCGCACAGCTCCTCGGCGCGCTTCTCGATCTGCTCGGTGAAGCCGCGCTGCCGGACGAGGTCCAGCATCGCGCAGCCGGCCGCCATCGCGATCGGGTTCCCGGAGAGGGTCCCGGCCTGGTAGATCGGCCCGTCCGGCGCCACCTGCGCGAGCACGTCCTCGCGCCCGCCATAGGCGCCGACCGGCAAGCCGCCGCCGATCACCTTGCCCAGGCAGGTGAGGTCCGGCTCGATCCCGTATCGCTGCTGCGCTCCGCCGCGCGCAACCCGGAAGCCGGTCATCACCTCGTCGAACACGAGCAGCGCCCCGGCGGCGCGGGTCTCCTCGCGCAGGGTCTCCAGGAAGCCTGCCCTGGGCAGGAGCACCCCCATGTTGCCGACCACGGGCTCCACGATGGCGCAGGCCGTCTCCCGGCCCTGCGGGGAGCGGAAGAACCCGCGCACCGCCTCGACGTCGTTGAACGGCAGCACGGTGGTGAGCTTCGCCAGCGCCGCCGGCACCCCGGGCGAATCGGGCAACCCCAGCGTCTCGACCCCGCTGCCCGCACGGACGAGCAGGCTGTCCGCGGCCCCGTGGTAGCAGCCCTCGAACTTCACCACCCGCTCGCGCCCGGTGAAGCCACGCGAGACGCGCAGGGCGGACGAGGTCGCCTCCGTCCCCGAGGAGACGAAGCGCATCCTCTTCATCGAGGGCACCAGCGCGCGCACCTTCTCCGCCAGGTCGGATTCGCGCGGGGTGGGCGCTCCGAAGCTGGCCCCGTGCGCCGCCGCGTCCGCCACGGCCCGGACGATCTCCGGGTGCGCGTGCCCGGCCAAGAGCGGGCCCCAGCTCAGCACGTAGTCGACCAGGTGGTTGCCGTCCACGTCGACCAGGTGCGCGCCTTCGCCGCGCGCGATGAAGAGCGGCTCGCTGCCGACGGCGCGGAAGGCGCGCACGGGACTGTTGACCCCGCCCGGGAACAGCCCGCGCGCGCGCGCGAACTCCTTCTGCGACTTCGCGGTCTTCATGTCGCGGGAAGAAGTAGCACGGTCGCCGGCGCGCCGGCGACGCGTCAGCTGACCGCGATCTCTTGGGGGGTCGAGGGGGGAGCGAGATCCCCCTCGCAGAGGCGCCGAAGGCGCCGGATCAAAGAGCGTGTGTGATTGGCAGAGCGGTCGGCTTAATGCGTCGACGTCCGTCCGTTCCTTGCGAGGCCCCGGTCGAACACGGCGGAGAGGTTCCGCGGGTCCACGGCCTTGGCCATGTCGAGGCGGCGCTGCGCCCGCTCGAGCGCGAACTGGACCACGTCGGGCGAGTCGTGCGTGCGGAGGGCTTGGGTGAAGGCCTGCACGGCGTGGGTGTCGTCGCCCATCTCCACCAGGCAATTGCCCATCTCGAACCGGGCCTCGGCGTCTTCCCTGGTGCCCGGATATTGCTGGCTCACGCCGCGGTAGGCGCCGACGCCGTCGGCGTGCCGTCCGGAGAGATGGAAGGTGGAGGCGGCGAGGAGCGCGGCCGCCGCAGCCAGCTTCGAATCGGGCCAGCGCTTCTGCAGCTCCGCAGCCGCCGCGCGCGCTTCGGGATAGTCGCCCCGGTCGCTCTGCGCCCGCGCGATCTTCAACTGCGCGACGTCGGCCCCAGGGCGGTCGGGGGCGGCGGCGACCTGGTCGCGCCACGCCTCGAGCGCCCCGCGCAAGTCGCCGAGCCGCAGGTCGAGATCGCCGAGCCGCTCGCGCGCCTCGAACGACTCCGGCGCGGTCGGGTACCGCTTCACCAACTGCCGGTACTCCTGCGCGGCGCAGCGCGGCTTGTCGAGGTGCAGGGCGCAGAGGTCACCGGCGAGCTTGAAGGCGCCACGGCGGACGTCGTCGGCCCCGTCGGCGCGGTCGTCGCCCAGCTGGAAGAGGACCGCGCGCGCCTCGATCAGCGCCGCGTTGTGGTGCCCGGCGAGCGCGAGGTCGCGCGCCTGTTCCAGTTTTGCCGCCGGGCTCCTGCCGCAAGCACAGAGCAGCAGGGCGGCGCTGATTCCCAACGCGATCGATCCGTGCGGCATCAAGAGAATCGCTACCAGTTTCAGACGAACCCCGCAACGAATGAAAGGTGCGCTTTCAGCGTCCTTGTGGTGCCGTGTGCGACAGTCCGTCAGGTCTCCTCGGAGCCGTCCGGAGGACTGCCGTCGTCGTCCTCGTGGCCCGCGGCGGCTTGCTCGGATGCGACCTCCGCGGCCGCATCCGCCTCGCGCTCCTCGGGGGCGCGCGTCGCGGCGACGACCTTCTCGCCCTCCTGGCGAAGATCGATCAGCCGCACGCCCTGGGTGTTGCGGCCGATGAGCGAGACCTCCGCGACGCGCGTGCGGATGATCATCCCCTTGTTGGTGATGATCATGACCTCGTCCGCGTCGGTGACCTGCAGCATCGCGACCACCTTGCCGTTCCGCTCGGTGGTCTTGATGTCGATGATGCCCTTGCCTCCGCGGTGCGTGCGCCGGTACTCGTCGACGGTGGTGCGCTTCCCGTACCCGTTCTCGGTGACGGTGAGCAGCGTCGACCCGGAGTGCACCAGCTCGGCTCCCACCACGTGATCGCCGTCCTCGAGCGTGATCCCCTTCACGCCGTACGCCGTGCGGCCCATCGCGCGGGCTTCCTTCTGCTCGAAGCGGATGGCCATTCCGTTCGCGGTGCCGATCACCACGTCCTCGGTCCCCCGCGCGTGCATCACGCTGACGAGCGAGTCGTTCTCCTCGATGGAGAGCGCCTTCAGGCCGCTCGGCCGCGGGCGCGAGAAGGCGGACAGCGCGGTGCGCTTGATCAGCCCGTTGCGGGTGACGAATACGATGTAGGGACCCTTGCTGACGGCAATCGCGTCCTCGGCCGCCGCGCGCGCCGCCTCCTGGGGGCTCCCGGGCTGCTCGGGCTCGGCGCCGGGCGCCTCCGCCTCGGCGGCCTCCTCGACCTCCGCCTCGTCCACCTCGGCGAGCTTCTTCGGCAGCACCTTCACCGGCAAGAGGGCGGCCAGCTTCTCCTCCGCCCCGAGCGGGACCAGGTTGACGATCGCCTTCCCCCGGGCGGCGCGCCCCGCCTGCGGCAGCTCGTGCACCTTGAGCCAGAAGACGCGTCCCTTGTTGGTGAACAGCAACAGATAGGCGTGGGTGGAGGCGACGAAGATCTGCTCGATGAAGTCGTCGTCCGAGGTCATCGCGCCGGTCTTGCCCTTGCCGCCGCGCTTCTGCGCCCGGTAGAGCGAGACGGGGTTGCGCTTCACGTAGCCGGTATGGCTCACCGTCACGACCATGTCCTCGTCGGCGATGAGGTCTTCGTCGGACAGGTCGCTGGCCTCGCCGACGATCTCGGTCCGTCGCGCGTCGGCGAAGTCGCGCTTCACCTCGCGCAGCTCGTCCTTGATCACGCTCAGCAGCAACTCCTCGCTGCTCAGGATCGCCTCGAGGCGGGTGATCAGCTTCTGCACCTCGGCCAGCTCGTCGAGGATCTTCTGCTTCTCCAGGCCGGTCAGGCGCTGGAGCTGCATCTCGAGGATCGCCTTGGCCTGGATCTCCGAGAGCCCGTAGAGCGTCTGCAGCTGGGTTGCGGCCACCTCGCGGTTGGCGCTCGCCTTGATCACCGCGATGATCTCGTCGATGTGGTCGAGCGCGATCTTGTAGCCGAGCAGGATGTGCTCGCGCTCGCGCGCCTTGCGCAGGTCGTAGCGCGTCCGCCGGGTGACCACGTCCCGCCGGTGCGCGATGAAGCGTTCCAAGAGCGGCTTGACGCCGAGCGTGCGCGGCTGCCCCCGGTCGATGGCGAGCATGGTGGCGCCGAAGCTGTCCTGGAAGAGCGCGCTGTGCTGGTAGAGGTTGTTCAGCACCACTCCGGTGACCGCGTCCCGCTTGGTCTCCACCACCGCGCGGATGCCTTCGCGGCTGGATTCGTCGCGCAGATCGCTGATGCCCTCGAGCTTCTTCTCCTTGACCAGCTCGGCGATGGCCTGGATGGCCCGGGCCTTGTTGACCTGGTAGGGCACCTCGGTGACCACGATGGTGTCGCGGCCGGTCTTCTTGTCGGTCTCGACCTCGACCTTGGCGCGCATGCGCAGGATCGCGCGGCCGGTTTCGTACAGGACGCGGATCGGCGCCACACCCATGATGATCCCGCCGGTCGGCAGGTCGGGCCCTTGGATGCCTCCCAGCAACGTGCCGCCCAGCTTGGGGTCGAGCAAGTCCCGCAGCGGCGCCTCGGGGTGCTCGATGAGGTGGACGCAGCTCTCGATCACCTCGCCCAGGTTGTGGGGCGGAACGTTGGTCGCCATCCCCACCGCGATGCCCGCGGACCCGTTGACCAGGAGGTTCGGAAAGCGCGTCGGCAGGACGGTCGGCTCGGTGGTCGAGTCGTCGAAGTTGGGGACGAAATCGACGGTCTCCCTGTCGATGTCCGCGAGCATCGCCTCGGCCAGCTTGGTGAGGCGCGCTTCCGTGTACCGGTAGGCCGCGGCGCTGTCTCCGTCGATGGAGCCGAAGTTCCCCTGCCCGTCGACCAGGAGCGCGCGCAGGTTCCATTCTTGCGCGAGCCGGACCAGCGCGTCGTAGACGGATGCGTCGCCGTGCGGATGGTACTTCTTGAGCACCTCGCCCACCGTGCCGGCGCACTTCGAGTAGCGCCGGTTGTGCAGCATTCCCTGCTCGAACATCGCGTAGAGGATGCGGCGGTGCACGGGCTTCAAGCCGTCGCGCACGTCGGGGAGCGCGCGCCCGACGATCACGGACATCGAGTAGTCGAGATACGCCTGCCGCATCTCGTCTTCGATGGCGACGGGGACGAGCGAGGGAGCGGTGGCTTCAGCCATGCGATTGGACCTGTGGGGGACCCGGTTTACGAGCTTTTCGGGACCCCTTTTTCTACCCTGCCGCGGGTGCCGCCGCCATGGGATTCTCGTCCTCTTTACAGGACCGATCCGGGGGAGGATCCTGCGCCGCCGTGAACGTCACGTTCCCGGATCTGGCGCGGTGCGAGGATCTCGCGCTCCTGGCCCTCCGGCTGATGGTCGCCATCGAGTTCGGCGCCAGCGGGTACTTGCACCTGAAGGACCCGGTCGGGAGGGCAAAGAGCGTCGAGCTGAGCCCGGCGGCGACGGTGGCTCTGGGCCTGGTGGAGGTGCTGGCGAGCGTGGCCCTGGTCACCGGAATCTTCATCCAGATCGGCGCCCTGGCCCTGATCCTCCTCGGTCTCGGCGCGATCGGGAAGAAGGTCTTCCGCTGGAAGAGCGGGTTCTGGGGCGAGAAGGGTTACGGCTGGCACTACGATCTGATGCTGCTGGCGATGAACCTCGTCGTCCTCTGCTCGGCCGGCGGCAAGCTCGTGTTGCGCTTCTGACCGAAAGCCTGGCGCCAGCGCTCGGTTCGGTCAGGTCAATCGAGCCGCACGGTTAAAGATTATCCAGGTGCCGGCGCGCCTCGCGGCCGGCCTCGCTGCGCGGATCGCAGTGCTCGGCTTCGCGGAACGCCTCCCGCGCGGACGCCTTGTCGCCGCGCAGCTTGAGGGCGATGCCGCGCCCGAGGTGGGCGCCCGCATGGCGGCGGTCGATCGACAGCGCCTTGTCGAACTCGGCGAGCGCCTTCTCCATCTCGCCCTCCTGCAGCCAGCGGCGCCCCTCGAACACGTGGTGATCGGCATTGGAGACGAACTCCACGTCGAGCACCGCCCGCCCGACCACGTGCCCGAGCACGACGCGCAGGGGACCGAACCACCAGAAGCTCGCCACCTCGGCCGCGGCGACCACCGCGATGGGGACCTCGGCGATCTGCTTGCCGCGGAACTTGATTCGCACGCGGGTATGCTGGCCCTTGGACATCAGATCGCGCGCCTGCGCGGTGATCTTCGCGAAGGCTCCCTCGAGCCCTTCCGACAGGTCGACCGCCACCTTCTTGGCGGTCTCGCCTGCCTTCTCCGCGGCCGGGCGCGCCCTGTCGGCCAGGTCCGACAACTTCTTCGCGGCGCGATCGGCGATCTCGGCCCAGTCGCCGTTCACGGGCGGCTTCATCGCCTCGTCGGGCGCGGCCCCGCTCGCCTCCTTGCGCGGGGCGCGGCGCACGGCGCGCCGGCGCCGCCCGTGGGTCTTCTTCTCGCTGCCCTCGCGCTCGGCCATCCTGTCCTCCGTCAGGACGCAGTATGCTCCGGGGCGGCGCTCGCCGCCACGAGCGCGGATCGCGCCTCCGCTTGCGCCGGGGCGGCGCGGCATGCACATCGAGGAACATGCCCGTCCGCCGCGAGCGCGTCGACCCGATCCGGACTCCAGCGCAGCTCGAGCTGTGCCATCGCCGCTGGCTGCTGCCGGACGACGTGGGGCGGGTGGTCCCGCTGCCGCAGGCGGCGCGCTTGTGGCGCGGGCTGCTCGATCTGGGCGTCCTCGACGCCTCGTCCGAGGCGCAGCTCGAGCGCCTGTCCCTGCCCGCGACCGGCCAGCCGGACCAGAACGACCTGCCCGCCGCGGCCAGCGCGGGAGCGCTCCTGGCCGGGGCCGGGGCGGCGACGGCGGTCTCGCAGGTCGTGTTCCCGGAGGAGGGCCCGCGCGACCCCTACCAGGACGACGGACCCGACCCGGGGTATCGCGACTACACGCTCTACGTGGTCGACTCGCCGCGGTTCCTCCTCTTTCCGTTGCCGCCGGTGGAGCTGACCTGCGGCGCGTGCGGCAAGACGGGGGCGCCGGAGCTGATCTCGTTCGGCGCCGCGGCCTTGCTCGACCTCGAGCGGGCGTGCCCGGCGTGCGGCGCGCTGCGCGACCTCGGCCGCGACCGCGCCAGGTTGCGCTCCGGAGCAATCTTCTTGCTGGAGGAGCTGAGCGCCCGGGCGGCGCTGTCGATCGAGCTGCCTCGCGCGCCGCGCGACGAGGAGCTCCCCGACGCCGCGGTATCCGATCTCTTGCGCCAGGCGTTCGGCGGCTACGACGAGCTGGCGGACGACGGCGTGGAGCCCGCGTAGAAAGGCGCGCTCTACGGCTGCTCCAACCAGGCCGACACCAACTCCGCCGTGCGGCCGAGATCGGGCGCGACGTAGAGCACTTTCTGGTAGTCGGTCGGGTCGTAGGGGGTCGCCGCCACAAGGGCGAGATCCAGCGGGCGCAGCTGCGCATGCTCCTCGAAGCGTCCCAGCTCGCCGAACGACGAGAGAAGGCCCGCACCGTAGGCTTTGACCGCGCCGCCCTCCTCGCAGAGGCCGAACTCGAGCGTGTACCAGTAGACGCGAGCGACACGGGCGAGCTGCTCCGGGCTGGCGCGCAGCGCCGCTTCGCCGAAGGCCCGGTTCAGCCGCGCGAAGGCCGGATCGCAGAAGGTCGCTGCGTGCCCGACCAGCTCGTGCACCACGTCTGGCTCGGGGGTGTACAGCGGCCGGGACGGATGCCGCATGTATTGCGTGGCGAGGAAGACGCTCCGCCCGAGGTGACCGAGGAAGTTGCGGTCGCTGACCAGCCCCGCCACCGGTCTCATGCGGAAGCCCGTCGCGCGGCCCACCGAGAGGTTCACGTCCGCGAGCTGCGGCACCCGCTCGCGGTCGAGCTTCAGCAGCCGCGAGCAGCCCAGGTACGCGCTGCAGGCATACCGCTCGTGCAGGGGAGCCAGGTTCCGCCAGACCGCGCGCCAGACCTCCTGCTCCTCGTCCGTGTAATCGACGCGGGGGACCGGCTCGCCGTCCTGGTACTCGAAGGCGATTCGGGCGATGGCATCGCGGCGCGCGCGGTAGACCGGATCGCGGAAGCCCGGGTGATCGGGATCGAGCTGCACCAGGCCTTGTGCGTCGAGGCGGTCCGGCGCCTGGAGCTCGAGCTCTTCGGGAGTGGGCTTGTCACCGCGCATGAGCGTGGCGCGAGAGTGTAGCAGCCGTGAGATCGGGCTTCTACAAGCCCCTCCCTGCGGCGCTGCTCAAGGGCGATGCGACGCGACCAGCGCCCGCGCCGCCGCGTGCTCCACCCATGCGCGGGCCTTGTCGTAATCGGGGTCGTCGGGACCCAAGATCTCCAGCTTCTTGCGCGCTTCGGCGAGCTCGCGCTCCGTCCGCTGGGGGTCGAGCTGGTCGGCGCGCAGCACCTCTTCCACCAGGACGCGGACCCGGTCGTCCGAGACCTCCGCGAATCCCTCGCCGGCCGCGTAGCGGTGCGTCGAGCCGGCCGCGTCGTACGCCAGCTCCCCCGGCGCCAGGGTGGCGACCAGCGGCGTGTGCCCGGGGCGGATGCCGAATCCGCCCGCGACGCCCGTGAGGCGCACCTCGTCGCACTGCACGGTCAGCGCGCGCTGCTCGGGGGTGACGATCTCGAGGGTCAGCGGCATGGCTTCTAGGCCGCCATCGTCTTCGCCTTCGCCACGGCGCCCTCGATGGAGCCCACCATGTAGAAGGCCTGCTCGGGGAGGTTGTCGTGCTTGCCGTCCAGGACCTCCTCGAAGCTGCGGATGGTGTCCTCGAGCTTCACGTACTCGCCCTTGATGCCGGTGAACGCCTCGGCGACCGCGAAGGGCTGCGACAAGAATCGCTGGATCTTCCGCGCGCGCGCCACGGTGAGCTTGTCCTCGTCGGAGAGCTCGTCCATGCCGAGGATGGCGATGATGTCCTGCAGCTCCTTGTAGCGCTGCAGCACCGCCTGCACCCGGCGCGCGACGCGGTAGTGCCGCTCGCCCACCACGTTCGCGTCGAGGATGCGGCTGGTGGAGTCGAGCGGGTCCACGGCGGGATAGATGCCGATCTCGGTGAGCCCGCGGGAGAGCACGGTGGTCGCGTCGAGATGGGCGAAGGTCGTCGCCGGCGCCGGGTCGGTCAGGTCGTCGGCCGGAACGTAGATGGCCTGCACCGAGGTGATCGCGCCCTTCTTGGTCGAGGTGATCCGCTCCTGCAGCTCGCCCATCTCGTTGGCCAGGGTGGGCTGGTAGCCGACCGCGCTGGGGATGCGGCCGAGGAGCGCCGACACCTCGGAGCCCGCCTGGGTGAAGCGGAAGATGTTGTCGATGAAGAGGAGCATGTCGCGCCCCTCCTCGTCGCGGAAGTACTCGGCCATGGTCAGCGCGGAGAGGGCGACGCGGGCGCGCGCGCCGGGCGGCTCGTTCATCTGCCCGAAGACCAGCACGCACTGGCTCTTCTGCGGCTCCTCGAGGTTGACGATCTTCGACTCGATGAATTCGGCGTAGAGGTCGTTCCCCTCGCGGGTGCGCTCGCCCACTCCGGCGAAGACGGAGAAGCCGCCCTTCGCCTTGGCCACGTTGTTGATCAATTCCTGGAGCAGCACGGTCTTGCCCACGCCCGCGCCGCCGAACAACCCGATCTTGCCGCCGCGGGTATAGGGCGCGAGCAGGTCGATCACCTTGATGCCCGTCTCGAACGCCTGCACCCGCACGTCCTGGTCCACGAAGGACGGGGGGGCGTGATGGATGGGGTTGCGGCGGGTGGCGTTGACCGGCCCACGCTCGTCGACCGGCAGGCCGATCACGTTGAGGATGCGCCCCAGGGTCTCCTTGCCGACCGGGACCGAGATCGGCGCGCCGGTGTTCTTCACCGGCTGGCCGCGCACCAGGCCCTCGGTCGAGTCCATCGCGATGCAGCGGACGGTGTTCTCGCCCAGGTGCTGCGACACCTCGACGGTCAGGTTGTCGGGGTCGCCGGAGATGCCCGCGTTCGAGAGGGTGAGCGCCGTGTAGATCTCCGGCAGCGCCCCGGGCGGGAACTCCACGTCCACCACCGGGCCGATCACCTGCGTGACCTTCCCCGTCTTCTGCATCTCGGTCATTGCCACTGCGGCCATGTCGTCTCCGGATCCTTACTTGAGCGCCTCGGCGCCGCTGACGATCTCCATCAGCTCCTTGGTGATCGCCGCCTGGCGGGCGCGGTTGTAGTCGAGGGTGAGCCGCCCGATCATCTCCGACGCGTTCTTGGTGGCGGAGTCCATCGCGGTCATGCGCGCGCCGTGCTCGCTCGCCTCGCTCTCGAGCAGGGCGCGCCAGACCTGCATGGCCAGAAAGCGCGGGATGAGCGCCTGCAGCACCTCGGGCCGGCTGGGCTCGTACAGGTGCTCCGCCGTGATCAGCCCTTTTTCCCCCGGCCCGCGCTGCGGCTTTGCGCGCGGCTGCAGGGGGAGGAGCTGCACCAGGCTGATCTGCTGCACGATGGCGCTCTTGAACTCGTTGTAGAGGAGGTAGACGGCGTCCAGCTCGTCCTTCTCGTAGGCCTGGATCAGATCCTCGGCGATCTCGCGGGCGTGCGCGTACCGCAGCCGCCCGAAGAACCCGACATAGTCCTTCCGGGTCTCGATGCCGCGCTTGCGCGCGAAGTCACGCCCGCGGCGCCCGACGGTGGAGAACTGGATCCGGTCGAACCGGGCACCCTCCTCGACGAGGAAGCGCTGGCCGCGGCGGATGATGTTGGAGTTGAATCCGCCGCACAGGCCGCGGTCGGAGGTCATCAGCAAAAGCTCCACCCGGCGGGGCGGGCGCACCGCCATGAGCGGGTGCGGCGGAAGATCGGCGTCTGCGCGCGCGCTCGCCAGCGAGGCGAGCATCTCGTCGATGAGCTGCGCGTAGGGGCGGGCGCGCACCACCGCGTCCTGCGCCCGGCGCAGCTTGGCGGCAGCCACCATCTTCATGGCCTTGGTGATCTTCTGCGTGTTCCGCACCGACCGGATGCGGGTGCGGATGATCCGGAGCGAGGCCACGTTCTCCTACCGTTGCGCCTTTGCTGCGGACTGGAACACGTCCTTGAACTCCTCGAGCGCCCGATCGAGCGCGGCGCGCACGTCGTCGGCCAGGTCCTTCTTCTCGCGGAGCAGCTTGAGGACCTCGGGGTGGCGGGTCTCCATGAACTCGACCAGCTCCTTCATGTAGCGGGGCACCTCGTTCACCTCGACGCTGCGGATCCAGACCACGCCGTTCTTGTCCTTCTGGGTGCCCGCGTAGATCTGGACGATCTGCTTCTCCACCGGCATCGGCTCGTACTGGCCTTGCTTCAACAGCTCGGTGAGGCGCGCGCCGCGGGCGAGGATCTCCTGCGTCGACTTGTCGAGGTCCGACCCGAACTGGGAGAAGGCGGCCAGCTCACGGTACTGCGCCAGCTCCAGCCGCAAGGACCCGGCGATCTTCTTCATCGCCTTGATCTGCGCGTTCCCGCCCACGCGCGAGACCGAGATGCCGACGTTGATGGCCGGCCGCTGGCCCGCGTAGAAGAGGTCGGTCTCGAGGAAGATCTGGCCGTCGGTGATGGAGATGACGTTGGTGGGGATGTACGCGGACACGTCGCCCGCCTGCGTCTCGATGATGGGCAGGGCGGTCAAGCTGCCGCCGCCGCGCGCCTTGGACATCTTCGCCGCGCGCTCGAGCAGGCGGCTGTGCAGATAGAACACGTCGCCGGGGTACGCCTCGCGGCCGGGAGGGCGGCGCAGGAGCAGCGAGAGCTGCCGGTACGCCACCGCGTGCTTGGAGAGATCGTCGTAGACGATGAGCGAGTGCTGGGCGTGATCGCGGAAGTACTCGCCGATGGTGACGCCGGTATAGGGCGCGAGGAACTGCAGCGGCGCCGGGTCGGACGCGTTGGCCGCCACGACGGTGGTGTACTCCATCGAGCCGAACTTCTGCAGCTTGTCGACCACCTGCGCGACCGTGGACTGCTTCTGCCCGATCGCCACGTAGATGCAGAAGACCCCCTGGCCCCGCTGGTTGATGATGGTGTCGATCGCCACCGCGGTCTTGCCCGTCTGCCGGTCGCCGATGATCAGCTCGCGCTGCCCGCGGCCGATGGGGATCATGGCGTCGATCGCCTTGATGCCCGTCTGCAGCGGCTCGCGCACGCTCTCGCGCTGCACGATCCCGGGCGCCTTCACCTCGACCTTGCGCGTCTCCTTCGAGGCGACCGGGCCCTTGCCGTCGACCGGCTGGCCGAGCGCGTTCACCACCCGGCCCACCATCGCCGGGCCCACCGGAACCTCGGCAATGCGGCCGGTGCGCTTGACGACGTCGCCCTCGCGGATCTCCTGGCCCTCGCCCATCAGCGCGATGCCGACGTTGTCCTCCTCGAGGTTCAGCACCAGGCCCATCAACTCGTGGGGGAACTCGACCAGCTCGCCCGCCATGACGCCGGACAGACCGTAGACGCGCGCGATGCCGTCGCCGGTGGACAGCACGGTGCCGGTCTCGCTGACCTCGATCTGCTTGCCGTACGTCTTGATCTGCTCGCGCAGGATGCGACTGATCTCGTCGGCCCTGATCTCCATCTCGCCTTTTCTCCCGTCTGCCTACAAAGCCCCGCTCTTCAGCTCGCGCCGCATCCGCTCCAGCTGCGTGCGGATGCTGCCGTCCCACACCTTGGGACCCACTTGCGCGACCAGCCCCCCCACGATCTTCGGATCGCTGCGCGACTCGAGGACGATGGTGCGCCGGGTCGCCGCGGAGAACGCCTCGCGTACGCGCCGCAGATCCTCGTCGGTCAACGGCTTCGCGCTGACGACCGTGGCGCGCACGCGCCCCACCTTCTCGTCGAGCATCTCTCCGTAGCTGCGCGCAATGGCGGCGATCTCCACCAGCCGGTGGCGGTCGACCAGAAGGCGCAGGAAGCTGCCGACCAGCGGAGAGAGCGAGAGCTCTCGCACCAGGACGTCGACCAGCGCGTGGCGCTGCGCCGGCGTGTAGCCGGGGCTCTCCACCAGCGTGCGCGCCTCGCCGGAACCCCGGATCGCCTGGGCCACCGCATCCAGCTCCGCACCGATCCGCTCGTGCCCGCCCTCTTCCAGGGCGAGCGAGAAGAGCGCGCGGGCATAGCGGCGGGAAACGCTGGCTGGGATCACTTCAAACCCTCGATTTCCCTCGCTCACGGGGCGCGAAAGACGCGGTTCCGTAGCACGGAGCCCCGGGTCGGTCAATGACGGGCTGAGGCGAGCTTTGCACCCGCTTCGGGGCGGCGCCAGATTGCCCTGCATGAAGATCATCATCCAGGGAAAACACCTGCGCCTGTCGCAGGGCCTGAAGAGCTATGCGCAGGCGCACGTGATCGCGCCGCTCAACCGCTTCTACGACAACGAGGCGGCCGAGCTGCGGGTCGAGCTGGGCGACGTGAACGGCAGCAAGGGCGGCGTGGACAAGGAGTGCCACCTCACGCTGCACATGCCTGGCGCGCGCACGATCCAGATCGAGGAGGCCACGCCCGACCCGTACGCGTCGATGGACGCGGCTGCGCATCGGCTCGTGCGCGCCGCCAAGAAGGAGTTGCAGCGGATGCGGCGGCCCAGCCGGCGGCACAAGGAACACCCGCTCGCCACGGTGGTGGCCGAGGGAGGCGTGCCCGGCGGGCTGATCGAGGACCTGCCGAACGCGCGCCCGACCGGAGCGAAGCCGCGGCGAAAGCGCCGTTAGCCGCCGGCGAGGTCGGCGCGGGCGATGGACTGCGTTCCGGGCGCGCCGTCCTTGACCGACCCTTGGCGCTGGTTACGTTGGCCGCGTCGCAGGGAGGCCGGGGAAGGGCCCGGCCGCTGCGGTAGCTTGCGCCGGAGACCCGGCGCGTAAAGCGCTTTTCGTTTGCAAATTTCAAAAGGAGGCATTGCCATGGCCATTACTCGCTACGATCCCTTCCGCGATCTATTCCGGTTGCAGGACCAGTTGTTCAAGACCTTCGGCGAGGCGTACGCCCCGCGCGAGGAGAGCGGCCTGACGGGCGCGTGGACCCCGCCGGTCGACGTGTTCGAGGACGCCGACGCGATCACGCTCAAGGTGGAGCTGCCCGAGGTGGACGCGAAGGACGTGGACATCCAGATCGAGGCGAACCAGCTGACCGTCCGCGGCGAGCGCAAGCTGGAGAAGGCGGAGGAGCGCGAAGCGTACCACCGCATCGAGCGGACCTACGGCGCGTTCAGCCGCAGCTTCACGCTGCCCGGCACGGTCGACGCCGAGCACATCTCGGCCGAGAGCAGGGACGGCGTGCTGCGCATCGTGCTGCCGAAGCGGGCGGAGACCAAGCCACGGCAGATCAAGGTGCAGGTCGAGGCCGCGCGGCCGAGCCAGGCCGCGGCCGCCACCAAGCAGTAGCCGGCCGCCCTCGAACCGAGGCGTGAAAGGCAACGAGGCGGAGCTCCCCGGACGGGGGCTCCGCCTCGTTCGTTGGAAGGGAGCTGGCTAGTGCGCGGAATCGGGCGTCGGCGTCGGCCGGCGCGGCGTTCCGGAGGACGAGGGCGGCGCGCCGCTCGTGTCCATCTTGCAGTTGCCTTCGAAGAAGACGCCGCGCTCGATGACGATCGAGGCGGTGGTGAGCGTCCCGCGCACCTTCGCGGGCGCCTTGATCTCGATGCTCTTGGTCGCCTTCGCATCGCCGTTGTAGTCGCCGACGATGATGAGCGAGCCGACCTGGATCTGGCCCTTCACCTCGGCGCCCTCGCCGATCATGAGCGTGTCGGTGGAGACGATTTCGCCGGTGAACTTGCCGTCGATGCGGACGGTGCCCTCGAACAGCAGCTTGCCCTCGAACGCGCTGCCCTTGCCGAGCAGGGCGTTCAGCTCGCCCGGCCGACCCGCCGCAGCCGCTCCGATCGCAGTCGGGCCCTTCTCTACTTCATCCCTGCGCATTGCCATGTGTGTCACCTCGTCTGGGGCTGTTCTAGCATCTACCCCGGAACCCGCGGCGACAAAGGTTTCTTCACGGACGAATGCCGAACACTGCCAGGATGGAGAAGATCAGCACCAGGAGCGCTTCTCCGGCGATGAAGCCCGAAGCGAGTGGGATGCTGTAGGTCCGCTCGCTCTCCGGTGCGCGCTTCGCCCACACATAGCCGGCGACGCCGCCCAGCACCATCGGCATGATCGAGTACCCCGGGATCAGCATGCCCAGCCCGACGCCGGTCGGGGAGGGGACGTACTTGTGCCAGCGCGGCTCGAGCACGGTGAGAAGGATGCCCAGGGCCAGCGCCACCACCATCGCGGCGAAGCAGCCGCGGGGGAGCTGGTCGAACCCGCGGTTGAGCAGCTCGGCGAACCCTGCCCACTTCACGCTGATGGGCGAGGCGAGGCCTCCGCTCCCTCCCAACCCGTAGCGGTCGCGCAGCGCCGGATAGGCGATGGCCACCGCGGCCGAGCCGACCGGCACCGCCATCAGCTGCACGAGGGTGAGGTGGCGGTTGTTCGCGCCGACGATCTTCCCCGCCTTGTAGTCCTGCATGAGGTGCTCGCCATGCGCGGCCACCGTGCCCGACATGCCCGAGCCGATCATGTTCACCCGCATGCTGCCCGGCGCGAGCGCGGCGAAGACGGCCTGCATGAGGTTCGCGAGCGCGCTGATGGGCGCCCAGTTGGTCTCGCCCAGGACGCGCGTGCCGACCAGCATCAGCGCGACCGAGAGGGCGAGCGAGACGAGCGTGAGCCACACCGGGAAGTCCAGCGAGTAGTGCTGCACCACGCAGAGGGCCACGGTGAGCACCGCCACCCCGACGGCGACGTACTTGAGCGGGAACTCTTCGCGTCCGGCGACGAGCTCGTTGGCCCGCAGAGAAGTGAAGCTGCGCACGATCAGCTTCCACTTCAGCGCCAGCGCAGTGAGGCCCCCGGCCACCATCAGGCCGGTGGCGGGCCACATCACCCAGCGGAGCACCAGCGCGTACGTCTGGTCGGGAACGATGTGCCGCGCGGTCAGCGCCGGCGGCGCGATCACCCAGGCGATGATCATGCCCAGGCCCATCGAGAGGGCGATGCGGGACCCGACCAGCAGGCCGGAGCCGAACGAGAGCAGGCTCACCTCGGTACCCATCCGCAGCGCCGCGCCGTGGGCGCCGAGCGGGATCTCGCCCGGGATGAAGGGAAGGAGCTGCCGCGCTTTTCCGAAGAGCGCGGCCTCGAGGTGGAAGTCGCGGAAGAACGCGACCAGGGCGGAGAGGCCCAACCCCCAGCCGAGCGCGCGCACCCGCGCCCGCGCCTGCGTGCGGTCCAGGTCGAGCACCAGCATGGTCTCGCCCGCGGCGGTCCCGTCGGGGAACGGCAGGTCCTCGTCGTCGATGTAGTGGCGGCGCAGGGGGACGGCGAGCAGCACGCCGAGCAGGCCCGCCACCGACAGCCAGCCGAAGATCTGCAGAGACGAGAGATGGACGGAGAAGCCCAGCTCGGGCCGGGCATTGAGCATGTCCATGGCGGCCAGCACCACGCACATGAACCCGGCCTCGCCGGCGGCCGTGCCCGCCGTCTGGACCAGGTTGTTCTCCCAGCGCGTGCCGCGGATCCCTGTGAACAAGCCGATGGCAGCCAGCGCGAGGTACCCGAAGAAAGCGCTCACCACCGAGATGTTGGGGCCGTAGCCGATCTTGAGGACCACGTAGGGGTACGAGCCGCCGACGATGACCGCTACCACCATGGCGGTCGCCACCGCGCGGAAGGTCAGCTCGCGCCTGTGGGCCTGCGGCGCGCCGGGCGCGGGGCCAACGGACGGCTCGCGCGGCGCGGGGTGGCTGACCGCGATCTCGGGCGCGGGGAGATCGTCCGCGCCGGCCTTGGGGACCTCGTCACGCTTGACGTCGCGCATCGGGGCGGCTCCTCATCCTTCGCCCAGGATGGACACCAGAATTCGGTCGAGCTCGGCGTGGCTGTGGTAGCGGATCTCGACGGTGCCCGCGCCGTCCCGGTCGCGCAGCGCGACCTTCGTGCCGAGCTTGCGCTGCAGCTTCTCGACCACGTGCCGGAGCTGCACGCTGCCCTCGCGCCCGCGCTCCTGCCGGATCACCTTCTTGCCCTTGAGGCGCTGGACAAGCTGCTCCACCTCGCGCACCGAGAGGGCCTCGTGCATCACCTTCTCCGCCGCGCGGCGCAGGTCGGTCTCGTCGCCGAGCGCGAGCAGCGCGCGGGCGTGGCCCATGCTGAGGGCCCCGGACGACATCGCCAGCTTGATCGACTCGGGGAGACGGAGCAGGCGGAGCGCGTTCGCCACCGTCGACCGGTCCTTGCCTACCCTCTGGGCCAGCTCCTCCTGGGTGAGGCCGTGGTCCTCGATGAGCCGCTGGTAGGCCTGTGCCTCCTCGATGGCGTTCAGGTCCTCGCGCTGGATGTTCTCGATCAGCGCCAGCTCGAACGCCTGCGGCTCGGAGACGTCGCGGACGATGCAGGGCAGCTCCCGCAGTCCGGCGCGCTGGGCGGCGCGCCACCGCCGCTCGCCCGCCACGATGGCGTACCCCTCACCCTCGCGGCGCACCAGCAGCGGCTGCAGGATCCCGTTGGCCCGGATCGACTCGGACAGCTCGAGGATGTGCAGCTCGTCGAAGTACCGGCGGGGCTGGGCGCGGTTGGGCTCGATTTGCTCGATGCCCAGCAGGATGACGCCCTTGCGCTCCGCCGCCGAACCCCCCGGGATCAGAGCGCCCAGCCCGCGGCCCAGCGCCGGCCTCTTCGTCGCCTTCTCCATCCGTTCTCGCTCCTGCAAGGACCGTCTACCGGCGCGCGCGCTGCTGCTCGTCGGCCTCGGCGCCCGGATGGCGCCGCTTGAGCAGCTCTTCGGCGAGCGCGAGGTAGCTCTGCGCTCCCTTCGACTCGATGTCATAGAGGAGGGCCGGCCGGCCGTGGCTGGGCGCCTCCGAGAGCCGGACGTTGCGCGGGATGATGGTCGAGTAGACCTGGCCCGGCAGGTTGGCCTGCACGTCGTCCATCACCTGTCTCGCCAGGTTGTTCCGCGCGTCGAACATGGTGAGGACCACGCCTTCGAGCCCCAGCTCGCGGTTGAAGCTGCCGCGGACCAGCTCGAGGGTACGCAGCAGCGAGCCGAGCCCTTCCAGCGCGTAGTACTCGCACTGGAGCGGCACCAGCACGCGGTCAGCCGCCACCAGCGCGTTGAGCGTGAGCAGGCCCAGCGAGGGCGGGCAATCGATCAGCACGAAGTCGTAGTCGCCGCGGACGGGCTCGAGCGCGCGCCGGAGCCGGGTCTCCCGCTCGCCGGCCGAGACCAGCTCCAGCTCCGCCCCGACCAGGTCCGGATCGGAAGGCAGGAGCGAGAGCCTCTCGATGCCGGTGGGACGGATCGCCGCCCGGATGGGCCCCTCGCCGAGGAGCGCGTGGTAGAGGGAGGCTCCGTCCGACGAGTCGCGCGCCACGCCGACGCCGCTCGTGGCGTTGCCCTGCGGATCGAGGTCGACCAGCAGCACGCGGCGCTCGGAAATCGCCAGCGATGCAGCCAGGTTGACCGCCGTGGTGGTCTTCCCCACGCCGCCCTTCTGGTTTGCGATCGCCAGGACGAGCGCCATGTCCCCTTTCACCGTACGGCCGGTTGTTCGCGGCAGTATCACGCGCCTCCGCCACCGCGCAAGGTTGCGTTCCACGTGGAACGCGCCGCGGGGGACGCGCGGTCCCGCGGCCCCGGCGCGCGGCCCCTCGGGAGGAGACCCGCGATCGTCCCCCGCGCTTTCGACGAGGAGTTCCTGCCGGAAGAATGACTGAAGGATCAACGCGGAGGCGCGGAGGATCTGGTTCGAGCGCGCGGTTGCACAGACTTCCACCTGAAGCCCCCCGCGGCTCCGCGCCTCCGCGTTCGTCTTTTGGCCGGGCGTGCCCTGCAGCGCGGCCCGGTCAGGACTTGCGCTGGAAGACGGCGAGCCGGCGTTCGGCGCGGGAGAAAGGAAGCCGGTACCCGAGCTCCCGCTGCAGGACGAGGTCGCCCTGCTTCTCGGGGACCGGGTCCGAGGGTCCGAGCATGCAGAAGGCGAGCCCGCCCGGGAGCACGTACGGCTCGGCCAGCGCGAGCCAGGCTCGCGGCTCGGCCACCGCCCGGGACACCGCCGAGTGGACGCGGGGAAGGTGCTCCCCGGCCGGATGCCCCTGGAGCCGGACGGCGACCGCGCGCACCCCGGGAAGCCGGAGCTCCGCCAGCACGGTTTTGAGGAACGCCACCTTCTTCTGCACCGAGTCGACCAACACCACTTCCAGATCGGGGCGGGCGATGCGCAGGGGCAGTCCCGGGAAGCCGGCCCCCGTCCCGGCGTCCAGCAGGGTGCCGGCGGGAACCAGCGGAGCGAGCGCGAGGGAGTCGATCACGTGCTTCTCCACCACCTCGGCCGGATCGGTGATGGAAGTGAGGTTGATCGATCGGTTCCAGCGCAGCAGCAGGTCGACGTGCCGCGAGAGCAAGGCCACCTGCTCGCGATCGAGCCGGAGCCCGATCGCCGCGGCGCCCTCTTCGAGCAAACGGAGGTGCTGGGGTTCCACGCTCCTCGCCAACAGATCGGCCCCGCGTTCTCCTTCCCGAGCGGGTCCGCCGGCCGGAGACCGGCGCGAGGGGGTGTTCGCGTGGCCGGGCGGGTTCGCGCCGGCGCGCGGGCTGCCCCTCCCGGACGCCGGCCGCCGGTCCTTCACGTTCCTGCTCCCGCCGGAGCGCCGCGCCTGGTGCACGCGCGCCGGCGTCGCTGTTGCACGTGGAACGTCCGCATCGCACCTCCCGACGCGGTCGGGCGGACCGCATCAGCTGCCGCGCCGGCCGTGCCCGCGGATGGCCTCCTCGACCTC
>Ga0137394_10000127_pt1 | contig 51665 bp, 65 predicted proteins | sample czobulk116metaG_FD_108278 | JGI IMG/M metagenome (GOLD analysis project Ga0137394, IMG submission 108278) | Vadose zone soil microbial communities from Angelo Coast Range Reserve, California, USA - czobulk1.16 metaG | ecosystem: Environmental > Terrestrial > Soil > Vadose zone | place: USA... | reverse complement strand
GTACGGCTGCTGTTGCTACTGCTGACGCTCCTTCTTTCAGCGGACAACGCCGGGAACACGGCGGCCGACGTTGCGCTTTCTCTGAATGATGAGGAATGCTACCGTGTCATCCGCGACGCCGGCGTTCGTTCTGGTGTGCCAGTGTTTGCCATTCATTCCTTTTTGCGTCGACTGACTTCTGGACTGGGTTAATATCCCTTTCTTTAAACCAAAAAATTGGGCTCTTCTAGAACTTATCCTTCAGCTACTAGTCTCTCGAGGTGCGGAGGCCGATGCGCTTGTACTCAAAGAAGAGGATGATACTGCACTGGGCTCCACGGACAAATTTTTATCGTCGCGTCTTCGATATACGACAGACGCGCACGGACAAGATATCTGTCTACTTCAAAGTGGCGATACCGAGATAGGCGTTATGATGGGTTGGGAGCGCGGAATCAGTGCGTCCCGTTTTCTCAAGATCATGTACGTTGCATTCTCAGGGGCGGTAGTAACCTTAAGTGCAAGAAACGGTGCGTTGGCTATGCGACGACCATCCCAACGCTCAGACAGGCCTGAGAATCTTAAACGTTGGCTTTGGTCTGGGAATTGTGAGTGTGACACATTCCCTCTTACTGTACACGCGCAGGCTTATTAGGGATATACACTTAGATCGATTCGTACTTCCAGGCACTGCCAGTTCCGCCTTCGACGCACGTTATCATTGAACCTCACCCAGATGTGTTGAAGTATATGCGTGAACAGGGATGGTACGACAAGGAGGGGGTCACAATCTTCGAAGGGAAATGGCAAGACTTTGTTGGTACCAAGATGCTAGAAGACATGGCGTTCGACGCGGTGTACACGGATACATTCTCGGAGGAATACGACGGTGAGGCTCAAAAACCCTTCTCCCCCTTCTCAAGCCCGGGTATCATGGCACCCTAACGTTGTTTGGGAGATCTGCGTCGATTCTTTGACCACGTTCCAAACCTCCTCGCCGGTCCAGATGCGCGATTCAGCTTTTTCAATGGGTTGGGAGCGACCAGTACGTCTCTCCCACTTAATGTATCATACCGCCGACATGGTGCTGACTGCGGCGTCGCCAGACGCCTCATTCTACGACGTGTATACGCACCTGGCAGAGTTTCAGCTGGCCGCAGTTGGGATTGACGTGGAGTGGGAGGACATTGACGTTGCCATGCAGGAAGCAATAAGATGGGGAGATACCAGGGGGTATTTCTGTATGAGGCTATATAGGCTGCCCATTGGGAGGATTAAAAATGAGAAGTATACGACGCAGGGGTAGGCTTGGATACGTCGGTGGCGATGTATGAGATGTGGCAGGTTGATACGATCATTGTCTCGGCAACAGCCACGCGTTAAACGGCCTCCCATTGCAACACAGCCACATCCTCTCCTCTCTTTTCTTCCCTCACAGCTGGTCTCTGTGCCCATCGCTTCTCCATCGCCCCTCGCTGGCCCGACCCTCCAAACCTTTCTACTGACACTCACAGCTGGACTGTTGTACTTTCATTCACGCACACGCCTCTTACTTACCCTTCCAAAATGAGCATTCCCGTCGTCTCTGCGCGGAAACATGGCCAAATCGTTCTGGTTCGTTTTCGAGGTTGATAGAATCAGCTCCACGAATCGTACTTGACCCATTTTCTCGTAGCATTTTGACCGCAACAGCCCCGTACCGACCCTGCCTTACGAATTGCACGACTATGTAAGCGCAACTGGCCGCCTTGTTCTCCTCCGACTGCATGGCATTGAACCCATCACTAGGTCGCTGCGGATGCGTGGGCCTCACGCATTCTACAACTCATCCGTCTGAGCAATCGTTACAATCGGCCAGTGCTCGAGGGTTTGTGGTTCATCGTCAGTTTCATGTAAGCGAATAGCGACGGTGACAGCTTTCGATGATGCTGATCATCGTTGGGCGGTTGCCCTCCCGCATCGAAGATTGACGATTGTAATCCCCGCGGCGCTGCACGGAGTCATTCGGCGCTCGTTCAAGAAGACCATGAGTCGCGAAGACGCCAAAGCCCAGGCTCGCTTCGTCGCCTTCGCAATCGCCATCGCCATCTCGCTGCTGTTCACCGCACCTCACGTCGTGTGGAAATATATGGGCCAAAAGCGTGCGACCGAGCTCGTTCAACGATGGGAGGCCGAGGACGCGCGCGGTCGTCCTCCAGGGTCGTTCGTCCCCCTCTGGACTGTGAAGCTATCCGGTTATCTCTCATCTCACACGGTACGTGTTGGTCGGCAACTCCTTCACTCCTTCACCCTCTCTCAATTCACCCATCTGTTCAGCGTCTCGTTATCACAACCCCTGCCATGGCTTCCCCAACAGTTTTCCATCCGGCTGCTTACATGCCCGCGGTAAGGATGCCTTCTCATATGCTATCACACACGCTGATGATGGGCAGTGGATGAATGGCCCCGCCGACCCCGGTCCCCCTAACGGCGTTCCTGCGACCTACCAAGGCTACCAACATCCAGCTATGTACGGCGATATCCCGCTCTATAGTGCTCCCAGAGGGCCTCTCCCACCATACGTCAACGATGATCAGCGACCCTACTCGGAGGAGAAGGTCGGATTTTAAGCCCAGCAACTTGGGAAGTTCTTGGTTTTTGTAGATTATCAAGAGTGTTCTCTGTACCTCTGGGTTTCCTTCTATAATAGTGTACGCGGTCCATACATATCAGCTCGAACCGGTGTGTCTCGGAGAGCTTATACCATTATTGTTTGAACGCCCGGCACGACTTGGATGTGTGAAGTAAAGTAATACACGCTTGTGTCAATTCTTCGTTCCGATCTGTTCAACCAAGCGGGTAGAGCACATCACAATTAGATTCCCAAGCATCTACCATTCGACCATCCCAATTCTCCCGATGACAATCTTCTGCCTCTACATCTTCGACAGGTACGCACTCCCATACTCACTCTCACATCTCCCCCATTACACAAAAAAACCCACTATAGGCACTGCAACTGCGTCTACTACCACGACTGGCAACACCGCACCAAGCGTCCAAAACGCGCCAACGAAGGCGGCGCGCTCCTCCCCGGCGTCTCGCACGCCCTCTCCCCTCCCCTCCTCCCTGCCTCGTCTTCCGCGGGGGGCTCTACGCCCGTGTCCACGCCCTTCTCCAGCCCGCGCAACACCCTCTCCTCGACTTCGGGGGTCCTCGTCGCGTTCGGCGACGCCGGCCAGTCCCCGCCCTCGGGTACGGGTACACCACCATCAACCACTGCCGCGGGTGGCGCTGCGTCGGGAGCGGGAGCGGGCTTGCCTTTTGATGAAGAAGCCAAGCTAGTGTATGGCGTCATCCTCTCGCTGCGGAATATGGTCAAGCGTTTATCTGGCAGGTGCGTGCATATCCTTTCTAGCTTTCTTTCTTTGAGAGCTTTCAATCCCCCCCCCCCTCGGTCCCCGTTGTCATTACACACACTTTGACTGTTATGTTCCTTTTTCTTTCATCGCTCATTGTGTTTCATGCGTGCAGGGACGAGTCGTTTGTCAGCTACCGCACGTCGACGTACAAGCTGCACCTCTTCGAAACAGTCTCGGGCTACCGCTTCGTCATGTTGAGCGATCCCAATGCCGACTCGTTGCGCTTCGTTATGCGCTCCATCTATACCGGTCCATTCCTGGAGTACGTCGTTCGGAATCCCCTTGTTCCCATGGACTCCCGTGAGCGGGGCATAGACAATGAGTACTTTCGGGCGAGCATCGACCGCCTCATCCGTGGTTTGTCCGTCTTTCAGTGACGAGATTCAATATCTACAGAGTTGCACGTCTCCTGTCCATATAATACAGACTCCAGTGTATGCAAAGCAAGAAAGCAAAGTGTGTGCAAGGGTAACGATTCATCATCACTAAGGTCATCGCCAGAGGTTGCCAAATTACGCCCCCGCATCACCAGCTTCAGCGTTGGCAAGCTGCTTCCTCAGGGCGCTCATCAACGAGGTCTTCATCTTACGCTCAAAGTCCTCTCCTGGCTGCTCCACTCCGTCCCCAGCGACTGCTTCGTCCAGCGCGAGTTTTGTCTGCCCTAGACGTAGCATGTCTTCCTCAATAGAGTTGCGCGTAATGAGTTTCACGACGTCAACGTCGCGCTTCTGTCCAATCCGATATGCGCGATCCTGCGCCTGCTTGTCATTGTGCGGGTTGAAGTCCTGGTCAAAGCTTTTAGGAAGTTTTAGATGCCGAGGACCAAATATCACGGGATATGCAAACGCACAGGATGACAACACTTGCCGCAGTCAAATTGATGCCCATACCACCTGCTTTAGTTGACAACAAGAAGCATGGGATCGAATCATCCTCATTGAATTCGTCGACTAGGGACTGTCGAATATCCACAGCTGTCGCGCCAGTTAACAACAAATACTTGATTTTCTTCAGCTTGAAAACGGCTTGCAAGATATCCAGAATTTGGGTAAACTGCACAGTACAGGTTTGAGCGCTTCGAGATGCAGATATTCAAAAGGTGCTCTCACCTGCGAGAAGATCAACATGCGTCGGCCCTCGGCCTGGTAACCTTTCAACAGTCGTAGAAGTGTTTGGACCTTGCCCGCCTGGAGGTAACAATTCTCGTCCTGCAAGAATCTTTGGGTCGACTGAGAGAGATTAATGAATATCTTAACCACCTCCAACGCCTTCCTGCTTACCAGGTAGCTCCCCAGAAACGCCTGCAGTTCGGCATCGGTCATAACTTCCATGTCCTCTTTGACAAATTGGGCCACGGCACCGCGCTTCTTGAAATCGGCCTCCTTTAATAGTACCTTGGTTATAGCATCGAGGGTCTTGTCGGTGTATCGCACCCTAAATAGCATAGGGTGCGAGGCAGCCTTGCGCAAGTCCATCAAGACGTTCGAGCTATTTTCCAGGTATAACTTGTCCTTCGTCCGCGGTGCCTTGGGCTTTTTTAGCGGCATTACCCGACCGTTTACGGGTGGGGTCTCAGTGCCTGGTGTTGATACTTCCGACTCGAGATCGAATATAGTTTTGCGGGAACGATTAAGGGCATCGTTATATATAGTCTGTTGCTGGGTGGTCATTTCGCACCATTCTATTCGCTCTATTTTCTTGGGTAATTCTTTCAGCACCTAGACGATAGTCCTATGAGCGGTATTAAGTGTATGGCGAACAACTTATACGCGCCTGGTCCTTCCTCCGTCGTAGGACAAAGGGCGTCATCATCTTCTTGGCGCGGGAAACTCGCTCCTGTGCGAGTAGCGTGACCTTGGAATCGCCCTTGGCTTTGAACACAGCCCTCAGTGACTCCAGCGAGTCCTCTAATAACTCGGGCAAGATGAAATTCATGAGGGACTACACTCATGACAGTCAATGACAAGGAAAGACGAAGAATTTGGACGACATACCACCAACTCCTGTAGATTATTTTGTAATGGAGTGCCTGTAAGTAACAGGCGCCACCCAGACTTGTTACGCATGAGAGCCTGGTATCGTTGCGAATCGAAATTCTTCAAGATGTGACCCTCGTCAAAGACACAGGTCTGTCGCGTGGAGTGAGCAGGGCCTTACAAGGTTAAACATTCCTGCTTACATCCCACTCGATTTTCCTCAGGAATTTGCGGTCCTTATCGTCGCCTGTGGCCAAGTTGTATGTGGTAATGAGGACTTCCCATGGCGCAAATCGGCTTCTCAAGGTCTCAAGCAAAGTTTGCCGCAAGGCTAGCCGATCATCCTTGCTACCGTAATAGGTCTGGACGGCGATACATGGCGCGAAGTGCGCAAACTCCCGAACCCAATTTTCCAACGTCGAAGATCTGCACAGACAGGGGAGGAAGCGTGAATGGGCGTCAACAGTGTCTGGAAGCCTCAGTGACTCACGGAACAACGATAAGATGAGGCCCTTTGTTCGCGCTCTCCCTGAGGTGCGCAAAGAAACTGATGACCTGGACGGTCTTTCCCAGACCTGTGATTGTGGTAAGCAGGGATGAGATGATCAAAGGAGCGATAATAGTACCCATTTCATCTGCCAATATGCAACTTCGACCCTTCTTATACAAGAGCTGAAGCCAGTTGATGCCAAGGAGTTGGTAGCCCTTGAGCTGCACATTCTTCGAAAGAGACTTGGGTTGTTCACTGAGGAAATCCTTGGGAAGAAGGTTGTTGACTTCGGTTACTAGGTTAAGAGTGCCACCCTCGTCCACGACGTCGCTGGTAGCCCTTTCCTTGCCTTTTCGCGTGTCTTGGGACCACGACGCAATGATGGTGTTCAGCTGTCCACCAATGCGCTCGCATTGCGCGAGGACGTCGTCCACAGCACCATATCCGCGAAAGATTTCCACGCAATCATCGAACATGCGCGAGCTGACGCCTTTTGGTGCGCCTCCCTTCCTCTTCCCCTGCTGACCAAGTTTCTCTTTGAGGTCATCAATTGTATCAAACGGCCGTAACCCAATGATTGCCTGGGCTTGATCTGGTGTGCATCCTGTATGCCGGTGAGCACGAAGGGGGCATCAGAACTCGGCGTGGCGCACCAGTTAACTCCTGGAGACCCTCGGCGCTCGTACTGTTGAAATAAGCAAGCGCACGGCGTTCATCTGGAGAAGCCTTGCTCGTTTCTACGCGCTGCCTGCTACGACTCGATCCCTCATCCGACCCAGACTTCCCTTGTTCCTCATCATCTGACTCAGCGATGCGCTTCGGTCGCTTGAGACGTCGAATTGGAACGATCGGCGAATTTGGTGACAGTTGTGACGACACTTCAATAGTTACTGAAGGTCGAGTAGGCGGTGGCGTAGGACTTCGCGGTGCAAGGTTTGTCCTGGCAGCATAAATCATAGATTTTTTCCCCTTCTCTTTCGCAGCGGCACGCTCGGCATGCCGCGCATCCTCTAGTTCCTTGATGCGACCAGTGACAGGTGACACCACTGGCGAGGGAGCTTTCGATGCTGGTGGTGGTGTGGGCCGATATGAGAACGTTGGATCAAGAAGAAGCGCGGTCGCCGTGCGAACATCGCGTCCTGCTTGTCGCCACGCGGCACGGACTTTCCCCTCCTCGAATTGCGGGAAAGAAATCCGGAACGGAAGGAACCCGGGTCCGTCGTCCGTGGTTTCCGTAGTGGTGCGGTTTGGTGGTCGTGCACCGCGCACAATGCGAGAAGAAGTGGCACTTGCGTCCAGAACGGACTCGTCCGAGGACGTGGACATGTTTGCTATCCGAGTAGTGATGGATGCACGACGCTGACCAGGCTTCTGCACGATAGGTGAATCGGGGACGTTCAACAAATCTAGGGAATCCTCGGATAATGGCGGACGCGTACGCTTGCGTGGTGGCGCGTCAGAAGCATCATCCTCCCCACGGGAACGAACAAGGCCCGCCATTGAAGTAGGAGACGCGTCTGTGGGTTTGTTTCCGTTGGTGAAGCCGCTGGGGACCGAGAGCGGATCGTGGCCGAACGCATGGCTGGCGGCCACGAAGGAAAGGCTGGTCAGGGCCTCATTGTGTTGAACGGTGTGATTTTGACCAGTGGCGGACGGTGCCGAAAGAGGGCTTGAACTTGGAACGAGAACGGTTCCGTTAGGCTTGGAGGGTGGGGCGAAGAAGCGAGATGGCATTGTCCGTGCCGTCGCGTCGCGGGACTGCGCGGGCATTGATACCGATGAGCGCGACTCGGACGAGCTCATAGACGATGTTGACGGAGGAGTATATGATCCTTGAGATATCGCCGATGCTTTCTGCTTCTTTTTGAACCGAAGTTGGTCCAAGGCAGCATTCTGTGAACAGGCGCCCGTACAATGAGTCGACACGAACATGGAGAAATTCGCGACTAACTAACCCTCGCAGCTGCATCCTGCCCAAGAGACATCTCTAGGGGAGGTAGAAGGAAGGTGCTGTAGGAGCAAGGTCAGAGTAGATATATGGGGAAACAATGTGTGGTATTGAGAGCGTGAGGAAGAGCAGATCACACCGACGGAGGGTCTCATTGCAAACAGTCGGAGAGTCAAACGATGTGGCTGCAAAAAAGCTAATATTTCGTGTGCCAACATGTATGTGTATGTACATCAACCCAACACCGACTAGACAGCCAGCCAACATCCACCATCCACAAGTAAACACCAACACCAACGGTGGTGACAACGAAGAGCGATCATAGACGCAACAAAGGTTCTCCAACGTTCACACAGCAAGTCAATGACCAGCACTTAACACGAAGTCGACCACATCTTTGCCAGGCATCTGCAATGAGCCCTCCAGTGACGGCCAGTGTTACCCGAAGTATGCTGAACCACGAACATAAGCCAAGCCTTAAGACTAGAAAGTGGAGATACGACGGTTGAGCGGGATGGCAAGAAAGCAGTGGGCAACTAATTCGCCAAAGTTCGCGTAGTAGTTTCGACATGAAAACCGAGTTGAAACTAGACCGTGAGCAACGGTGAGCATCGACTGCCGAACAACCTCATGATACACCGATGATGGTGTCGCATCCCATATTCATATTCAAAGTAAGAATATGTATAACCAACATGTGTGGGCGGGGCGTACCACACTGACTCACGCCACAGCGGAAACAATTCTGAGATAACAAACGACAGTAATAAACCGAAGAAAGGTAGGACTCGTCCTTTGGTCCGTGACGGGACTGTAATACACATGTTCAGATGTCTGTGTCCCACAGGATGGAGAGTTTTGAGAAAAGACCCTATGGAAAGGGAAGTATAGTGACAGTATGTGGGATGACTTAGCCGTAGTGAGAGAGATCCAAGCCAAGCCAGATAATGGACGACTCCATACCAAGATCACATCTACAGGCCAAACGCACAGCGCTAGAAACTGATTAGCCATCTATACACACTTGAACGAGTCGTGAGAAAACTCACAGAAGAAACAAATGATAACCGAGATTGCAACTTCATCCATACACATTTTCAACAGATGTACGCACGTAAGATGATATCAAAGTTTGGTGACTTCGACACGCCATTCTAGGAGACCTGGGACAGAAAATAGCTGTATTTGCATATAATTTCATTATTCTCTCCAGGCACAGTTTCTTTTCCTTCCTGGGACGGAAAAAAAAATACGATAGATGATTGCACTTAAGACATGCTAGAGACTTCATGCCAGATACGGAACATTTTGATGTACGGCACGAGGACAATGTAGGCCCTCAAGAAACGTGAGAAGAGATGAAACCGAGGGCAAAGGAAACTGAGGGTAGGGACGACAGGTGGGGATGATGGTGGTAAGAAGGAAAGGGGGATTAATCACCTGATGGCACATAGTTGGACAAACAAGAGCGAAAACAAAGTACGTAATCACTTCTCACGGGTTGCAGGATCACTGCGCAGGTACAGTAATACAAGGACGAATCCAATTCTGTCAGTCACCTTTACCATGGGATTTTCTATCATATCTCTTCTGTTATTCGCGCTTTTTCTTGCCATATTCCTTTTAATCACGGTTCCATTAACTGGCGGCCTCGTCCGTCTCAGGGCTAATTACAATCCGAAAGGTCTTCAATTAGATCCAGAGGATGGTGTGCAGCCTCATACGGGTCCTGTCATCACCAGCTTTTTCGTCATGCTATACAGAGTTCGCAACCTCGAGGTTAGTGAAGCTGTTTGCGAGGGTTTCCATCGGATCGCTCAACGGTATTACTAATCCAGGGTTGGAGCGGCCTTATGAAGGGCACGAGTATGCCAGGTCACCCTTTTATCCGTCAAACTATCCTCACAATTTCTCTGCCTGACCAGTGCCGACCTTACTTTCTAATGCTGTACTCTCCCTATTCTCCGCCATCTTTCTTGATGCGTCGCTATCAAGCCCACGCAACCACGGCGCTTACAATGCCCCCACATCTAAGATGTGGGGTACCCTTCTATACAGCATCTTTTTGATGCTTGTCTCCCTTCCAGCAATAATCATCACATACAGGTTGGATCCCATACAATCGATGTACGTCGATGGGCTTATTGTTATTCCAGGTCGATCACTACTCCATACCGGCTCCCGTACTTTGGCCCATTCCGCTCTCTGCGCGTTCTTCTTACCCCGACGGAGCTCCGTAAGCCTTGGGTTCTCTACCTCACACCTGGCCTCCTCGCTGCAGAGTTTTTACATATCACCTACGTTGTCATTGGCCTTCGAGCACTTCGCAACATTTTGCTACCCTCTCTCGCCCAGATCGACGATCCGCAACCACAAGACCTCTCCTTTCGTAGTCTCGTAGTCTACCTAGCTATCGCCTTGTTCAGCACGGCAATTCTATGCCCTTTAGAAGTGATCTCAACCCGTCTCGCTGTCCAGCGCAACCACGAGTCTGTGGAATTCAACTCAGTTGGTCAGGAAGAGGTTGGCGATGTCGAAGACCTCCCGGAGTACTCTCCAGCGGAGGATGTGATTGGGTATGAGTTTTTCTCTCCGTAGTGTCTGTTCTAATCCGTGATGTTCTAGATTGAGGAATGATAAGGACCCATACTTGGGTCTCGTGGATAGCGCAAAGAGGATAGTTGATGAGGAGGGTTGGCGCGCTCTGTATCGTGGTTGGTGGTTGACCATGCTGTTTGGGGTATTTGCTGCTTTCGCCTAGCTCTTCTTTCTCAGGTCATGTGTCATGTCTCCCCACGTATGATAACTGTAACAGTCCACTATCCCAGTCAACCGACAGAATTGATTCCCTCTCCCAGATATGTGATCCATCTCGCCGACTCTCACGGTCATCGCGAGAAGTTCCGCAAAGCTCGGAATTTTTATTCAAGGACCGTGGCGTCTACCATCTGCTGGTGAACACAACCACCCGCGGAACCTGGTTTGCAACCAAAAGTCAACTAATTATTGGTTCTAAAAGGCTTGGCAAAGATTCTCTCTTACGTAAGACTTTCCCTTCATCTGGTTGACGCGGCGCTCCGCTCTACTCAAAGCTCATGCTTGTCAGTAAAACGAGCCTTGTATTATGATTGAAACGCCTTCTCCTCGCTGTCAAGACCTGCTATATTGCTTCTTTATTGACCCATGTCGATGCATGTTGACAACTTGGAGGTAGGTTTCATCTTGCTAGATCCAGTTTGGCATGTGGCCTCGAATTGAATCAGCTTTGATTCCGCTCTTCTCTCAGTTAAAAAAAAAAAAAAGAAGCCACCCCAGACTAACTAAGCTTGGCATCCACATGCTATCCATGCTACCCGACATTGTGGTATCCGAGGATAAACATTACCTAACTGTTCGATGGACTTTTCGGATTTTCGACCACCATGTCCTCGGGCCCCCCATTTCTCTCACGTTCTCATGCTCCAGCGGCAATCAATTGGTCACTGTATAAAAACAGGTGGTGCTACGTCTATCGGCAAATTGAAATCATGAACACTTGGGAGAACGAAGAAACAGGAAAGTTCCGTGTCATGGCCAGAACAAAGAGCCGGGGTAGTGACAAGTTCAATTGGCCTTTGAATCCAAGGTTGCTTCGCCTGCCCCTTTATACAGTCACGCACGGAGCTGTGGATTGTAACGGTCCCTCTGTCCGGCTAGTGCAGAGATGGCTAACCCTGAATATCCGTCGTAATGGCCTGTGGTGTCATTGCCACCCTGTCGTCTCCTAGAGAATAGCAGGCGATCAACGCGGCATAAAACAATCTACTCGTAGAATCCGTTTTACAAGACATCGCTCCTACACGGGGCCCGCCACTACTGTGTACAGGCCTCTGGTCTGGTCCACTTGGAACCTGGATGTGAAGCCTCAGCGACCTTTTTCTGCATTGTGACAAAAGTAGAATGGGAAAGAGGACGATGCATTCTTGGCTGTTAGAGAGACCTATGGTTGAATGACGAGTTCCATTGGTTGAGGTCTCCGACGAGTCGGCCCTTGCGTCATTCTTCCAGGCGACGCAGAATCACCACTTGTTCTTGGTGACGTGCAGATTTCCCCGACAATGAAAAGCTGTTGGTAAGTTTAATTACTCAACTGTCGGATTTGTGCATCACGAATTACGGCCAAAACACGGGCACCGAACGGACCCAGCATGGCTACAACATGATCCGTATGGGGAACCTTTCGGCGTCCGGCCCGAATCTGGAATCAGATTTTTTTCTTGTTCATGATGTTCTCTGGAGTGACTGGGGACCAGGGTGTAGCTTTCCACAAAGATTCCGTGTTCATTAATTTCTTGGCGTCTTGGCTCGGTCTTACATCGCTGGGAGATAACCGTTCATTGGTGGAGATCGTGCTTCTCGTTCTCATCCTTTGTCATCTGAGCTGCACTTGAGTCGTTACTCAACTTTGACGACACAACCGCACGGGTGACCAGCCCCGCATTGCCAACACCTGCGCAGCACTTTCACACGTTATCCTGATACCCTCCGAGTGTTCCATTCTTGGGAAAATGGACATCGTCTGTTGGTTGATGTTGCCCTCTGGCTGGCAAGGCTCGGACTTATATAGAATCACCTTTCTCAGCATTGGCTAGCTCCCCACCTCCACAGAGCCTCTTAACTTTCCCCGTGCTCCATAACTTCTAGATGTCCGCTGAGTCTGCAAAGCGAAAAAAAATGGACGCTCCTACAAGCATCCCCACTAACGGGGGTGATGGTGACCACAGGAAGCGTCGTCGCAATCGCACTACTCAGTCTTGTTTGCATTGTCATACATCCAAGCGCATGGTATAATCACATGTCATGTCCTACTAGTTGATATACTCATGTTATCTTTTCATCAGTGTGATCGAAAAAGGCCTTGCGCTCGCTGCACCCAGCTCGGGATTGTACGTCATGCCCCATGCGCGACGTCTCTCAGTGCCATGTAATCAAGATCCTTATTGCTTTGTGCAGACTGGGCTTTGTGTATACGAAATCGACGATCCAAGCCAAAGGTAATCTGGTGCCTGTTGTCGTCCTCACCATCCGCCATTAGTTGACGAAAACCTATCCGCCTCTTAGGGTTGAGGATGCGGGTGACAAGAACCATCTCCAAAGGCGTGTAGCCGAGCTCGAAGGTGTCATTCGAGAGGCAAGTTGCCCGTGCGGTGCAAGCGGAGTGTCCCTCTGACGGATGACATACTTTCCTCAGCTCAAAAATAAGCCGCACCCGCGATCGACTCAGCTACAATCTAATGTTAGTCAGGGACGCCAGGGACAGACATCTAATACCCCCGCCACGTCCCCGTGTCCCACAGAAAATCCGAGGACCCCACAGACCGAGGAGGGGGACGTCAGTTCCCAGTCGCCAGCCCCCAAAGTGGATGGGACCACTGCAGCGCCCCACTTGACACCCAAGAAGCCACCATCAAGGGAAGGCTCGCTAGCTCTACCCTCGTTCGAAGAGCTTCCTGGTCCATCATCGCCGTTTACGATAGATCCTTTCAACGTGGACGTGGCCTCATGCTCGAGTAGTTCGGGACTTGATACACCGAATGTCGCAAGTGCTGCAATGACATCCGTTCCAGCCTTCTCGGCCTCACCGGCGGACGAAACCGTGACTTCGCTGCTTTCTTATTTAACAAATTGGGATATACAGCTAGACGCCCCCTTGACAAATCTTTTTGACGGCACGCCCCACGATATTACCCGCGATATGGACTCGCGTAACACTAACACCTGTTTGTTCGGACATCAGTCACCTCTTGGTGAATGTGGCTGCCTCACAGAGGCTGCGAATTATTATGCTGTCCTTGAATTGTCCCTTCGCCTTAGGCGCGCTGCGGACGTACTAAGCCGCTATCCGCTGCATAGTGAAGGTTCGACGTGTCTCCTCAAGCAGCGTATTGCAGATCTGGATGTCCTTACTAGGTGGGTATGCCTTCCATGGTAGCGAACGTTTTGATATATCGGAGTCATTAGCGCCACTCTCGGGGGTGTTAACACACCTGTATTCCGCCAAGCTCAACACTCATGTGTCGGACATCATCCATGTTCGGCTTGCGCTCCACCCGAAGCCGGCTGGCCCGGTGGTTCCGTTGCATTTTCGGTGTCGGCAGGTGTCCACCCCGGAACCTTTGTGACGCCGCCACCTTGTAATTCACTGATGTCCTGGACACCCCAGCAGCTTTGGAACACGTCTACGTCTTCTGCGCCCATTTCTCACTACCCAACTACGGATACAATTGGCTCTTGCTCGTCACGGTCTGCTAAGCTATGTTCACAACATCTCTCGTAAACCTCCCCTTCCTCCTAGTGCGGGGATAATATACCCGACTGTTACAGATCTCTAACTCTAATTATTACAATTTTGTCTTATGCCATAATGGGATATGATACATTGCTGTATGTAGGGACATTCCAATCAGACATACCTTGCTTCTAGGGCGACTATCGTCCGCTGGCGCCACATCGTATGATCCGTTCAGCATGGCCTGTCAATACTCGGTACGCGATATAACTGTCACGAACGCTGTCGCCACTCACAGTGTTTAACACCATTCCGAAGAGCGGTAGAGACGGGCGACGGAACACAGAACACTCCTCGCCATCAGCAACGAATCGCTTGATCGTCACGTAGGATGCGTGTCGGTTCTCGGATAGAGCACGTAACTACGTACCACGGATAAATGCATATCCCGGTGGCCGTCTTGCAGCAGCCTTGCATGGTAGCAACTTCAAAGTAATGGAGGCAGAATGATGAGAGCGAAACGTCGAGGATCTAGCTCGATCAAGGGCTATTGCGCTTCCCAGAATCATTGACTACGTTTTTTGGAAGGCCGCCATGGATGGCCCGCCGTCTGCCCGATCACAACTCCCTTATTAGTAGCTGCACTTGCGTGGGCCCGGGCCTTTTTTTGGGGTCGCCACAAAGGGTTCGGGGGACTGAATAGGGCACAAGGTTCCTCGTCGCACTCGCACGACTGGAAGGCGAGGCAAGGAAGGGCGTCAAGAACCAGAAATGCCAATGGATGGCTCGCGAATCACGTTGTTCAGCCCTCTCAGAGCGTTAATATGAGTCCAGAAAGCGTCGTGGGAATGCTGAATAATACGAGGTTGTTCTCCGCGTCGTTCCTTCCTCTGCATCCTCGGTCACTTCAGTCCCCACAATGGCTTCACATCTCGTATGTCCTTCCCGTCTTTTGGTTTGTGCTTATAACTCACTCTTCCTCTACTCTCAAGGCAAACATATTCGGTACAGAGCAGGATCGTGTGAACTGTTCATTTTACTACAAAGTATGTGGTTTTTACGCGGAAAATGTGACTCGCTGAAAATCGCCTTTGCTTCCCGCTCAGATTGGTGCTTGTCGGCACGGGGATCGTTGTTCGCGAAAGCATATTAAGCCCCCTTTCTCTCAGACCATTCTTCTACCGAATGTCTATCACAATCCCGCACATGATCCCATCTGCAAGCTCACCGAGAAGGAGCTCCAAGAAGGTTTTGACGCCATTTACGAAGATTTGTACTGTGAACTTGCCAAGTTTGGACACCTTCTCGAACTGCATGTGCGTACTCGATCTCTCGTTCTCTTAACTGCTACTGACCCTGCCCTCGTTAGGTATGTGACAACGTAGGCGATCATTTGATTGGCAACGTGTATGCGCGCTACGAATGGGAGACCGAAGCGCAGGTTGCAGTCGATGGTTTGAATGATCGCTGGTATGCTGGTGCGTATTTTCTAAGTGCCGACGTGTTTCGCGGATTCACCGCCTCCAACAGGTCGTCCGTTATACGCTGAGCTTTCCCCCGTCACGGATTTCCGCGAAGCTTGTTGTCGACAGAATGAGAATGGCGAATGTAATCGTGGCGGTTTCTGCAACTTTATGCACCTACGTCTCGCGTCCAAGGAGCTGGTTTCTTCGTTACGCCACGGCCAGCGCCTTGAACGTCGCCTCCATCCTCCAAAGAATCAAAGCGGTGGAGGTGGCTGGGAACCATCTAAACGCGAGAGTGGTCGGGGACGAAGTGCTAGTCCGAGACGTGGAAGTGGTAATGGAGAAGATAGGTGGACGCGTAAATAGCTTGTCGTGGTTGCATCCGTGACGCTTGGGTCTCACTATTTTGCGGCGGGGTAGACAAATGATTATGCATTATATCGCGTTCCACAGTCGATCATCAATCATCCCTTGTTTGATTCGTCATTACTATGAAAGATGAGAACCGTACAACCGTCGCGACGCAGCCTATGTGCGTGATGCGGCTGGCTTTAGTTGATCCCTCATCGGCCTCACCAGACCTCACCCGCAACTTCAGTCTCAAGCTCCAGCTCACGCAACTGTCCAATCGTTCTGACCACCTTCTGACATCATAGAATCTTCCGAATACGTATGCCTTCAAGTGGCCCATTGGCTTCTCGCGAGTACAAACCCGGCTTCGACCAGGGGTCCACTGCCTCTTCACATATAGTTCTCAAAAGTCGATTACGACGTAGAAATGACGAGCGCAACGTTCACCCACGGCCCCTACGACGAAGTAACGATCCTTCCAAAGAAGCAGAAAGGAGCCGCACTGGAAAAGGCATTACGTAGCAGTTCCGGGGCATGCTATGAATCGAATGAAAACACGAAGACGAATTTAAGGGTTGGCATGTATCATTTTTTAGGGAGTAGCTAATTTCTCCACCGGCGCGCTATTCAATGGGCGTTGGTTGAGTTAGGTGGATAATAGGGGTTGGAGCTGTGGGTTTCGTTGGCTAAAGGTGACGAGCGTTTAGTGAAGAGCTTCTAGTTATCAGCAGTACAACATGACACATCGCCCATGTTGCAAAACACCCCGATGACCGTTTGAACTTCGCCTGTCCAACTGCGACGGGGCCGCGGCAGTCGCGGAGAGGATAAAGAGGAGGGAAAGGACGATCAGGTTAAGCTTATGCATTGCTACACAGGTGAGGTTAGACTGGGAAAGCTGAGAACAGTGGACTTGGACAGCTGAGAGCGGTGTAGTTGTCATGCGACCTTTATATCTCCTGATGAAGCTGGCGATAACTGGAAACGCTGGTAATAAGATCATGATGCGCAGGCGGCAGCTATGTGACCCCTAGCGCGAGGAACACAAATCACTCTACAGTGTAGGTTCAGCCAATAGGAAGAATTTTTTCGAGGGTTTAAGGAGCGAGAGCGTATATATTGTAGTACTCAAGTCGATTCGCAGAATTAGTATCTGGTAAACGAAACGGACCTGTCTGCAATATGACACCGTCATGGTAACTTCCCCGTGAGGGAAGGCGCTCCGTCCAAACAAAATGAGTCACAGAGATGCACCTGGGGGACTCAAAAGCGGTGTGAGAACGAATGTGTTGAGATTACTGGCAGTTGAGCCCACCCGGTTTGTGTGCGTGAGCTCATTGAACATCGTCCAGTCCCAAAACAACTTACTGTGCCCGCGCCGGCATCTCGTTGCCAGCGAGGATGTCCAAGTGGGGAGGGGAAGACTAACGCGATTGATGGATGCGGTCGGGGCCAAACGAAAACCGACTAGGGAGACATCAAACGTGCGTTAAGTGGCGTCTCGGGAAAGCCGAGGGTCGAGGGTCACCGTGACATAGGTGACTAACTATGAGAGAGGGCTCTAAGGAATGAGGGTGCAATATAGATGGCCTCATTGCTGCAATGCGGCAAGCCCGGACCGACCCCGGCGCCAAACGCATACGCACACGAAACGTCATCGCGCACGCACGCCGACGTCGATAAATTCTAGTTTCACATTCAGAAAAGGAGTACTTTTTATTTCCACATTTTTCGAACATTTTTACGGGTCATTCATACACCTTGCGCGCCCCTTTCGCACACCACCGACACAGTCGCACATCCCTCGGCGCAGACCCCTTATCCAAGTCCCCCGACCTCCTACTCGCTTCTAAGTTATCCCCGTTCACTCCTATCCCCTTTCTCTTTCGTCCAATCCCCTTTTATTGGCTGTAGAATAAACTGTATAAAAGACTCCATGTAACTACGAGTAAGCGCGTCCTGTTGTGTTCCCTCCCACTCCGTGCACTTAAGCTCGTTTGATCCCACTCACAAGGCCTTATGGAAGCCTTCCTCGCTCATTCCGCTCAGCTCCCAAGGCATAGTAACGCCCGCGTTCACTTTGCCAATGAACTGGCACTCTCGGATCACTCGTACCGGATCGGCCGTAACGCCCCGGACTTGTCTTATCGCGCCAGCAATCTCACCACTCATCTACTGAAGGGGAAAGGAAGGTGAAGCGAGTGCACGCGCGTCGTGCGCACGCCCTGTACTGCCGTGCAAGCGTACCGACGTGTAATGAAATAGTGCCACAGTGCAGTATTCAAGTTATCCGGCCGATCTCTAGGCGAGGCACTGCTCGCACGACAAGTCAACACACGTACCGTAGTGTTCTTTTTGAGAGCAAAGAGCAGATTTGGATTGGGTGGGTGAGAACGTAGTGCGACTGCGGGGAGGTGTGTTTGTCATGTTTTACATTCATAAACTTATCTGGATATGAGCAAGGCAAAAAGTAATAATTCAGTCGGGTGTTAACAGCTTGCATTTAGAGGAACAGAAAGGGCGGGGAAGGGTTCTATCAGCAATGGATGAAATGAAGATGAGAAGTAGGGTGTTTAGAGGATAAAATCGATAAGATGTAACGCGATACTAGAGACAGAAAATTGGATTTGACCACAATGTGAAAATAGGTCATAGAATGAAATATTTCGATTCGAGTCGTGAGTGCAAATATAGTTCAACAAATCCTAGCTTGGGATTGATAGTGGGAGAAATTATCAGGGAACTGATCGCTTTCGCCGTACTATGGGCCATGCCATCCATTGGGGGTAAATCCCAAAGTTGCTCCCTCCACGAAGCGGTGCTTGCCAGTGAGAAATAATGATTGGTCTAGACAACCTCGTAGAAACGCCGCGGCATGAGCTGGAGACTTAACGATGCGAATGAACAAAGAAGAGATAGTTCCCGGAAGGGCGATTGGGCGGGATCTTTCTGGGCACGACTGAAAACTCAAACCCTCCGAGCGATTGTCCCAACATCAATTCATCAGTCTGCACGCTGTTTCAAGATTGTTCGTCACTGCTAATGGAGCAAGAGTACAACAGGACAGCGATAGACCGCCCTGACCACCACTTTCGTTTGCAGTTTACAGTAAGCGGCGATGGAACACCGCGGATTGATGGCCATGAAGTATGACATGATTGTCTAAACAAGCCAACCATGGCACTCGCCACGCCCACCATCCTGCAACAAGTCAGGCCATTGCACGATGAATCTCAGCACTCAAGTCACTTCTCGGAATTGGCGCGATGAAAGCGAGACAAACCTGTCCACAACGTGACGTAGTAGTTTCCCCGTAAGAGAAAGCGCTCGGACGCGCGCAAAAGATTCGACATAAATCAGTCTTGGAGATGGCAGTGCCAATAACTGGGGGATCCAAGACCGCATTCGTAAGAACGAATTCCCGAGTAGGGGCGAGGGAGAAAAAAACAATCAAACTCAACGCGATTGACGTATGCAGCCAAGCAAAGAACGACGCAAGTCCCTGGTCCGTTTAGGAGCATGGCATCGAAGGCGGCGTCTCGGGAAAGTCGAGGATCGATGGTGACATGATGCACCGCGGCTAGTAGCGAACGTAGTGCCGTGAACGGAGCCGTGAAGAGGCTCTGGCGCACGCGCCGGGCCCGAGGAATGGTGAGAACCTTGTATCTGCCGCCCGAGCGCTATCGGACGCGTCGTGTGGTCAGTGCGAAAAAAAAAAGAGTAACAGGGCGGGCACTTGCGGGGGATGACGTCGCGACATTGGCGGATTTGAGCCGCTCCAATGCGACGGCCTTCTGCTCGCTGAGCAGGTCGCCCTCGCTGACGATGTACGTCCTCGGGGTGTATCGCGAAAAGTCCAAAGCGGATACGAGGGACAACGCCTCGCTGCTGTGTCCGCCTAGATGAAATGATGCATTGTGAGCTCTGAGTCGTACGGACGTTGAATGCGGATCGCGTCGAGCTTGCCTGAGCCAAGGAAGACAGCCAGATGACATGTCTCTGTATGGGCCCGTTTACTCCCCCTCGGAGTTATGATGACGACGACGACGCAGATTCTAGCGATAATCGCCAAAGTGACTCCGAGTGGGAACCATATCAAGGGATGCATGTACGGTAATGATGCGTCTAGTTAGATGCCACTGCCCTCAGGCTGGTGTCAGAGTCAGATACTAGTACAATTACTAGTAACTGTTGCTATTACCGCCGTTTTTAGACGTTGCACAAGATTACGCACTGGCAAATGTCAAACTTCGACTGGTTATGGGCCCACCCTTCTGGTACAACGACAAGATCGCGCCTGTCTCGCCAGTAACTCAATTGTTTATACAGTAAGTTCAAGTTTCAAAATTTCAAGTTCAAGCTTCAAGCTTCAAGGGCTTTACTACTTGCCGCGTGTTGAGGTCGGTTACATAATCATAACTCAGTCGCCTGGCAAGTCGCACAAATCGCGGCCCAACTCTTCTTATTGTCGCCTGTCTTTCGAATCGGCCATGGCTACGACCGTCGTGACCGTAGATGGAGAAATGATCGAAAGCCTCCGCAAAGCCATTAACGACTGCGCCGACCGCGGCCTGCAACATGCGTCCAAGTGGTATGTTTGACCCTTCTCCCCTTCTATGCCCCCCCAACCGCGCCCCTCCGCGCCACGCACGTTCTGACGCCCACACGCTCGGAGGGCCGCAGAGCTTCTCGCGTCCGTGTCGCCCGCAAAGCGTCGTACCCGCCAAGACCACTCGTTCGTATCACCAACGCCCGCGCGGAATGCCCCTCTCCCTCCCACTCACCCACAAGCAGCGGCGGTATCATTCCCTCCCCCACACCCGCACGCCCCGCTCGCCGCTGCCGTTGAACCGCATGTGCCGTCGCATGAAGAGCTTGCGCTCGAACTCGAGGAGGAGGACGTCCTCGCCGCGGGAATGACCATCTTCCGGTGTCGCGAGTTTGCGCGCGCAGCGCACGCGTTGAGCGCGTGTTTGAGTCCGAGGGGTAGGTTTTTGTGGTTGTATAGCCAGTATCTGGTACGTCTCGTGTGGGGATCTGTATCCGTCCCTGTTCCTCGTCCGGGAGGCGTGCTTCGTGGGATAACACGACCTCCGCCGCAAGGCCAGCGAGAAAACCGCTCTTCGGGATTGGAATAAGCTTGACTGTACGTCTTCTGGAACGCGCCCATCGGACCTTGGCTGTAATGCTGATTGCGTGTGAAAGTGGATCGAAGTCAACCTGCGGTGCCGGTCAATTCAGGCCTTCTGGGTCTGTATGAGACAGCTACGTCTCTCGAAATGAAGACAGATCCGTGGATACTTTTCTTGTATGAATGATTCTTTCTGCCGTGGCCGTGAAGCTACCACTCAGCGTCGCGCTTCAGCCGTGGTTTAATCCTCTACCGCCTCAATCGAAGGGAAGCGGCAATGGAGTGCGCTCTGCTCTCCCTCCAACGGTATCTCTGGAATTGGTCTGCGTGGGACCTCCTTAGCAGCCTCGTTAATGACAGTGAAGAAGTAGGCTTCTGATACTGTCAGTCGTCCTAATCCTGCTCATTGTTCCTGATAGCTATTTTCTCTACTCCCGCTCTTGCCCATATCTGTGACGCACCCGCTTGTCCATCTCTTTCAAATACGTACCCTCAACACGCTCCATCAACCTTCAGAAAATGAACTTGGCCTCTGTGATCGACTCCTTGGTCCGGATAATTTCCCTAGAAGCTTATGGATTATGAGCCTCCGGGCTAACGTACTCTACCATCTACACGGCAAGCTGTCCTCCATTTTATGCTGATGGTTCCAACCAAAGAGTTCATTTCTAGATTTTCCTGCCGCAGAGCAGCAGTTCGAAAAAATATTCAAGATTGACCCCTGCCGGATTGATGACATTGACGTCTACTCCAACATCCTGTATGTTACAGAGAACCGTCTGACCCTGTCCAGACTCGCGCATGACTTTCTTGCTCTTGACAAAGACCGCCCAGAGGTGTGCTGTATTGTTGGTACGATTCCTTTTTTCGTCTTCTCCCCTGCATAGATACCAACGGAAGTCCGGGAAATTATAGGTAACCACTACTCGTTGAGAGCAGAGCATGAAAAGGCCATTCGATACTTCAGGCGTGCTACACAGCTCGATCGGACGTACCTCTCTGCCTGGACGCTGATGGGTCACGAGTATGTGGAGATGAAAAACTCGCACGCAGCGATTGAAGCGTATCGCCGCGCCGTGGACGTGAACCGGAAGGATTACCGTGCATGGTACGGGCTCGGCCAAGCCTACGAGCTCCTGAATATGCACCAATATGCCCTACATTATTATCAGCATGCGACCGCTCTACGGTTTGTGCTTGTGCCATCCGTCGAAGGCCTATCGCTTATGATAAATATCCGTAGCCCGTACGACGTCAGGCTGTGGCAAGCGCAAGGTGCAAGTTATCAAGAGATGGGTAGACTACGCGAGGCTATTGAGTGCCTGAAACGGGCTTTACTTGGTGCTGACGCCAATGAGATTGCCATCTCTCTGAAATTGGCACGGTTGCATAGCGACCTCGACGAAACTGCCGATGCGGTTGCCTACCATCGGCGAGTCATTGATATTTCCCGTGCCATGCGTATGTTATTTTTGTAACAAATGCCCAGTCTCCGGTGCTGACACCCGAGTGCATAGTAAAACCGGTGGCGGAGTGGGCCCGCTCGGCCATGTATGTCGCGCGATACCATTATGTATCCGAGGGAGGCGATCTCGAAATAGCAAGGGATTTATTGGAAACGGTCGCGGCAAGTAATTCTGAGGATGCGGATTCTGCGGCCGACCTATTGAAGAGAGTGAAAGCGGCGATTGGGAGGGATGAGGGCGTGGAGGAAGGAGCGAGGGAGGAGTATTCGACTGAAATGTAGCGAAATTAGTGTGCGAAATGCAGATGTTGCACGCCTCCCCTCAACAGAGCCACACTCGACCTCGCTTGTTCTCGCGGTCACGGGAATTGACTCTGCGATGTCCAGAACGTCGCTCTCTACCCAGACTCATCATTCACCACCGCCTTCTCCCACACCAACCCCAACACCCAATGCCCACTCCGTTCCCTCGGCCAGCACTTCCGGCCCAATCGACATCATCCCACCGGATCTTCCTTCGCCTAGTCGCTTACACCGAAGGAGACCCCCTGTAGTTCCTCTGACACCCGATGAGGAAGCCGCTGCCGCGCGAGTATCAGCAAGGTACGTCGTGGCAGGCCTCGTCACCGCCCAGCAATCTTGAGAGATAAATAAATCCCCTGTCGCAGGGTTGCCGCGCGCTTGACCGCCGATCACATCTCCGTGCTCTTCCCAGACGTCGACACGCCATTCCGGGACGTCGAAGATGTCGTGGATCGATTGCTCCCTTATCACGTTTTCCAGCACCCGCGAGAAGACCTCCTTAAAGCGGGCAAGGGTAAACGGAAGGCCACGGAAACGGAGATCCTCCAGAGCGAACTCGCAGGTGCGCCCCGTTCTCCGCGCGCAGGTGGTTGCCATCTTGCCCATCCACGACTCTATCATTTTAGAAACAAAATTTGCGCTGGAGTGCTTCAAGCGCCGACGAGCACTGGAGGATCGCTTTCGTCGCGCTAGGACAAAATCTGGCAAGGCAAGTTCAAATATCACTCTTCGTTTCCGTCCGCGGTATTTCTCTTTGTTTTGTTTTTGCTAACCCGCGCACTATACACCCCAGCGCACAGCGTCCGACGACCAAGCGTATTACCTCGAACGACAATTGCTCGACTCCGAACGCGCCGAGCATTCCGCATTGTCCGCCGAGTTGCGCAACGCAAAATCCGAGCTCGAGCGCTTCACCCGTTTGCAACGTGCGGCCGCCCTCCCGCAACGAACAAACTACTATCCTTCTGCCCCCGTCTATGCGCATCACTATCGCACGTATCATTACCCCTACGCCCAGACGTACGGTGCGCCGGCAGGAACACCCCCCGCTCCCCAAGGCTATCCTTATTCCGTCCCGATGAGTACCACCATCACACAGTATGTTCCCCCTGCCCTTGCTACGACTATCTCGACCACCAAAACACTATCGGCTGCCACTGCTTCAGCAAGTGGCTCGAACTCTACCCCTATGACTACGTCACCGTTGACTCCATCCTCCGAGCCCGATGCATCAGCTCCGACGCCCGCAACACCATCCGCTTCTGTTGGGACGTCCACTGCTATTCCTGTGCAACTGCCCGTCTCGTCGTTGCCAACACTACACGCCTTGGGCATTGTTCCCGTTCCCCCACAATCCTTATCATCCAATGCACCTACACCGCCGGCGGTCTTGCGTGGCACTTCAGCAAACGGTGCCATGCTTAACCTCGAAATTAACGTCTCCCTGCTCCAGGCTGCTCAAATGAGTGGGCTAGCGCTTGTCCTCAACTCAATTATGCGAGCCTCCAGCAATACGAATACTGGAGAAGTGCCGCCGCACGCGCAGGTCGGCGCTCCATACACCTACCCTTATACTACGGCGCAACCATCGGCACCTACGACTGCGACCACCCCGTCAACAAATACCGAACCCAATAAAGCAGCGACCCAGCCCCAAGGACAGGAAGGAAAGACGTAAATAATACGGTAGGCTGTATTATCGACACGCCTGATCGTCTTTACCATACCACACATATACTTATCTTCTGACTATTTCTTGTACTGCTAATGCAAAAGGCAGCGCTTTTCGGTTACTAGATGATTTCTGGGATTTTTTATGATAGACTTGACGGTTCGTAGTACTTCTTACGCAGAGACAGGCTCCCCAATCCACCTTCCTCCAACACCCGGTAATTCGTCCCCTTCGAGGTACTCTCCATCAATGAGGGCACCACCTTGAATGACATTCTCTGGTAAATCCAGGTTCATATCTCGGCATATCTTGACAAAGTCCGCTGGAAGTGGGGCAGTGATTGTCAAACGAAACCGTTTGCCAGGCCCCTCGCGCCGATATCTCTGAAGTATTCTCAGAGGCCGAAAGAAGGGATGGCAAGGCCAAACAAAAAATGACGCACCCAAAAGGAGATCGATGAGGAGTGTAAAAAGAGACGGCTCTCGGGGATACTACTCGTGCCTGACCGTGACGAGACCAGCGGAGTACCCTGAACCCCGTACAGGTTGTCGCCATGAATCGGCGCTGCAAAGACAGACGTGGGCACCACCCCATACAAAATTTCAATTCCGAGGGTTGATTCGAAATGGAGATACTGTAGACCGAACGAACGCGAACGTACCCCCGAGGACGCGGGCCATGTGCACGCGCAGCTGGTGCTTCAACCCTGTATGTGGGTGCAGACGCACCAGTGACAACGGCGCGTCACGGTCCTGTCAGAATTTGAAACGACACAACGCGCATATTGCATAATCAGTCTAAGCGATTGATGATGATGATGAAAGAAATATCTTTCGCAGCTGACTTGGCCAAAGAAACTGACCGAAGAAGCGAGGACCTCCCACGCCGTTCGCGCAGTTTTACCTGACCCTCCGCGTCCGACCTCACAGTGGCTCTGACCCGGCTCTAGTAGATCCGCGGTACCAACCTCAGGCTGTTGATGTGGATGAACCTGCACGCGACCATCGTCGTCCAAGCTCAACGGGGCCGTGATCAGCCCGGTGGTCCTCGCGCCAGACGCAGCACCGGCACTGTTCCAAGCCCGGGGTTCGCCGCGGACCAATGCGAGGTACGTTTTTGCGATGGTATGCGTGCGGAATTGTCGCGAGAGCTCCCGCGCCAGGTGTTTCGTCCGTGCGAGGATCAGCACACCCGTCGTTCCCTGCGGATAGATGCAAATGGTGCAAAACAAAAAAGAAGAAACTATAATTCAGAGTTCGTGCGAGAAAGGGTGGACACGAACGGGGCGACTCGGAGGCAAGTCAATTGCGTCCGAGTCTCGGCGTACGGGACACACCTTGTCTAGGCGATGAACTGGATAAGGGTTTTCCCCAAGGTCGGACCTCTGCCGAAGGCCTAAAAAAATAGAGTGTGAGATGGCCAAATACGCGTGGCGCCTGAGGCTCAAAATTTCCGGCCCCTACTACTACAGTATCACGAAACTTTTGAATGAAACGAAGCGAAAATGAGTTCGTACCGTTCAGCACGTCGTTAAATGCAGAACCCGGCGGCGCCGGTGCCATTGATGCCAGTGCCAGTGGAGGCTTCAGCCGAGTCCTAGTTGCTGGATTACTAGTAGTAGGCGCTGCCGTGCTCGCCGTCATTGGCACGCCGCCGGTCGACCGTGACGTGCCCTGCGATACCAGTCCGGGGGGCTTGTTGAGGACGATCACGCCCCGGTCAATGTACAACACGCCCGGACTCGGAAGGCTGACGCGACCCTGAGCCAGCGTCGTCGCCGACACGGTCCGAATCACGGTACTATACATCCGAATCGGTCTCGGTCTCGGTCCCGGTCTCGATCCAGACCCACTACCGGCATGACCCCCCGCAGCACGACCGACTCCGAGTCGGGGGAGGGCTTTTACCGATCTACAGTTGCAGTTGGTTTTGCTCAGGTTTAATCCCATTGGCTCGCTTTGGGGTGTGGGCGGGTATGTGAGACTCCTTTTGCCGCCCAAACAGGCACAATCCCGATTGGTATTTGAACTTGTTTGTAGAAAGAAATCTAGCCCCTGGACACTCCTCCTCATAAGTGGAATGATCCGGGGCTGTGACTCTCTGAACCCTTTCCTCCATCAGGTAATGTGCGCAACGAAATGTCCATGCCCTAACACAGGTGCTTCTGAAGCAGACTTAGCCAGAGTTGGGCGACTTTGAACGGCATTCGTCTTTCAGCCGCATAATATATCACAATACTCCACATGTGGACCCTTTTTCAGGAATGGTAGGATGTGTTTAATTTTACAGAGGCAGAAGATGGCTACGAACAACCCCCAGCTCCGGGCTGGCTGTTACGACCTGGCTGGCTTATTATGTCCTACAGGTGGGATTCTGAAGGTCTGTACAGTATGTACTGTGCCGTGGAACGCGGAATGAGGGATGAGGACGAGCGCACGGTTATGTCCCCGATCCCCTGTTCTATGACGGCGGTTTAGGGTACTGATCGAGCTCACGGGTGGGCCTGGGAGTGTTTGCTGTCCCGTTGACCCGGATAGCGGGTTGCGCAATGACTGGCATGGCATTCTTTCTAACGAGGGGAACCTTCATTCATATCTTGTGTTACGTCCGCAACACTGCACATTGAACCGAATGACATTCATCTCCGAGTCCGCCCATCACGATATCGATTAACGCGCTGAGACAGCGTGCCGTGCTGAATGAAACACAGTACAGTACAATAATAATAACACATGGTGCGGTTCTGCAACCAAGCGGTGTTTTATTATTTCTCACCAGGGGATGGGGTTCGCAAACTCAAATCTTCCCAACTCAGAGGCGCTCTGCCTCTTTGGACTCGATTCATACCAGCGATCACAAGTTTGTGTAATAATTTTCGTTGATCAGCGCCCACACTCTTTTGTCAGATCAGAATTCCCGCAATGTTCTGTTATTCTGCGGCGAAGGACCCGTCCTCCTGGAATATATTACTGCCGCCCTTGGCGCTGGGCTATGTTGCGAGCGGTCGGTCCAGTGCCAGTGGACGCTCGTAGGGCGATAGCCACTGAAGCTTAAGGCCCAAGATTGCATCTCTTGAGCTTTCATCCCAACACATAAAATTAGGGATGACATACATTGATACCCCTGAACGGCGCCGTTCGACCCTGTGAAATGGGTGATATATGGTAGAACACTTGGCGCTCCGCTCGCCATTCCTCCTTGCCACAGAAGACCGTGCACACGTCAACGTCGTTAGAAATAGAACGGTGTCTATATACAGTACAATCTATAGTCCGAGGTAAACTTTCTCCAGGTAGGTAAATGAACATACTGGCATGGCATTTGTTAAGTTACACTATGCATCGAAAAACCCAACCGCGCTGTCAGTGCGGGACGATGCGTGCCAGTCCTCTAAGGCCACGATGGCTCTCGTACCCGGTTAGAGGTACGGAGACTTGGCATTAGCAAAGACAGCAGGTCTATCAAAGTTCGTGACTGATAAACAAGGAGGATCATGCGCGCAGTGGGGTCATGGGGTTGAGGAAAGCCGCTTGGCTTATGATCTCATATGGTGGAGTCACGTTCCGCAACTCCACCTGGTCCATGAAAGGGAGGGGCTGTGTACTCTCGCGCAGCAAGCCTGTGCAGATGGCTGAGTCGAGATGAGCCTGTGTCGTCATCTCGAACGGCGCTCGCATGATAACGATTTCCTCGAACAGTGGCGCTGCTGGCTTCCCACCTAAGGATAAAGACATGTCACGGTTCAAGACACGTCGTGAGAAATTGAAAAAAAAAAAGGGTACCGACGTATGTGGTGGTGCAGAAGGTGGGTGGTGAGTCACGTAGGTCCAGCTCGTTCCCGTCCTCAGTGGAGGAGGCATACTCGAATCGGCCTCGGGCTCGTGCTTCACGCGTGCAAAGTCCTGATTGTGCGAGTCAAACGTGGCGTGTGTATGATGCCCCGAAGTCGGAAGCAGCGAGGAGTGCGACGGCGGGGGCGGAGTCGCAAGTGACTTTTGAGAAAACGTCCATGCGTCGGGAGGAAGACGCTGCGGACGCTCGGCGGAATCGCCCACTCGGATACGCGGTAGATACGAGAGCGAGGAGATGCGAGGAGTCGGTTGTGCCAGCGTCTGTTGCGGCGGAGTATATTGGCGCGATAGGTCGGCAAGCCAATGCCCTTCCTCTCTGCTGCGGGCATGGCGCGTCGACTTACCCACAGTTGCTATGCCGATGTCCGCAGGCATGTATGATCCTAAGCGGGAAACGTCGGGTCGCGAAGACGTTGCCGTGGAAAGCTGCGGAAGGCCAAGAAGGCCGAGAGGACCATGGTGGTGTTCTGGTGCTGCGGTGGGGAGGTTTGACGGTTGTCCTGGATGGGAGTGTTCCTTCTCTAGGTCAGGAATCATCTTCTCCAAGTATGACCTGTGTATATGGCCCGCGTGGTCAAAAAGCAGGGAAGCGGGACTGGCGAGAAAAGAAATGCTCGTACAGTCTCTCCTGGGCCGTCTCCCACCGGGGTGCGGCCCATCGCACCACCGTAAGCAGCCAATTTACGTCTTGCATATGGGACTCGATTGTCTGCGTCGCCGACAGTGTAGGTTTACCATCGCATGTGGGGTGATCCCCATCGCGAGCTTTGATGATCCATCGATCGATGCAGAGGACAGCGATGGTGACCTCGGCACCGATGAGGAGTAGTGGGATATTTGAGAGGGCGCGCCTGTGGACGACAGCCAAAATCTGAGCGATCGCCTTCGCCGCATTGATGGTAATCGCGCGGGCAGTCATCGCGTGGGCGAGGCCCGGTAGGGTTGGTCCTGCGTCGCATGGGGAAGATAAGAGTGCGACGGATGATGGGAGGAAGGCGCGCTGCATGAGTATTGTGATGAGGTTGTAAGTCGTATAAAGTGTTGCCGATTGGTTCGCCAGGGTGCCGTCTTCGATATCCGGGGACCATTTCACTGGGAGGCTGGTCAGAATCGGCCGTAAATAAAGCCCGAGTCACGGCGTACGATGTTGGGGTACTTTCTCGACCCACTGTGTCAAGTTCTCGTTCAATTCGTTCAAAACGTCCTCCGCGCGAATACCAGAAGAGCCCTCGTGCTCGATAATATCCTGCAGTCAGGTGAATGAGGGCATGGAACGACCTACAGAATATGTGACTCACGAAACGGCGCAAGGCTGACGCGGCGAAGTCTGTGAGTCGAAGCCAGAGGTTGAATGCGACGATGGTTGATGGCTTATCAGATGGCTGTCGAAATACCAGCTGCGGGTCGTCGTTCTCCCAGAATTCGTCATCGACTTCAAGGGGGTATTCAGTGGTGAAGCTGCCGGAAATCCCATGAGGACACATGGCGCATAGATGGAAAAAAAAGTGCCTACTCCTCTTCCTTTACCGCACAGGGTCGCCCAAGGATGGCGGCTTGCATGCGATCCAGGCCATTCAAATACCACCATACCCGTTTCCAGAGTTCGTTTTCAACGCTCGGCCCTTCTTTCGCATACGATTGCTTACTATGCGCGCCGACGTCTTGCATTTTCAGAATCCCGACTCCAATGGTGTACCACGAGCCGCGATGCCATCGAGTTTCGCTTTGAAACTGCGCCATGAGCTAGGAGACAGCCGATCAGCATCATTGAGAGAGGCCTGAATGCGCGCGCATACACATAGCGTCTGGATCTCAAAGAGGCTCGCAGGGTTTATGATGGCGAGTTTTTTCTTCTCCACCTCTGTGCGACGGTGAGCTCTTGGGGACGACAAGAAAGACCATAGGCTTACCCAAAATCGGGGAATAGTACTTGAACCCCGCCGTTTGCCATTGGGTGTGCTTGGCGTGCTCATCGGGTGGAGTTTCGACAGGCTCGTCCAGGAGCACCCGCACGTCGTTCGTGTATCGACTAGCGAGGGCGAATACAGACATGCAAGTGCATGCGAACCAAATGTCACGCTCGTACAACCCGCCCGCAAAGTGGCGCAAAAACGTGGGTCGGTGCAAAAGAGGGAACATGCTGTTGCAGTGCAGGAAGTAGAGGTCTATGAGAGCTTTTGCTAGATCCGACGGTGGCCAGTGTTGAAGAAGTCCCGTGAAGGTTTCAGAGGAAGTGGATTCCCCTTCGTAGACGAGTTCCCACTGGAGGCAGAGCATTAGATCGAGGTAGTTCGAAGGTACCGCGCCAAGGCTCAGCGTTACAACCAAGTGGGGGAATGCCTTGCCGCAGACAGGGAACGAATACTCACATCTGGAGATTGCCAGTACTCCGGTCTACGTAGGCCATCTTCCATAGCTTGAACGTGCGGGTTATGCGATCGAGGGCGCTCCAGTTCGTTGGCCATGGTATCTACGTCAACACCCATCGACTCGAGGACATACTTCGTCTTCATCTCCCGGGTGGCCGCAACGAGGTTATAGTTGATACTTTTACCGTGAAACCGAAAGGCCGCATCGAAAACTCGATTGGCTTTGTCGCCAGGTCCTTTGTCAAGTACAGTGAGGCGCCTCATAGATTGGATGAGTGCGACCTGGTCCTCTGCATCCGACTGTACGTCACTCTCATGATCTACATTGGCGGATAATGACGTCGATGAAGCTTTCCGCGAGAGAGCCAGAGGCGTGAGTGTTGAAAGAGGGCGAAACTGATGAAGAGGCCATGCTGAAGTCGTTTTCCCACCTGATGTCGACGTAGAGACGCCGGGTTCAATTTTCCAGGAACCACGCACGATGGGTGGGCCCAGTTCGGCCGAGAAGTCAGTCTCTGGACGAAGCTATCAGACAGCCAGAAAGAAAGAGTCAGTTAGGTGGGCTGGAGATATAGCAGAAACGAAAAAGAGAAGAAAGCTTTCTGTTTCCCCCATTCTTTCGAAACAGGAGGGGTCACACGCCCACAGAAGCCGAACCAAGTATACGGAGGGCTAGGTGTCCGAGCTCAAATGGCATACGCACGCGTTTCAGCAGTGCTTCCATCTTTTCCAGTCTGTTCTCCAGACTAGTAATGTAACTGTAAGGGGTACGTGAGTACTGCGCGCTGGAGATGAACCGCAGCCAAGCGCGACGAACGCTTTGGGAGGACCTCGAGGCTTAGAAGCTTCACTGCAAATTAAAAGGAAAAAAAAAGGGAGAGCGGATCAGCGCTGAGGACGCATTGATGATTCGTGAAGGAATGTGCGAGCTAACATGTAGGTGCAGATCTTCCTGTTCTGTACGCAGTTCGTGCAGACGTTATCCGGCATCTTTGTGCCATCGCATCGCGTTTTTCTGCGGCGACAGTCATCGCACGCTCTTTCCACGTTGCGTTTTTTAGCGGCGGGAGGAGTGGAGAGGGACTGAGGCCAGGTCGTGCTAGGAGCCGCTGTTGCCGCCGGCGCCGGGAGACGAGCGTGAGTGGCGTGGCGGGAGGTAGCGGTGATCGGAGGCACGGGCCCAGGCAGATAGAGATCCGAGTGGTGCATCAGAGTTTGCCTCGAGCTTTGAAAATCGCGCGGGGGCCGTAGAACGGTGGGAGAGGCACCTGGCCTGTCGTGACGCGTCTGAGGCAAAACGAAGAACGAGAGGAAGATTAATCCTTGCGGGGGCCGAAAGGTAGAACGAAGACATGTGCTTCAACCGACGAGATAAGCAGCACTGCCAGCACAGGCGCCTCCTACTTTTTGGCATCATCCGAACCGTTGGATAGGGCCAGGGTCCTAGGGAGATGAATTAGTGATGGAAGGATCACGAACCCGCCAATTCAAGCGCCCTTTCGTTGTGCGCTTCTCGCATACCCGGGGGAAAGGTTCTGGGAAATTTTTACAGCGTCCGCACACTTTCTCTACAGTGCTGTTCCTTTCAGTCACCTTCTTCCTTTCGATCCTGTGCGCATAAGTTTAACAACGATTACGAGACCGCCACTTCTGAAAATAGCCCATCAGCTGCGCCGGTCAGGTCGGTCGAGCGATCCGCATGGGCTTGTATTCGTTTATTGCAAATTGACGCGGCCCCACGGCAACGCTGCACAGCACTCCAACCTCTCTCTTTGGCCACCATACTGTACCCTGCTGCACAGCATTGGAACATCTTCTCGCCGATATGTCCCCATCCCCGTTTTCAACCGTCCGTCCTCTCATTCGCCCCCTCTTCTCTCATTTCAATCCTCGACTCGTCTCGCGCACCATGACTTCAAAAACGCCACCGCCTCTCAATCGCCCAGCCCCTCACCCCCTGCCCCCGGAGCAGCAACGCGAATTTGAAGCGCTTCAACGTCACGCTGCTGAGGCCATCACAATGACAAACGTGCTAGCAGGTCCGGGTCCGACAGAAGGGCGTCATCCGGATGCGCCAGTGCCACTCGACGCGGAATTTGATGGCGACGTCAATCCGGCAACTGGTGAGCGCGGCGGGCCGAAACGCGAGCCCGTTCAGCGCTGGATAAAGGATGGGGGCGATTGGAGCTTTAAAGGGAGGGTGTCGGATTTCTGACGGGCACATAAAGCCATGCCAGGGCTGTGGGGCGTGTGAGGATCAGCCTCCAGCTGTACTGTATGTGGTGGCCCGTTTGCGTGCCGTCTTTACCCTCTCGAAATCAATGGATCCTTATGGTTAGATACACATGTATACGCAATATTTTCCATCACAGACCTAAAGGACACCAGTCCCATGGGTCCTTGCGCCCGCATGGATCCATCGTCCGATGGCCGGGTTGACTGGCCCGAAATGGCAATCAATGATCGTTGCGTCCATGTGCTTGGCAAGCACTGTACGCCCTTTCCGTTCCCCTGTTGATTTCTGCCCAAGCATCTGGGCCGTAGGGGCCTTAGATTCCCACAGGGCAACATCAGTACCTCGTCGCGTAGTCGCTGTCTTCCTTATCGCCGATAACGGCCCAGGTGACACGGTGTCTCGCCAACTTGTATGTGCCAATCGCTTTCACGCCCCATCTTTGTCGTATGTGCGCACAGAGTCCATGACCATGCATGTCGATTTCTTATTTGACACCCCGTTCTCGAATCATCTTTTCACTTTGACTCACACGACATCACGTAAGTTTTAGTCGTGTTTACATGCGGTATAACCCAGCGCTTGTGTCATCCAACCGAACGGCAGGCAGAAATACCCTTACGCGAGCCTATCAGGTTGTCTAGTTCTAGCAAACAGCCCCTGTGGGCCCTGGCCGCCCGACGTGCCTAATCACTCCTCAAGAGACCTGTCTGTCACATTCTCGTCAGGCGGTGATGGCTACACATATGAGCCAATGTTGCCTTGATCGCGGGATTGAAAAATGACATGGGCATGAGCAATTTCTCATGAGGATGCCGACATGTCTTCCCGAGATTGCGGTTAAGTCTCGTTTCTGTGAGAAGAAGCAGTATTTCTGGCTCACCGTCGTTCAGAGGCGCAATCGCTATCTCGTGCAAGGACTTGAAGCTGGCGCTCCGTTCCACAACCACGCCAAGCGTTTCGGCGTCCTTTCCAAACGCCTCGACGTCGAGCACCATCTGCTGCCTTATCCGCTCCTCATCGCGCCCGTCGTCCTCCTTTGGCGTTCCTCCAAAGAGCGAAAACGCCGGCTTCTTCCCCTTCTTGAGTTTCCTCAGCGACTCCTCCTTCTTGCGCATCGCCGTCACGTAGAATATGTATTTTTGAACCACAGCCTCGAACACCTCTTGCGCGTACGGTTGCATGAGGTCCTCCTTCAGGGAGGTACCGGGACCGATCCCCGATTCCATCCCGAAGAAGGCGTGAACTGGGCGCAGAACTCCCGCGACGAAGACGCTTGGTTCCGTAGGTGGTCGTTTGTTCGACATGGCCCGGAAATGCTGTGGCATGGAGCGTACAGGCTGTAGCGCATCGCTTGCGCGGCGCGTCAAGATTGATACTACTTGCGAAGACAGTGGTGGAATGAGAGCGGTCAGGCTCTGCAGAACCGCTCGCAGGGCGTCTGCATCAGACGATTAGAATCAATAAAAGGAAAGAACGAAGGGACATGCCTTCGACTTGGACCTGTCCCGATGGAGTTTCATCTTCGACAAATAACGATTCAAGCATTGGGCTGACTTCGTCGCGCCATAGTACCCAAGTCTTGGATTTCAGTAACTTCACATCGGCGATCACGGCTGCACATTGACGCAATAGCGTATCGTCAACCCCAGCTGACTCCGAAGAGCCTCCCTCGGTCTGTGGAGCGGGTGTCGACGAACGTGAAGCCCCTTTGGGCGTATCTCCAGGCGTGAGAAGCTAAGTAACGCTCAGCGATTGCCTGATATAAAACATCGGGATCATTACCTTCTCGCTAGCTGGGGGTAAGGATTTGCCATGGTCGAGCGGGAAAGTTGTGAAGCTATTCTGGATCCAGGTACGATATCGACTTAGTATCTGCAACATGAGTTTCCAAAAGCGATGTGCGAGCTGCGGGACATAGACATTCCTATCCCAGCAGGTAGCTATTGCTGTCCATGCCGCCGCCGATGAAGACATAGCGAAAGGCCTGATATCTGTCAACATCATCGTTGTCAGTATAGCGATAGCGTCCCAACCTCGAGGCATAGAGCCAACAAACCTTTCTTCGAGCTTGGATCCGGTTCAAGCTTGCTTGTAGACAGGCTGTCTTCAAGGCGCGTAACGATGTCTTTCCATCGCAGCTGGAAATACACGGGCAACTGCCAACGTCGCTCGAACGCCAGGAAAGAAGGGTGCGTAGCCATTGCTCGAGTAGCACGAGAGGACGGCGCAAGGTATTGAAGAGAGCGAATGAACGACTGTGTCGTCTCGTGGTTCTGTTTCCACAAGTTAACTTCTGCTCACAGCGACGTCGCGGATTTGATTGGGATAAGCGCACCTTGCGAAACTCGTCCGGCCGTCCAGTGGCGAACAAGGCAGTGCCGAGTTCATTCATGAGAGCGCGCGCGATCTCTGCCCATACCACGTTTGCGAGGACTTCGAACCCTTTCGCGTCGACTGCGCCATCCTCTTCTTGCCGGGTCCTCGAGCCAATACGATCCGCGATGTCCACGATACGTTTCATGTCGCGCTCTACGAATGCGAGTATGCTATTGTACAAGCCGGCAAGCGGGTTGTCCGTCTCGTCGAGACGCGGCGCAGCAGAAAGCGCTGCATCAAAAGGGTTTGTATGCGAGGCGAAGGACGTGAATGGCGCATGGGGGGTCCGCGCCGTGTCCAGAAATGTGTGATTCTCGCGTATTTTGAGTGGGGTTTGAGGAACAAACGGGGTGTGCGGGGCGTGGAGCGCGCCAGGGAAGATGGCCTACGGGACAGCAGATGGGGTGCACACAATTCAGCACAGCGTCACAAGCAGTATATGAGTGAAAGACCTTCTTGACAAACTCGCGTAAGACGTCGCGCCGGAGCACGTCTTCTGCGTCACGCCAAAGTTGAAGCGCATCGTAGGTCCGCAGACATTCTGTCAGATCGGCCATGCGCTTTGCCTTGTCAGTCTCTGGGAGCTTGCCCGTGCCCAGTGCAGTCAAAGTATCGGAGAAGAGATGATCAAGATCCGATGACAATGTCGACTGTATGCGGCTGATTCGCTGCGAGGATAGACCTCGTCAATGGGGAGAAATGGGACAGCGACAGCTCACGAACCCATTGAATCTCGTCAACAAATGCGGAGCGGGTGTTAGCCTGCGCTTTTGAGACATGATAGAGGAGTTGGGTGTATTCTGTTGCGACACGAACGAGGTGCTTTGCGCGGTTTCCTCGAGGCCTTTTGTCAACTGGACATGAGCAAGTACTGAGACATGATGGGGTAGACCGCACCGGTCGTCGCTGTCTTCGCGTGATGAAGCGAGGGATTTAATGGGAAGACTCTTGAGCTCAGGTGAGGAGGGGCCATCTGGCGACGCTATCAGAAGTAGTGACTCGAGGCAAGCCAGTGACTCTGAGATTTTGAGAAGTAAGTGCAAGTAGGTCTGCAGCATGGCCGTTAGGTCAACCCATGGTGATATACAGCTAGCGAACCTTCTCGTCACGAAGAGAAGACCGTTGTTTGAGCTTGCTCTGTATGGCGTCCTGAACATGAGAGAGTTCTTGACGGGATTCCTAGCAGGTTCAGTCGGGAAAAACGACACATAGCTCCAAGAGCATAAAACCCACCAGAATATGTGATTTTAAGTCGCCCAATGGCAACTTCAGTTGTTCCAGTCTCGCGCCTTCCCCCTTCAGGTCCGTACTAAGGCTTATGAACGCCTCGTAATCATCGTTGATGAGTTGAACGAGCTCTTCCTTAAGGACCGCGAGGTAATCTCGCAATTCCGCTCGCAAGTCTGGCAAAGACGTGTGTACGCGCGAAAGGAGGAAGTCCTCCACGTTGAAGGTGGTTGCAGTAAAGAGTGGGTTGTCGTGCGCGAGCGGGAGAGAGATGGGGAGGTCATGAGCCGGTGGGTCGAGAGAATGTTCGCGAGCTTCGAGCTCATCGGCGAGTCGCTCAAGTTCGAAAGGGTCGCGAGAGATGCCCGGTGCCGCGATTGGACTTTGTGGGTCCATGATGAGAATCGGTTTCGGCGTTGGCACGCGTCGCGCCGCAACGTGGTGCTGCTGCCACCGTACTCGCGCCGCGGCGACAATTACTGTACGAACGATTTGGCACCCTCATACCGACAGCGACCCCTAGAATCCCCAGCATATGCACCTCAACACTAGTACTGTCTATGCAAGCATGTCTTTTGTCGGATGCGACTGAAATTTTCGTGACGAGCAAAGTTTTACAGGGGCAACAAAACAACAAAAGTCTTAGGTGAACACTACGAACAAGCAAGCAGAGGTCACCGCCGAATGCCTCTCGCCGAAGGGACACCGCGACCGCGACGAGCTGTAAAACATCATTAGCAAGAAGGTATCCACCTCGAACTATGGGGATTACGGTACCGTTGGCTGCCGAGTCATGTTAGCACTGCTGTGAACATAAAAAAAAGCAGGTAGCAGACCTCTCATGATGGTGGCACGTCCACGAGCCGTGCCAATACCCCGCCCTCGCATAGCATTAGGCCCCACACGTTTGAACCTGTGAAGACGATCCCCATCTTACAAGGCCGTGGTAGTCCAGATGATCGTGGATGACTCACATTGGGGCATTTTGAAGCATGTCGGGGACGATGAAAAAGCGGACCATGCTGCCTCGGATATAGACTTGATCAAGCTGGGAGACGCGACCGTCCCTTCCGGTCACTGTGATGTCTTTCAAGGAGATGTTGAGATTATCCTCCGCTGCAGGGAAAACATCAGGACGAAAGGTCAATCTCACAAAAAATTGCTACCCACCTTCGGCGAGCTTTCCACGATAAAGCTGTCCTGTCTTAAGCTCAACAGTAACAATATGTCCAAGCGACTCATGCAAGAGCTTCACGGGGATACCGAGACCTGCAGACATCGCTTCAGGTTGCTGTTGTCGACGACACAAAGACCTGATCGCCTGATCTGCCACACATGTTTGCAGAAACACAATTCATCACGTGACCCGCGGCACCAACACCTGGCGCCGGGCCCGGGGGCATGCTCAGTGGCTCGTGGTTTTCACCATCTTGAGGCTGTTTCCCATTGCCTGTGGTGGTGCTATGCCACTATGAACTGTGGTGGTAAAAGCAGTGACAAAATGATGTCGAGATACTGGCACGATGGCATCTGCTTAAATTCGCGCATCACCCCCTCATTCGAGCCCTCATCCAACTGTTCCAACATTCCTCAACAGAACTGTTCATGGCAACTCTTATAGCCGCTATGGAGGTCCCCTGGTTGAGCGGAATGCATATTGTTGGAGTCTTTTCAGACATCACGAATAATTATGCGCATGGTGAGTTCCATGCCGTCGGCTCGACGACCTTAACAATAAAGTATTAAAGTCTGCTCCTTGCGCGAATTCAGTGAGCCCATCTTCTTCACGGCGTCGCAAAGGGCAACCAGCCAAGCGACCCAGGATGAACTCGGATAATGCAGGGAACTCTGCAAAGACCGGCCTTTCTAGAAGGGTTCGCGGACGCCTGAGCGAACTTCCGACGATGCCTTTGGACATTTTGTTTGAGGTGTGTGATAGACGGGTTGCCTCGTGATGTTAGCTTCACCTGACAAACATGGTCATTTTTCAGATTTTTGGTCATCTCCACCCCTCAGACTTGCTCACGCTTATTCGCGTGAACAAGGCCTTTCGTGCTATGCTCCTATCCCGCGGCTCTTCATTTTTATGGAACAGATGCTTCAGGTTCTGTGACGTTCCTACGTCTCCTGCAGATATGTCTCCCCCGGCATGGGCCTATCTGCTATTTGGCGGCGCCTATTGCTACGTAAGTAACTCACTATTCAGCGGTTTATCCACTGCCAAACATAGACTTCGCGGTTCAGAGTTGTGGCGTAAAGCCGGTCAGCAAGGTTTTATTTCCTCTGCGTCGTCGGGCCTGCAAGTCCTGCATGATAACACAGTAAGCGGTCAACATCATTCACGAGCTGTTCTGGCCCTCTGACATTTTCTCCTAGTCTATTGTGTTCGTCCAAAGTGCCCCAAGAGTTCAGAGACATGATCCGCTTTGATTCCGGTTTGTTGAATTGCACTTGCCTCTGAACCTTGACTTAGTGCCTTCTAGGATGTTCTGGAAGTTCGAACCATCAGTCTCGGTCCGAGTGCACTGGGCACTGGTGGGATGAAGATGTCACGGCACTCACTGCTGAATTAGAGGGTCTCAAGAACAGTGCACGTGATTCCGATAGTATCGCTGCTGTTACGGGGGCCACTGTCTCCGAATTCATTGTGAGAAAGAAAAATGAGGTCGCAGCCATCACAGAAGTGAGTGTCCCAGTATGTTAATGCCACAAAACCCTGAATAGTCTCCTACTCCAGCATGCCCTCCTCTGTGCGGGGTGGGAGAGGGATCGCAATGCGGATCGTAGCAGGATATTGTCTGACGTCAGGGCCAAACGCTTCGAAGAGTAGGTGATATGTTTCTCCGCTAGGTTGCTTACGCATGCTTCTTGGTAGTATCAAGGATCGATTCCTCCAGATTGGGTATTCCGCGGAAGATGTGAATCATGTACGTCGGCACCATGAAGTGAGAACCAGCAAGCCCATGTCAGACCGAGGCAAGTTTTGCGGGCCCCTTACCATATCATCATCCCCTAACACTCAACTGGTGCAGTGTGGCAGCGAGTTGAACCGCTTCTTCGACCCAGAGTCAACGAGGCCAGGGACAAACGTCTAATGCGTGAAGGAGGAGAAGATTATCGCCTGCGCAGGCAACTCGTCCTAATGGCATATGCGAACTTCCTAAAGACGCTCCCGCCGATCCTCCTCTCTCTTGCTCCGACAGCCACCCAGTTCTACTGCGAGAATCGGGCTCTGGCAGACGCGCTGGCGCTTGGTAGTGGTCCATATCAACAACTTCTCACATGCCGGATCGTTGGGGCGATAAGTAGTCTCAGACCAGAGCTAGAGAAGCGGAAGCGAGAACGCGCGGCGCGTTTGCGGTCTCTGCTTCCAACATCTGACGTCTCTGAGAACGCAACGGATGACGAAGCCATCTCCCTTGCGACATCGGTATTTGAGTGTTCCGATTGCCGCCTGCCTAGTTCTGGACTTCACACGTTGGCACATGAGTGTGACCATGCACCGAAGCCCAACGTGCTTCATCCCCAACTAAGCGAGATAGGCAGGGCGACCGTGCAGATGCTCCTTCAACTTCTAGGACTAGGAAGGGAAACCACGGCGCTGGAACTCGACCGAAGGAATGACAAATTTGTGTGCATGCGGTGCTCGCGCGGGTCCTTCCCCCAGGACGGAAGAGAGGTGCTGGGGCGCTGTGTGCGTGATTGGCGCTCATGCGTGCGTTTGAATTTTTCTTGGGACGTCTGCAGCGCGTTGCTGATGCTGCATCAACTCCAGGTTACTCATGCGATCAGCGCGAGGAATGAGCGGTGGCACAAGGGTGGTCTCAAATGGCACCTTGTCGGGCAAGCGGAGATGACAGGATTGCGCTGGCAAGGGTTCTTGACCACCCAAGCATACGGGTGCCTGCATTGTCCGACGAGAATCGATCCCAGTAATGGGTCCGTTCAATGGTACGCAGAAGTCGGCGAAGTTCGGGAGCATATCCGGAAAGAGTGAGATCTTTCGTGTTTCAGCGTCACCGACAGTGTTTAATAAATTTAATTCATCGACCTGGTGTAGGCACAGGCAGCATGAACCGCTGGAGGGAGAAGACTTTTTCTTTAACTATAGTATGAGGCGATTGGGCTGCAGGTCTTTGCTTGCTATGGACTATTGAAGGGGCCGCTATGATGAAGGTGAACTATGCAAAGACCGAATTCTACATGTTATGTTATTCAACACGTTTCTATCTCAGTATCACAGCATTACTAGTAGAACACGGGCTTCATTTACGATTCTAACTCGAGATGTGAAGGCACGCGCCCGCCAGTCATGCTTCTGGGCGAGTTGCTATTCCATGTATGGCATGAGGATATAATTAGTTGGCCGCGCCAACTGTTCTTCGTTGAGTTCCGAAAATCGCGCACGGTCATAGCAGCTGTTGTAGCCCGCGAGATACAAGACGCGGACACCGGCCTTCTTTTTCATTTCTTGTGGTGTTCGCGCCGCGAATGAGATGCCTTTTGTGGACGATCTGACAGCATCACTACAGCGACCTGTTCACGTGGACTTTAATTCGTTCGTTCCGCTATCCACATTCTGCAAAATGTGGCGGACGATCTGTCTTTCAACTGACCCACATTACGTGAGTTTGGGCCCAGAGCTGTGAGCTGTGCCTGTGCATGCGTTGATTCGTATGCTATGATGGGCCCTTGATAAAGCTGTGTTTGTGATTGTGTCCGGTCGAAAGGTGAACAAAGTGTCGCCGAGACCACAAATTTTCGATCGGTTGTGGAGAAGAGTCACGTAACGATCACGTGTGATTGACTATTTTATGCTTAGGTCCCATTATTGTCTGCCACTGCCGGGAATAGGCGAGTCTGTGGGGATGCGGCATATAACCTGGCCCAGGTGACTTGCCCCTGCGTGACCCGCTGGCAGTCGCGAAAATTTGTCGGGACAACTTACATGACGACGTATATCGCCCTCCGGGAGTTCTTCTCGTCGAACGAGATTGGTATGCCGGTTGTCTCATCATCTTCCCGTAATGCTGTTTCACATAATGCGCATGGTGAGTGCCACGGTGACCGCCACCCCCCGACCCGACTGCCTCTGCTAGCCAAGACGCCATGTCAGTTTTGCACGCACCGCGAAATGGGTTTCTGACGCTATTCTTCTCAGTTCTCCCCCCCACGTCTGCGCCTCCTGAGGAGCGTCCGACAAAGAGAGCCAGAGCAAGCTCAAGTAAAAACCGCGGCAATGTCAAGACCGGCCTCTCCAAAAGAGTCCGTGGGCGCTTGAGTGAGCTCCCGACAATGCCACTAGATATTGTATACGAGGTGCGCGACGCGTCGTTCCTCGCGTAACTGGCTAAGTCTGGGACGGTATCTCTGCTCAGATACTCGGACATCTCCTACCGTCCGACTTGCTCTCACTTAGTCGCGTTGACAGAGCTTTTCGTGACCTTCTGATGTCTCGCAGGTCTTTGTCTTTGTGGAGAGCATCTTACAGGCTGATCCCCGATGTCCCAACCTGTCCCGAAGATATGTCTGAGCCAGCGTGGGCTCATCTACTCTTCGGGGGTGCTTATTGTTATGTACGTCGTTTCTGTTCTGTCGAATTGTTCAACCCCGAACTCGAACGGGTGGCTCAGAGCTGCGGCGCAAAACCCGTGACCAAAATCCTGTTTTCTCTGCGTCGTCGTGCATGCAAATCATGCATGAAAACACAGTGCGTCACGATATCTTTCCGTGCATAGTTCGCGTATATCGACTCCGCCCAGTTTGCGGTGTGCCTCCTCTCTGACAAAGGATGTCAGAGAATTGTTTCGCTCGGTGACCGGTTAGCATGACCCTGGTTTGGTTGCTCGACTAGTACTTTGACACCTCACCCTGCAGTGCCGTCTGGAAGTGGCTTTCATTCGTCAAGGCCATGGTGTACCGAGCACTTGTGGGACGAGGATTTCAAGGCGTTCCAAGCCGAACTCCACATGCTCGCTCCCCAGATCCTCGATTCAAGCGAATCCACGGATGACGTGGAGGCTGCTTTCTCTGTGTTCTTGGAAAGAAAGAAAAAAATGGTCGCGGAAGTCAAACAGGTATGTCACGTTTATGAAGGAGCTCTGCATTCAGCGCTTCACCATCGCCTACTTTAGCACACACAACTCTGCCTTGCATGGGAGAAGGACCGCAACGCAGGTCGTAGCGCAATGTTATCCGATGTTAAGGCCAAACGTTTTGAAGAGTACGTTTTATCTATCGAATTATATTCGTCAGCAGGAAACTTGTCTTACACGGGCTTTCGGAAGTATCAAGGCCCGATTTATCAAAATTGGCTATGCAGCAGAGGATGTAGCTAAAATTCGTTGGCACCGTGAAGTGAGCATGAGCAAGCCCATGTCCGATCGAGGTGCGCACAACCCCGCCCCAACATCATCCCACTAATGCGTACCGGATGTAGTATGGCAACGTGTCGAACCGCTTCTCATTCCGGAGATCAATGAAGCTAGAGACTTGCGTTTGCAATCTGCGGGAAACGAACGTTATCTCGACCGCAGAGGCTTCGTCGTAGACCAATTCGCGAACTTCATGGCAACGATCCCGCCACTCCTTCTGGCTTTCTTGCCTTCATTCACAGATTTCTTATGCAAGCACAGGGGTCTGGCAGACGCCGTGACGCTTGACGACGATCCTGACAACGCGATACTGGACGCGCAGAGCCACGATGCGATGAGCAGGATAGAACCGAAACTGGAATCGCTGAAACGAGAGCGTGCAAGCCTTCTGCTATCCCTTCTTCCCAGAGATGACTCTCACGAAGGCATGTCGGACGAGGATGTTCTTGCCCTTGCGACGTCAATGTATGAATGCGTCCCTTGTCATCTGAAAGCCTCTGGTCTTCATATGCTCGCACACCGCTGCCACGGCTCGCAGCGATCTCGAAACCAGTGTCCTCGGTTCAACGAGGAAGGCAAGAAGGCCGTTGAGGGACTTCTCGAAATGCTGGGACTCGGAAAGAAGACCACGGCCCTGGAACTGGACAGAAGGGGCGACAGGTTTATGTGTTGGCAGTGCCCTCTGGTCACTTTTTATGTGGACGAGTTATATCCCCAAAGGCGTATTGTTCGGGACTGGCGTTCTTGCGTGCGTCCGATCCTGTGGCTTGTCGCACTTTTGCTCTTGACAGCCTATCCCTTGCAGCTTTCCCATATGTGCATCAAGGATCACGACAAGACATCCGGATGGCGTTTGGTCAGGGAAGAGGAGACAGCAGGGTGGGCATGGGATGGTGACCCCATTTATGGTGCATATACTTGTATGCATTGTCCCCCTCACGTCGACCGGCGCCATGGCTTCATTCAATGGCAAGGACTGTACACAGTCCAGAAGCATCTCAAGGAAGAGTGAGCTCACTCTCGTGACAGAAACTTGGCGTTGTGATATGACACTGTTGACAGGCACAGCAAAGATGAACCTGTAGAGGGTGAGGATTTCTTCTTCGATTATACGACGCGGCGATCAGGCAGGACAATCGCACTCAAGGTTGGGGGTGACGGCGCAGTTGCGGACGCTGGCTCTCCGTGATTAAGCATCATCATTTGACCGCTTTCTTGGGCTCCGCATGAGCATGCCACTTAGATTACACCGCATTACGATGGACTCGGATGATCGTCACTTCAGTGATCCTCGATACCCTTACATCTCGTTTCTAGTTTACCATAGTCACCTTAGTACCAATATTGTCTGATCATGACCAATCCAACGTCGCGTAACCTATTTTTGAATGGCCACGGTGTAGTGATGTTCGGACGGATACCAGCGATGCCGGCGCTTCTCGGGAGTGTGTGTTACCGCATAAGGATCGACTTGGCGTGACGTCGATGCTTGTGAGTCCTCACCTCGACGCTACATGGACGCTTCTTCTGACGATGCCTCCGCCCTCCTCTCGTCGATATTGACACCGGCAAAAGGCTTGCACACAACTTCGACCACGCGTCTCGCCCTGCGCGGATCCGGCCCGCGCTCCTGCACGCTCCATCTCTACTTTTCGCTGCCCACGCAGCTATTCGCGGACCCATACGAACTGGCGCACCGCCGCGCGTCATACGCGTTCGAGCGCTTCGGCGGGGGTAACCTGGAGGCACCCGTGTTCGCGCCGGGCGCTGGAGGAGGACCGTCCGGGTTGTTGCTGGACGTGGTGGTCGTTCCGGTGAATGCCGTCTACGACTCGGACTCGGACTCGGGCATCGTCGAGATCGACGTCGACGTGCCTCTGCATGCGCGATACGGCGTTCCGAAGAGTGGGGGCGACCTGATGGACGATGTGGTGTTGCCGCCTCCCGAGGCGTTCTGGGCTTGTCCAGCGAGTGGCGATGAAGGTGCGCCTCGTTCAATCTGCCGCTTGTGGGCGAATTCTCACTCAATCCCCCGGACGGACGCGGTCTCTCCCGTCGTACTACGTTGACAACATCCGCACCCCCTCCCTACGCACAGCAAAACGCACACAAGTACCCGATGCGCTCCGCGAAGTCGTCGACCTCGCACCCGCGCTGATCGGCATCGACGCAAGAGAGGGGAAGGCGCTCGTCTCGATTCCGCGCGCGGCGTCGGTTCGGGCGCAAACGCTCCGCGTACCCGTCGGCGACGCGGGAGACGTGGCCGTGGTGGAGGCTGGCACGGTCGTGGTGATCTTGTTGGTTTTTGTGTATCTCTTTCGGACCATTGTGCGAGCGTCCGGACGCGGCCGTGGTGCGGCTGAGGGCGTAAGCGCCACAAAAAAGGACAGTTGAAATTCAGAGACGCGTCCATTTTCCTCACAGAAACGAGGTTGTGTTTTCGTTGTAAGAGTTGGATGATCGTCGTTCACGATGAGAAGTTCACAGTCCATAAGAGGCGTAATTAAGCTTCGATCTGGTCGGTGCCTAAATGAGGTTACTCGCTCGAGTCCTTTCCCACCCGGACACCCTCGAACGCTGACCGTTCCACGACGACAACGAGTCTGAGTACTGAGTGACTGATGTACTGATGGTCCACCCAACCGCTCCCTCACTCGAGCGAACCCACTCGACCTCATCGGTCCCAGCATCCATAACAATAGAGGTGCCCTCCGGTCCTTTGAGTGGGCCCTCCGACACCACTTGGCGTCGACAACGACTACTGCACATCGGCTCGGTTCAGAGCCTCTCCTCCGAGCAAGATCCTCAAGACCACGCTATGACAGAGTCAACACCCATCGTCCACTCTCGCCCACCCATGAAAAAGTCCCACTCGTTGTACGGCACCGTACCCTCCGTCGTCAAACCAAAGAGACCCGGCTTCCACATGCGTCACGGTCTGCCAGCACTCCCCGTCCTTCGTCTCCCCAGCAGCCGCGTCCCCTCTGTCTCAAATTCTCCCACCCAACGATACGGGACGCTCGATCGGACGTTCATATTCCGCTCCCAGCGTCCGATCTCTGCCTACGACGCGCCCGCCCTCGTCGGCCATCACCCAGGAGTTGCAGATCTTGATGCCGAAAGCGTCGTACGGGCGAATGGCATCCGCGTTTGGTATTCGTCTTTCTCTTCCATCGACTGGCTGCACGACGCCATCAAGGACTCGACGCGCATGTATCGACTCCGGCAGCACAAGTCCCTACGCGGTCGCATGCGCAGCGTGGGCGATCGCTTCATAGGATGGATCATCGTCACCATCGTCGGTTTCCTCACCGCCATCGCCGCTTTTCTGGTCGTCAGGAGCGAGCAGTGGCTCTTCGACATCAAGTACGGGTACTGCGCCTCAGGGTGGTGGAAGGCACGCAGGTTCTGCTGTCTGGATATCTCAGACGCCCGGACGTTCGCCCTCGGCGCTTCAACGGAGACTCCTTGCGGCGCTTGGGTGCCTTGGGGCGATGCCCTTACGAACACAGGAGCCTCTCAACTATCTCGAATCCTGGTCGGGCGCGCTTCCTATTCTCTCCTAGCTGTACTTATCACTCGTTTCCTTTTTCTTCGCGTAAAGAATCGCTGATTCTCGTAGCTTCTCCTCGCGCTAGTCTCGTCCGTCCTTACCCTCTATCTGACTGCGTCAACTTCCTTCGTCACGCGCAAAGACTCTGGAGTGCTTTCCCCGGATTTTGCCTCCCTGTGCGAAGGCCAAAAGGTTTCTGCGCCACCATCCGGTCCTCCCGTAAAACGCCAGGTTTTATATTACGCCGCCGGCAGCGGTATACCAGAGATAAAAATCATCCTTTCTGGTCGGTGTGCTATATGTCGGACGTTTGGGATTTTTTTGATGACAATTTGTATCGGCAGGCTTTGTTATACATGGATACCTCGGAGGTCGCACTCTCTTTACCAAGGCCATTGGTCTGGCTTTTTCCGTCGCATCGGGTCTCAACCTCGGCAAGGAAGGTCCTTTTGTGCACATAGCAAGCTGTATCGGAAATATTGTTAGTCGTTACTTTGCCAAGTATGAAAACAACGAAGGTACGTTGTCGGCTTTGTCTACGTCCTTAGTCTCTCGACGAACATCAACACAGGCAAGCGGCGAGAGATACTCAGCGCCGCAAGTGCTGCGGGCGTCGCCGTGGCTTTCGGAGCCCCCATTGGCGGCGTCTTGTTCAGCTTGGAAGAGGTGTCTTACTTCTTTCCCCCAAAGGTTGGCAGCATTCATCCCTCTTGAGAGGCCTTTCCTCTGAAGCATCATCTGTCTAGGTCATGTGGCGAAGGTATCTTCCTCAGGCTTAGCGGATAACTTTTGTTCTAACTCGGCGCACCAGTTTTTTCTGTGCAATGATAGCGGCGATAACGTTGCGTTTCCTCGATCCTTTTGGAACGGGAAAGCTTGTCCTCTTCCAGGTCAGGTATGACAAGGTCGGTTGGGGTTGTGTTTCACTGATTTGATCCGATCCTGACAATGTCTCACGGGGCAGGATTGGCATGCCCTCGAGCTCGTCCCTTTCCTTCTTCTGGGCGTCTTTGGCGGCGTTTATGGCGCATATTTCTCAAAGTTGAACTACCGATGGTGCCGCGACGTTCGAGAGAAGACATGGCTCAAAAACCACCCCATCGCAGAAGTCCTCCTCGTGCGTTCATCTCTGCACATGTCCGAATGCACCGCGAACTGACCCTATCTCTCGAGATTACGGCGATCACGACGATCCTCAGCTTCATAAACGGCTATACGCACATGGGTGGCACGGAGTTTGTTTACAACCTTTTCGCCATGTGTCTCCCGGGCCCAAATACACATGAGGGCCTCTGCGTGCTTGATCCCGGCAAACAGACGTTCTATGTCATACGCATGATCGCAGTGGCGATGGTCTTAAAGGCCGCCCTCACCGTCGTGACCTTCGGCATTAAACTCCCCGCAGGGATCTTTATCCCGACCCTCGGCGTTGGCGCCTGCGCCGGTCGCATCGTTGGGCTCGCAGTGCAGTACGCGCAGTGGCGTTGGCCGGGCGCGCCTATATTTTCGTCGTGCAAGCCGAATACCCAATGCGTCATTCCGGGGCTATACGCAATGGTTGGCGCAGCAGCCACGTTGTCTGGCGTCACGCGAACGACGGTTTCGCTGGCCGTGATCATGTTCGAGTTGACGGACACCCTCACATATGCCGTGCCGGTCATGCTGGCTGTCCTCGTCGCGAAGACGGTGGCAGATTCCCTCGAACCCAAGGGCATCTACGAACTCGTGATTGAGTACGTCTTCCTCCTCCCTGCCTCCACCCTTAGCCGGCATCTCCAGCTCATGAACATCTAGGCTTTCCCAGCTCCCGTACCTGAACGCCAAGCGCCAGTACCTGTGGGGTGCATTTACCGTCAACGATGCGGTACGCTCGCAGTCGCTCTTCCTTCTTTTTCTCTTGCAGGTGCCTGACCGAGGTTGGCTATCTCCGCAGATGGATCGTGAGGTGGAGGTCATCAACATCGGTCATTTGAATACGGTGCACACCTTGCGCGACCAGCTCGCCAGACTCGTCGCTACTGGCTACGCCGATACGGGATTCCCGATCATCCGCCCGAACGAGGACAGGAAGTCACAGTTACTCGGCTTCATCGGCGCCAACGAGCTCGAGCATGCTCTCAGTACGTCTTCGTCTACCTGCCCCGTCCATCTCTGCGCGGGTTCACTCATGTGTGCTTTGGTCCGGCATTCTTTTTTTTTCTTTTCTTTGCTTCTTTTCTTCAGGCATCGTCGCGGAGGAGGCGGATCATTCCATATCATTTGAATCGAGTCGCAGGCGGCACAGGACCCTTTCTTCATCATCCATCTCGTCCGTCTTCGAACACGCCGAGGATCCATTCGACTTTGGCGTTTACATGGATGAGGTATATGTCTTTCCCCGCAAAATCCTTTCCTTCGAAGACTTTTGGTTGGCTAAGAACGATCACACAGGCTCCGCTGGCCATCCGTAACAACTCCCCGTTGGAGCTCGTGCAGCAGTTTTTCGTCAAGCTTGGAGCACGATATGTCGTCGTGACGGACGCGAACGGCTACTGTGAGTACTTGATTCTCCTCCCCCCCCGATAAAAGCTTCATCTCGAACAATCTCGCAGATGAAGGTGTCATTGACAAGAACGGTTGGCTCGCGTTTCTCCGTGAATTGGAAACAAAGGCTCACTGAGCCTATGACTCACGCATCCGCGCAATCTTGGTTCATGATGTCGCTTTTTTTTCCTTTTTTTTTCTCGGATTCACCTTCTGACATCCACATCCCCCCCTTTCTGTATATACCCTACCAATAATGTGACCCATCTAAACGGAAGTGCGGACGTTGCTATCCCCCAATCTTCTTCTACGTCCCATACCAAAGTTTCAGTGACCATATGTCTGCTTTTGTAGCACGGTTTCGGTTTGAAATCATTCGCATTTAGCACTATCTGACTTGGATCCCGATTCAATTGTACTCCAGTACCCCAAACTGACCGTAGCATCAATTTAACCTGACCTTTTCTTTTCCCTCATGAAGCATGTCTTTTGAACGAGTTCACAGAACCTACCGACCGTGCCTGAATCGCGATGACCGAGAAAAGGGAATCAAGGACCCTGATATATCGGCAATGCTATTTATAGCACAACGGGTCACGTAACCTGTCACTCACCGGCGAGGACAAAAAACCAAGATGCTTCGTTCTGATCTACTTGTACTGGAGGACTCAGCGCACATTGATCGTCCTCGTGACCTCCCACGCATTTAAAGGTAGACTGCGCCCCCGCCCATCATGTCCTGGCAGCGTGTCCTCCCTTCGCACCTACCGCAACTCCTACTAGCCAAGCATGGCAGAGACGTCGTCGAAGACCGGTGAGAGCAGCAAAGACAAAGACAAGAACGGGAACAAGCCCGCGTTCGAACCGAAAAAGGGGAAGGTCATCGAGCACACAAAGTACGGCGTCTGGGACCTCTATCAGGAGCGCGACCGGTCTCTGTCCTATCTCCCTACTTCCTTGAAAATCGATGCGTACAGGGAGATGTGGAACGACCTTCCGTATCTGTGGAAGACCATACGCGATCTCTCCACCGTGGCGTGGCCGACGCTGTCGCTCTATCTGGTCCTCACATTGGCGTGGTCCTTACTCCCTGCCTTGACTTTATGGTGTGTGAGGCTTCTTCTTCTTCCGACGAGGAGGACAGGACGACCACGTTTAAGGCTCACTGTGTCGTTTTCAGGTACTCCGGACAGCTCCTTGCGATCGTGAGCTTTTGACACGCGAACTGCTTGTTCCTTCCATCTCATTTGTTTCCCATTATCTTGCAGGTCAAATCCACCGCTGACAAGGATCATACCTTCGACACCCGTTCCCTTCTTCGGGTGGTATGTGGACGGGCGTTCTGCTCGGCGGCCGCTCACTTCCTTTATTACGCTTGTTACACATTGTCCTCCGTCCTCAATAGACGCAGCAAAGTGTACTACTCGAGTCACGTCTTCCATGCGGTGGCGCGCCTCGACCTCCCCACGTGGGACGACCCTGCCGTTTCTTCGCAGATCGCTGCGCTCTTCCCGTCTTCTCCGCTCGCCGTCTCATGGGCTGTGATTTTGACCTTCGTCAACACGGTGTGCGCCGTCGTCAGGATGTGTTCGCAGACGGCCATACTATTCGGCGTTCTGCGAGGGCAGAAGGACGGTTTCTCGTTCGCCCTGCTCACGTTTTCCAGCAATTTGGCGTCCTACTTGAACTATTCAACCACTTACCCTTTGTCCAGAAGTAAGGTGTCTTTCACCCTGACGTTCTTTTTGCATTTTCTGCCTGTGGCTGACCGATGTTTATCAGCTTGGGCGGCCACCACACGCGATAAAAATTACATCAGGATGGAGGGGCTCAGGCGCCTAGTCAACGATCCTAAACATCGCAAAGAAGTAGTCGCAGGTGGACTTGCCCAATACCTCGTAAAAGGTACGTCAGTTACGCCTGAACCACGGGACATTTCCGACTTGTTTGGCAGAGTTTCGTAGCTTAGCCGGTCAGGTTGGGGACTTCGCGGGTGACCTCTGGACGGCCTACACCGATTATCACGACGAATGCCTATTCCGGCCTCTCCGCATCATTCTGATTCCCTTATGCGAGCTGCCCCTGGTACGTTCACCAAAGTCCGTCTCTTCGCGCCACCTGGACTCGGATTATATTGCTTCAGGTATTCTTTGCTCTCAGAGCAGTCCAGCAGCCGTCGACGATACCGATCTCACTTGCATCCCTCCACTTGATGCAAGAGGCTTCGGATTCATTCATGACACACGTCACAACGCTTCTGTCAGACACGGGCAATTTCTCTGAGCAACTATTGAACCTGCGAAAGCACTTCGAAGCCAGCAACATCACAAATAAGGTCGTCGACGGGACTACTCCATTTCCAGAAAATCAGCAATCGATCCGTGACGGAATATCTCTGGAATTCAAGTACTTCGTCTGTCCTCCACAAATTTCTCCAGGGTATTAACGCGAATGAAATCTCTTCAGGAACGTGTCGTTCAAATATCCCGGCTGCGAAAAGCATGCTCTGCGCGATATTTCCTTTAAAGTTGAACAGGGCCAGCTTTGCGTAATTGCTTGCACATCATACGTTTAGTGACACAAGGCGAACTCACTTTCCATTCATTCATATCGCTAGGTCATTCTTGGTTCGAACGGATCAGGGAAAAGCACGATCCTCAAGCTTATATCTCGGTTGTATGACCCCACGGAGGGAACCATCCTCAT
>Ga0137394_10000126_pt1 | contig 51768 bp, 77 predicted proteins | sample czobulk116metaG_FD_108278 | JGI IMG/M metagenome (GOLD analysis project Ga0137394, IMG submission 108278) | Vadose zone soil microbial communities from Angelo Coast Range Reserve, California, USA - czobulk1.16 metaG | ecosystem: Environmental > Terrestrial > Soil > Vadose zone | place: USA... | reverse complement strand
CGGTCGCGATCGCGGTCGCCGCGGTCAAAGGCAGGGTCACGGGGGGGTCTTCCCATAAAGTGGTCTGAATATGGTAGGGCGGGGCCGGCGGTGGGCGTAGGAAGACCGGAAGCGCCGGGGCCAACGTTGAGGCCGAGATTTGGGGGGACGCCAGTTGCGCCCTGGCGGGCCGCCATAAGCTCTGCCCTGAGACGAGATATTTCTTCTTCGTATTGTTGGCGTATTTTTCCGTGTTGAGCCTCGAGGTCATAAAGGCTTTGACGGATTATGTTGAGCTCGTTGACTTGACTGGCGACTGGATAAGGGATAAAAGGATGAGTTGAAAGTTGGAGGACTGGTTTGGGAGGAGACTAAAGGGACGAACCTTTGGTGTCAAATTCATCCCGCTGATTGCGGAGGTGAACGATGTCCTGTGAAAGGACATCGAACTCGGATCTGATGATATCGAAACATTCGGAGAGACGGGTGTGCGAAGGCTGTTGGGAGGGGCCCTGAGTGGGCGGGACAGTAGGTTGAAGGCTCCTGTGCTGTATAAGAGATGGGTGAGAAGGGTAAGAGGGACAGCGGGAAAAGTAGGCGAGGGATACTGACTGCGTAGATAGCGGAGGAAGACATGGTGGGAGGGTGAGAGAGAGAGCGCCAAGAGACGTTCACGGGCGGGTTTAAGGCAGTCAGAGGCTCAGGCTCCCCCTTGCCTCGCTCGCATCTATTTTCCCACACGCTTTCCCTCTTCCCGCCGGCTTCTCCTTTTCCGTCCGCGTTCATTAATCATGCCCGTCGACCTCGACCCCGCCACCGTACCTCCCGAGTTTCTCAAAGAGGGCCATGACTGGTTTGCTGTCTTTAACCCAGACGTACATCGCGTCATGGACATAAACCTGTCATGCAAATTCACCCACGACAAGTCGGTCAATCTCACCATACATCCTCCGTATCCTCCTCCGACGCATTCATTTCAGAGTCGTTTGTAGCGTTCGCTTCTCGCCAGATGGCACACGCCTTGCCGTAGGACTCGACAACATGGTGTGCCTCTATGACGTAACTACAAGACGTCAGGACATGTGCGCGCTCTCCCTTTGACCGACCCCGCAGTTATACCCGTTACCCACAACTCTCCTCGACCTTTCCGCGTGTATAGTTTGCCCATTACCCACGACAATGTGGACTCACAAGCTCCGAGGCGAAATTACACTCGCACCGTCGCCTTTAGTTCAGATGGCGGGCTCCTCGCTGCCGGTTCAGAAGACAAACTAATTCGCGTGCGCGCTCCACCTCTGTCCTTTGTCACGACAGTCCAAAAAGCTCCGTGCAGATTTGGGACACTCGCACCTCCCTCCTGTTATACACCCTTCCAGGTCATCACAGGGAGGTTTACGCCCTCGAATTTGCTCCAGATCGCCGCACCTTGATCTCTGCGTCAGGTGACCGGACCCTTCTCGTCTGGGACGTTTCCTCGCTTTCTGGCGCCACTTGCACGGAAACTGTGCCGAACCGCACTCTTTCCGTACGAGATGATGCAAGTCGCCCGGATACCGGCATATGCGCTTTAGCCGTGTCCCCTGATGGTCGTCACGTCGCTGCTGGCGCCATCAACGGAACCGTGCGTATCTGGGACCTACAAAGTGAAGGCATTGTCACAGCAGAGTGGAACGCGCACACAAAAGCCGTCTATGGCGCCCGTTTCATCCTTCAGGGCGCAGGACTTGTCACAGCGAGCCTCGACCACACTCTGAAACGTTGGGATCTTGGCTCCCCAGATGCCACCTGTCTTCGCACGTTGGAGGGGCACAAGGTATTATGCTCTGCCCGGGTGTCGACAGCGCAAGGATAGGTCTAACGGTCGTATAGGACTACGTCCTTGCGTGCGCAACGGTGCAAGAAGGACAGATGCTGCGGGCGGCGTCTGCATCGCGCGATGGTACGGTGAGAATATGGGATCTCCAGACGGGTGAAACGCAATTTTATTTTCAAGGCCATCGAAACGCAGGTGCGTGGGCCGACGGCGCACGAACTTCCGTTGTTGATGTAAAATGAAAGTTACGTCCGTGGATTTAAGCACAGATGGAATGTTACTCGCGTCTGGCAGCGGAGACGGCGACGTGCGAATTTGTTAGTTCATCACATTCACCATCAATGTTTATTGTTAACGTGCTTCCAGGGAACTACAGCATTGTCTAAGACATCGAAGTCGGAGAGTACCACCACAGTAGGATATACCCAACCAGTAAACCTTGTCTCTGCCCGTATTATACCCTTGTCATCCATACGCCCGAGGCCAACAAATGCCCGAGGTTCGGACACTTATTGAATGCCGGATGTACTCGCCACATATATTGGAATTTGAAATATTGCAATTACAGATACGTATGGCTCCGATATTAATGTCCGGTAATACCTGCATCAATCTGGACTCGGACTCACTCGCCGCTCTGCCTAAGTCGCCCTATGAGAGGATAGATCTACGTCTTTCTGCGAACTTGGCGTGAGAGTATCCCTTACGTCGTGATCCCTTTTCTAATGATGCCGTACCTCCATGCGTCTATCATGCATGCACTGCCGCGTAGATTGCCTCATCCAACGCCACCGCCACAAACCCTCAGAGCAATACAATACGAGTACGACAGAACGTCCATTTGCATGGGGAAGCCAGTAAGGCACACGAACCTTCTGGGCGTCCGAAGTGGCGCAGCCCAATGACGGGAAGAAGGTCCCTAATAGGTGAAACGTAAATATACCCCGCGTTTTTGGCGCGACAGACCCTGGCAGCTGTCATCCTTGGTGGACCAAATACGTCTTTTTGATGTACTGATACCTATGTGATACACGGGCTTTAAACTTGCCCCGATTATTATTATTGCTGGCTATCTATCAGCAATGTACACATCTGACGATGTCGCCTGAGAACTGGTTGCCTCAGCAGTGATAAGGCGAGGCTGCGTAACTTCTAGATGACAACATCGTCGGGAGCATGACAGGGGAAATGGACAACATTGCTTCTTTCTATTTATTTATTTCAAACAAACAAAGAGAGGGGGGGTGGGGGGGGGGCACGCTGACAAGTGACAAACAATAGAGAGAGCATGGTTTCTGGGCTTCTGCAGCTGCCTATCGCACACCTATACCATATTTGCAGAATCCAACATGCCCAAATCATCGATGGCAAACCTGCGCAGTGACTTGTCGTAAATCAATCGTGGCCTCGACCAAGTCGGAATGTAGTTTGACACCATGAGACCGGACACATACAATCCAGCTCGAAAGCCGCCAATTGTTCCTGAGATCGAAATCCTCTGGGCAGAGGACAACAATAGAACGGAATGAGACGACATGCAGCGCGGGATAAGGAAGTAATTAGCCTGCTTATTACGATGCTCGGCAGACAGCCCACTGGCAGAGGGCACTAAGTTCTTTGCTTGGACCAATGATGAAGTCGGGGACTGCAAGGTCCGCCCTTCATACATCCCTCCACCCGGTATTTACAATTTGCCTTTTGACTTGAGGATTACACCGGAGACTCGAGCCAGACGTAGTATAATCCGGTGAGGAGAAAGCGACTACAAGTTTCAGAAGCCAGAGAACCAGAATCGACTGCACCGTTCGTCAGAGACTCAGTGGTCTCCTATAGTAACCATGAAAATAGCCTGAGGCAGAATATGGTCCTTAATCCGGTCTGAACAAAAACCGAGTGTGAGTGTCTGTGCTCGCCAGTGCCTTCCAGAGGGTCTCGTCTAGGCAGCCGCCAATCGGAAAAGAAGCGGAGCGGATGTACTGCGTAAGTACCCAAGCCTGAGCGCAAGGGCCTCAAATCCCGACAGCAGCAGAAAGTTGGCAAGAGGAGAATTCCATCTAGACCAAAGTTTTTCCGCACTTGCTCGAACAAGCTTGGTATCTTTCAGCGATGTTACATCCCGGGAATCGTAGACACGGCGCGGACGAAACCGTTAATAGGGCAGAAGGTGACCAGAGTTTTGCATACCGAGCCCCATCTAGCGGATAAAAATAGCGCCATTGGTGCGTTATAATCGAATCCTCAGAATCTGTTCCCCGATGCGGCCGCATTCATGTACTGTTAGACGCAGCAAAAAAAAAAGACGTAATCTCCGCCTATTCAGTTGGGACCCGGGATATGAAGAAACTTGGTTTGTGGCGGTAAAGTGGAGTACGTCGCGCTGGGTATCGTCGGCTCCAACGGGTAGCTGGCAGTATCATGGCCGCACGCATCCTATTTCGTCCCTCGGATGAATACAGGGTAAAAATCGCGAGAAAGGCGGCGAAAGTGATAAGGAAGCATCTGCCGTCCGAGGAGCTTTAGGAATCATATTGCACCTAAATTTCATCGCTTCCCGAAGTGATTCACAATTACATTCGTCGCAGCAGAGGGCGTCGCCTTAGCAGTCCGTATAAATGGTCAAGTCATGCAGAAAGCTGTGCGACCGGAAGTCTTGCCAGTTGGGGCTCTCCAAAAAAGTCAACAATCAAGGTTGCAGCTTCCAGGAAGAGGGCTTACAATCGCACACATCATGGCACCACGATGTATTGCGCGATCCGTGACTATGGCCGTCGAACTGTCAGTATACAGTGTTCGACTGGCACACTGGAAGAAGTCAATGTCGGGCCAAAGTCCAGATTAAGGAGACTCCGTCGCGCCTTGGTTGTTCGCACATTGTCATCTGTCTACCGCACCGCAGCAACAACGAGATACCTTGTTTCTAAAACCTGTGAAGGGAATGCCAAAATTGTCACTACTGTTCATTGGTGAGAGTGAAGAACCAGACAAGACTCGGAGACGTAGTCCAACGTCCTTCTCGGAAGTAGACTCGGAGGTGTCTCTCTCTTTCCTAGCCGATCAAGGACGGGGACGCGGCTTCAGAGCATAATAGGTCGAGCACGGTCTCGGATCGGTTTTGAGGGGGCAAAAGAATGACACTAATGGAAAAGCCATGAGGTTCAACTGAAACAATTAACCCCGACTCCTTTGAGCACGGCGACAGTTTGTGTCGGCCAACCGAACATTGCCATGCGCTATTAGTATACAGCTTACGGATTGTAAAACCAAGCGAGAGGTGCTGTAACACGCAAAGTGCATGAGGACGTCCAGCGTAACATCTCCTTGGTGGAGAGGCGGGCGCTGGAATGACTCGGAACGGACGCTGCCGTTGACGCGTTGACGGGCCGCATTCCCGCAGACGATGCGCCGGTGTCCGTCCGTAGCCGATTCCGAGTCTCAGATCTCAGCATCCATGTTCCCTACGTTTGTTCGCCTCTCAAAGGCATCACGGCTTCCGCTCACCCCGAAGCGCGGAAATAAAGACTATTACAAGGGTACATTACCGTTCGAAAAGTCTTGTCACTTATGCTGAACGAATCATTTGATGACAACAGGGACACGGCAGGCGTACCTTCCTGGTGGACGCCGCACCGGGGCACCAGGAAAGCATGTAGTCCGAGGAAAAGCAAAGTACAGGCTTTTGGACGAGAAAGTGCGGTTCTTCGTAGCCCCTCCTGTAGAAGAGATAAACGCTTCTCCGGTGCGTCCTGACTTTTCCTCATCTTGGCCCTCTACGCCTTACGCGTCCCCGGGTCAGCTTCGACCATATGTCGACCTCAATGCTCGGCTCACAAACGAACAAAAGCGAGAAATTTTTGGCAAACTGCCGAGAGGAGGGATGACTGGCGAACACTACTTCCAGAATGCGCCTCGGCGAGACGTTCTGGAGGGTTCATAGCTAGCTGGTCCACTTAGACTCCTTGTGTCTTTTACCTCCTTTCAACAAACAACATATAGGGACCTTCTAATGCTTAAGTCCTGGTGGTGCTGGCATCATCCCTGGATAAATCTCTCGGCGGGGAGGACCTGCGCTAGATCTCAGATACGAAACTTCTTCTTGCTTGTGCAATGAGAAAACAAAATTCAGATGCCTTCCATCCCTCAGCCGCTGACCAAAAAAATCTGGTCGTAAGGCAGTCGTAAGTTAAGGCTTTGCGGCTTTGGGGAATTCGGGGCAGGGTGATCACGTGTCCTTTGTCACGACCACGTGATTCCGTGTTTGAGACGCGTCTGTTGATTAAATAGAAAATGAGTAGATACCGTAGATCCGAAGAGACAACTATCGCAGACTTCTCGCAAGTACTATCATGTCCATTCCGACAGAAGCTGGGCCCAAATTCTCCAGCATTGATTCCTCCAAACAACTTCAGTCAGCCTTTGATGCTGCCCATCTCCGCATCCGTGACGTTCAGGCTCGGTTTAACGCTCGAACTCTTGAAACAGGTGAAGATGCGTTAGGGCGTCGTGGATCCGGGAGCATATCAAATACACCAGATAATTTGGCAGCTGAGGTTTCGGATTACATGGTTTGCATTCTTTCACTCGTATGCACTCCGCTATACTCATCACCAGTCGTAGTCCTTCATGCACAGGCTGAAGTTCCAGTACCTCGAGAGCAATGCCAAAGATAAATACATGAAAACCATTGTGAACGACGACGCACCCATGATCACAGCGGAGACCAACGATGCTTTGCAAGCTACCAACTTGGTCAAGAAAGACAACCTGAAGGCTGCAAAATCCAGGCTCGCTCAAAGGCACACTGACATCAGAAATCTTGCGCCACACGTAGAGCGAGGTAAGGGTCTTGATCACGATAGTATTTGCGTCACCTAACTGAGAGTGTGCAGACTATCTCAAGGCCAAGGGCCTGGCCTCTGAAGCTGTTGCACTGACGCAAAGCATTCTCGACGCCAGACTTGCAATCACCCGCCTGCGCCAAGCTCACCCCTCCCCTCGCCTGACCATTCCTGTAGCGGAAGAGCGACTTTCCTCTCAAGTCGTTGAAATGCAGATGCTGGAAGATGAATCACAACGTGTCAATGAAAAGATTGCACGCGTAAAGGACGCAATAAAGGGGGGAACAGTTGAGATGGACCACTTGCGGTCCGAGAAGGCAGAATTGGAGAAGGTGGCAACACACAAAGTTGAGGCGGACGACGGACGTGCCGTTGAACTATGTGACTGGTGCGTCGTGTTTTGCTTGTCCGAGGGCATTTTAACTTAGTAGAGCCCATGCAGGTACACATCATCCTTGGCACTTCAACGAGCTTACCTTAATCTGCAATCATCGCGATATGTTTCGGAGAATGAGTTGGTGCTTTCATATACAATGGACCCCCCGAACAGCTCTGCGAAGACAGAGACTCAAGTTATCACGATCGTCCTTATTTTTCTTCCCAATACGCAGCAGCTGGCGGATGTTCGTGTTGAGGGTTTGGACATGGTAGACATGGCCAATGCAGTCGATTCATGTGTCCAGGCGAACGATGTTCCGGGACTCATATGGCATGTACTTTCGCGAGCAAGACAAACACTCACCACCACTTAAAATTTAGTACTAGTATCGTCTTTTTTTGTAATGCTGTAGATTACCACCACTGTATCGTAGATCATGATCAAGTAATTACCTATGGAATATGTCCACGAGTTGGTCGTCTGAGAGATTGCTCACCGTAAGTAGATGACTAACGCGCATAATGAAAGACGAAGATGTACAGTATCATGTCTGCAGAACTACTAGTACCAACACGTCAGACATCGGAACTTGAGATTTAGAGCAGAGATACTTGAAGATGCTACTAGTACCCGTGATTAGCAATCGTCACCTAGTGTCGGATTTCCACCTCGTGGTCAAGTTTTCGCCTTGTTCTCAATTACTGAGAGTGTCGATTTCGAGCGTGTCGTTGCGATGCCGGTCAAGGGGCTGTTTTAGTGTCTGCCAGATGACCTTTTATCCGACCTCGTCGCTGAGACGTGTGAAATCTCCCCTGATCTACTCTAACCCCCAGAACTCGCTCTTGAAATGTGCCTAGATCGAGGTGCATCAGTAGCTAGTGAGCATACCCAGTATTCCAAGGTCGCCTTCTGGTACTTGCTCTGACACCGTCTCATGTCGCGCGTCGCATCTGAAGGTTATTGAAGTGTGAGTGGTTGCAAACTCCATGCTTTCATTACACTCAAATGATGGCGCCATGAACAAATCAAAGCCGAATCGATCAGATAGGGTGAATAGACCCTGATAGGTATAAATGCATTCATATCAGGCTGCATCTTTAAAACTCGAGCGTGCGACCTAAGACACCAAGGGCTGCGATCACGTTATAGGGCTGTAGAAATCGAGCTCACTAAGATAAATATAACGGTGATGGACATCCTAGTCACCCTTGCTGAGGTACTCAGGGCTGTGATCACAACCTGCGGACAATGGCGAATGAGCTCGCTGGCTCGCTGACAGGGCGGAACTAATAACGAGAATTGCTTACGGCATCTATTCACCATGCGTAGAGCGACTGGATGGTTCGAGACCCCCGGCCGTTTGGAGATCTCCCAAGATCTCTTGGTACGGATGGGACTCTCCTAAAGACACTGTTTGAGGACAATGATTCTGGGCTCGTAATTGGCGCTGGGGTCGTATGAGTCAAAGCCACCCTACTAACCAGGGCCACACTAGGTGAAGGTAATTACTCCCAGGCGATCGCAGCATACACCTGAGCCTGTGAACATGTCAAGTCTGCGGAAGATCCTGGGCGACTGTCAAGAGCGTGTTCTTGCCACATTCAGCAACAGCCTCGCCCCCGAAGGGGTTGTATGAAGCGATGCTGGTACAGTACTGCAATCGCTGCTTTCACTGCAGCCATTGTTTCCGCTGCTGCTGCTGCTGTTGCTGCCATGACAGTTAAATCAAGTTCCCAGAAAGCCCAGAAAATCTCTGAGACCAAACCGTTGCCGATAGTCTCTAGGCCGTTGCGTTCGTCGAGGTCTGCGCGAGGCTATTGATTCTTCCTTGATGAATCGAACCTATCACGAAGGCTGGCCTCTTACTATGAGATGTTGTCTGCCATATTAGACCGGGCAGGAAGATCGGGGGATGCGGTAGATGCAGTAATGGCTGGGTCGACGAGAGGCACGGTCGTGCAAGAATGAATGTTTGACAATATAATTGGAAAGATCTGATACTTAAACGTGGACATGGGCACAAAGAATAGACGAAAAAAAGTAGGTGGGTGTAGGCCGTTGGAATTAGCGATGGGCAACAAAAATTGAGATTCAGTACTCACCAGCCAGTGCCTTGGGAGGAACGGATATAGAACAGGAATTGTTTCGCAGTGAACGCGGATTGAACGGATTGAACGTTAATTACTGGTCGTCCAGAATACGTTTGTTGGAAGGATCAGAGCTAACGGTAAATGATCATTAGGCGACCTTCTTGCATGGGGCATGAGATTCGCGCAGAAATTGTCCGCGGGCAATTAGAACGGTTACCGCAATGTGCCAGTAGAGCGGGTTACCACCAAGTGTGCACTCCGACTGGTCACTTGGTTTCAACTTACATTTCGATCTGTTGATTGCCTCGGACTCGAACTAGGATTTAATTGTGATGGTCGTCGCATGACGGATGTACGGTGGGCTGCTAGTGATTGACCACCGTGACGCAGGTTAGCTCTATAGCTTAGCTCTATGAGACGGCATCCCATGGCCAAGTGCAACGCGGTCACGTGACTACGTTCGAAACTAAGAAGCCACTGAACAACGAAACGAACCTTGTCACAACCTACAATCCAACGGTTTATAGCGTCTCCTGCCAGCAAGCTAAAGAACTCATGGCAAGTGTTCAAAGAGTCAAGATAATAGCACGCCTTCGTCCGCCCATCCCGGGTGAGCTCAGCGATAACGGCATCAGAATCATTCCTACTAGTACCGACGATGGTCTTCCCGCAATATGCGTGAACAACCCTAGAGATCACTCGCAAGTCTTCAAATTCCCGTAAGTATCTAGCATTGAACAAGAGGAAGATGGTATTTGATGATGCGGTTCTCCGTAGATTCTCTTCATGTTATGGCCATGATTCACGCCAGGAGGACATATACGAAACGGATGTAAGGCCCTTGATCGATGTGGTCTACAGTGGGGCTGTGGGTTATTCCAATGCACCCCCTTGCTTAGATGCTGAGTCCCTTGTGGAGCCAGACAGCTACCATCTTCGCGTATGGCGTGACGTCATCTGGAAAGACGCATACCATGCAAGGAACTCGTGTGCAACCCGGCGTCATCCCTAGAGCGGTTGAGGTAGGCGAGCTGATGTTAGGCCGCTTTCAATAACTGACGTACATCAAGGCCTTGTTTGACCACAAGCAGCAGATGCATGAACATGATGTGTCACTGTCCGTGTCGTACATGGAGATTTACAGGGATGAGGTTTACGATTTGTTGGTTGACCGTGAATCCGTAAGTCACACCCTTACAGTCTATTCATGATGGTGCGCTCTATAAGAGAGTTAATTTCCTACCCCTTCCTTCTTCTGTAGGCCCCTAAGTTACCAGTCAGGGAGAACGATGCCGGCAAAGTTTTTGTAGCAAACCTATCTTCAATACCGGTCCAAGATATCAGCGAGTTCAACAAGCTGTATACGTATGCATAGTTCAACACTCGAATAATTCTGGCCTGACCATTCTTCGTCATCAGAACAGCAAATAAACAGCGCTCAGTGGGGTCTACCCTCCTCAACAGGGAATCTTCACGATCACACGCTATCTTGACATTAGAAGTCCAATTGACGCAGCAGAACAAAAGTCGGTTCACTTTCTTCGTTAAATGTTAGTGGGCTTATATTGTAACCGTCAGTTCTAAATGGAAAGATCAATTTGGTCGATCTCGCCGGCTCCGAGAACAACAAGGTTTGAGTTGACGCTCCAACTCCAGCTTTTAACAGACCTAACTCGCTATATCAACCATAGTTGACAGGTAACGACTCATCCCGACTGCAAGAGTCGGCAGCCATCAACAAATCCCTAAGTGTTCTTGGCCAAGTTGTTCACGCATTGAATCAAGGGGCTGTATGTTTCGCTCTCGTTGCACACATGACCGTTCTTGAAGTTGAGCTTTTACAGACTCGGATACCTTACCGCAACTCCAAATTAACTCGGATTCTTCAAGATGCTTTAGGTGGTTCATCCGTTGGGCTCTTAATCTGCAACCTTGCGCCTGGGATCAAATTTCGCCAGGATACCTTGAATACTCTAAAGTGAGAAGATTTCCTCAAATATTTCTGCTGTCATTAATCATCCATAGCTTTGCCGTTCGGACGCGAAATGTAGAGAACAAACCCGTCGTGAATGAGCAAGGTGAGGTCAGCGTGCTCATGTTCGCGTCCCACTAACGTACTTTGCAGATACTCGACCGGCTCCCAAACCACATTTTTCTGCCCCTAGGCCGGCCCCGCCTAAGCTAGCTCCTCTAACGGTGGCACCACCCGTTGTGAGGCGCCCCCGAGCCTCCATTGCACCCCGCAATGCTGCCCCAAGTATAACTAGCGCTGCGGGTCCATCTCGAATGCCTCGCATTTCAGCCGCATTCCACATGGCTGAGGCTGCACCATACCCCAGTACCGGGAAGCGTAGGGAGAGCGGGTTAGGTATCGTTGGAGGACGATATAACGTCAACAAGATGACCGATCAGGATATCAACGATAAGGTAATGCTTCGGCGCAGGGCCTAAGATAACGCGGCTGATGTCAATTTTTTTTAGATATCCAAGGCAGTGGAAGCAGAAGTCGAACGCCGACTGAAAGAGAAGTTGGAAGAGATGGAGCGTCAGCGTGCAGCTGATGAAGAACGCGCCCTTCAAGAAGCGGAGGTTGCAGATACGACGAGAGATCAAACACTTGAAATTGCACAGCCTAGCTTGCCCTCCGGTCTGCTAACACCCCTGATAAAGCGACACCAGGACCTCGACCATGAGTTGCGCCAGCGTTTACAAGAGTTGGAAAGGAAATAGTATGTACCGAGATGATCGCTTTTAGCCACGCCTAACTATTGATAGCGAGCGTGACAAACTTGATGGCGATATTGTGCTCAAGCTCACACCTAAGTCGCGCAAGAAGACTGGCCGGGCTTATGTCGCATTAGCAAGGGCACATTCCGAAAAGTGCGAAACATTTTGCTTTGCTCTCAATGTAGCGAGCTTAACATTGCATGCAGGGGCGATCTACAAGATGCACTTGATCTCTACCGCAAGGCAGAATCCTATGTACCAGATAACATTAAGCTGAAAGAGAGGTGGATATTTTTTGTCATTGAAGTTTTCTTGTATAAGCTTACATACCCTTCCATTTAATCCCATACCCTTTCCAATCCAACTGCAGGATAATTGAAATTGAGCTGGCTGTGACGCACGGAACGGAGTTTCATCCATCACCCAGGCGGCCAAGGGCAAGGAGAAGGGCAAGACGTGCAACGCAAGCACGAGCCACGCAACCTGCATTGGGCACTGTTCCCGAAATGTCTGCCATCGGCGACGAGAGCAACGAAGAGGAAGCAGTAGCTAGCCTACTGGGTGGTGAACATGAGGGTGATATGCCTGAGCGAGGCGGTAGGGTGACCCATGTAGCGTTCGATCTGGAGCTCACGAACAGCCCAACGAAACGGGGTTCGGGGGTAGCCACTTGTGGGAGTGGTGGGATGGCAAGACTTTCCCCGAGCAAGTTAGGCCGCGGGTAGAGCAGGAAGGGATTGTGACCTTGTGCATAGACCCATACCCTGTCAGGATATTGTGCTGGCGTTAGATTCTCGCTTCTGGGTCATGTAGTACGTATCATTCTCTTCAATTAACCTTTCTCTTGAGATCATGGCGAACACAAACGGGACCGTGGTGTCAAATTCACGAAAATTGACCCCTCGGACCGTCGTCGCGCGGACAAATCCAGTGGCATCTGTGGATCACGACAACCTCGGGCATAGAATCGGTGTTGTCGTCCTCGGCCCTACTGTTTGGGTCACACAAAACCGTCCTTGGTATATCCCGCGCAAAAGTATGTGTTCTGTTTGTAGGAGCCATGTAAGAAGAAAGGATGGTGCTTTTATTTTTCCGGGCATAGTCAGGGCTCTGACTCGAGTTCTACGACCGTGTAAGAAGTCGATACTATTCGAGGACTTCACTCCACCCTTATCGCATCAGGAAGAACCCCCTGCAGATTAAGCAATCCCCGATCACGCCGTCTCTCAATTAGGTCCTGGTCCCGAGGATCATTGATTGCGGTGCGCCGCTTCTCCCTCGACCAGTATCCGCCGATGACAACTTGAACTCCATGCTCGACCCAGAATACTGTCCTTCGCGGCTGTGCGTCAGTCATAGTGAGCCACGTCACTGCATTCGAACTGTGCAGTCACCGCGATACCCATCTGAAACGTCATGGTGCCGCTGAGCTCTTGCACTGATATGACACTTACAATACGTGTGGACTTCTGATGACCTCTTGGGTTTTCGACTCAGCTTTACGTTCTTTACGGCGTTCGTGTCATCTCCTCGGCGTTCTCTGGGCCAATATGAAACAAGTTTTCGCGGCCATGGGTTGGACCAGGGTTGCTCAGGTTCGCGTCCCTCGCATTCTTGGTTTTGATTCCGTTTTATCGCCAGATACTGAACTCTATCGTTCATGGTCCGCTGATCATTGATCGCCTCATTGATAAAGGCCAATCAGCTTCGACGTGATGTGATACGGGCCTACTGCCAACCGCGATACGGTTGGCAAATTTTAGTACGGTGCTTATTCTGAGATTTTCAGTTCCATCTAAACACAAATGTAGCGCATCGGCTCTTTCACCTTCGGCTTATACATCGCAGAAATCGTGACCGACTCACTGACTGGGGGGGGGGGTTCCCAATGCATTTTGGCCATTCAGAATAGGTCCTGTCGTGAACCTACCCCAGACTCTGAGCTTTACTGACGGCACGTATTCACTCGTCAAATCTGACATATAGGCCTGATATTCGGAGAGCAAGACCCAGTAATGCAGAAACCATGTTTGGTTGGCTCTATCATCGTGGGTTATGCTCATGCCCAAGGCTATGTGCACTTATGATGGAGATCTTCGGTGTATATTCACCCTTGGGCCGTCCAATTGTTCGTTCCCCGACAATACAGGTAAAAAAGACGAAGTGCTGAAGCGCCGCCGGAAAAGAGTCAAGTCGCAAAGGCAAAGGATCTTGTAGTAGACCACCATCCAGGCGGACATACGAAGTGAACATAATCAATCTAAATACGTGTAAAAATAAGTCTACAGACGTCTGTATCTGAAACTTCCGATCGATACAGGTACATTGAATGCAGATGCAGGAAGCCGACACTTTATACAGAAACATCGGGCTGATAAATAAAAAGTCAAAATCAAAAGCAATGCAGCTATCGCTACAAGATCACGATCTAGAGTGGATGAAAAGGAAAATATAAACCAACATGGTGGGAAGAGCGCTGCGGTCGGTGTCATGAAGAAAAGCGAAGTCTTTCTGGACGCGGTACTTTGAAAAAATGATGTCCTGTAATGTAGAGATCATCTTCCCTACTGTCTAGTCTGGCATGTGCTGACGTCCCGTTTGGACTCAAGGTGCAACATAGCGACCGGAGCTGTGGTGACCACCATATGGATACTGGATAAAGATAGAGTTGTTGGCAAGAGTCAGGAAGATACGAACGAAAACCATATACCTGATGGGATGACGACGACTGTCCCAAGACAGGATTTGCTGGGTTGGGGTGAGGAGGCTGTTGCTGATACGCAGCGAAGTCGGGGAAAGGTCCAGACAAGAAAATTGCTCCAACAAGAAGAGACGAGGACGAAGACGTCGGATAAATCATCATTCCAGCACCTGGCAGGTTGTCTAGACCCCAAGGCGCCAGCGCCAGCTGCGTGTAGAGTCAGTACTTTAAAACATTGAGGACTCGAAACACGCGGAAATGGCTTACAATCTGATTGTCAAGTAGCATACGGCTCAGATTGGCAAAATTTGCTTGATTCAATGCATTGGCGGCGGGATCGGGAAGCTTGTCGGCCATCAGTGCACAGATGGGCGGAGCGTACCGTTTGACCCAGGCCTTGATATCGTTGTGCGGTGTGCGACGCGCGCCTAGATACACATAGAAGCGCCTCGGCCAAAGGTCCATTCGACTGATGCAGTCTGATGAGTCTCCCTGCGGAATAACTTCGTTATATTCAAGGCATACCTCTCCCCGTCAGTCTCTGCCGCTGTGACATAGACATCGGCACCCTGGGCTGCGTTCATGAATGTCAAGGTGAGAACTCCCTGCCATGGGCGGCGTTGTTGCACTTGTTCTGCAGGGGGGGGAATAAGAGACTCGAGGTTCGTGGGGAGACGATACGCCATTTCTGTTGAAGAGTGGATTGGTAAACGTCCACTCTTTTAAATGCGAGAGAAAGACAGCCTACATAAGCATCGCAAACGTTCTGGTTGGTAATCGTCAAAGAGTAACTTCCGAGAGGGACGGGTACAGTTTTCCTGTATATTTTTCGCAGATCTGGCGACTGAGTTCGCTAGCAGATCTATGCACTATCACCTTCAAAATCTCGGGAAATGCACGGCTTTGCAGTCTTGGCCTACACATGGTGACAAGGTGAAAATACTATGTGTCAATAATCGCGGAAGATGAAGGATAGCCGACCTCTGAAACGCCGCTGGTGGACTCGTAGATCCGCCGAACGTCGTGGAAACACGATCAAACCCTCATAATTCGCGAGTGACGAAAAGAACAAGGACAAGGACATTGAGAAGAAGGCCAATAGAATTAAATTTATCAGGTAGCTAGTCGCCTCATGTGCCGCGGGTCGGCTGGATATCGGAAAAGGTATCAATGCGAGGGAGGTTGTTACCGAACTCACATGGAACCCTAAAGCAGGAAAGGCTATTTTTGCGGGGTTATAGGTGCTCACTTTGGAAGATACCGCCATCGATTATTGGATTCCGGAGGCTTCAGGGAGCGTACATACGTCATCACGGGAACGAGAAACTCTAAGCGTCTAAAGCAGCCAACTATGTATGTTTCCAAGGAGAGCGAGAAAGGGCTGGGCCCGAGATCTAGCCCAGACTCTAGTTTTTGCCTGCATCTTGCCGGCACCTCCAACAAGAGGTCGTCCAGGTATACAGTCAAGTTGGCCAAGTAGCCTCAGTTCCCCACTGAAGCTGGAGACCCAAAGGGCAAGCCGAACAAACCCTTGATGCCACCCAGCAAATCAAGAGACGCGCTTTCCGTAAATATCGTCAAGGTAATCAGGTCGAGTTCCATATTCCACGTGGTCCCCACGTGGGATAATCATTCGTCTTTCTCCTGGTGTATGAAAGTCGCTCGGCCTGTTGTGGTTCGCGTAGTGCACTAAAATGCACCCGTGTCGCGGCGTAGACTCAAATCGTCAGGGTGTGCATACAAACCTCGGGTTATACGGATGGCGGACCTGTATACTTCGGGATTGACGACACAAGAAAAGGCATAACGGTCGCTCCGCGTTGTTACCAGACCACGTCTTTAGTCCGGGCCGCAATCAACAAGTAGAGGGCGGTGGCGCGGAGTGAGAGGAGAGAAGAGATAGACGTGCGTGCCGCGGAGATCGTCAGTTAGACGCAGCCGCGCAAGTTACCGATACCGGTGCGGAATGGAAATCGCTCTCAGCGAATTCGTATGGTTTTTTAGGTGGCTGTACATCTGCGACACGATTTACCTCCGGAGGCCTTCATGCATGCAGCGGGACCCCGGACCTGTATGCATTATCGCTAAGCACCCGATGCCAGACAGTTATGTCAGCCACACGCACCTCAGTCGCATGTCCGCATGCATTACCATTCGCATCCAACCCGGCGGACTTCAGAACTCCAGGGGGGGGGGGAAATTATGCATTTCTGATACGCCACAGCAGGGCGATGATCGGAAAATGTGGATGGGCAGCGTCGATCACTTCGGATGCCAATTGCAAAAGCCTCGTCTGACCCGGATCTCTGATCGAGCCACTGTGAGTCAACGGAAGTAGAACAATTTTTTGAGGACGTGGCGGCCTAGTGATGACAAAAAATTGTCGGCTGAGAGTCTAGAGCATATTTCAATTCAGAACGGCGAAACATGTCGCGGTGAGAAGGGAAAAAGTAAGCAGTATGTGAGACGGCAATGTAGAAGAGACCGAAAGACGGAAAGATAATTTTTCCTCTGACACACGAGGAGATCATTTGCATGCGTGCAACACACCTGGTGGGTGCAATAGTGGCTACGTCCACGGTGAAATGCCCGTCACATCACGACCAGTCATAAGGTTGCATGACAAGTGTGTTTCCAAGACGGATCTTTCTGTACACCATTTCAAAGGCGTCAGTGTCAGCTCGTTCATGGGTATTTACTGCACCCGCACCGCAGCACCCGGCGTATGTGTCGTATGGCAACGCATAACTGGAATACAAAGAAATGAAGATGTGACGCAGATTCGAAATGACCGCTTGGTCAAAAATTGCGGTGTTACGGAAATCCGTGTATCGTCATTGCTGCGGCGTTCTAGGGAAACGTCGAAGCGGGATTTGGGGCCGTCAGGGTGATTCTCTGGTACGGCAATTCGCATAACGGGGTGACTTCTGTCACTGTGTGTTGAGATGAACTGTTCACCCGGAATTCGTGGATTTGCCCCCTAGACGTGGTGGAAACATCGCAAGAGGGATGCAAGATACAGTTCAAGTGTACAGTGCCTTGATCCGACTCGGATGGACCGTTCGCGATCACGTGTCCGTGTCCGTGTTGGCCATGTCCAAACCTCAACTCATATCCGCTCGCAGCCTGATTCAATTGGGAAGAACAATCCGGCAGGTACTCACATCAAAGTCTAGTGAGGAGACTATACGTGTCCATGGATGGGTCAAATCAGTCCGACTTCAGAAGAGGATTGCATTCGCAATGATTCACGACGGCACAACTCCAAAGGGTCTTCAAGTGGTTTTCCGAAACCCGACTGATGCGAAGTTGTCAGTACCCTCATCAAGGATCCGTCGGACACTGACATATTCTCTTCAAAAGGTTGACAAACGGTGCAAGTGTTTGTCTCACAGGGGTCCTCGCCCCAAGCCCTGGGCCAGACCAGGATAGTGAGTTACTTGCGGAAGCCGTGGAAGTCCTGGGTCCGTGCGACCCGGAGGTGCATAAAACTCTCAGTTGGGTTGGGTTTGCCGGGAAACTAATAATACTTGCTCCTAGACCTATCCCATACAGAAGCAAGCTCTCACGACGGAATATCTCCGGGATCATGCCCACTTGCGGGCTCGAACTGACGTGCAGGGCGCAGTGCTGAGACTGCGTGACGCCGTTCTGCGCTCGTTCCATGAATTCTTCCACAGCAATGACTTCGTTTACGTCCACACACCCATCATTACTTCCAATGACGCCGAGGGTGCTGGCGAGTCCTTTCGATTGGCGCCCGTTCCGTCTCGCCTGGCCAGTCGGGGTGTGACCGCCCAGGATCCAGAATTTTTCAATAAGCCATCGTACCTAACTGTATCCTCGCAACTGCATCTAGAAGTTCTCTCGAACGCGGTGGCCCGAGTCTGGACGCTGTCCCCCTGTTTCCGCGCCGAACGTTCACAAACTTCGAGACACCTCGCCGAGTTTTGGATGCTCGAGGCCGAATGGGCTTTTGTCCGAACTATCGGCGATTTATGCGACGTTGCGGAAGCTTCTATCAAGAATGTTTTGCGACGTCAATCTTCAGACCGAGATTTTTTGCAGGCAGATAGCGGCGCGTCGTGGGCACCAACGGCGGCAGTGGCGTCTGATGTACCATGGACGCGTATCACATACACCGAAGCAATCCATGAGCTCCAAAAAAGCGGGGCCCACTTCGAGTTCGCACCTCGGTGGGGCGCAGCGCTACAGAGCGAGCATGAGCGTTGGCTTGCGGATTCCTTTGCTCGTGGTCCTATCTTTGTAACGGACTATCCCGCGGCCATCAAACCGTTCTACATGCGTCTAAACGATGACGGGAAGACGGTCGCGTGCTTCGATCTACTCGTACCCCATGTTGGCGAGCTGGTCGGGGGATCGCTACGCGAAGAGCGGTCGGCTCTCCTCGAGGCTGTTATTAAACGGCAAGGGCTGGATGAAGAGGCTTATCAATGGTACACCGAACTGCGTAAATTCGGTGGTGCACCGCATGGTGGATATGGGATGGGTTTCGAACGTCTTATTAGTTGGCTAGGGGGGGTTGAGAATGTGCGTGAATGCATTCCGGTGCCTCGATGGTCGGGGAGGATGCTTTTATGAGCTACGCCCATGTATCAAAATACAGAATCCTACGCTCATAGTTCCTCGCCATCGTTTCATGTTACTGATGGATTAAGCGGGGTCTGCCTCCTAAATCCATTCTTCACTATCGACACTGAAAGGAGCATAATCACATTGGTATATTCCCGTGGTATGTACATCAGAATCTCAAATATACAAAGTTGCGACGCTATTGGGCTTCACTCTTATGATGATAAGTGATAACTTCGTTATAAATTAGAACTGGATATTGATCAGCGTTTAAATCTTCTCAATTCTAAAAAAAAATTACGCGCACCTTTCAACTTCTCCTTCCCTAGTGGGACGGCGCTGTCAAAATCAAAGAATGAGGGATCGATAGGCTCGGCAGTCGGCTCATCATCTGGGTCATGATAGGCCTGAAGGCGGATCAGAAATAATATAGCGACAAGCGGTAGGGTGCGGTCAGACCTCTAGATAGGGATGAGCCAGTGCCTCAGCGACATCTATTCGCTTTTTTGGACTAAAAGTGAGACATTTCTCAAGAAAATCAATTGCCTAGGTTTATACGTAAGACAAACGGTCATCATTCCAGAACGAATCGGCCTCGGGTCATTTACGTACCTTCGGGTTCGCCTCGGGAAAGAGCTGGCTGAAAGGTTTTTTCTTGCGAAACGGTAGGGCGCGAAGGTATTCTCTTGATCTCTGTGAGGTAATCGCGTAGAAATCGTCCAAGGATGGCGTTCCGAGGATATCAAGGATGATAGAAAGTTGATGATGGTCTGATGTAGACATTTGAACAAATGATATTACGTGCACATCGGACGATCTTACAGTCTCGACCAGGAAACAAGGGTTTCCCACTCAGCATCTCGGCTAGCACACAACCTACACTCCAGATGTCGATGGCGCGAGTGTATTCCTTGAAGGTGAGCATGACCTCTGGGGCACGATACCATCTGGGCACAAATTCTATTATGATGATCCAGAGTGTTGGGCCTTGACGCACCGAGTAGCAACATACTCCGTCAAGAAATTGCTGCTGTCGTCGATATCAGGAGGCGGGCGAGCAGATCGTGCGAGGCCAAAGTCACAGAGCTAGAAGAGAGGGAATGAATCGATGAAAGACCGAAATCGACATCATGTCGCACTTTGAGATCGCAGTTTGCGTTCAAGAGTAGATTTGATGGCTTCAAGTCACGGTGAAGGACGTCAGCAGAGTGGAGCGCTTTAAGCGCCCTAAGAGTCTGTTAATCAAGCGTTTCAGTGGTCGAAGGTTTATGTGAGGGAAGACCGTTGGGTTGGGAGAGACATGATCAAGCTGTGCAAGTGACATACCTGGTATATGAAGTATTGACAATGATCGTCACTGAGCGTCTGAGTACGAATGACACGGTGCAAATCCGTTTCCATTAGCTCTTGAACGAGGTAAACCTCTTTGAAATCTTCACAGTTGGTTGGCTGGAGTATGTCGAGGATAGAGATGATATTCTCATGGTTGAAATGACGAAGTAACTTGATCTCGCGCAGGGTGCGCAGACAGAACATGGAGTGATCAAATGGCGTGATGCGTTTGATAGCTACTTTGCGCTGGGATGGTATATGGACTGCGGAACTGCATCGCGAGACTGGGTGAGTCGAGAAGGTGGGGAAGAACGAGACAATAGAACATGACTACCATACGATGCCATAGGCACCCTCGCCGATGACATCCAAAAGCTGATAGTGGCGGCCGATGGCAGCAAAGTTGCCCACGCGGGGATCTGTAATGTGATCCATGTGGGAGAGAACGGGATTTGCGCGACAGTGTCGCAGTCGGAGGGTATTTTGAGAGTCCTCCAAGGGTCCAAACTTTGAGACAATTGGGCGCTACCGCTTGCTTATTCCGCCGCCACCGCCACCTCCCATTTCACCCTTGTTGTTCTGCGCCTCTCCTCTCTGACGCATCAGATGCCGTCGTTATTGAAACTGAATGTTCACAATAATATGCGGCGTGGTTGCGCTGCACTTTATATTTCTTGATGATTTTTATTTATTTTTCATCCACGTGAGAACCACGTGGCATTGACCCATTGCGATTTGACGCCAGTTACTAGTTTTGGACAGTGCACGCCGCTTGCCGCCCGCCCGCCAACCTCGACGCCGCCCTCGTTCACCTTGCTGCATCTTGCCCTCAACACTCTCCCTCATTCTCTTAGTTCCATATTTTTTTAGCATCTATTATCTTGCATAGACCCTTCGTTTTGACCTTCGCACACCCTCATAATATGCCCGTTCTCGAGAAAAATACCGATCACGAGCCCAACCGGGACCTAGAGCGGGAGAAGGATCGTGACAGGGAGGGCAAAGATCGCGAAAAGGGCCTCAAGTCAAAGAGTTCTACCAAAGGTATGTCTCTGCGACTTGTATTGTCTCCATCTACTTATGCTATGTTCGTCATTCAGCCAAAGATCTATCCCATGTTCCGTGCAAATTCTTCAAGGTGGGCTCCTGCACTGCGGGGGTCTCTTGTCCCTTTTCCCATGCAGTTAATGAGCCTGGACAACCAAAAGGCGTCTGCGCTTGGTTTGTTAAGGGTAACTGCAAATTTGGTCATAAATGTGCCCTCGCACATATCTTACCGGGGCAGAGCATGGCCATGGATCGTAAAAACAAGAAGGCCGCGCAATTGGCAGCAAACGCGAATGGACCAGCTAGAGAGGGTGGAAAAAGTGGAAAATTATCCAAATCTGGGTCCCAATCTGGCACAGGCAGTGGGACTTCTGGCCCTGGCAGCGGTTCAACACGCAACGCTCTTCTCTCCGGCTCAACAGCCCCCACGCGTATCCTCCAAGGCTCAGCACGTGCACCTATGCCGATGCCACTCAAGGCGGCTGTATCTCCATCCGCCCCTGCACCCCCCGTTCAGGATACCGACTTTTCGTCCTATGGATTACCTGATGAGAGCAACCAGCTCCCTATCGCTCCCGCACAGAATAAATCTTTCACTTCCCCGCTCACGGAAGATAGTTCTCTTCCGGAGGGCGATATTGCACCCCCAGATGTTCAGATCGAACAAGAAGCACTGGCTGCTCCTAATGCCCCATCCCCTCCTCTCCCCTTCCACAGTCCATCTGCTCCTCGTCAGATGCGCTTACCCGCGAATCCGGACTTTGGTCCCATTGGTTCCCCTCGTTCAGTATCATCGCATGGACAAGTTCCCCGTGTCAATGGCGTTTCTCCCGGCACATCGCCCTCCCAAGGTGCTGGTATCCTGTCTACATCGCCCTTTTCCGCCCCTGGGGCGCAGTCCGTTTTCTTCTCATACGAAAATAAAGCCAATCCTTCGGATGACCTCAAGGCGCGTTCTGGCATCGCCGCTTCTTTGGGTGCAACGCACGCGTGGCGTCCAGATCCTCCCACGGGGGGCGCTACGGACGGATTTAGTGGCGAGATCGTCGTCGAAGATGAGGATCTGGAAGAATTTGTCCCTGGCTCTTTAAGTGAGCTTCTAACGCCAGAGGAGAGATCGCGGAGATATTCTCGGACCCACAACACCAATGTTACTGCAGGCGCGGCGTGGGGTACCAACCCTCGCCCAGGTGCAGAAACACCCCACCATCGGTACTCGCGCTCAGTGCCGGCCCCGTCATTGCTTGGGGATATCAAGTCAATCTGGTCAGAAGGTGGCCAGAACGCGATTGGTTCTCCGCGCAAGGGCGTGATGGATGTTGGTCCTCCTGGAAGCACCGTTTCTGCTGTTGGCAACGGCACACCAAGCTCCTTTAGATCCGCGTCCGCGTTTGGTGGCCATTCCCTTGCGGATGAGCACATCAATTCATTCTTGTCGCCTTCCAATGCCTCAGCTGCTTTCCTCCCGGGCAACTACCAGAATTATCTGAACGCCAGGAATGGTGCAGCCCGCGCCGGAATCGCAGCGGGAGTTTCGGGTCTTCGTGGACATGCCCCTAATATCGCCAATGGTTCTTCGAACGTGAATGCGGCAAACCTTCTGGCCCGGATCAATGATCCCGTCCCCGCCGCCCCTGCTCAACGCCCTCAACCATTCGACGGAACCTCAGAATCCCTTGGCAATCAGCCCTTCCAGCTTGGGAGGCCCATTCCCAGTGGAAGCGACCCCCGGGGCAACGGAGAGGACGGTAGGAATGTACTTTCCCCGTCGGCTCGCGCCCTTCAAGCGCACGCGCCAGGTCAAAGCCTCCCACAGGGTCTCGCAGCGGGTTACTCTCGCATCCATGCATTACCACCACCTCCTGCTGTCCCCTCGCCGGCCGCTTCGAGTACATTTGCACCAAGCACAAGCTTCCAAGCCAATGCGAGTGAGCGCGTACAGTTCTCCGAGTGGATCGGTATGTCCCCGGGCACGCACGCTCCAAACTCGCATCCGCATGGCATGACCAGCTTGGATTCGCTGACGTCCCGCGCGCCATACACGAATATCGCACCAGCACGACCTCCGGTTGGCCCAGCCAGCGCTACAGCGAGCCGCAACACGAGCGGGAAGAGCTGGGGCACGCCATTAAGCCCGCTCAGTAGACCTGTCGTCACTGGGGATGACGATGACCTGTTCGATATGGACAGATAATGATGGGAGTCCACACCATACAAAAAGGAAGATAGGGGATCGTTGTATGTTTGTAATGTTCACTACGAATGTTGTTTGCCATACCCAACCCAGAGCTTTGGGACACTTGTTGCGAGATTCCATTTCCCCATTTCTTGATTGGAGTTTGTCTCTTTTTCCTTTTGTTGTTTTGTACGGTTAATTACATAATACACCCCCATTCTATGCCGGCCCGGATTTCCCGTCCACATTTGCTCATGGCTCCGCCGTCGTCGCTTTCGGGTTCAAGAAAGAGGATCAAACTACAGGGCGAGGATAGTTCACATATCAAAGAGCTCGAGAATAAATTAACAGAAGCCATATCCTCGAATGCCTCCTTGAACCCCCTTTCCGACCTCATAGCCCTCGCCACCTCTCTCCACGAGCCATACCCGGTCCTCAAAGCTGTCTATGCTTGTTACCGTGTCTTTGTCCTGCTGATCTCGAGGGGCTGTCTGGAAAACTCTACGGATGAACAAGCCAAGGTGGTACGAACTTGGATTTTTGAGAGACTGGACGAATACGTTCGTTTCCTTTGCGGGCTTTTTCAGGACGAAGAATCCTTGCTTAGGGTGTGTGTCCCCTGTGACTGACGCGACTGCATATACTCCTCACATCGAGCCGCAGACTTCAGCACTCGATATCCTCATGTCGCTCTTGAAGCATCTTTCCACCTCGCGGAGTAGATCGTCACCGCAACCACAATTTCATGTACCTCACTTCAAGAAAGTCATCGACGCGTTGTTGACGTGCCCTCCCTCCGAGCGTGGAGGGAAAAAGCGATCGGCTCAGGAGGTACCTTCCAACAAGCTCGATGTAGAAGTGAGGGATCAGTTTGTCGTGAAGTGGTTGAACGTCCATGCAGACATTCGATGGTTCTTCCTGAGAGACGCTGAGTGCGACTTATTCTGTTATCTTTTTTCTGCCATTTGTCCGCGATTAACAAGCCCTGCTCAGCCCAGTACTGTCTTCTTCCTCGCCCAAGACGAATCCATTTGTCTCCGAAAACCTTCTTTTCCTTCTCGAGAGGTTGGAGTCCTTCCCCGTCTCGCAGTCCGACCTGAAGTTTTGGTGGGTTGAAGAACTGCAAGCCAAGCCCGCGAGATCAAAAAAGAAAAAGGCAGCAACGGGTCCTGAACCCGACGCTTCGGGAACCGACAGCGAGTCCGATTCGATCGAAGACGACTGGCGTAAGTTTTTCGACGAGGAAGAAAAGCAGAAAAAACCGTCGGAACCATCGATGCGCCTGCACCAGATGACCGTGCATCAATCGCTGCACTCTTTAGCTTCCCATCGCGCGGTGTTTACACGCCTATGGTTGCGGCTTCTGCCCCGACTGTCCGAGGACGAAGGCACCGGAGGTGGCCTATCGCTACGAGTACTGGATGTAATGCACCACGGCATCATGCCACATCTCACCAGGGCAGTCTTGGTTATGGACTGGGTGGGCAGATGCGTAGACCATGGTGAGCTTCCAATAGTGATTTGAACACCCTTATCTAATCTGACGCACCTACCGCAGGTGGTGTTGTTGGGTTACTCGCTCTCAACACGCTATTCATTCTTATGCAAGAATATAATCTGTATGTTGCTAACCGTTGCCAATCGATCATGGTTATTTATGCACACACTCGGGACAGGGACTATCCGTTATTTTATACTCGTTTATACGCCTTCCTCGACCAGGATCTTCTGCACCTCAAATACCGGAGTCGATTTTTCCGCCTCACGGAGCTTTTTCTGAGCTCGACGTCAGTACATCCACGCTGAATATATTACAGAAACGAAATTCCTTATTTCGACCTTTATCTCCTAGACACCTGCCTGCGACACTTCTCGCCTCCTTCGTCAAGCGACTTTCCCGCCTGTCGCTCACCGCCCCTCCCTCCAGCATCGTCATTACGATCCCATTCATTTACAACATACTCAAGCATCACCCGGCGCTGATGTGTATGATTCATTGTGATGGGGAGGTCCCAGAGCCTTACGAAGGTGAGCTGCTATTCCCGCATTTCCAAGAACATTGTTATTCGATCGCTTTGTAGATCCCTTTTTGGCCGACGAACCCAACCCAAACTTGACGAATGCCCTGGACTCTTCACTCTGGGAATTGTACTCGCACAAAAATCACTACCACGCAGCGGTGTCGACACTGGCGCGTATATTCGAGGAGGCTTTCACCAAACCGAGCTATCCTATGGAGGACTTTTTGGACCACACATACGCTACGGTGCGTCTACCGGATTGATGGGGTTTCATCAATGCTGAAGCTCAGATCCTCGCCCAAAAGCTTATCGAGGGGGAACTCAAGCGGCGGATAAAAAAAGATCCCGCCGTAGAATTCGACGAACCTGAGGGCATTTTCAAAACAAGTGACAATCCACAGCTTGACCCGAAGCGCAATATCGTTGAAACTCTGTGGACGTTCTAGTTCCATTGAGGGCCGGTGACTTAAATCCGTACAATTTGGGCTACATAAAATGTTTGTTCTTCATAGCGTGACTAGAAGCGGGAGCATGAAATGCAGTCACGCTATCACCTCCTCTTCCTCCTCATCTCCTGAGACCTCTGCATTCTCGCGGCCAGCCTTCGCCATGAGTTGGGCGAGATCGTGCTCATCTGTATCAGAAACGGCTTTCGGCTGAGAAATCAAATGAGTCAAAAAAGAGAAGTAGGGTTGAGAATTGTTACCTTCATCTTGATGATGAGGTTGCCTCCCTGCTTTTCGATAGTGCCCTGAATGGATTCGATAGCACGCTCTAAACGATCGATGGCAGCGTACTATCACGCGTGTCAAATAATGGTGTATATCGAGGATGTCGTTTCAAACCTTGTCAGTGGCATTAGTGCTAAGCACGTATAGTGGTGGTGCAACGAGCTTAGCCTTGATGGGAACGGCTTCGCTGCTCGCTTTCTCGCCTGCCCTCAGGGCCTTCTTGATGGCCTCGATCCCGGAAGGTGTGTAACATGTCAGCTCGATGTCTGCGCGCAATTTGATCGGCTGCGGGGTCAATCGGCGCGCAATAGTAGCCATTAGGAGGCTATACGTTGCTTGCGGCACGGGATGAGGAAGCGTTCCGAAGACTGAATCTGGTTCTCTGTACCAAAAGGAAAAAGTAGAAGAAGATAAAGGGTGAGAGATGGCTGAAGAGCGAGGAGCAGGGGGGGGAGAAAAACTTGCGTTAATGCGAGCTTGAATGCATCGAACATGTTCCCATATTTCCTCCCGAGCGGCCACGCGATCTGCTCGTACAGCTTCTCGAGACGCTCCTCCTCGCTCGGACCAACTGGGGGCGCGATCTCGTCCGCAACGGCGCCCCCGTCGCCGCCGCCACCCTCTTTGCCCTGATCCTTCTTGGCATCAGAGGTCGCGTCGGCGCTGCCATCCCCGGCGTCTGGGTCGAAGGGAGGTAACTTCGAGGCAACGTAACGCATGATCGACGCGACGGAGCGCGCTTTCATGAAGCGCTCCTCGCATTTCGTGATATCTTCCGGTGAGACGCGGCGCTTCGACAGGTCGATGTAGCCTGCGTGACAGATGAGAGGAGGAGGAACGAGTTGAATACGAAAATCAGTGACGGCGGTGTATGTAATATTATTATTATTGGTTACGGTTACCTTTTTCTTTGTCCACGCGCAGGACGACGACGACTTCGTTCCGGCCGACCCGGATCAGCTTTTGGATAGATCGGATGCGACGACGGGAGAGTTCCGAGAGTAGGATCATCCCCTCGATATTGTCATACTCGAGCTAATTTTTTAATTCCTTGCGCGTTGTAGCGTCGAACGCGTGCAGCGAAGGGGGTTGGACTGGGAGGAACGCACCAGTTTGACATAGGCACCCATCTCGGCAATCTGCCGGACTTGCACCATGACTAGCTCATCGACCTCTGGATAGCGTGCCTCGTAGTAACGCATTGTGGTGTACACGAGGATGCTGAACTTGAGGATTTGGATTTGGGTGTTATGACTCGCAATTTCGACACTTTATCGCAGATGACTAATTAAGAGACTGATAAAGTTATGCTGAGTTTAAAATGACCGTACTCTGACTCTGAGTTCTCCAACTGGAGCTTGACTCACCAAATCATTCTGTCTTTTATTTGCAATATCACCAGTGTGGTACATCATCAGGGCTTACAATAGGTGTTCAAGTTGTGACTGGCATGGCTCTCAGTCAGGCACTTCATCAGGAAAACACATTTTGGCTTTTTGCAGTTTATTGTGTCTTATCAAATGATGTGATAAGATCAAGTGTGATAAGTAGGTATTATGGCATTTCCTGCCTTATTTTTGGTTGTTTGTTTCATGCCAAGGTGATTCTTGTCTTAAGGTGCTATAAGGTGTGAAAAACCAATTTGCCAATTTCCATGGCCTTTTCGTGCCCTTTTTTTCATTGCATCATTGTCACCTGGTGGCAATCTGCTGGATCCGCACCGTATCATAAGATAGCAGGGATGAACGGTGGAGACGAAGGCACCGGCTTGGCCCATGAATTATGAATGACTTCGATTAATGCGTTCTTCTACTTGGACTGGATAGCAAGGACTTACTAGTACACAGCAGATATGAGTCGAGTGGGTATGGAAAATGACAAAGGATTGTGATTGTAGCTATTGCAGATCTAGCTACTTCCGCGAGAAAAGCAAAAAAAAAGAGGGGGAAGGTAGAGAGCGCTGGTGAGTAATGTACTATCAAATCTGTCAATGGACTCATGTCCGTCCGCTCAAAAATCTGACCCCACGGCATCAACCACATACAACACTTGCTGCGGCCGTACGAAAAGTCCCCGCGACTCAGCGACCATGCTGTCCGACCCCACGGGAGAGACGCTGCGGAGCCGCTTCTCCCTCCGGACGGTGTCGAGCTGACCGCCCTCACGCTTGAGGGTCCGCCCGCCGCCCTTGCCGATCATGCTGAGCCCGTGGCCGCGTCCATGACCATCGAGCCGCCTGCGACGCTTGGTGCTCCGCATCTCGTCCCCAAAGTCCCAATCCATAGAGCCCCCAATGTCAAAGTAGCGCACGCCACCCCACGTGCCGTCATGCCACGCACGCGCATCGAGCTTGTCGCCTGGCCACGTGTCCCCCATCGGCACCTCGACGCCTACCCAGGGGCCCAGTTCGCCCTCGACTTCACCAATGTACCGTGCGAGGGCGCGGAAGCGCGCACGCTTGGACGTGATGATGCACGGAATCCCCACCTGCAGTGTCGCTCCGCGGGGGACACCGCCGGGTGGTGTCAAGGGTGGCTGGGGAGGAACGGGTGTGTCGGACATTGACGTCGTCCGCGAAACAGCATCAGTAGATTCCTTGTAACGCGGTATAACGAGGATGCTAGCAGAAGAAGCGGAGGATTCGCTCGTCGAAGCCACTCGCGATGTCGGCTTCGAGGTCGGCAATGGGTCTGTCTCAGACGCCGCCGGTTCCTTCCCCTTCCCTTTGACAGTGCCCGCTGGGATGGCGGCTGCGTCTCGTGACAAAGACATCGCCTTTGCTTTGGGTGACTCTCCAGGCTTTCCGGCCGCAGGTTTTCTGGGAACAACCTTTTTGAGAGTGGACGGGGAGGCAGAGGTGGTCGACCGAAGAGATGCATTCGAAGCGGACCTTTGCGCTGGTGCTCTGGTGGTGAGCCTCGGTGTATCTGGAAGTGGAGGCACAGTCTTCTTAGGTTTTGTCGTAATGTTTGTGCTCACTACCGAGGTTGTTGACGTACGCCTTGGCCTGCTAGGCGCAGTGGCCGTGGTGGAAGTGGCTGTTGCTGTCGTTTTCACGCTCACCGTGGAAACGGTGGATGAGACAGAGCTGCGTCTGGGACGCGATAGGAGCTCTCCAGGAAACTCAGACTTGGTACTTTTGAACGTTGAAGAAGCGTCGCTGCGTTGAGAAACGGACGAAGTAGGCCTCGATGTAGCGCTGGATACGCGTAACGATGGAGTGGGCGTGCTTTGAAGGTGCTTTCTCACTGTGGAAGCGTGTGAGCGGACCGACGTAACCGACCCCGATGGAGACTTTGGTCGCGACACGGGGGAGCTCTCTGGAGCGGGCCGACGCCGCTTAGCCGCAGGTGCTGTGGAATCCGGGGTAGATTTGTCTTGCTCCTCCTCTCCGATGGTGGACGTTGAGGACGTGCGAGACGGTGATCGGGACATGGTCTCGCCTGACGGCGTCAGCTTCGAGTCGGGCCTGGGTCCTAGATTTGGTAATTGACGCCGTTGCTGGGTGCTCGACATGTCGCTGAATCTAGACGTCGTAGAATGTGTACTACGTGCGACAGAACGGATCGAGCTGCTAGAAGAATTTAAGGGCTCCCTCGGCGAAGGTGGCGCGTGATGCCTCGCAAGGTTGCGATTCAATAGGTTCGTCCTCAGGGAATGCTGGCTGACCGTATCAGCGTCAGCATCGAGGTGTTTTGTAGAGCGGATGCCGTTGCGGGCGGAGGAGCCTTTGAACGAGTTTGAAGATGAGAGGAGGTCATCGGTAGAAAGTTCGAGTTCTAGCAAGCGTCAGCCTGTTGCACTTATGTAGCAAGAGTGCCTTACCATGGCCGATCTCCTTGAGTGCCCACGACTCCAGATGATCAAAGCCGCCTTCCATGCGAATGGAGACCCAGCGTTTCTTCATCCACCTAAGTAATTCGACTCGAGTTTCCTCGACCTTCTGTCTGATTAGAGAGGTCGGCGATAACATTGTAGCATTTGGGTCCGAAGCGTGAGGACGGAGTAAGATCGAGGAGACAAGGGCCTGACAAAAAAAAATGAAACGAGTGAGACGCGATAATTACTACGAGGCGTGGTAGTAAAGGCAGACCTGGTATAGCCTTCCGGCACTCTTCTCTGTGAATCCCCGCTGGATAGACTTTATGATCCATTCGACGTGATCTCGGTCCTCAAACTTCACACCGTCTGTATCCATCAACTCGAGCCACTCTGACTGTGAGAAACACTCGTCTGGTTGCGAACAAAGTAGATGGTCCATGTGTTGTCGGGTATCCAAGATCATATCGCGAGAAGTATCAGCCCAGGGATCGATGATGGCGTTGAGTTTCGTCAGGGCAAACTCGGCGGCGAATAACAGTGGGAAGATGTTAAGCGGGGTGGTTCTTTTGGCGACTCCTTTGAGTGCGGTATCCCTGGTCTTCTTATCCAGCTTCGCAAACTCAGCGTTGCACCAACCTTCACCGAACATGCCAACAAGTCCGCGACGGGCACCGCGTTGAAGTATGTCATTCTTAACGTCCTCTAGGAGAGCAAACTCGATGACGCGGGGTATGCGACGGGCACATTGCCTGCATCTACATCCGGAAACGCCCCACTTGCCACCAGTGATGCGCTCATATTCGGGAAAGTCGACATAGGCATGAAAGAGTCCGTGCATCATCTCTTGCACGATGCGGGCTTGGACCTCGTCGTAGAGACTTGTGAGAGATATATATGTGGCCGAACGCATTATATGGAAAGCAGTGTCGAGGTCATATGTACGGGTGGAGAAGATTAGAGTGCCGGTGTAAATGAAGCCAAGGACAAAGTGGAGGGAGGGAGGTGTGAATGGAGGTGAGGGAAGCATCAGAGTAGGTGGCTCTGCTGAGTGGTCATCATCTTGATCCGCATTACGGATCTCTGGCTTTTGCGTATTCCACGCGATGAGAGCATTGTGGAAGTAGTCCGAACGGGAGACAAGGATGAAGCGATGGGTGGAGAAGACGGCGGCCAAGCCCTCGTGGTGAGCAGATGAGCTCCCCTCGATGCCAATGCGGACATCTGAATAAAGGCGCGATCTCCACATAAAGACGAGATCTTTACGAAGCTTGTCGATACGATTTTCTTCTGCATCACCTTCTTCGCGATAATGCTCAGAAGAATCATAGAAGAACTCAAAGGTAGCACCAAGGCCCTTGCCGGTATAAAGATATTCGAGTTCTTTTGAAAACAGGTTAGGGTTTATGGAAGTGGTCAAGCGCATCAAGCCACCTTGGCTCTGAGAGACGGGCGATGCGGGGCGAAAGGGCGAAGGGGAGCGAGATATGGAGGAGACTTCTGGATTAAGGGAGATAGAGAGTGCGGATTGGGTGGGAAAACTGGATGGAGAATATGCATCCAAGGGACCTGGAGATAGTGTAGGGGCAGGGCGAAAAGAAAAATATCGCGCCTGAAAGCTTGGTGGAGCGCGGGCGTATACGATGGCTGTAAGTGTGTGTCAATCAGATGACGACGGACCGGCATAAGAATAGAGAGGGGGTTGGAAGAGGCGAAGGAGGGGGGTTAGGGAGAGTTGAGACAATGCAGAACTCGGGGGAAAGGGTGGATGGGTAGACGAGATGTATGCGAAGGACAAACCTTTGTGGCCATAGACCTCTTCGCCCGTTGGTTCGCCATCTTCTTCTGTCAAAAGAGACCAAAGGACGTCGGGAAAGCGGTCCTTGGAGCGATGGAAGAGAGTTTCAAGGTCAGTTTGCCAAACGATGGTGGAGTGAGATGTAGCATGTTGCAAGGGTGAAGAGGGGGTAGAAGTGATGGTTGTCGTTGAAGTCGTCGTTGTTGTTGATGTTGTTGTCGCTGTTGGAGTCATAGGGTATATGGATGTGTGGAACGGACTGGTGGAGAGAAAGTGAGAGCACGTGTTCGCGTGAGAAAAGGGAGCACAGCCAACCGAGCCGAGCCGAGCCGAGCCGAGCCGCGAATCGATCCGACTCGAGTCGACTCTGGACACCAACCCGCGCCACTCGCTCAACGAAACAACAATCTTTCTTCCTCTCCGTCTCCGTCCCCGTTTCCACCTCCTTCTCTCTTCCCTCTCCAGAGCAATGCCAGCCCCGTTTACTTCCCACGTACCACAACACCCTTTACCCGCTCTTTATTTATACCCTCTCAACGATTCCTTCATCCCCAAGCACATCCATCTTCCTCAAGGTCAACGAATAAAGATCGGCCGTCAAACCAATGCAAAAACAGCACCAGGAGAGCGCAATGGCTTTTTCGACTCGAAGGTCCTCAGTCGACAGCACGCTGAAGTATGGGAAGAATCTGGAAAGGTCCGTACATGTTCCTACCCTCCCGCGCTCTCCCTCTCACCCTCGTCTCACTCTCTAGATCTATATCAAAGACGTGAAGAGCTCAAACGGTACCTTCATTAATGGTGAGAGGCTCAGCGCTGAAGGCGCAGAATCGGATCCATTCGAACTCAAGACTAGTGATATCGTTGTATGTGTCATCCTTTCCTCGCATCCCCTCCTCCCTTGATCCTCCCCTCCGGTCATCACGCCCTCTCATACTCACTTCCTCTATCAGGAATTTGGCATCGACATCGTCGGCGAAGACAACAAAACAATCGTTCATCACAAAGTCGCTGCTCGCGTCGTTTGCGTGCTCACTGAGCAAGAAGCACAGCTTGCCGCCCGCGTTGAGTCTCACCAAAATCCTCCTTCCCTCTCTACCCTCCCCAGCCAACCTGGCTCAAGCAACGGTACAACTACCTTCAACTTTACTGGAACTCAGAATGCTGCTGGCCCCGCTCGCCGCCCGGCCATCCAACAACAGGCTCTCGGCGGTATGGGAGGCATGGGCGCCAATATGCGCGTACCAGGGAAGAGTGGTATCACTTTCGACCATATCCTCAGCCGCCTTCAGGGCGAACTCCAGAAAAGTCGCGAGACCGGCGCCGAGTTGCATTCTCTCACTGGTGCGATGAATGAGATACACGAAACACTCGGTGGTAACTTGGTCAGTACAACCCTTCCCACGCTCTACTTATCCTAACCGGTTTCTCCTCAGCCTCAATCCCTCCCTCCATACCCGCAGTCCCTTCCTCCCGTTCTTCCCCCTCAACAGCCCCACCCCACCGAATCTGATCCGAACTCAACTTCATCTACAACAAACTCGGCATTGTCCGAACTTCAGGCACAATTACAAGAGACACAGGGACACCTTGCTTCGCACGTTGACAAAATCCGCTCACTTGACAGTTTGCTCACGGAACATGAAGTCATCAAGCGGGAGGTGTCTTCCCTTCGGCAGTTATTAGAAGAGGAGAAGCCTGAACTCGAGCAGATCCGCGGAGGTCGTCGCCAGGTGGAATCCTTTCCGCAGCAGCACCCCGAGGACGAGGATGGCGACCCCCAAGAGGATGACGATGCGCATAGCGTTGTTACCGTGACAGCTCACGAACTCGACCGTGTTGAAGAGGAAGACGAAGAACAGCTGGCTGTCGAGGAGGATGAGCGGGGCCACAGGAGGGACGAACTTACCAGACCTCGAACACCAGAGCCCACAGGTTTGGGTATGGATGACGAGGACGACAAGGCGCGCAGTCGATCAAGGTCTCCCTCTCCACCTCCGTCCACAGCCTCTCATGGCGCCCAACTTTCATCGGAAGACATAAATATTCGTCTTGCCACCTTGTCCAGTCAGCTCGAGTCTGCCCTCGAGCTATCTCGATCATTACAAGCACAGCATGCGACAGCCCAGAACACAATTTCATTCCTCGAGGCGAAAGTCAACGCGCTCGAATCGTTAGTGCACACATCCCAGGTACAGGCTCAGTCGCACGTTGTAGAGGCTACGCAGGACCGTGCTTCGCTTATCACCCTCGTCAACGAATGGAAAAGGGGCGTGGAGGGTCAGTGGGGAGGCGTACAAGAAGAGTGGGTTCAAGAGCGTGCGCGCCTGGCTCGAGCGCGCGATGAATGGGAGTCGCGTGTGAACGCCGTCGAGAAGGGATTAGAAGGCACCGTCGCGAAGGTCGACGCTGGGCTCACCGCGTTGGAACAGCGGCAACCTCCACGCCAACTGAAGCAGAACGGTAGCGCCCGTGGCCTCGTCGCCCCTCCCTCTCCCCGCAGTTTGTCGTCGGACTCCGACTCTGGCGGTAAGGCCCGAAGAAAAAAGCGCTCCGCTGCCTCACGGGGTCGATCGCGCTCAAAGGATGGGTCGACGAGCTCCTCGGAGGCCGCTAATGCGGATGGAGACGGTGGGTCTTCCACCGCTTCCGTTGCTGCAGGCAGCCTGCCGCCAAATCCTAACCCACGCCCTCGTTCCCCATGGCTCTCTGAAGGAGATTCGGACTCGGATTCTCACGTTCCTGGGCGTCTCAAAGGACATCGGCGGTTGGAAGGTGGGGAGAAGAAGGCGTTGCCGTCAAGTTCATATCCGATCACCCCCGACCCTTCCGTGCGGAAATTCTCGTCAGGGTCATCCATCGGTCAAACGAGCGAAGAAGATGCGGAGCAACTGCACAAAGCAGTCCTTAATGCGGGGTCATTAAATCCCGTAAGTTAACCACCGATAACCGATATTCATCGCACTCACGCATCACAGAGTCTTCGATATGCACAATTTACACAAACGCAAGTGTCGACAGCTGCGGGCGTGATTGTGCTCGCCGCTGCAGCCGTCGCTGTTGCATGGCGAGTGAAAGAGTAGTGAATCATCCTATGCAATGCGCAAACATTTTTATATTATTGTTCGAGAATTTTTTTCCCTCCATTACGCATTGACGTGATCTCTTTTTTCAGTATATTACGCCAGCTCTTTTTCCATACATCTGCGCCTCGCGCGTAGAGTATTTCGACGACGGTCACGTATTTGGTCCTCTCGCCCGTCTCCATGTATCCTATGTCGCCCGTCCGTACCGCCTCGTTTCGATACTTAATCTTATGACACGTCACGACCATGGTTTTTTCTTTTCTTTGCTTTGCTATTTCCTTCCACTCTGCCGCATAAATGTGTGTCCATAGGAAAAAGGAGTAATCAAATTGTCATTGATCTCTATCTGTCGTGATATTTGTTGTAGTGTCCTTTATTGGTGACTAGCGAAAATGTGTGCGGAACCAAAAAAAACTATAGGTAGCAATCATATAGATATAGAAGGCCATTTGTCGAATAATTTAGATGGCGTAAACGAACATGCACCTCGTAGTTCTTGCCCCTTTTTTTTCTTTTCTTCTCTCTATCTCGTCCTCTTCATTCTTACCTTGGTTGTCCAAAGGGGAATGAAATTTCGAGGCAAAGCCTCCTTTCTCACATGATCACGCAGTCCTTATCCGGGAGTTTCTCACTCCGGAATCCCATATCCTGGAATGTCGCCGGGCCCTTCGCTGGGTGGGGACGAACCGGCGGATCAGACAAAGCCGTAGGCGAGGACGTGCGCACGGGAGCCTGTTGAGAAGAGGTGTTCGATTCGCTGCCTCCGCGCATCGGGCGACCGTGACGCCCTGGTTGTCCTGGCTCACCCAACTGCGGTTGCGACGGCGGCCGAGCGAGCGATTGTTGAAGGATACGCGGTGATGAGTACCCACCCGGCTGTGGCTGTGAAACCGGCAACGGCTGCTGACGCGACGGAGGGGTGTACCCACTCGGACCCGGGCCGGGATGGATGGGCGGTCGAGAACCGCCGCCGCCAATCTGCGGTGACGGATAACCCCTGTTGGGTCCAGGACGGTGAGCAAGTGAGTTCTTGCGAATGTTCGCGACAACCTGCTGGCTGTTCGGCCGGGCTCCTTGGCGCGGACCCGCTGAAGGTCCACGAGCGTCGGAACGTTGCTTGGCTTGGGTGCGCTTACGCACAAGCGTGCTCTCGGTTAGGTTGTCGTGCTCCTGGCGGGAGAGAGCTGCGGGTGCAGACTGGGATAAGGCATTGAGCCGATCTGTGGCGTCCGCATTCCCATGCTCAGATGCCTGTAATACGGGAAGGAAGGTCAGCTATCGGGTAAGGACGAGAGGAGAAACATCTTGCTTACACGACTGTACCACTTGCGTGCAGCCTCGATATCCTTGGGACCCCCTACGCCCACTTCCGTGTAGTAACCCATGGCGAACTCTGCGCTGGAAAGGCCTTTGCGCGCGGCCTTTTCGGCAAAGGTGAAGGCGAGTGATTCATCCTTGTCAAAAGCACCCTCCGAACCGCATAAGAACCACTTGCTCAGAGCCATGTCTGCTTCGATGTCCCCTTGTTGGCTCGCAAGTGAATAATACTGAACGGAGAGCAGGGGGTCAAATGGGAATGGCGGCTGTGCAAACTCATATGCATGCCCAAGCTTGTATTGTGCAGGCGCGAAATTGAGATACGCAGCGCGCTCGAGATGGCGCCGAGCCTCTTGCTCACGCGTACCCCCAGGGGGTATGAGTGGGGCGAAGAGGTGTGGGGCAATCGAAGCGGGAGAGAACTCCCCTAGAAGCAGAAGGCCAAAGACGTAGGCTGACTGGGGAACTTCCACAGTCGCAAGAACAGCGGCACGTTGAAGGAGGGGCAGGGCAGCTTCCGGATGAGAAGACAACCCAAGTTGTCCCATCAAATGGGCCATCCCCATGCGCTAAAATTTGACGTGAGACGTGTTGTATATCAAAAAATGATTTGGCACGTACATATAGACAGCTTTCATTGTTGCTCCGTATGCCGCGCTCATAACAGTCCCTGGCGTGCGGGAAGTCACCGAAGTTCTCATAATCACGACCAAGCTTGAACCACGCCGCCGAAAAGCCAGTGCGTGCGGCCCGTTCAAAATCGCGGAACGCCATCCTGGGGTTCTGCTGTACAAATTGGGGGTAGGCACCTGTTGCCTCGAATATAGCACGTAAATAGAGAGCCTCGGCGACATGGGGAGGTAACGGTTGGGGTACGGGATTGGGATTGGCAAACTGCAGGATCATGGGAATCGCGATCTCGACCATATTATTGAGCTCTTGATCAGCAACGTGGATGGGACCCGTAGGGGTATCCGCAGAGCCGGTTTGATTTGGAGTCACGTATAGACGGTCGACCAAGGCGATGACATCGCGACACCAAGTCGCCTTGGAAGCAGGGCTACTACCATGCACCTGAACGGAAGGCAGGGCGGCAATAAGAGAGGCTATGGTAGGAAGAGGGGCCGTAAGGGAAGGGGGGTTGTTTGACTCGGGACTTTTCCTGTGAGGTGTATCTGACAAAGAAAAGGCAGCCATGGACGATGAAAGGGGATCCGAGGAGAAAGGGAGTGAGAAGGGCCGTGAATGTGTTGGAGAGTGATGAGATTGTTCAGACTGATGAAAAGGGGGCTGATGGGTCGGATGAGACTGAGTCTGGATTGAGGGTGGTGAACCTGACCGGGGAACATTCCAGGGAGTCCAGGAGGACCCTGCTGGAGGGGGCAGCGGGGCAGGACTCGTGGACAACGTGGGCGCAATGAAACCAGGTGTGAGATTGGGCACGCGAGAGGGGAGAGGGAGAGCAGGGGATATACTACGGTATGGGCCAACTGGAAGGGTTGAGGGGATCGAGAGACCGCGGGAGAGTTGACTGTCAAGGGTACGCGCCATCTAGACCGAAGAGAGAAAGTGTTTTCTTAGGAATAAATACTGCACCTATTTGTAATTGGACCTACCTCTGCAGGAAGATCAGGTGTCACCTTGTGAGGACGGGGGGCCAAAAGGGGCTCTTCGAGGTGAGGTGGCGAGGGACGATATTCAGAGTCGGACTGCACTCTGAGACCGGGGGGCAAAGGGGGTACAAAAGGTGGGACTGACATCCTTGACAGTGGCGGTGGTATTAATCTATGCACTGAAACGCACGTTGGTCCCGGCGTTTGTTGAGAGTGTAGGTACAGTTGATGGCCGATAAAAGCGTTCTGTACGTGGTTACAGTAACCGACATAGCCGACAGAGCAACCATGAAAACAAAAACACGATCTGATTTCACCGTCTTCACTGCTTTCGCAGTGCTTCCTTTGCGCAGCGCTCATCAATCACTGCCCGACCAGGCGATCTATTACACCCGCCATCAAAGATAATATAATATTCAACTGGCCAAGCGACCGAAACTCAGAGTTTCGGCCTCGGGCCCTTCGGCGTTGACGGTGCATTTTTCGCTGCGGGTACATGGCCCCACGGGACCGACACCAAATTTATGCCTTGCTGCTACGCGATGAACGCGCAGCACATCGTAACGTCGAGCCTCCTCGAAAAATTTATCGTTAACGTGATTTCAACTCTTTGGTCAAAACAACACAAAGAAGTCCTCGGACGGTCGCAAGACTTCGGTCTTCCGTGGACGTCTGCCGGCGTGAAAAAGGCTGTGCTTGTGGCGTGTACAGCCGTACGACCCCTGAAGCCTGAGGCCGAGTCCCTGATCCCTGATAATCCCGACATCAAGCTATTCCCCTGGACGAGCCACTGACGAGCCCGATCTCTGCCCACTTCGGTGTTTTCTTGGCTACTGGAGATTAGCCGCGTCTGGGAAAAAAAAATTGCAGGAATTCCCGGCGACAGTGGCGAAGTCTGCCACGTGGCGGCTCCACTACCCTTTGCGTACAGTGGGCAATAACGTTATAATCCAGCCAGTTACAGGGTCCCCCCTCATGAGGTGCGAAAGAAGTGCGTGAAAAATGAATTGATCATCGCTTCCATCCGATGCGAAGTGTGAGCGACGTGGGCTACGTGGTGGTAATAACCAGGTGTCGGTAGCCGGGATCTCTACTACGTGGTAGCACTGGCAATAGCTTCTTGAGATGCGCATGCAGGATCTTGATAACTGATGCATAACGACTCGGATGTCCAAGCACCGATTCTCTCGGTCTGTAGGTAGGAATAACTGGACAGATCCCTGTCGTCAAAAACGCAGGTTGGAATGACGAATAGTCTGTATTCTCCTTCACGCTCCGGACACAGATATCTTATACAACACGACCGCTTTGACTTCCTTCCCCTAGACTCCACCAAAATTCGAATCGACTTCATGCCGCAGGCGTGATGGGGTTCCACTTGAACAAGACAAGGTCTGGATCATACTTCTTCTTGAGCTCCTGAAGTCTGGCGTAATTTTCGCCGAAGAGCGCTTCTGGCTTGATTTCGGGAACGAGATTTCGCGTAGCAGCCGAGGTTATTTCCTCGGACACTAGGAGAGATATATGAGTATCGTGAATCAGCCTATGAGCTTTCCTGTGGTTCACCGTAGTTCCCGTAGCCAGTATTAACCAATTCCGGTATAGCTTTCTCACTCTTGACGATAATGCGACTAAACTCGGCTGTAGCACTGCGCACCGCATCAAGTTTGTTTGCGTCCTTATCGGTCCATGCGCCCGCCAGAAGGATGTTGACTCGGGATCCTCTGATGTACGCCGTGGCGTTGTTTGGTACGGATAATATCCTCTTCGTTGGGAACATTTCGAATACGGTGTACAAGTTTACGCCGCTGCTTATTGAGAGCTCGGGAAGACGAGACATAAGATTTTCTGCTACCTCCACCTGAAGTCCACTGGAGAAGATTCCTTTGAGATAGTAGTTGTTTCCATGCATAGCCAAATGATTCTACATAGATAATGATCGAGCATATAGGGATGAACAAAGGGAGACTCTCACCTGTATGGAATTAAGTTCCTCGTAAGGGATTTCCTTGCACGTGTCCATGACGGGACCTGTTCAACAAGTTGTAGATTCTTATTCACGCCCATAAAGTCAAAAGTCCGGGGCATTGCTTATCGCTTACCGATGTCAAAGAATGGTTTGAAATGGGCGCGACCTTCCTCCTCCGAACCATTCCAGAAAAGAACGAATAGAGCGAGTGGCTGTCATTTGTCCCGCATCAGTAATCGAGCGGCTGAACACCCCAAGTGAAAGGACGCACATTCCCAGCAGGATCGGAGGTTTGAACATAGAAGATGGTCTCCGTTTCGGATAGTCCATTCTCCCAAAACTTGGCCGCCGTAGCTACGGCATCAAGAATCTTGGGCGGTGGGTACGAGACGAATCCTGCGAAGATGGTACGCCTCTGCGGGTGAAGCCGGAGGACAAACTCCGTTACGGCGCCGAAGTTGCATCCCGCGCCGCGAATTGCCCAGAATAAGTCGGCATTTTCCGCGTCGCTAGCAGTCAGTATCTCTCCGCGAGCTGTGACCACTGTAGCCTAACACACTGATAAGACAGTGGACTGTGGAACGTGTGCGCAGGGCCGTACTTGCACAAGATTGTCTATTACTAGACCGTGCTGGCCACTCAGGTAGCCGTATCCCCCACCTAAGAGAAGGCTGATACGGGTGCCGCTGTAAATAGCGTCAAGTCAGGAGCAATGGCGAGGTACACACCCTCCGACACCAGTCTTTACATGGGATGTGGGTCAATCGGAAATGAAACATCGGGACGAACTTACATGATTTACGGTGCCCGCAACTGCGGCCAGCCCGTGCTCGATTGCTGTCTTATCGACCGTTTCCCAAACCGCCCCGCCGCCTACATATGCCAGTTTTCCTACCGGATCTACCCTTACACCCGATAGGTAACGAGAGAGATCGATCACGACACCGTCCTCAGCCGAGGAGGCACCAGACGTGCTATGCCCACCGCCACGAATAGCGACTGTGTAGCTGTACTGCTTTGCATATTTCAAGACGGTCGCGACATCTTGAGGGCTCTTGACGAATGCAACTGCCTTGGCACGGCGCTCTGCACTGGCGGACCAACGGACTATAGCCTCGGGGTAACTAGGATGATCCGGAGTGATCCAATCGCCAGTGAAGGACTCGGGGGGACTAGACATATTAACAGAGGGTGGGGGGATTCACGAATGCCAGGGGAGAAGGAGGGCCTGGCGGACACAATAAGCGCGGCTGAGATAATACTTTCCTCCCCCGAATTGACACACCCTGTCTTAACCCATACCTGTCATAACCCATGATCCATAGGGTTCTGTGTCCACCAACCTTCAATGCACCTATAAATTCACTCTCTGGAAACCCATACTCTGTGATAACCCATAGCGTTTAGTGTCCACGGAGGGCTATGGGTTAGGACAGTACTGTAGTACTTGCCATCAGTGCTCTCTGAGAGTTCTCTTAGACGCTGTAATCAGTACCTGAGATCGATGAGATGACGACGCTTGTGGTCTCGGACAAAACCTGAAAGGCCTGGCTGAAAACAGATTACGTAACTGCGGTGACCTTAGTTCAGTTCCCGCATCAAATACAAACAGTTTGTACCGACTCGGCGACTATACAGTACTGTTAATCACCCAGATACCGTACACTGTATGGGTTCCCGGAAAAGGAAGAAATGGGTGCTACAGCCAAAACCTAGCAACCGTACGCTGAGTCAGCTGTACGAGTACCAGGTAGGTTACAGTACCCATCTCTGAAGCTCAAATAGTGTGCAGGTTTTGTTATCAAGACTGAGAATGGAATCTACTAGCGAAAAGTGACTCGCAAGGTGCCAGGAGATGATGCGTCGAGTTGTGAACACTCATCTCGTGGAGGCTTCACAGTTGCGACAGTGTTGTGAAGCAGTCTTCCGATATCTTGTGCGTACAGGAAGGATGGCACTCAAGTAGCACCCGTGAGCCTTACAGCTTACCGGTTCATGTTGATAGCCGAGCTCTACTAAGGTGAGCGGCCGGTTAGTAGAAATTGAAGGAGTTGATATCGATATGATGGTACAGTGTCAGGGTTTCGTGGCTGGGAGAGCTAGTCAAGGGTATATTGAGAATTTGAACGTCTCGGCGGCGGAATTCGTTATGCGGGTGCCTCTTCGCTTACGATGGAAGATGTGTATCGAGCGAAGGAGTTGTGATACGATGTGGGAGTCCGGACGCCGATGTGAGCATGGATGGACGTACTGTATTGAACTGAAACCAATATTCGGGACAACCTACAGAAACTCCGGGCATACAACATTAATGTTAATGTTAATGTTACAGTACTGTACTCTGATCTGAGAAAGTGCCAGTGGCTCCCTTCCGAGTCCGGGCCGACGCCGTGACGGATAGTTCCGAACGAATATTCGGATGAGTTGACTCTCGGCTCGTTTCCCATCTCCCAATGCTTGCTTCTAGTTCGGGATCACGTCTTCCGCGAAGGGGAACATCGAAGGGTCCGTTATTCGGGTCCGTGGAAAATGGCCGAAAAAGAGCCAACAGCATCAAATGATACGAATCAAGCACGCCTAAAGACGCTCCCTAATACTTATAAACCCGGACTCCTCGAGGCTTATCGCGTTGGCCGTACACATGCATACCTACCTCGCTTCTCTATCGCCTTCGGCGCTCATCCTTGTTGCACGACACAACTTGGTCTTGGTGTCCAGCGTCGTGGCTGGCATTGCTATTGTCTTGACTACACGCTACTTCCAGAGCCCATGGCGGAAGCTGCCACCAGGACCGAAGGGTCTTCCTCTCTTGGGTAATGTCCTTGAGATGCGTAGCAAGCAATGGCTCAATTTTATGAAATGGAAGGATGTGTTTGGTTGGAGACCCTTCCGCCACTCCGAGTCGTCATTGTCTCTGACGACTCCCATCAGGCGATGTTTTCTATTTAAATGCAGCAGGACAGCCAATCATCGTCCTCAATACCCAGAAAGCGGCAGCCGATCTACTTGACCGCCGAGCCGGAATCTACTCCGACCGCCCGCGCAACATCGTCGCTGCTGAAATTCTCTGTGGCGGCATGGCCATGGTATTTCAAAACTACGGGCCTCTGTGCGTCAAATTTATGGGATATCATGAGACGAGCCCGTACTGACGGCAACAGGTGGCGTAAAATGCGCAAGGCTTCCCATGAAAGCCTCAGCAAATCCGTCGTCGAATCTTTCAAGATTACGCAACTTAACGAAGCAGTTCTGCTCACCAGCGGTCTCCTTACCCACCCCACGACATGGGATAAGCATTTTCGCCGAACCGCCGCGTCCATGGTCATGTCAGTCATTTATGACACCCCACCGATTACCTCCGAGCTGGACTCGAGTGTCAAGGCCGTCAACGATTTTGTTGCACGCCTGACTCGGGCGGCTCTTCCCGGTGCACATTTCGTAGAATTTTTCCCATGGATGATGCACATCCCAAGCAGGTATGGCTCCTGTTGGATACGAAAATTAATTGACACTGAACCTGTTGTCAATGATCTAGATTTGCCAAATGGAAACGTGACGCGGAGTATTGGTACGAGAGAGACTCGGTTATGTTCGAGAATCTATTCAAAGGGGTAAACGAGAAGCTGGTATGTCTGCTTCTCTGTGAATCTCTAGGCCTCGCTTATATTAGCCCAGTCGAAAGGCATAGATCGCCCTAGCCTCGCGAACTCTCTGCTTAAGGGCGCAGACAGGTATGGGCTGTCTCCGCACGAAAACTCTTGGGTTGCGGCACTCATGTAGTATGTGCTTGCACTTGCCCTCATCCCCACTTTGTGTTCTCACAGTAAGCAGCGCGGCAGGTGCAGAGACGACATCGGCGGTGATGGCCTGGTGGATGCTTGCCATGGTCACGTATCCAGAGGTACAAAAACGCGCGCAGGAGGAACTCGACGCCGTCGTCGGGCGAACACGCATTCCAACTTATGCAGACTTGCCGCATCTACCCTACATTCGCGCGATGGTCAAGGAGGCGCTGCGGTGGCGACCTGTGGATCCGCTCGGCCTCCCGCATCTCTCAACGGAAGACGACTGGTACAACGGCATGTTCATCCCTAAGGGGTCCATCATGATAGCCCACGTTTGGCACCTCAATCGTGACCCCGAAATCTATGGCGCCGACGCCGCACACTTCAACCCGGCGAGGTTCTTGGACGCGAACAGAGAGATGATATCGCTCGCACCGGAAACGAAAGAGGAAGGACACGTCACTTACGGTTTTGGGAGGCGCGTCTGCGTGGGGAAACATGTCGCGAACAACTCGCTTTTCATCGACTTTGCGATGATGTTGTGGGCGTGCAATATCGAGCCCGGGAAGGATGAGAACGGTAATGTTATCCCGATTGACGTGGATGGATGTATAGAGGATGGCCTTGTTGTGTGGGTGTCCTTGCGTATTCCTCGGCTGTTGGATCTTGCAAGCTGACTGTGCCATTGGTCTCTAGCCGTCCCGTCCCATTCAAGGTCAATGTTTCTGCGCGCTTCCCGGAAGCGGTTGCATTACTCGCAGGAGAACGTGAGCTTCGAGGCCACTAGTCTTTATAATGGCGTACGAGTTCCAGTTTCGTAGAAGAGCACCTATTCAAGATGTCGATAACTCATGTGTCTTGATACTGATTTTCTCCTAGATAGGAGTTGCTTGATGGACTCTTATCGTCCATAACTCGCAGGTCCGCAAAAATATGTGTAGAGGGCGTCATTGATGACGGACGTAGTCGTGTTCTCCTTTACACTACGGACACATACAGATATCTTATACAACATGGTGGCTTTATCTTCCTTTCCTCACGAATACCCAAATGGACTTCATGCCGCTGGGGTGATAGGGCTCCACTTGAAAAAGACAAGGTCCGGGTCGTACTCCTTTTTGAGCTTCTGAAGCCTGGCGTAATTCTCGCCGAAGAGCACTTCTACCTTTGCTCCGGTGCCGACAGTTCCCGCAGCCGAGGTAATTTCTTCGGAGTCTGGGATATATCTATATGAGCACACGGGTTTCTGTGTACTTGGTCTCCTGAGCTTACTGTAGTTCCCGTAGCCAATATTGATGGATTCCGGTATGATTTTCTCCCCCTCGATGATAATGCGACTCAACTCGGCTGTAGCGTTGCGCGCCGCATCAAGTTTAGTTGCATCCTTGTCAGTCCATAAGGCTAACAGTAGGACGCTGGCTCGGGATCCTCTGATGTGCGCCGTGGCATCGTTTGGTACGGAAAGTACCTTCCTCGTCGAGAATAGTTCGAATAGAATCGTCACGTTTACACCGCTTCTCGCGGAGATCTCGCGGAGACGAGAAACCAGTTTTTCTGCCACCTCCACCTGAGGTCCACTGGAGAAAACCCCTTTCAAATAATAATTGTTGCCATGTTGAACGTTGGGATTCTACATAGATGATGATTCCACAACATAGGAATGACCAAAGGCAGACTCTCACTTGGATGGAATTAAGTTCTTCGAAAGGGATTTCTTCGCAAGTGTTCATGACGGGATCTGTTCGAGTTGGAGAATCTCATTCGCGCCCATGAAGTCGAAGTCTAGAGCATTGCTTACTGAGGTCGAAGAATGGCTTGAAATGGGTGCGACCTTCCTCTTCCGAACCGTTCCAGAAAAGAACGCATAGGGCGAGTGGCTGCCATTCATCCCGCGTCAGTGATCGAGTGGCCAAACACGCAAATCGATAGTGCTCACATTCCCAGCGGGATCGGTAGTCTGGGCATAGAATATGGTCTCTTTTTCTGATAGTCCATTCTCCCAGAAATTGGCCGCAGTAGCCACAACTTGAGGAATCGTGGGTGGCGGGTACGCGACAATTCCAGCGAAAACGGTCCGCCTCTGAGGGTGAAGCCGAAGGACAAACTCAGTCACGACGCCAAAGTTGCATCCCGCGCCGCGAATACCCCAGAACAAGTCGGCATTCTCCGCGTCGCTCGCAGTCAGTATCTCTCCGCGGGCCGTGACCACAGTAGCCTAACGCGCTGATAAGACAGTAAACTGTGGGATGTGTGCGCAGGGCCATACCTGTACGAGATTGTCCAACGCCAGCCCGTGTTGTCCGCTCAGGAACCCGTATCCCCCACCTAGGAGAAGGCTGATATCGATGAGTTTCGAGTCAGGAGCAGCGGTGAAGTACACACCCTCCGACACCGGTCTTTACATGGGGGGTGAGTCAATCGGAAAGGAAACATCGGGACGAACTTACATGGTTTACGGTGCCCGCAACTGTGGCCAGCCCGTGCTCGATTGCCGTCTTATCGACCGTTGCCCAAATCGCCCCGCCGCCTACATATGCCAGTTTTTCTACCGGATCGACCCTTACACCCGATAGGTGGCGAGAGAGATCGATCACGACGCCGTCCTCGGCCGAGGAGGCACCAGACGTGCTATGCCCACCGCCGCGAATGGCGACTGGGTAGCTGTACTGCTTTGCATATTTCAAAGCGGTCGCGACATCTTGAGGGCTCTTGACGAATGCAACTGCCTTGGCACGGCGCTCTGCATTGACGGCCCAACGGGCAATAGCCTCGGGGTAACTAGAATGATCAGGAGTGACCCAATCGCCAGTGAAGGACTCGGGTGGACTAGACATATTCACAGATTGTGGAGGTCCGAAATGCCAGTGGAGAGGGAGGGCCCGCCCGCTGAGGAGCGCTGATAAAGGCAGTTGGCTATTGTTTTCCGCTTCCCCCTTTCTCGAGTGAAACTCACTCGCCACTCAAGGTCGCTCATGCCATTACATCTTAGACGCTGTGGATTGGGATTTGAGATCCGGAACTTATTGTTTGGTTCCGCAAGTTTTGTGCCTGTTTGTTTGTATCGTAACTCTGTTCTTCGTTCCACCAACTTGAAAATGAGGAGACAAAAGAAATCCCCACATTTAGGCATCCGTCGAAGCTAAAGTCGTGTGCACTTGCACCACGCAAGGATAGGCCGAGTTTTACCCTCGGGCCCTGATTCGGATTGGGCATTCTTGCTTCCGTTTGCAAGTGATTATGCTGTATTTGTGACATTTGCAACGTATGCCGAACTTGGGAAACTTGAACGTCTCACACTACAGCGCTCGTCTTCTTCTTTTCCAATCTCCAACAGGTGATGCCCGCGAGGAATGGTCCCACGGAACAGACTTGGCCGCCACGCCCGGGATTATCTGTGAGCTTTTCCGAGCCCCATGATCGCCTGCAATCTGAGTCCATACCAAACGCCAGCAATCGCCGAATGCGGACTCAGTGGACGTTTGACAGTAAACGACTCGTCAGGATGTCCTGCAGATCCTGGCGCTAGGCATGACAGTAGCCTCATTTACCTTTTTCGCTTGCGAATTTCGGTTCCACAGGACGTTGACCGCGTGCCGGCTCCGTCATCTGAGAGGGTCAACTTCTCGGATGCGAGTTAAGTTGCATGCTCGATGGCGGTGTTATGATCTCACCTATAGTGATCGGCTGCCGGCCCAACTCGGTGCCAGCTATCTTGCTATCCCGCTCTCTCCCAAATACCCCTGCTGCCAGAGTCCTATTCTGCACTATCGCGCCTTCTCGCATGATGGACTACGTCCTTGTCATCGCCAGTCTAGTAGCCCTTGCTCTCGCCACTCTCTGGGTCAGACAGCTCTTAGGTAGTCAATCCTCTTTGCCTCTTCCACCAGGTCCCAAGGGCCTCCCTATCCTTGGCAACTTGCTCGACCTTGCAGGCGATGATATGTACGTGAAGTGTCGGGATTGGTCCCGCCAGTTTGGTATGCTCCTTTCTCTTGCAGTTGCTTCCCATGTTTACCAGCGTATCTTTCTCGACTACAGGGGACGATATCATCTCGCTCAACATTCTAGGCAACACCGCAATCGTCGTCAACTCATCCAAAGCCGCATCAGACATTTTTGACAAGAGGGGCTCCAATTACTCGGACCGCCCTGACATGCCCATGATTGTTGATTTGTACGCTGTCACTCCCTTACTCTTCCACATGGCTTTTCATATATGTATAGAATGGGTTGGGACTGGACATTCGCACTCATGCGCTACGGCCCTCGTTGGAAGGAGCATCGCCGCGTTTTTCACAGCCATTTCAACCATAGCGCGGCAGAACATCAACAAGTACAACTCGAGATATCAAAAGAGCTTCTTACTTTGTTGCTGAAGTCACCGGAGAAATGTCTCGAGCACATGAGACAGTACGCCTGGATTTGCTTCTACATCACAGCATCTCACTATTCCCTAGTTATACTGCTCACATTATCATGAAGCGAGTGTAAGACTTTATGACTACCACCCTTTTTTCTATTTAGATTTTAAGCAGATTTTTTTCAGATATGGTCACACGGTTGTCGACGGTAATGATCCGTATGTGCGTCTTGTCGACGAGGCATCACAAAGTACCTCAGAAGCTGCCGTCCCTGGGGCGTTCCTGGTCGACCTTTTCCCCAGTCGTGCGGTTCTTTATTATTAGATGATTTGCTTTCCATTCAAATTTTCCCCTTAGTTAAGTACGTCCCTGAGTGGATGCCCGGTGCAGGGTTCAAGAAGAAAGCGAAGGAATGGCGGAAGTTGTCTCAAGCAATGATCAATGTCCCGTATAATATGGTCAAAGAGAAATTCGTGAGTAGGCTCTCGTTCCCTGCATATCACTCGACGACACATATCGAGTCGCCACCAGAAAACCGGCGATGCGGTACCTTGCTTCGTCTCAACCTGTTTGGAGCAAAACGCTGCGAGTATCGCTACTGGAAAAGGAGAAATCCTGACGGAAGAGCTCATCAAGGATTCTGCGGCCGTCTCCTACGCAGCCGGCGCAGACACGAGCGTATCCACCCTGACAACCTTCATCTTAGCAATGACCTTGCATCCGGAGGCCCAGAAGCGTGCACAAGCTGAGCTCGATGCCGTTCTGGGTGACCGCCTTCCGACATTTGCTGATAAGGATGACCTTCCTTACGTGACGGCCGTCATGAAAGAGGTCTTCCGATGGATCCCAGTCCTTCCCCTAGCCGTGCCTCACAGGACGGTGAACTCGGATCAATACAAGGGTTACTTTATCCCCACTGGCGCCAGCGTGTTTGGAAACACTTGGTAGGCGACGCTTAGATAGCGAAGACGGGTCTCTCGGTGTTCATGCTACTTCCCAGGGCCATACTCCATGATGAGACCGTCTTTGAAGAACCGGACAAATTCAGACCTGAGCGTTTCATTGACAAAAACCTTCCTGACCCTGCAGATAGCGGCGTTTTTGGCTTTGGACGCCGGTGGGTTATGCGTTCCTTGTGGGTGTATCCTCTCACACTAACACTATGCGGCCCTAACTAGTGCCTGTGCTGGAAAGAGCATGGCAGTGGACACGATTTGGATAGCAATTGCGTCTATCTTATCGGTTTACAATATTTCAAAGGCAGTCGATGATCGCGGAAACGTGATCACCCCCGAGGTCAAACTCAAACCCGGAACTATCTGGTTTGTCGTCTACTTCTCTGCAAAGCCGAGCCTTGACACCCTTGGTTAGTCACCCGGCGCCTTTCAAATGTCTGATTGAGCCTAGGTCCAGGGCTGCCCTGGCGCTTATTCAACACGCTGGTCTGGAGGCGAAGTGATTCGGTCGCTGTTTTCTATGATCTCCAGCTACCTCTGCAGAGTTTGGTTAGGTTGATAAGATTTGCGATGGGTGTGGCGTATAAGATCTTTTTTTCTTGAATCCATCCTAGTGTATGTAGGTGGATAAGCTTCGTCTCTAATTGGCATGTGTAAAATATTCTGTTACTTTCGTGTTAAACCTTGCTGCCCGGCCCCCGCAGCGGTGGATATTCTAACTCGTTTTCACGATGTCGCAACCAAACATGAGTAAGCCAAATTTGGTTGACCATTCTCAACAAAGGGTCATGCGGTCATGTTCTGATCCGATCACCCGAGGAACGGGAGAGGGGAGAGGAGAGGAGTTTCCGGAGGTTCAAGCCCCCAAAGGGGAATAAACCAAATGATACGCAGCTATGAATGTGGGCGTGAACGCTTCGGACGCCGTTCGGGACGCAAGGTCCTCTATAATTGAATACTGTCTCATTGTAGGCATGGTACAGGATCATGTGTCACGATACGGTTGCATCGTTGAATACCTTCTCACCCGAACCGATATCGAGCGTCCGGGCCCGGGAGTTATGGATTTACCGGCTTAGTTATCTTTGAAGATTTGTCCCTCGAGTGGATAAAAGAAATCCACTGTACGCCATAGCCTCACCCCCAAGGTCCTTAACCCACTCAGAATACCCACCGCATTTTGATTCCGTGCAGTATGTCCGTTACTAGGTATTGCATACCCGACAACTTGGAAAACTGGAAATGGCCTCGTCACCTCAACCCTTACTACCCCGAGGTCAAGGCAGCGTCCGCAGCATGGCTGAGAAGTTTTGGGGCTTTCGATCCCAAGGCTCAACATGCATATGATCGCTGCGATTTCAGTAAGAGCTGAGGCGTCCTGTAAACCCAACGCGTTCGCTCACGCCTCTCGCTAGACCTCCTCGCCTCTCTTGCGTATCCTTTGCTTAGCAAGGGTAAGTACCCACCTAGACCACACAAAATGCTCTGCTGATCCTCGACCCGAAGAACGCATGCGCACCGGCTGCGACCTCATGAATATGTTCTTCATTTATGACGAGTATTCCGATGTCGCGCACGAGGATGTGGTCCAGGCCTATGCCAACATTATCATGGACGCCTTGCGCAACCCACACAAGCCTCGGCCCAAAGGCGAATGGGTCGGGGGCGAAGTTTCACGGCAGTAAGTCTCAACAGAAACTGCAGAGACATGCGTTTATGGAAGGATCCATCCAGGTTTTGGGAGCTTGCGATCAAGACGGCTAGTCCCCAATCACAGAAACACTTTATGGAGACCTTCGCCACCTACACACAGTCAGTCGTGGACCAGGCTGCAGACCGCACCCACAAGTATATTCGGACTGTCGATGAATATCTGGAAATAAGAAGGGATACCATTGGAGCCAAGCCATCGTTTGCAATCCTAGAGACCGGTCTAAACCTTCCCGACGAGGCAGTTCGCCACCCGATCATAGATGAACTGTCGATCGTGGCTATTGACATGATCTTGCTTGGTAATGTGAGCCCAGGTGCTATGACCCATAGGACAAAGGTTAACAGTTGGCGTAGGACATTGCATCATACAACCTAGAGCAAGCACGCGGTGACGACAACCACAACATAATTACCATCGTCATGCACCACAACAAGACCGATATCCAAGGCGCTATGGACTGGGTCGCCAAATACCATAAAGAGCTCGAGGCAAAGTTTATGGACATTTACGAGAACAAGATTCCGAAATTTGGCGAGCCGATAGACACAGAACTAGCGCAGTACGTGGATGGGCTCGGTAATTGGGTACGAGCGAGTGATCAGTGGGGTTTCGAGAGCGAGCGATACTTCGGCAAGAAGGCACCAGAAATTCAGAAAACGCGCTGGGTGACTTTGTTGCCGAAGGAGCGGGTAGACCTAATCGGTCCCCAGTTGGTTGACGAGTCGTTGTTGTAGTTGGAAATCGCTCCATATGGTCTAGGTCAGGGTCTCTATGTCGATTCGCGGGCGGAATAAGTTTGCTTTATTGCCGTGTCCACTTCTCGTACTGTATATCAGATGATCTGCCGCAAAATGACAACACCGATGTGAGTGGCTGTTGTGTGTCCTGGATTCAGGGTACTGTAGTGACAGCTCGAAGTTCGTCTG
>Ga0137394_10000125_pt1 | contig 51786 bp, 37 predicted proteins | sample czobulk116metaG_FD_108278 | JGI IMG/M metagenome (GOLD analysis project Ga0137394, IMG submission 108278) | Vadose zone soil microbial communities from Angelo Coast Range Reserve, California, USA - czobulk1.16 metaG | ecosystem: Environmental > Terrestrial > Soil > Vadose zone | place: USA... | reverse complement strand
CATCGACCTTGCGAAGGTGAATGGCACCGGGCGCGGCGGACGAATATCCAAGGAAGACGTCGAAGCCTACGCCGCGGCGCAAGGCACTGCAGCGGCCGCGGGCGCGGTGTCCGCCGCCCCCGCATCGGCATCGACACGGCAGCCGGAGCCGGCTCGCGAGAAGTTAACCTCGATGCGCGCCACGATCGCGAAGCGCCTGCTCGAATCCAAGCAGGGCATCCCGCATTATCGCCTCCATGTCGATGTCGATTTCAACGCGCTGCTCGCGCACCGGTCATCGCTCAACTCTCCCGGCGCCACGGTCTCGATCAACGATTTATTGGTGCGGGCAACCGCCCTCTCTCTGATGCGGCACACGGCCCTGAACTCACAGCTCGTGGGCGATGAAGTCCTGAGATATAGGCAGGCCGATATCTGTGTCGCGGTTGCGACCGATAGCGGTCTCATCGCTCCGATCGTGCGCGGAGCGGAGATCAAGACGGCGGTGCAAATCGGCGCCGAACTCAAGGAGCTCGCGGCGCGCGCGCGCAACGGCAGTCTGTCCCGGGAGCAAATCACCGGAGGCACGTTCACGATTTCCAACTTGGGCATGTTCGGCGTCGATCGCTTCGACGCCATCATCAATCCGCCGCAAGTGGCAATTCTCGCAGTCGGTGCCGTATCCGATCGCGTCGTCGCCCGTCACGGCGCGCCCGCGGTGACGAAGGTCGCCACGTTGACGCTCTCGGCCGACCATCGGGTGGTGGACGGCGCGACGGCCGCCGGGTTCCTGGCGACGCTCAAGTCGCTGATCGAGTCGCCTGGTTCGCTGTAGCGCGGCCGCCTACCCTTACACAGGATGACCTGCATGAGAACCTTGTGTCTGCTCGCACTGCTCGGCTGTTCGACCCTTCCTGCCGCCGCTGCCGTGCCCTTACCGCCGCCTGTGCCTGCTCCCAGCGGCACGGATGCGGGCACGAGTGCGAAGGATTTGACCGCGCTGCGCGAAAAGATGGATGCCTCCAAGAGCGGGGGCGACCGCGAGCGGTTGCCGGGAGCGGCCATCTACACCCAACGTTGCCGACTCTGCCATGAGGGCGAGGTGCCGAAGGCACCCTCGCGGACCTTCATCGAAATGATGACGCCGGAAGCCATCCACCGCGCGCTCTCCGTCGGCATCATGCAGCAGCAGGCCGCCGGCCTCAGCGACCCGGACAAGAGGCACGTGGCCGAATATCTCTCGGGGATCCCATTCGGTGCACCTCAACCGCCGACGGCGCCGCTGTGCACGGGCGCAGCCGCGCGTTTCGACCTCGCGCACAAACCCGATATCGTCGGTTGGGGATTTACCCCCGCAAACACCCACCTCATTCCCGGCAACGTCGCCGAACTCGCGGTCGACGAAATCCCGCGGCTCAAAGTCAAGTGGACATTCGCTTATCCCGCATCGGTGCGTGCCCGCTCGCGTCCGACCTTCGCTTATGGAGCACTCTACGTCGGCAGCCAGAACGGCGTCGTTTATGCGCTCGACGCGAAAACCGGCTGCATCCGCTGGACGTTCTCCACGACCGCCGAAGTGCGCACGCCGATCGTGGTCCCCGCGGCGAATGCAAAGCTCGAGCGTGCCTACTTCGGCGATCTGATCGGGCGCGTGTACGCTGTCGATGCGACCACCGGGAAGGAACTTTGGCGCGCGCGCGCGGACGAGCACCCCAGCACGACGATCACCGGGGCGCCGGTGTACTTCGCCGGCACACTTTATGTGCCCGTGTCCTCGCTCGAGGAAGCGACGACGGATCCCTCCTATCCTTGCTGCACCTTTCGCGGCAGCGTCGTGGCCTTCGACGCCGCCACCGGCAAGCGGCGCTGGCAGAGCTACACCATCGACGAAACGCCGCATGAAAGCGGGGTGACCAAGGTGGGCACCAAGATTTTCACGCCCTCGGGCGCGGCAATCTGGAATACACCCTCTCTCGACGCCAAACGCGGCCTGCTGTACGTCGGCACCGGCAATAACTACACGGGTCCGGCGAACGGCCGCAGCAACTCCGTGCTGGCTCTCGACCTCAAAACCGGCCGCATCGTCTGGGTCTGGCAGGTCGTTGCCGGCGACGCGTGGAACGTAGGCTGCATGATAGGCCTCGACAGTTGCCCGGCCGATTCGGGGCCGGATTACGACATCGGGTCGGGCACCCTGCTCGCCCGGCTTGCAAACGGCGACGAGCGATTGTTCGTCGGATTGAAGAGCGGCATGGCACTTGCTCTCGACCCGGCGCAGCACGACCGCGCACTGTGGACCAATCGCGTCGGACGAGGCTCGATTCAGGGCGGCATTCAATTCGGCATGGCGTTCGACGGCGAGCGGCTATACGTGCCGATTGCCGATATGGCGAACGCCATGGATAACTCGCAGAAGGAGCGCGACGCGCATGCCGGCCCGCCGCGACCCGGTCTTTACGCGCTCGATCCAGCGAACGGTAAGTTGCTGTGGCAGAGCCCGGCCGACGACGTCTGCGAGAAGCGCGCATTCTGCGACCCGGGAATCCTGGCCTCGATCGCGGCAATTCCCGGCGCGGTGTTCGCGGGCCATATGGATGGGCGCATTCGCGCCTACGATGCCGCGACCGGCAAGGTTCTGTGGCAATACGACACGGCACGGGAGATCGAGGCACTCGGAGGAGCGATTGCCCGTGGCGGCTCGATCGGCGGCGGCGGTCCGATCGTCCACGACGGCATGGTGTACACGAATTCGGGTTACGGCCTGTATTTCCACATGCCTGGAAACGCCCTCGTGGCGTTTTCGGTGGATGGCAAATGATCAGCCTCGAGCGAGCTTTCGGCGCTAAAGCTGCGACACGCGATCCCTCTCGCGCGGCAACATGCCGCCCCATAAAAAACAGTCAAGTCTGTTTTTTTTATCGAAGCGGGTGTAATCTGCGCCTTCAGAGTGGGACCTCCCGAGCAATAGGCAATGATCATGGACACCGCAACCGTTCAACGCTTTCTCGACAGCATGAAGTACGAATCGGAGCGGAGCGCGCCGCGCGAGGGATTTCCGCCGTTCCCGGATATCCCCGCCGGCCGCTACACCGACCCTGATTTTCTGAAGCTCGAGATGACGCACATGTGGCGCAAGAGCTGGCTCTATGCGTGCCACGTCGACGAATTACCGGAGCCCGGCAGTTTCGTTCTCTGGAAGAAGACCGGCACACCCATCCTCATCGTGCGCGGCAAGGACAACGTCATCCGCGCTTTTTACAATACCTGCCGGCATCGCGGCGGACCGCTGGTCAAGTCCGCCTGCGGCAGACTCGATGGTCTGGTCTGCGGATACCACGGGTGGACCTACGCACTCGACGGCAAGCTCGTGAATCTGCGCGAAAAACGCGACTTTCCCGGGCTCGACCTGTCGACGCGGCCCCTGATCGGTGTGCGTTGCGAACGGTTCTACAACTGGGTGTTCATCAACGAGCATGCGGAGGCGCAGCCGCTGCTCGAGCACATGCATCCGTTCTTCGACTACTTCGAGCAATTTCAGCCGGATTGCTGGCGCCTCGTCAACAAGGAGGGCTACGACGTCAAGTGCAACGTCAAGGTGTTGCTCGATGCCTTCCTCGAGGTCTATCACGTGAAATCGATCCACCAAAGCACCGTGGATCGATTCCTCGATCACCGCGGCACCGCGATCGCGCTGTATCGCAATGGGCATTCGATCATGATCACTCCGAATCGGCGGCCGGAGTGGCAGGATCCCGGCACGCGCGGCATGCGCCGGATCGAATCCGCAACCGTCCTCTCGAGCCACAACAACACATCGTTCAATTTCTATCCGAACTTGGTCGCACCGGTGGATCCCAGCGGCGTACCATTCCTCCTGTTCTGGCCGACTTCGGACACCAGCATGCGGATCGAGTGCCATTGGTTTGCGCCCGACTGGGGCGGCGGGCCGCCGCCCGAGTTGTGGAAGACCCGCATCGCGAATTTCGAGCGCATTCTCGACGAGGATCTGCAATTCGGTCCGCAGATCCAAGAATCGCTGATGTCGCCCGGATTTCGCGGCATACCGTTGAGCTATCAAGAGCGGCGGATATACCATTGGAACGAGGAACTCGACCGGCGGATCGGCCGCGAACGCATACCCGCGCAGCTTCGGGTGGAGCCGCTCCTCGAGCGGTTTTATGAAACATAAGCACCGAATGCCGTGAGTGTGCCCAAGGCCATCCTGCGTTGCGGAGCGCATGTTCCGCGACTCCGCATGGCCCGCGCGGCGATATTCGAAGCGATGGCGTGGGCGAGTCCGCCGACGCGCGCTGCCGCGCGAGGCGCCCGCGCTATCGGCAATTGGGACGAAGACGCGCTGACCATGGCAGTGGAAGCGGCTCGCTCCTGCCTCGAGCGCGCGGCCGGCGACGCGAGCGACGCGCAGGTTCCGGGGTCGGTCCTCTTCTGTTCCACCACGGCGCCGTTTGCCGATCGCGATGACGCGGTCGTCCTCTGCGCGGCCCTCGATCTTGCCGAACACGTCGAAACGCTGAACTTGAGCTCCTCATTGCGCGCCGGCACGAGCGGCCTGATCAGCGCGATACGCCGCGCCGACGTACCCGCATTGGTGGTGGCCAGCGACGCGCGTTTGACCCGCGCCGGCAGTCCCCAGGAACTGAGCTACGGCGATGCCGCAGCCGCAATTCTCTTGGGTCCTCCCAGTCCGTCGGCGCTCGCCACCGTTCTCGCCGCGCGCAGTCTCGGAAGCGACTTCGTCGACCACTATCGCATGAGCGGAGCCGACTTCGACTACGCTCTCGAGGAGCGTTGGACGCGCGACGAATCGCTGACGAAGCTCGTGCCCAAAGTGGTTGCGGATCTCCTGGCGGCCGCGGACCGCGGCACCGAAGCCGTTCGGCATTTCGCCGTGCCGACCAGCGCCGCCGCGGCGAAGCGCATCGCGGATGCCTGCGGCTTGTCGGCGGCTCGCCGCGACGAGAGCGTGCTCGCCGAGTGCGGCGACGCCGGGTCGGCATTGCCGCTGTTGATGATGACGGCCGCGCTCGAGGCGGCCAAGCCCGGCGAATTGATCTTGGTTGTCGGCATCGGCCAGGGCGTCGATGCCCTGCTGCTGCAGGCCGAGGCGGGCGTGCTGAACGGCCGCAAGGCATTGGCGCAGACACTTGCGCACAAGCGCGACGAACCCAGTTACGTACGCTACCTGTCGCATCGCGGACTGCTCGATGTGGATTTCGGCATGCGCGCCGAGCGCGATCAGCGCACGGCGCACAGCGTCGCCTATCGCAAGCGCGATGCGCTGACGGGCTTCAAGGGAGGCCGCTGCGAGCGGTGCGGCACGGTGCAGTTCCCCCAATCCCGTGTCTGCGTCAACCCGGACTGCCGAGCCACGGACACGCAGCGGCCGTACCGGCTCGCGGATACGCGCGGCCGCGTCAAGACCTTCACCGAGGATTGGCAAGCCTACGCCGCCCGGCCACCCTATGTTTACGGCAATATCGAATTTGCCGAGGGCGGCAATCTTCTGATGGAGATCACCGACATCGACTCCGGCGAACTCCAGGTCAACGATGCGGTGCGATTCGTGTTTCGCGTCAAGGATGACGATCGCGCGCGCGGTTTTCGCCGCTACTTCTGGAAGGCAACCAAGGTTTAGGGACGGAGGCAGCACCGTATGGCAAGCGGAATCAAGGACAAAGTAGTGATCGCGGGCATGGGCTGCTCGCGTTTCGGAGAGCGCTGGTCATGCGGCCCGGACGACTTGATGGTGGAGGCGTTCGAGGAGGCCATGACGGATGCCGGGCTCGAACGCGATCGCATCGAAGCAGCGTGGCTCGGAGTGTTCTTCGACGAACAGAGCACGGGCAAGTCATCGCTGCCGATGTCGATGGCGCTCCGCCTGCCCAACATACCGACCACCCGAGTAGAAAACCTCTGCGCGACCGGCACCGAAGCGCTGCGCGGCGCGGTGTATGCCGTTGCCGCGGGCGCCTGCGATATCGCGCTCGCCATGGGTGTCGAGAAGCTGAAAGACACGGGCTTCGGTGGGCTGCCGGAACGCACGAAGGGCACGTTCGAGGACCTCTACCTCCCCGGTAGCACGGCGCCCGGCGCCTTCGCGCAGCTGGCGAGCGCATACGCCGAGCGCTACGGGTACTCGATGCCGGAACTGAAGCGCGCAATGGCGCACATATCCTGCAAGAGTCATGACAACGCCGCGCGCAATCCCAAGGCTCACCTGCGCAACCGCATCACGGAACAACAGGTGCTCGATGCGCCTGCGATCTCCTACCCGCTCGTGGTACTCGACTGCTGCGGAGTCAGCGATGGTGCGGCCTGCGCCATCGTCATGACGCCCTCCATGGCGCGCAGCCTCGGCAAACGCGATCTGGTCTCGGTGCAGGCTCTGCAGCTCGCACCCAGCAATGGAGTGGAGATGGGCCATCAGTCCTGGGACGGCACTCATACGCTGACCACGCCGCTCGCGGCTCGGCGCGCCTACGCGGAAGCCGGCATTCATGACCCTCGCGGGCAGATCGACTTGATCGAGGTGCACGACTGCTTCTCGATCACGGAGCTCGTGCTGATGGAAGACCTCGGTTTTTCCGATCTAGGCCGGGCACCGCATGACGTGCTTGACGGTCGCTACGACCGCGACGGCGCCATTCCCTGTCAGATCGACGGCGGCTTGAAGTGCTTCGGTCATCCCATCGGCGCCACTGGCCTCAGGATGGCCTACGAGATTTACCTACAGCTATTGGGACGCGCCGGCGATCGCCAGCTGCGAGGGCGTTCCGGACAGGGACCCTCCATCGGTCTCACCCACAACCTCGGTGGTATTCCCAACCGCAATATTGCCAGCGTGTCCATTCTAGGATTGCTGGCCGCCTAAATCAGATACTCAGCGGCCGCTGACCCGGAAGTAGTCCGGGATACCGCCGGGCCAATCCTCGCCCCAGTTCTGCCGTCCGCCGTCCACCGTCAGCACTTCACCGGTGATAAATTTACCCGTCGGCGCAGACAGGTACACGACGGCTTGGGCAATGTCCATCACATCACCGAGGCGCTTCATCGGATTGGACAGGACGAACCCCTCGGCGGCTTCGCGCGGGTAGACATTCAAACCATCCGTCGCAATCGATCCCGGCGCCACGCAATTGATGCGAATTCCGAGGGGCGCCCACTCGACCGAGAGCGTCTTGCTGAGATAGATGACGCCGGCTCGTGCGGCGGCGGTGTGGGCCACCTGCGGCATGCCCCGGTTGACCACGGCCACGATGTTGACGATCGAACCGCCCGCCTGTCGGTCGCGCCAGTGCTGCGCCGCGTTCTGCATCATGTACCAAGTGCCGTTCAGGTTCGTATCGACCACCGCGTTCCAGCCCTTCACGCTGAAGTCGATCGCCGCCTGCGGGAACTGGCCCCCGGCGCTGTTGACCAGAACGTCCAGCCGCCCGCAGCGCTGCCAGGTTTCGGCAAACAAGGCTTGAACCTGCTCCGGCTCGCGAATGGTCATGGCCTTGGCAGTCACGGTCTTGCCGAAGCGCTTGGCGATTCCCGCCGCAGTCTCCTCGAGCTTGTCGGCGCGGCGCCCGCAAATGACGATCTCGGCGCCCAGGCGCGCCAGCACATAGGCGATGGCGCGGCCGATGCCGCTCCCGCCGCCCGACACCACGCACACTTTGCCCGCAAGGGCGTCGTCCTTGAACGACAGCGGCCAGGCGGCGAGTTCATCATCCGTCAGGCCCCACTGTTTGGGAGGATCGAGGGGTAGGCGATTGGTCATTGTTCGGGTCGAAGGATGTCACACCGCGGGCGATGGACGTCAGTATAGGTAGGGTGGAGCAAAAAAGAAACAGGACTGACTGTTTTTTTCATGATCTCATCGTGCTAATGTATGCCCGACATCTGCGTCGAGCAGGGGAGACCATGGCTGGATCGAACAAGGCATCTCACCCAACGCGTCGTAACCGCAAGAATAACAAACCAACCGCCACGACGAGGCGCACGACTCGCGGCCGGGAGATTGCGGGCTCGCCGCCGGTCATCGGCGAGGATTTGGCGCGTCTCAGAATTTCGGTTACCACCATGGGTGACTTGCTGCTGAGTGCCGCCGACCGCTATCCGGATACCCCGGCTCTCGTGTTTCCCGACGCGCAATTCACTTATCAGGAACTCGCGAACCGCGCACTGCATCGCGCCCGCTGCCTTCAGGCGCTCGGTGTGAAACCCCGCGACCACGTCGCCATTCTCATGCACACCTGTCCCGACTTCGTCGAGTTGTTCTTTGCGAGCGCGTTGTGCGGCGCCGTGGTCGTGCCGATCAACGCGCGCTACCGCTCCGGCGAACTTGCCTATGTCATCGAAAACGGCGACATCGCGACGCTGGTCACGACGGACGCCATCTCCGAGCAAGTGAACTTCGTCGAACGTCTCTATGGCGCTCTCCCGGATCTCAAGACCCAGCGAGACCCGCGGCAGCTGCGCCTCGCCGGGGCGCCCAAGCTGCGCAATATCGTATTGATGGGCGGCTCGACGGTGCCCGGTTTCGTTCCCCAGAGCGAGTTCGACCACGCCGCCGAAATGGTCCCTGAGCGCAACGTGCACATTGCTCGCCTCGGTGTGCGGGTCCGCGACGTGGGCCTCATGCTTTACACGTCCGGAACGACGGCCAATCCCAAGGGCTGCCTGATCACTCACGAGGCTCAAGTCCGAAATTCCATCGCGCTCGGACGCCATCGCTATCGACTGACGCACGACGATCGCCTCTGGTCGCCGCTGCCCATGTTTCACATCGCATCGGTGCTGCCGATGCTGGCTATTTTCGATGTGGGCGGCACTTATCTGACGATGAGCTACTTCGACCCCAAGGTGGCCCTCGAGATGCTCGAGCGCTACGAAGTCACGGCAACCTATCCCTCCTTCGTCACCTTCATGCAGGGATTGATCTATCACCCCAACTTTCCACATACCGATCTTTCGCGCATCAAGCTCATGAATTCGAACCTGGCCGTGCAGCCGCCCGCCGTCGCCGAGGCCATCATGCGCGCCATGCCGCAGGCACTGCAGGTCGGCAGCTTCGGAATGACGGAGGCTGCGGGTACGGTGTGTACCGGTGCGCCGGACGAGCCGGAGTCGCTGCGCACGACTCGGCTCGGCAAGCCGCTGCCTGGGTTGGAGGTTCGAATCGTAGCGCCGGACACGGGCGCGGATGTGGCGACCGGCCAGCGCGGCGAAGTGTTGGTACGCGGGTATAGTCTGCTCGAGGGATATCACAAGGATCCGGAAAAGACGGCGCAGGCAATCGACCGCGACGGTTGGTTTCATACCGGGGATATCGGCTCGCTCGACGAGCACGGCACCATCATGTTCCACGGCCGCTACAAGGACATGCTCAAGGTCGGCGGCGAGAACGTGGCGGCCGCAGAGATCGAGGCGCTGCTGGGCCGTCATCCGGCCGTCAGACTCGCCCAGGTCGTCGGCATTCCCGATCGGAAATACGTGGAGGTCCCCGCCGCGTTCGTCGAGCTCAAGCCCGGAATTGTCGCCACGGAAGCAGAACTCGTCACGTTCTGCAGGAGCGAAGTGTCGGGTTTCAAAGTGCCGCGGGTCGTGCGCTTCGTCGAGGAGTGGCCGATGTCCTCGAGCAAGATCCAGAAATTCCGGCTCCGGGAAGAGCTGGTCGCGGAACTCGGTCTCGCCCGAGGCGCCGGCCCATCATGACGGCGCACTTCGGTCCCATCGTGCAGAACGCGTTCGTGGTCAACGACCTCGAAGCGGCAGTGCACCACTGGTCGGCCAAAGTGGGAGTGGGTCCTTTCTTCGTCATGGAGCATATCCCCTTCGGATCGGTCTATTTCCGCGGCGCGCCGCTCACACTCGACATGTCGGTGGCAATAGCGCAATGGGGCGAGTTACAGATCGAACTCATCGTGCAGCATGACTCCGCCCCTTCGATCTATACCGAATTCGCGGCGCTCCACGGCCAGGGGCTGCAGCACCTCGGCGTCATGACAGCTTCGCTCGATGCACATCTCGAACGGCTGCGTGCGCGCGGCATTGAACCGGTGCAGTGGGGCGCCACGGCGGCCGGCATGCGCTTCGCGTACGTCAATACCGACGGACATCCCGGGGGCATGATCGAGCTGATCGAAACCGGAGCGGCCGTCGAGGCATTTTTCGCGATGATCCGCAAAGCCGCGGCGGGCTGGGACGGTACCCGTCCGCTGCGCAGGTTGACGTGATGACCGGTCGCGGCTGGCATGCTCCGCGGTCTGGATGAGCCATGCGCACCAGTCCGTTGAATCCGGTGCAAATCGCCTACCACGTACCCGACAGTGGCGCTCGAAGCATGCACCGCGACCGGCACCGCATTTGCCATGGTCGATGCGACGCGAGAACTCGGCCACATGATCGAATTCTACGAACCCCAAGCCGACCTGTTGAAGTTCTATCGTTTCGTGAAGCGCGCCGCCGACGGCTGGGACGGCGCCGAACCCCTGCGGCTCCTCGAGACTCGAGCCGTTCATCGTGCAGCATTCATTCACAGCGGGAAACACCATGGGACGCATCAGCGGTAAAGTCGCGGTAGTGCTGGGCGCCGCCGGCGAAGGCAATATGGGACAGGTTATCGCCCGCCGCTTCGCCGGCGAGGGCGCGCGCGTCGTCGTCGCCGGGCGCGGCGAGGCGCCGCTCCGCGCCCTCGCCCAAGAGCTCGGCGGCGAGTACTGCGCTTGCGACGTCACGCTCAGCGCCGAGGTGGCTGCACTGGCCCGCTTCGCCGTCGATCGCGCCGGACGGCTCGACATTGCCGTCAACTGCACGGGATGGGCGCCGATGACCAAGCTGCTCGAGGTCAAGGAGGAGGAACTCGACAAGTTGTGCGCGCTGCAATTCAAAGGCGTGTACTTCTTCTTGCAGCACATGGTCGCGCAGATGGCGGCCGGGAACGGCGGATCGATCGTGCAGATGTCATCCGCGTCCGCCTATGCCCTGCTCTACAACCACGCCGCGTACATCGCCACCAAGTCGGCCGGCGACGCGCTGGTGCGCTGCTTCGCGAACGAATTCGGCGCCAAGGGCATCCGAGTCAACGCCATCGCACCCGGTCTTACGGATAGTCCGATGACGGCCCATGAGATCCGGATTCCCGGGTTGCAGGAGGCTTTCGTCAAGGAATACCCGCTGGGGCGCATCGGCACGGCCGGCGACATCGCCAATGCCGCGTTGTGGCTGGCCTCCGAGGAGAGTTTTCTCACCGGCCAGGTGCTGCAGATCAACGGCGGCTTGACCCTGCGGCGCAACCCCACCCCTCGTGAAATCAACGCCAGCCTCAAGGCGGCCCGCATTGCACAATAACAAACAGTCAATCCTGCTTTTTTCTCAACCGAACACGGAGTGACACATGTCAGTCAACTATCAGGTCGAATGGCCCATGAGTCTGCGCGCACCCGCCGACTCCCTCGAAGCGAAACAGCCCGCGATCGACAACGGCCTCGACGTGCCGGACCCGGCGCGCTACTACTCGGCCGACTACATGCAGAAGGAATGGGCGTTGCTGTGGCCGCGCGTCTGGCTGCTCGCCGGTGTGACGCCCGATGTCCCGGAGCCCGGTGACTACTGCGTCTTCGAGATCGGCCACGAAGAATTCATGCTGGTACGGCAGAACGAGGGCTCGATCAAGGCCTTCTACAATGTATGTCCGCATCGCGGCAATCGCATCTGCCTGAACGAGCGCGGCAGCGTGCCGCGTTTCACCTGCGCATTTCATGGCTGGCAATACAGCTGCGACGGGACGCTCGAGAAGATCACCGACGAGGCGACCTTCGATCCGCGGCTGATCGCGCACCGACCCGGCCTCCGTGAAGTGCGTTGCGATGTCGTCGGCGGGCTCATTTTCATCAACATGGACGGCAAGGCGCCGCCGTTGTGCGAGTGGATCGGCCTGCCCAAGGGCTATATCGAGAACTATGAAATCGACAAGATGCACGTCGTGCGGCATGTACGCAGCGAGTGGCGCGCGAACTGGAAAACCGGCATCGACGCCTTCTACGAAACCTACCACCTGCCGCACATTCATCCGCAGACACAAGGCGTCATGGAGGATTTCAGCCAGTACGACCTGTACCCGAACGGCTTCAGCCGCATGATCGTTCCCATCGGCGTCAAGTCCCACCGCGTCGGCGACCAGAACACCATCGATCCCTACCAGCAGTTCATGATGCGCGAAGCAGGCATCGATCCCGAGAAATTCAGCGGTTCGGCTCGCGAGGTGCGCGCCGCCATCCAACTGGCAAAGCGTGCCCGCGGCAAGCGCTTCGGACTTGCCTACTATGACAAGCTGAGCGACGGACAGCTCACGGATAGCTGGGCGACGGGCTACTTCCCCAACGTGCAGATCGGCATGCATCCTGAAGGCGTGTTCATCATGCGTTTCCTGCCGCATGCCACCGACCCGGAGCGGTTCTACTATGACAACGTGACCATGTTTCGATATGTGGACGACCCGGGCTACACCGTGCCCGGGTGGATGGGCCTGCCGAGCGGGATCGATGTCACCGGCGAGACTCGCCCGAAGATCGAACGATTCTCGGCCGACGTGCGCCCGAATCTCGGCGAAGTGTTGGATCAGGATGTGGATCTGGTATCGGCGGTGCAGCGCGGCGCCAAGTCACGCGGCTTCCGCGGCCCCCTGTGGTCAGATCAAGAGCAGCGAGTTCGACACTTCCACCGCGAACTCGACCGCTACATCAACAGCGAGAAGTAGCGCCCGCCCTAAAGCCTGCCTATCGAATCAACGGCCTGGATGAGGTGCCGACTCTTCATGAGCGAACTTGCCTCCGGAATGACTTGCGGCGCGTTAATCCTCGAGGCCGCCGCGGCTCATTCCGATGCCGACGCGATTGTCCTCCCGGGCGACCGCATGACCTACGGCGGCTTCGCCAGCGGTGCAGCCGGATGGTCGCGAGTCTTCTTGGCGCTCGGCATCACGAAGGGCGATCACATCGGAATTCTGTTGCCCAACAGTACGGAATTCATGAAAGTTCTCTTCGGTGCAATGCTGGCAGGCGCCGTTCCGGTTCCGATCAATACTCGTTATCGCGGCGCCGAAATCGCCGCAATGCTGGTCGATGCGGACGTGGTGACCGTGGTAACGACCAACGATGTCGAGCAGCGCCCAAGTCTCATCGAACGGCTTTACGAGGCATTTCCGGACTTGCCTTCCACGAATGTACCGGAGCGGCTAGCTCTCGAACGAGCACCGCACTTGCGGAATATCGTCATTACCCAAGGGCCGTCGCTGGGTTTTCTGCATCGCGGCGACCTGTCGGCGTCGGCCGCCGGCATCGCGAGCGACACGCTCGAGGAATGCCGACGGTCGGTGCGGCCGGAGGAAACAGCGCTCATCCTCTACACATCGGGTTCGACATCGCGCCCCAAAGGCTGCCTCTTGAGCCACGCGGCAATCGTCACCCAGGGTCGACTGCTGGCCGGCCGCTACCAGATGACCGCTCTTGACCGGATCTGGTCGCCGCTGCCGATGTTCCATGTGGGTGGAATATCGCCCCTCGTGGCCATTGCCTCGGTGGGCGGAGCGTTTTTATCCATGCGAAGGATGGAGGCTGGTCCCGCTCTTGCGATGATGGAAAGCGGGCATGCCACCATCGCATTTGCATTATTCCAGACCATCATTGGGGATCTTCTGCAGCATCCGAATTTTTCCGAGCACGACCTGTCGGCGATCCGGCTGATGGTTAGCAATTTCGCGCTGCAACCCCCCTGGATCCGCGAGCTGCTGGAGGCCCGCGTTCCGCAGGCCGTGCAGATCGGCACCTATGGGCTGACGGAGTCCGTGGCCTCCGCATGTACGCATTCGCCGGACGATGAGCGCGAGGACCGTTTAAGCCGCCTCGGCCGGCCGCTTCCCGGTGTCGAAGTTCGGGTCATCGGCGAGGACGGTCTCGAGGTCGCCCCAGGCGTTGTCGGCGAGGTGCTGCTGCGCGGTCCGACCCTGTGCAGCGGCTACTACAAGGACCCCGAAAAGACGGCGAGCGCGCTGCGTGACGGTTGGCTGCACACAGGAGATCGCGGCAGCCTCGATACCGGTGGCTCATTGATGTTCCATGGGCGCCTCAAGGATGTCCTCAAGGTCGGCGGCGAGAATGTGGGCGCCCTCGAAATCGAAACGGTCGTCGGCATGCACCCGGCAGTCAAGGGCTGCGCGGTGGTGGGCGCGCCGGACCGGCGACTGGAAGAAGTGCCGGTGGTATTTGTCGAGCTGCGGCCGGACAGAGAGGCGACCGAGGAGGAGGTCGTGAGTTTCTGCAACGGCAAGCTCGCGAGTTTCAAGATTCCACGCCGTGTCTACTTCGTCACCGAGTGGCCCATGAGTGCGACCAAGATCGATAAGCCGGCGCTCGCTAGGCGCCTGACTGACAGCACGGGGTGAGAAATGGCAATGGATTTTGAACTCGATCAAGAGGCCGGGATGTTTCGTGATTCGGTGCACAAGTGGGTCGAACGGGAGTGTCCGAAGCACTGGTGCCGCGCCCTCGAACGCAGGGAACACGAGTACCCGCAGGAGCTTTGGGACAAGCTCACCGACGGCGGCTACCACGGTATCGGCATTGCGGAAGAATTCGGCGGCCTCGGCGGCAACATCCTGGTTCAATCCATTTTCATGCGCGAATTCGCTCGCACTGCAGCGGGTCTGGGCTGGATCTGGGGCATCACCGCCTTTTCGGGAGCCAGCGCGATCAGCCTGCACGGCTCCGAGCAGCAGAAACGGCAGTTTCTGCCGAAGATGGCTCAGGGGCGGTTGAAAACAGCCATCAGTTTCACGGAGCCTGGCGGCGGCACGGATCTGCTCGGCGGCATGAGAACCAGCGCCGAGAAAGTAGCCGGCGGCTGGGTCATCAACGGAGAGAAAATCTGGAGCACGACCGCGGACACGGCCGATTACCTGCTGCTGATCGCTCGCAGCGACAAGAATCCGGGCAAACGAACCCAAGGCGTGTCTTTGTTCTTTCTGCCCCGGGAGTCCCCAGGCGTCACCATTACGCCACTCGACAAGCTGGGCATGAGAGCGCTCAACTCCTGCTCCATCCATCTCGACCATGTCTTCGTGCCGGAAGACTTGCTGCTGGGTGAACAGGGCAAGGCATGGAAGGAGGTGACGAAGACGCTCAACAGCGAACGCATCATAGAGTCGGCGATGTGCCTGGGAATGATCGACGGAGTGCTCGAGGATTCGATCGCCTACATGAAGCAGCGCCGTGCCTTTGGCAAACTCATCGCCGAATTCCAGGTGCTTCAACACTATGTTGCCGACATGGCCATGTGGCAAAAACAGACCGAGTTGATGCTCCACCATACGGCTTGGCTGCAATCCCTGGAAAGGCCGTGCGCGATGGAAGCGGCAATGACGAAGACTCTGGCGTCTGAATATGCCTGTCAGGCGGCAGATATGGGGATATCCATACTGGGCGGGATGGGCTACTCGGCGGAAACCGATATGCAGCGTTACTGGCGGGACGCACGGCTGCTCCGCATCGGACCGGTCAGCAATGAGATGGCACGCAACATGATTGCGGAAGGCCTGGGCCTGCCGCGATCATTCTGAAAAAACTCGGCGAGGCGGGTCCATTTAACATACCGCGGCGCGCTGTGAGGTACCCATCGCAATGCTCACACGTGCTTGTCTCCGATGACTGTCTGCCTGTGGCACTGTTCCTCTCGATGAGCGTGCGCCTTCCGGTGTCACGTACGTTAGCGAGGCACGAGATGAGCGACAGCAAGACTCCGGCTCGACTTACAAAGGTGCTGCACCGTACGGCACGCCCCGAAACCGGCGCTGTGAAACCAGCCGCAAGCGCACCGAAGAATGCGGAGAGGATCCACGGCCGTCACGCAGCGATCACCGACAATTTCAATAGTTGGCGCAGTTACAAGGAATGGGCGGAGAAGATTCGCAGCACGTGGCAGGAAAAAAAGTAGAGTTCAGACTTTATTTCAATTGAAATTTGAAACTGGTACGCCGGGGCTGGAACTTTCAGGCCGTGACCCCCATCTCTATTCTTGAGCGTGAAAGACGCTCCCCGCTCTTCTCCCTGAGCGGGAATGGCCCGGTTTGTCATCCCCATGCCGGGTCTGTTCTGCCTCGGTGGCTGCTTTTGAGCAACCACCGGGGCTTTTTTAAGGTGACATCAGAGCCACTCACCAAGCCCCCGGGGCCCTTGCCGCGCGCCTCAATCCCTTCAGTTAAGCGCGGGATCGATCCCGGGTCGAGGCGGCCGGAGTCCGCCGTTCCAGTTCGCGCAGAATCTCCCGCCGCCGCGTCTCGCTCGCGCGCGGCCATTCGGTGATCTCATCTATGGTGCGGCGGCAGCCCACGCACAACCCCTGCGCGTCCAGTCGGCAGATGTCGACACAGGGCGAAGGCGCCGCCGCTTCGGTCATGCGCCGACCCGCCGGAGCGCGGCGGAGGCCTGCCGATCTGACCACTGCCGAACTACTCTGTGTATTGCGTCGAGCCCGTCTGTCAGCGCCGCCGGACCCGGCTGCAGAATCAGAGGCGATTTGATCTCATGCAGTTCGCCGTCGCGCACTGCCGGCACCGCATCCCACCCGACTCGGGCTGTCACTTGATTCGGCCGGAAACGCTTGCCGCACCAGGAGCCGAGAATGATGTCCGGGGCGCGACGTACGACCTCACCCGCATCGCCGAGAATGCGATCCCTGGCCAAAGCGCAAACCGCGCGCTCGGGAAACACGTCCTCGCCGCCGGCGATGCTGATCAGCTCGCTGACCCATCGGATGCCGGTGATGAGCGGCTCATCCCATTCTTCGAAGTACACGCGTGGACGGCGGGGCAAGAGAGCAGCCGCCTGCCGCACCTGCGCGATATGGGTTTCGAGTTCGAGTGCATAGCGTTCTGCGGGCTCGGCGGCGCCGACCAATGCGCCGAGGCGGCGCACGTAACTCAAGATCCCATCGATCGAGCGATGATTGCTGATCCACACTTCGATCCCGCTCTTGATGAGCGCCTGCGCTATGTCGGCTTGGATATCTGAGAAGCCGACCACCAAATCCGGCCGCAAGGCGAGGATGCGGTCGACCTTCGCGCTGGTGAACGCGGAGACCCGGGGCTTTTCGCGGCGCGCCCGTGCCGGACGCACGGTGAAGCCGGAGATGCCCACGATCCGGTCCTCCTGCCCAAGCGCATAAAGTACCTCCGTGGGCTCTTCGGTCAGACAAACGATGCGGCTCGGATATCGGGTGTCCATGTCACCGCATCATTTTAAAGCACGCCTTCCGCCAACGCCCCCGCCGCGCCGTGCACGATGCTGTGGGACAGCCCCAGCGCCTGCGACAGCACGTGATCGGAGTAGAATCGCGCGGTCAGGATCTTTGCTTCGTAGAAACCGGCATCGGCGCCGGTCCCCTTCGGCGCGGCGAGCCGCTGTTGCGAGATCAACGCCGAGCGCAGCAGCTGCCAGCCGCCGGCCACGATGCCGAACAGTTTGAGCATCGGCACGGCGCCGACCGAGACGCCGCGGATGTCGGTGGCGTAGTTCTCCACCACATACCGGATCGCCCGCTCCAGCGCGTCGATGGCGGCGGAAAAGGCCGCCGCGGCTTCCGTCAATTTCGGCGCGGCGGCGAGATCCCCCGCCAGCGCCCGCATTTGGGTGATCACCAACTGCGCCGCGCGGCCGCCGTCGCGCGCGAGCTTGCGCCCGATCAGATCGTTGGCCTGAATGCCGGTGGTGCCCTCGTAGATCGGCGTGATGCGCGCATCCCGCAGGAACTGCGCTGCGCCGGTCTCTTCGACGAATCCGACGCCGCCATGCACCTGTACCCCTAACGAGGCGATGTCGACCGAATTCTCGGTGCACCAGCCCTTGATCACGGGAATCATCAGATCGGCGACGGCCTGATGACGTTCACGCTCCTCCGCCCGCGGATGCAGGCGGGCGGCGTCCAGGGAAACCGCCACCACTACGCTGAGCGCGCGCATGGCTTCGGTCTGCGACTTCATGAGCAGCAGCATGCGGCGCACGTCGGGATGGCGCACGATGGGAACGCGAGGACCGCCCCGCACGCCGGCTTCGGTGCTCTGGATTCGCTCGCGTGCATAGGCGAGTGCGGTCTGGTAGGCGCGTTCGGCAAGACCTATGCCTTCCAGGCCCACCGAATACCGGGCGGCGTTCATCATGATGAACATGTATTCCAGGCCGCGGTTCTCCTCGCCCACGAGTTCCGCGATGGCGCCGCCGTTCTGGCCATAGGAGAGCACGCAGGTGGGGCTGGCGTGGATCCCAAGCTTGTGTTCGATGGAAACGCAGTGAACATCATTGCGCTCCCTCAGGGAGCCATCGGCATTGACCAGGAACTTTGGAACCAAGAACAGCGAAGTGCCCTTGACGCCTTCCGGCGCACCGGCAACGCGTGCCAACACCATGTGAATGATGTTGCCGGTCAGGTCGTGTTCGCCGTAGGTGATGAAGATTTTCTGGCCGGTGAGGCGGTAGCGGCCATCGCCGTCCGGCACGGCTCGAGTCCGCACGGCCGACAGATCGGAGCCGGCCTGCGGCTCGGTGAGGTTCATGGTCCCCGTCCACTCCCCGCTGACCATCTTCGGGAGGTACGTGTCCCTCTGCGCCTCCGTCCCGCGCAGCTCGATGGCATCGATCGCCCCGCGCGTCAGCATCGGGCAGAGCGCAAAGGCCATGTTGGCGCCGTTCCACATCTCCTCGACCAGCGCCGACAGGGCCCGGGGCAAATTTTGCCCGCCGAAATCCGCGGGACAGGACAGCGCACCCCAGCCGTCGGCGGCAAATCGCGTGTAGGCCTGTTTCCAGCCGGCCGCGGTCAGCACCTCGCCCTCCTGCCAGCGCACGCCTTCCAGATCGCCGCTGCGGTTGAGCGGTGAGAGCACCCCGCCCGCGAATTTGGCGGCCTCGTCCAGCACGGCATCGGCGACATCCAATGTCATGTCGCCGAAGCCGGGCAGCTGCACCAGCAGCTCGAGATCCACCAGCTCGCGCAGCACGAACTTCATGTCGGTCAGCGGTGCCTGATATTCGTGCATGTCACCTTCCCCGGCGTTGATTACATGTTGCGGCGGTAGCGCCCGCCGACATCGTACAGGGTGTGGGTGATCTCGCCGAGCGAACAGCCTCTCACGGCGTCCATCAGCACCTCAAACGTATTGTCGTTGGCAATGACCGCGCGCCGCAGGCGCTCGAGCAGCCGGGGAGCCTGCTCGGCATTGCGTTCGTGGAACGACTTCAGCCGTTTGAGCTGAGATTGCTTCTCCGCATCGGTGGAGCGCGCCAGCTCGACCGTCTCCGGAGCGGTCCCGCCGGCCGGATTGCGGAAGGTGTTGACCCCGATGATGGGATACGTGCCGTCGTGTTTCTGCCGTTCGTAAAACAGCGACTCTTCTTGAATCTTGCCGCGCTGATAGCCGGTTTCCATGGCCCCGAGCACGCCGCCGCGGTTGGCGATGGCGTCGAACTCCTTGAGCACCGCCTCCTCGACCAGGTCGGTCAGCTCGTCGATGATGAAGCTGCCCTGATTGGGATTCTCGTTCTTGGCCAGGCCCCATTCGCGATTGATGATCAGCTGAATCGCCATGGCGCGGCGCACGCTCTCTTCGGTGGGCGTGGTGATCGCCTCGTCATAGGCGTTGGTGTGCAGGCTGTTGCAATTGTCGTAGATGGCGCAGAGCGCCTGCAGCGTGGTGCGTATGTCGTTGAAGGCCATCTCTTGGGCATGCAAGGACCGGCCGGACGTCTGCACGTGGTACTTGAGCTTCTGGCTGCGCTCGCTCGCACCGTATTTGTTCTTCATCGCCACGGCCCAGATGCGGCGCGCGACCCGGCCGATCACCGAGTATTCCGGATCCATCCCGTTGGAAAAGAAGAACGACAAGTTCGGCGCGAAGTCATCGACGTGCATGCCGCGGGCAAGATAGGACTCGACGTAGGTGAAGCCGTTGGCGAGCGTGAATGCGAGCTGCGAGATCGGATTCGCGCCGGCTTCGGCGATGTGATAGCCGGAAATCGAGACTGAATAGAAATTCTGCACCTGGTGATGCACGAAATATTCCTGCATGTCGCCCATCATCTTGAGCGCGAACTCGGTGGAAAAGATACAGGTGTTCTGGCCCTGGTCTTCCTTCAAAATGTCGGCCTGCACCGTGCCGCGCACCGTCGACAAGGTCCAAGCCTTGATCTTCTGGTGCTCGTCCGCCGTCGGATCTCGGCCGTTCTCCCGCTGGAACTTCTCTACCTGCTGGTCGATGGCGGTATTCATGAACATGGCCAGAATCATCGGCGCCGGCCCGTTGATGGTCATCGATACCGAGGTGGTCGGCGCACAGAGGTCGAAGCCCGAGTACAGCACCTTCATGTCATCCAGGGTTGCGATCGAGACTCCGGAATTGCCGACCTTGCCGTAGATGTCCGGGCGCAGATCCGGATCCCAGCCGTAGAGCGTCACCGAATCGAAGGCGGTGGACAGGCGGTGCGCCGGCATGCCCTCGGACACTCGTTTGAAACGCTGGTTGGTGCGGAAGGCATCGCCCTCGCCCGCGAACATGCGCGTCGGGTCCTCGCCCTCGCGCTTGAAGGCGAATACGCCGGCTGTGTAGGGAAAGGAGCCCGGAACGTTTTCCTTCAGCAGGAAGCGCAAGGTTTCGCCATCGTCCTCGAAGCGCGGCAGCGACACCTTGCGGATCTGGGTACCCGAGAGCGAGCTGTGGGTGAGTTGGGTGCGGATCTCCTTGTCGCGGATCTTCACCACGTACTCGGGCTGCGCGTACAGCTGCTGGGTCTTCGGCCATTGCTCCAGCAGCTTGGACGAAGCGGGATCGAGCTCCGCGCTCTTGGCCGCGATCAACTCGTCGAAGCCCGCCAGCCCGAAGCCGGATGCCGCAAACAAGGCCTTGGACGTTCGCAGCGACTGGCGCTCGCGCGCGATTCGCGCTTGGGCGTAGACGAACCGGTGGAACTCACGCAGCGACTCGGAAATCTCCGCCAGATAGCGCACCCGCTCCGGGGGCACGATGGCGCGGCCGCGCGAGGACGATTTCACCGCGGCATGCGGCAGCTTGCTCGGACCCACTTTCAAGCCCTTCTCCTGCAAGCGCGGCAGCAGGCCAAAGTAGAGCGCGGTGACGCCGTCGTCGTTGAAGCGCGAGGCCATGGTGCCGTAAACAGGCATGGTCTCCGGACTTTTAGCAAACCATTCATGGTTGCGCTGGTACTGCTTGCGCACGTCGCGCAGCGCATCCTCGGAGCCTTTGCGGTCGAATTTGTTGATGGCGACGAAGTCGGCGAAATCGAGCATGTCGATTTTCTCCAACTGCGAAGCCGCGCCGAATTCGGGAGTCATGACATAGACCGAGGTATCGGCCAGCGGAACGATGGCGGATTCGCCCTGGCCTATGCCTGAGGTCTCCACCACGATCAGATCGAAGCCGTTGACCTTGCAGGCAGCCAATACCTCCGGCAACGCGGCGGAGATTTCCGTGCCGGTATCGCGGGTGGCCATCGAGCGCATGAAGATCTTGTCGGATTCGATCGCGTTCATGCGGATGCGATCGCCGAGCAATGCGCCTCCGGTCCTCTTGCGCGACGGGTCGATCGAGATGACGGCGACGCGTACCTTATCCTGTTGGTCGAGCCGCAGCCGCAGGATGAGTTCATCGGTCAGCGAGGATTTGCCGGCGCCGCCGGTGCCGGTGATGCCGAGCACCGGAGTCTTGATGCCCGTGGCGGCCTGCAGCAATGCCTGGCGGACGCGCATGGGATAGTGCCGATTTTCGACCGCCGTGATGACGCGCGCCAGCTGCCGCCGGTTGCCGGAACGGAGCGCTTCCACGGCATCCCCCTCCGCGGGCGCCAGCGCCGAGAGATCGTAGTCGCTGGTGCGGATGACATCATCGATCATGCCCTGCAGGCCGAGCTTGGCGCCGTCTTCCGGGGAATACAGCCGCGTCACGCCGTAGGCCATCAGTTCCCGGATCTCGGCCGGTATGATGACGCCGCCGCCGCCGCCGAACACCTTGATGTTGTCGCCGCCGTTCTGGCGCAACAGGTCCATCATGTATTTGAAGAACTCGACGTGGCCGCCCTGATACGAGGTGATGGCCACGCCCTGCACGTCCTCCTGCAAGGCGGCGCTGACGATCTCCTGCACCGAGCGGTTGTGGCCGAGATGGATGACCTCGGCCCCGGAAGCCTGCAGCACCCGGCGCATGATGTTGACGGTGGCATCATGGCCGTCGAACAGCGAGGTGGCGGTCACGAACCTGACTTTGTTCGTGGGCTGATAGACCGGCTTGGCGGCGATGGATACGGCGCTCATAGGTGCTCCGGCACGGAAAATCCGGCGTTCAAACCGGTTGCAAGGTGGCCAAAAACCAATAGGCTTCCCGGGCTATTTTAGAGGACCCTCGCGCCGAAACAAATGCCCAAATCCATCGTCCGCGATGAGCGAATTTGCAACACTATGCGGGACTTGCGTCCTTTTCCTGAGCCCATCGGCATGGAAGCCCGGCGCCAATCGACGCCGTACTACTACTTGGCCGACAACTCATTCTGGTGCGCTCGAGCCAGAGCCGCCATGCTATCGAACCGAAAGTCGTACTTCGGCGTTCCGGGTGGGGCCTTCGTGGCACCCCAGCCCTTCTCCGCGTGGCGTCGATCAATCCATGCGGATGCCAGATCGAGCTGTTTGGCGGGCGCATGATCGTGGAACAAACTCTGTGCAGTGTGCAGGACGGCGGCCTTCTCTAGACCGAAATCCTCTCTGAGCCGTCGCAGCATATATTCGAAGTTTCGTGGGTTGGGTTTATACGACTCAACATCCTGCGCCGTGTAGACGCCATCAAACTCGACTTGTAGCCGTAGATTGCTGGCACGGAACGAAATGCGATCAACGTTCGACAGAATAACCAGCTTGTAGTGCTGCTTAAGGTACTGGAGCGCGTCGACGGAATCCGAAAACGCAGGCCAGTCTGGGATTGAGGCGCCAAAGATATTGGCCTCTTCGTTGGTAACTGCAACACTCCATACTTTTGCAAGGCGCTTGTACACAACTGACAGCAGCTGAGAATACGGCATCGAGGGTGTCTCGTCCTCTTGTGCGGACTCGTGTTGCGCAAAGATCTCGAGGACTCGGTCGCGCGACGCCGCCGTATGAGATTTTGCGACGAGCGGCTGCAATCCGTTGTGGATGCCGGTTTCCCAGTCGATGAGTGTTCCGTAGCAATCAAACGTCAAAACCTTGAAATCAGCTAGCTTCACAGCGGCCTCCTACTAAGCCCTCTGTAAACTCACGTGAGCTCGAGAGCCCCGGCATTTCGAGCTAAACGGTCAGCAGCGCAGGCCCATCCGCCCCGAGTCGGGACGCTGCAGTTCCAAATCACGGCGAGTGACATTGCAACTTCACGTGGAGCCATCGGCGGCCCAGTTCGGGGTGCGCTTTTCAATGAAGGCTGAGAACCCCTCCTGCGCGACGTCGTCGATCATATTGCAGGCCATCGCCTGGCCGGCGAGCTGGTATGCGGAAGCGATGCCGAGTTCGAGCTGGCGATAAAACAGGTTCTTGCCCGCCGCAATCACGGACCGAGGCTTGGCAGCGATCGCAGCCGCCAGCTCGTCGATCTCCCGATCGAGGGCATCTGCGGGCACGCTGCGATTGATCAGCCCGCGCTGCACCGCGGCCGCCGCGCCGATGGATTCTCCCGTCACCAGCATTTCGAACGCAGCCTTGCGCCCCACGTTGCGTGCGAGCGCCACCGAGGGAGTAGCGCAGAACAGGCCCACGTTGACGCCGGACACCGCGAAGCGCGCATCGTCGGCGGCGACGCCAAGGTCGCACATGGCCACCAGCTGGCAACCGGCGGCGGTCGCGATGCCATGCACGCGGGCGATCACGGGTTGCGGCAGTGTCTGGATCCGCATCATCAAGCGGCTGCAGTCATCGAACAGCCGCTGGTAGTACTCCAAGCTCGGGTTGGCCTTCATCTCCTTGACGTCGTGGCCCGCGCAAAACGCCTTGCCGGCGCCGCCCAGCACCACGACGCGCACCGATGGATCATCGGCGAGCGCATCCAACGTGCCATGCAAGGCCGCCAACATCTGCTCGGACAGCGCGTTGTATTGGGCCGGTCGATTGAGCGTGAGGGTCGCGACGCCGCCCCTGCGCTGTTGCAGAACCAACGGCTCCAGATCACCGGTCGCGGTTTGTGCATTCATCGCCTACTCCTCGCGGCAACGCCGCTCCTCACTGATGTCCATATAGAAACCAGAATAGATAAAACTTATATATTATTGTCTTTAAATGAATATTGTGCCCGTAGAAAATTGATCAATCATTCCCGTTCCACCCAGTTGATCAGTTCATGCCCGGCTCTGACAACTTTTTAGGAAAGGCACCGGCTCTGCTCAGCATGCCCGGAACATCCCGCCCCATCGCGCCGGCAAGCCATCGCGCGGAGCCGATCAGGCGATCCAGGTCCAATCCCGTGTGATAGCCGGACCGCTCCAGCATGTAGGCCACGTCTTCAGTGGGGACATTGCCGGTGGCGCGCGGCGCAAACGGACAGCCACCGATGCCGCCCATGGACGCGTCCACGATCTTGGCACCGGCCTGAACCGCGGCCCACACATTGGCGAGGCCGGTATTTCGGGTGTTGTGAAAGTGTACGCGCACCGGCAGGGGCTTGATCACTGCGGCCACGCGAGCGACCAGCGACGCCACCTCTCCAGGACTCGCGACACCGATGGTATCCGCGATCGCGACCTCCACGGGTCCCACGGCGGCGGCGGCCCGCGCCATTTCCACGACCCGCAAGGGATCCACCTCGCCGTCGAAGGGACAGCCAAAGGCCGTTGAAATAGTGATCTGCGCGCGGCGGCCGTGAGCGCGCGCAAGTCGCACCACCTCGCAGCACATGGCCAGGGACGCATCCGACGTCGTGCCTTGATTGCGGACCGCGAAGCCGTCGGACGCCGCACATACTGCGCCGAGCTCATCCATGCCGGCTTCGATGGCGCGCAGCGCTCCGCGCTTGTTCAGCACCAAGCCGATGAAGATCACGCCCTCACGGCGCGGCATGCCGGCTGCCACGGCGTCGGCATCGGCCATCTGCGGAACGAGCTTGGGATTCACGAAGCTGGTCGCTTCGATCCGGCGCACCCCCGCATCGAGCGCGCGGCCGATGAGCTCCAACTTCTGCGGCGTGGTGAACAACACCGACTCGTTTTGCAGCCCGTCCCGCGGGCCGACTTCAACCATCTCTATGTCAGGCATATAAGCTCTTTCATATCAATATGTTAATTACATAACATCATACCAATTCTGCGCGCCTGAGTTCGGTCTAACCCCTGAATCAGAGCTAGGCACTGCCCTTATCCGGACGGGCCATATCCACCGCCGCCTGGTGTAGAAACGATGAAGACATCGCCCGGCAGCATATCAACCTCCGCGAGGTGCGAAAGCCGCTCCACCCGCCCGTCCGCCCGCTCGATCCAGTTCTCGCCGACGGCGCCGGCCTCGCCGCCGTTCAAGCCGAACGCACCGTGGCGCCGCCCGTTGCTCAAGATGGAAGCGGTCATCGCTTCCAGAAAACGAATCCGCCGTGTTCCACCGTCGCCGCCGCGCCAACGCCCGGCGCCCCCGGAGCCCGGCCGAATCTCATAGGACTCCAGGCGCACAGGGAACCGAAACTCCAGCACCTCCGGGTCGGTGAGCCGCGAATTGGTCATGTGCGTTTGGACCACACTGGTGCCGGCAAATTCAGGACCCGCGCCGGAGCCGCCGGCGACGGTCTCGTAGTACTGGTATTGCGCGTTGCCGAACGTGAAATTATTCATGGTGCATTGGCTCGCCGCCATGACGCCAAGGGCCCCGAACAGGGCGTTGGTGACGCAGGTCGAAGTCTCGACATTGCCTGCGACCACGGCAGCCGGGAATCGCGGGTTCAGCATACTCCCCTCGGGCAGAGTGATTTGCAGCGGCTTGAGGCATCCGGCATTCAATGGAATGTCGTCATCCACGAGGGTGCGAAACACGTACAGGACGGCGGCCGTGGTGATCGCCCGCGGTGCATTGAAATTATTCGTAAGCGAAGCGCTGGTGCCGCTGAAGTCGATGCGGGCGCTGCGCTGCCGGGCGTCGACCCGCACGCTCACCCTGATCCGCGACCCATTGTCCAACGGGAGCGTGAACTCTCCATCCTTGAGCGCCGTGATGACGCGGCGCACCGACTCTTCGGCGTTGTCCTGCACATGCCGCATGTAGGCCAGCACGGTATCGCGCCCATGCTGCGCGACCGTGGACTCGAGTTCCAGCACCCCCTTCTCGTTCGCGGCGATTTGCGCACGCAGGTCGGCGAGGTTCTGGTCCGAGTTGCGCGACGGGTGGGGGCCCAGCCCGAGCAAATCGCGCAATGCATCCTCACGCAGGGCGCCGTGTTCGACGAGCTTGAAGTTGTCGATCAACACCCCCTCGTCCTCGATGCGGGTCGAGAATGGCGGCATTGAACCCGGCGTGGTGCCGCCGATGTCGGCGTGATGGCCGCGCGACGCCACGAAAAAGCTGGGCCGGGTGTCTTCTGCATCGAGATAGACCGGCGTCACCACCGTCACATCCGGCAGATGGGTCCCGCCGTTGTAGGGGTCGTTCAACACATACACATCGCCGCTCCGCATCCCGGGGTTGCGTGCAATGACGGTGCGGATCGACTCGCTCATCGACCCCAGGTGCACCGGCATGTGCGGCGCATTGGCGATCAGCGAGCCCTCGGCATCGAACAAGGCGCAGCTGAAATCCAGCCGCTCCTTGATGTTCACCGAGTAGGCCGTGTTCTGCAGGCGCAATCCCATCTGCTCGGCGATGTTCATGAACACATTGTTGAACAACTCGAGCACCACCGGGTCGACCCGCGTGCCCGCCGCATGGCGCGCGGCGCGCGGGTGAACACGCCGCAGGTCGACGCAGCCCGCAGCCGTCACCGACGCCCGCCAACCCGGTTCGACCACCGTGGTCGCGTTGCGCTCGGCCAGAATGGCCGGTCCGTCGATGTGCGCGCCGGCGCGCAATGCCTCGACGCGGAACAGGCGCGCTTCACGCCAGCCCGCGGGCGTTTCGCCGCCGAGACAGTACATGCGCACCGTCGCATCCGCCGCAGCTTCTTCACTTGGCGCGGGACTCCCGGGCGCCGCAGGCGTCAAAGCGCCGGGCGTGGACCCGCTCGGCGCCGCGGTAACGGGCGTAGCGGCGCCCGGCGTGTCCACCCCGGGAGCAACACATTCGACCGAGACCGACTCGATCACCAACGATTGGCTCGGCATCAGAAAGGCGAATCGGCGGCGATAGCCATGTTCAAAGTCTTTGCGGACGGACGCCACGGCCTCAGGCAGAGAGCTCCGCAGCGGCAGATCTACGCTCAAGGCGGTGTCGGTTCCGTGGTAGCGGATGCGGACACGGGCAACGGTGCGCTGGACGCTCACGCCCTGCGCCTCGAGTTCCGCGGCGGCGTCGGCCTGCAGGCGCACGGAGAGCATCCGCGCTTCGTGCAACCCAGGTTCGCCCAGTTCGCGCTCGATCGCGGCGTCTCGAATGACGTTCTGATCGGCGAGTCCCATCCCGTAGGCGGACAACACGCCGGCCAACGGATGGATGAACACCCGGGTCATGCCGAGCGCATCGGCCACCTGGCAGGCGTGCTGGCCGCCCGCGCCGCCGAAGCATTGCAGAGTGTAGTCGCTCACATCGTAGCCGCGCATGACCGAAATGCGCTTCACGGCGTTGGCCATGCTGCCCACCGCTATCTGCAGCGCGCCGCCCGCAACTTGTTCGGGACTGATGGGATTACCCGTGGCAAGCGTCATGCGCTCCGCCAACTCGCCGAAGCGCCGTGCGACGACGCCGGCATCCAGGGATTCATCGGCCGCAGGTCCGAATACGCGCGGAAAGAAATCCGGTTGGATACGGCCCAGCAAGACGTTGGCGTCGGTGATGGTCAGCGGGCCTGCGCGCCGATAGCTCGCGGGTCCGGGACTTGCTCCCGCGGATTCAGGGCCTACGCGCAGGCGCGCGCCGTCGAAGCGGATGATGGACCCGCCGCCGGCCGCGATGCTGTGAATGCTCATCATGGGCGCGCGAACCCGCACTCCGCCCACTTCCGTGTCGAAGGCGCGCTCGTACTCCCCCGCAAAGTGGCTCACGTCGGTGGAGGTGCCGCCCATGTCGAAGCCGATGAGCTTGGCGTGCCCGGCCGCCTGCGCGGTGCGCGCCATCCCGACGATCCCGCCGGCCGGGCCCGAGAGAATCGCGTCCTTGCCCTGGAAATGATGCGCGCGGGTCAACCCGCCCGAGCTCTGCATGAAAAAAAGCGGCACGCCGGGCATCAGGCGGGCGACCTGATCCACATAGCGCCGCAGGATCGGCGACAGATAGGCGTCCACCACGGTGGTATCGCCGCGGGGTACCAGTTTCATGAGCGGACTCACGCGGTGCGACACCGAGATCTGCGTGAAGCCGATTTGCCTTGCGATATCCTCCGCCGCGCGCTCGTGCCGGACGTAGCGGTAGCCGTGCAGAAACACGATGGCGCAGGAACGCAAGCCATCCGCGAACGCGCCTTGCAATCCGGCCCGGAGTGCGGATTCGTCCAATGACTCGACGATCTCGCCGCGGGCGCTCACCCGCTCCGCCGCCTCGATCACCCGTTCGTACAACATTTCAGGGAGGACGATGTGCCGGTCGAATAGCCGCGGCCTGGCCTGGGTCGCGATCCGCAGCGCATCGCGGAAGCCGCGCGTGATGACCAGCACGGTGCGCTCGCCCTTGCGCTCGAGCAGCGCGTTGGTAGCCACGGTGGTCCCCATCTTCACGCAGGCCACGCGTTGCGCCGGGATCGACTCTTCCGGCGCCAGCCCGAGCAGCCGCCGGATGCCTTCCACCGCGGCGTCCGGGTATTGCGACGGGTTCTCCGACAAAAGCTTGTGGGTATGCAGTGCGCCGTCCGGCGCACATCCCACGATGTCGGTGAAAGTGCCGCCCCGATCGATCCAGAACTGCCACCGCGTGCTCATGCCGCGTGATTCGCGTCCGCATCCACTGGCTGCTCGACCTCGATCCAGAGCCACGCGATGGCACACGCGACTGAAAATACCGCGCCAAGGACAAATGCTGTGCGCCACAAGTGCTCGCCCGATAAATATCCGACGATCGGGATGCCGATGATGCCGCCGAGATTGCCCCCCGTGTTCATGACGCCGCTCACCGCCATCGTGTCGCCGCGGCCCACGGTCATGGCCCCGCCCCAATACGCGCCCTCATTGAGCTCTACGGCCGCGAAACACACGGCGAGCCCCACCACAGCCCAATAGGGATTCGCCGCATCCACCGAGACCAACAGCAATACGCCGGCGATCGGCATGGCAATCAGCGGCACGAGGCGGTAGCCCCAACGGTCGCCGAATCGGCGGCACAGTGCGGCGGTGATCAAACCACCGACACCCGAGCCTAAGGCCGCGGCCAGGGGCGGCGCGATGGCAAGCCAGCCGCTCTCGAGCACGGAAAATTTTCGCTCCTGCACCAGGTACAGAAAGACCCAATTGGAGAGCAGATAGAACGAATAATTCAAGCATAGATAGGAAACCGCAAGCAGCAGCACATTGCGGTTCTTGAGAATGTTGAGGAGCTGCCTGGCGCTGATCGTGCTATCGACCGGCGCCGCACTGAGAGTACCGATCTCCTCGAGTTCCGCCGGCGAGACCGCGGGATGCTCGCGCGGCGAGTTGCGCCCATACCAGGCCCAGATCGAAATCAACGCGATGGCCGGCAGACTTGCCCAGAGCAGCGCCCGCTGCCATCCCATCACGGACATGAGATTCGCGATGAGCGGCGGTGTGAGCGCCGCGCCGAGCGACAATCCCATGGTCTGCAGCCCCTGCACGGAAGCCCAGCTGCGGGGAGGAAACCATACCTCGAACACACCGGCGGAGACGGGAAACGTTGCGCCCTGGGAGCAACCCAACAGCAGCTGCGCCGAGAGCAGCGCGACGAACAGCGAGACGCCGGTGAGCCAGTACGGCGCCAGCGGGGTCGCGACGGTGGCCAGGAACGCGGCAAGCCCGATGATGACGAAGGTGCGCCGCGCGCCTTGGCGCTGCCCGAAAATGCCGCCGGGGACTTGGAATAGGCCATACCCCAGAACGAACGCCCACTCGATCAAACTGATCTGAAACTGGCTGAGACCGAGATCCGGCATCATGCGCTCGGCCGCCACTGTGATGCTTTTCTGCTGTAGATAAGCCAGAAAGCCGAAACCGAACAACAGAGAGAAAATTCGCCAGCGGATACGGATGAGAGGCGCGCGTGCGACCGGCTTCAACATTCGCTTCGTCTCATGCCTGGCGCTCCATCATGGTTCAGTCGGCTTTCGATGCATGTCGAGGCAGATCTGCACTGCATGACCCAGAGACGATGCCGACTTATCGGCCCCGCGTACGGTGTCGATCGCGGGCTCGGGTTGCAGCAGCATTCCGGGGAGGAACACCGCGACGATGCACGCATGCGGAAATCGCCGGCGCATTTCCTCCGTCGTAGCCTCGCTGCGCCCTCGCTCCTCGCTCGGGAAGGCACTGACGACGTAAATGATGGAGACGGCGTCGGCGGCATTGGGAGGCGGCGCATCCGGGAGGTCGTCGAGGGACAAGTGACGGGCATCCATTTTCTGTTCGCGCAGGATGCGCACCAGGAGTTCCGCCGCAAACTCGTCGGCCTTGGATCCCAAGCCCACGCATATCATGACGGACCCCGGAGGCACGACGAGCGGTCCCTGCCAGCGGCCGCTCACTTGTTCCCGCTGCCGGCGGAGCTCGCGACCTACGCCCGAACTGTCGAGAACCGAGGATTGGCGATAGCGGCGCGGCGGTCTTCGACTCTCGCCGCCGATGGCGGCGATTACGGCGACCATGGTGTTGCGGAGTTTGGCCTGTTGATCGGCGCTGATGGTACCGGCCAAGAGATCGATGCCTGCCAGGTGCAGGGCGGGGATCAGCACCAGGTCGCAATACGCCGCGAACGATTTGCGCTTGAGAAACTCGCGCGCACTGGCGATGAGCGCGGCCGAATCGGCCGACAGAGCGCGCTGGTAGAACCGCTCCGGCATGGTCAGCGCCTGCGTATCCCCCAACAAGACATCGAGCAGACTGAGCGCCTTGATGTGCCTTCCGGCAACCAACAGACAAAGAGTCAACGGAGTCGAGACGATCAAGCCGATCGGACCCCACAGCCAGCTCCAGAATATCGCAGCAACCACCACCGAAAGCGGCGATAGACCCGTGGTGTGACCGTACAATTGCGGCTCGACCAGCTGACCCGCGATCAGTTCGACCAGGGCGAAAAGGCCGAGGGTGGTCAGGGCCAACATCCACCCCGGATCGACCGCGGCCGCCAACAGCGTCGCACACAGCGCCGCAATCCATACCCCGACATAGGGCACGAAGCGTAGAACCGCCGCGAGCGCCGCCCACAGCAGAGGCTGCGGCAGCCCGATGAGGCTGAGCCCGATCCAGACCGCGACCCCCAATCCCAAGTTGACCGCAAATTGCGATACGAAAAACCGCGACAGGCGTTCCCCCGCATCGTTGATCGCAAGCGTCGTCAAGCGAATGTCGGCGCCGCCGGCAATGCGAATGAAGCGGTCGCGCAAGGTTTCGTGTTCGAGCAGGACGAACACGAGGACGACCAGCACGATGCCGGCGGTCTCGATGGGCACCCAGATCGAGCCGAGTACCCTTTCGATGACCTGCACGGGATTCGGCGGCGGTTGATGCAACTCCACCGGGATCGGACTGTTCGGGCCGGCGGGCGCGGACTGCTGCAGGGTGCTCGGCGTCTCGAGAGCGACCGGCTGCCGCTCGGGTGCTCCCGACTCCCCGAGAGTTCCCGGCTCCCGGGTCGCCGCCGGGCGGCGGTTCGTGAAGCGCCCGGCCTGTCCGGTAAGCTCATTGAATTTGCCCACCGTAACGTCATTCAGCGTCTTCAGCTTGTGCTGGATGGTCCGCTCGTATCGCGGCAGACTTTGCGCCATGTGAACCAGCTGCGACCCGATGACGCCGGCGACCGCGGCGAATGAGAAGCCCAGCACGACCACGGCCGCCAGCACGGACAGAATGTGCCCAAAGCCGATGCGCCGTAGCACCCGCACCAGCGGCGCTATCAACAGGCTCAGAATGACCGCCAAAGTGATCGGAACCAAGACGTCCCGGCCAAAGTACAACAGCGCCAATAGCGTCGCCGTCGCGATTATTCCAAGGGCTCGTTCGCGATTGGGTAGCGGCAACGGATCGGGCGCCGAGACTGGCTGGTCCATGCGATATATTCGCATATTGCCAGGGGAGCTTACTCATTGAAAAACCGTCCGAGCGGGTTCGGAATCGACGAATTGCCGCGGATCGTGCGCGGCCAGGGCAGCTACTTGTTCGACGCCGCGGGGAGGCGCTATCTCGACGGCTCGGGCGGTCCCGCGGTGTTCTGCCTGGGCCATGGCCACCCCGAGGTCAACGCGGCCATCACGCGGCAGCTGAATGAAATCGCCTACGCCTATCGATATCTGTTCACGAGCTCGGCGCTCGAGAGCCTGACCGAGACGGTCCTGCGTCTCTGCGGCGGCGGCTTCCAGGACATCGTGTACACCGGCAGCGGTTCGGAAGCCGTCGAATCGGCGTTGAAGATTGCCCTTCAGCATTTTGCCGCCCGCGGCCTGATGCCCAAGCGCCGCTTCATCGCGCGCCGCAGGTCTTGGCACGGCAATACCTTGGGAGCCCTGTCGATTTCGGATTTTGCCGAGCGGCGCCGCGCCTTCGAGGGGAGTCTGCTCGACGTAAGCTTCGTCTCGGCGGCGAACGCCTACCGAATGCCCGACGGGGTATCCGGCGAAGCTCTGGCGGGTCATCTTGCCGCGGAGCTCGAGCACACCATCGTGTCCATGGGGCCGCAATCCGTTGCCGCATTCGTATTCGAACCCATCGTGGGTGCGGCCGGCGGCGTCGTACCGGCGCCCGACGGCTATGCGCAAGCCATCCAGGCCGTGTGCCGCAAGTACGACGTCCTCATGATTGCCGACGAAGTCATGTGCGGTTCGGGCCGCAGCGGCACTTGGCGCGCGTTGGAGCATGATGGAGTGGTCCCGGACATCATGTGCATCGCCAAAGGTTTGGCCGGCGGCTACATCCCGTTGGGAGCGGCGCTGGTCACCGCACGCGTCGCCGCGCCCATTCACGTCGAGCACGGTGCGTTCATGACCGGGCACACCTTCACCGGCCACACCGCCGCCTGCGCGGCGGGACTTGCCGTGCAGCACATCGTCCAGCGAGATCGCCTGCTCGATCGAGTTCGCACAGTCGGTGCCACGTTTCAAGAGACCATTCGCCGCACCCTGTCGAGATTCGACGAGGTCGGCGATGTCCGCGGGCGGGGATTTTTCATCGGCATCGAACTGGTTCGCGACCGCCGGACCCGGTTGCCGTTTTCTCCGGATCGGGCGCTGAGTTTCGACATTGGAGCGCGCGCTTTTGCCGACGGGCTGATTTGTTACCCCTGTTCCGGCAACGCCGACGGCACGGCGGGCGACACCATCATCATCGCCCCGCCCTACAATGCCAGCGACGGCGAATTGGAGGAAATCGTGGTGAAGCTCGCAGGCGCCGTCGATGCCGCGTTGAGCAGCGCGTGAACTCGGGTCTCAAGACGCATTGACCGCCACGAACACGCAGCAATTCGCGCGCTCGGCCAGTGACACACGCTGGGGGCTACCCCACCAAAAACCGCCCGAGGGCTGTGGATAGTGACCTAGCACGATGAGATCTACGCCCAATCGCCGGGAGAACGCGACGATCTGCTCGATGATATCGCCGCTCGCCAGATATCCTTCGGCTTGGACCCCGCGTGCCTTCAGCCAATCGATGGACTCATCCAGCAGTTGGCGATAGCCGTCCGCCTCATCCACCAGGCATGCGTGGCCGGCGGCACTGGCGACCACCGCGGCACCGGCAACTCCGGTCGGAATGATGGACAACACGTAGACCTGCGCGCCGACGAGTATCGCAAGTTCCGCACCGCGCTTCAGAGCCCCGCGGCCCGCCTCGGAACCGTCGTAACAGAGCAGCACTCGCTTGAACATAACGTCACCCCAGTTCGAACTGCAGGTTGATCCTGCCTATGTCCGCCCCGACGGAGTTCCAGCTCCACTCGTCAAAGTATGCTCGGCCTCGCGCGTCAATGCGAATAATTGTGGAGCAGCGCGTACCATAATCCGGCGCGCGCACAAAGGCGCTCGAGAGCAGCCGCTCCCACTCCAGACTCACGCCGGTCCGCGGCAATTCCGCATCCGATGCCGGCCGGTCGTCCCGCAGCAGATCGAGCAAGGGGGCCGTATCGGTCAATCCGAGGAGCGCCGCCTCCAGCCGAGTCTTGGCGAGTTGCACCTTGGGCCAGGGCGTATCCAACAAGTGATTCGACAGCCCGTAAATACCCGGTCCCAGCTCGCGGCCCGAGCCGAGCACGCTTTCATAGATGCCGAGGCGCTCGCCGTCGGAAAAGATCAGGTTGAAGCCGTTGTAGTTCGCGCCCACTCCGCGCAGATAGGCCAAACCCTCGGCCACCGAGGAGCCGGACTCGAGGATGGAAATCACGAGCGCACCGCGGCTGGGTGCCTCCGGGCGCCGCTGCTCCGGATCGCGGTAATTCGTGAGCGCGGCGAATCGACCCGTCCGGGTGACCCCGAGCCAGGTCCCGCCGGCCTCGAGGTCCCGTCCCGCGAGAATCCCGGGACGGTCCGGCCACCAATCGGCGCGGGCCGTCGGCCGCGCATGGAATTCATCCCGATTCGCCGCCACCAGACAGGGATACGTCGGATGCACTCGCCAGACTACAAGAACCAGACACATCGAAGCTGCTCCTCGCGACGGCCGATACGGCGGTCAGGCCGGCAGTGCCTGGTCCAACACTTCTACCCAGTGCTTCACCGCAGTGAGCGTTCCCGTCTGCAAGTGCTGGATGCAGCCCATGTTGGCCGATATGATGACTTGCGCTCCGATCCTCTCGAGATTCTCGAGCTTGCGGTCGCGCAATTGCCTGGCAAGATCCGGCTGCAGCATCGAATAGGTGCCCGCGGAGCCGCAACACCAGTGGCTTTCGCCGCTCGCGACATGGACCTCGAACCCCAGCGTGCGCAGATGCGTTTCGACGCCGCCGCGCAATTTCTGGCCGTGCTGCAGGGTACAGGGCGGGTGAAACGCCAGCCGCGTCAGCCCTTCGAGCCGCAGTTTGCCCTTCAACGCGGGCACGAGCTCCGGAAGCAGTTCGCTCAAATCGCACGCCATCGCGCTGATTCGGGCGGCCTTGTCGGCATACTCCGCGTCGCCGGAGAGCGCGTGACCATATTCCTTGATGGCGAGGCTGCAGGCCGACGCGGAGGTCACGATCGCCTGGGCGCCGCCCGCAGACACCAACGGCAGCCAGGCATCGATGTTGCGGCGCATGTCGTCGAGGCCTCCATGGTGGTCGCCGAGATGCGTGCGCACGGCGCCGCAGCAGCCGGTACCGCCGGCATACACGGCCTGAATGCCGGCTGCATCGAGCACGCGCGCCGCAGCGATGTCGATATTGGGCATCATCGAAGGCTGGACGCAGCCTCTGAGCATCAACACCTTGCGGCGATGCTCGAGCGGCGCAGCGCTCGCTGCGCGCTCTCCGGGACGCCGCGGCACCTTATTCCTGAGCACGGCCGGCAAGAGCGGCCGCACCGCGCGGCCCACCCGCAGCGCCGGCGCAAACAGCGGCGACGTGAGTCCCTCCCGGAGCAGCCAGCGCACCGTCCGCTCCGGCGCCGGGCGCTCCACCCGCGCATCCACGATCTTTCGGCCGATATCCACCAGATGCCCGTACTCGACGCCGCTCGGACACGTGGTCTGGCAATTCAGACAGGTCAGGCAGCGATCCAGATGTCGCTGCGTGCTGCGCGTGACTTCCCCGCCCTCGAGCACTTGCTTCATCAAATATATTCGTCCGCGCGGCCCATCGAGCTCATCGCCCAGCAATTGATACGTCGGGCAGGTCGCGTTGCAGAACCCGCAATGCACGCATTTGCGGATGATGGCCTGCGCCTCTTCGCCGTCCGGAGTGTCCGCGAATTCGGGACTCAAATGCGTTTGCATGGCAGCGTTACAGCTCGGCGTACATACGCCCGGGATTGAACACGCACTCGGGATCGAAGGCCTGTTTCAATTCATGGTGAATCCGCATCAGAACATCGCTGAGAGGCGTGAACACTCCGGCGGACCTGTCGGCGCCCCGGATCAGCGTGGCGTGTCCACCCGCGAGCGCGGCGGCCGCGCGCACCTCTCGGGGCTCCACGGTGGTGCGCCACCAGCGCTCTGCTCCATGCCACTCGATGAACTGGCGGCCGGGCAATCCGACGGGCGCGGCGGTGGCCGGCACGGACAGCCGCCAGAGACAGTCGCCGCGAGCCAGGTCCGTGTCGCTCAGCGAAAAGAAATCGCCGCTCTGATCGCGCAGGCTCCGCCACCAGGACAGTGCCGCATCGGGAGCAACCGCGGCGCCGCCCAGCTTGTCGCAGGCCGCGTTCACGGCAGCGGCCGCACCGGCGAGGCGCACATGCAGCCGCCCGTCGTGCCAGGCGCTGGCATTCATGGCCAACGGCTGCGAGGCCCAGAGGTTGAGTTGCTCGAGGGCCTGATTCTCGTCCCAATCGAAGCACAGCGTCGCGGTGGCCCGATGCATCGGCAGCACTTTGAGCGACACCTCGCAGATGACCCCCAGGATTCCCAAGGACCCCACCACGAGCCGCGACACATCGTAGCCGGCGACATTCTTGGCCACCTGACCGCCGAAGGTCAGAACCTCGCCGCGGCCGTTGAGCATGGTCACGCCCAATACATGATCGCGCACCGTTCCGACGCTCGCGCGTGCCGGTCCCGACAGACCCGCCGCCACCATTCCCCCGACCGTGCCGCCGGGAGAAAAACGCGGCGGCTCGAACGGCAGGCATTGGCCCTGCTCGTCGAGTGCGGCCTCCAGCTCGCAGAGCAGACTACCCGCGCGCACCGTCACCACCAATTCGGTGGGCTCGTAGGAACTGATACCCGAAAGGCCGGATACGTCCAGAGGCTCGCCCTTGCGCGGTCCGCCGTAGAACGCTTTGGTGCCGCCGCCGCGGATGTCCAGCGGCGATCGATGCGACCGCGCGTGATTCACCTGGTCGACCAAACGTACGAGCACCGGATCGCCCTGATCCATCAAAATCTCGGCAAGTCGGGAAACGGCAGCATGCCGCGGTGTACGTGCATTTTCCCGTACTCGGCACACCGATGCAGGGTCGGAATCACCTTTCCCGGATTCAGCAGCTCGAGCGGATCGAAGGCGCGCTTCACCGCCATAAATTGCGCGCGCTCGGGCGGCGAGAACTGCACGCACATGGAGTTCAACTTCTCGACACCGACTCCATGCTCGCCGGTGACGGTGCCTCCCAGCCGCACGCTGGTTTCCAGGATATCGGCGCCAAACAGCTCGCAGCGGCGCATCTCCTCCGGGTCTTCCGCGTCAAACAAGATCAACGGATGCAGATTGCCGTCGCCGGCATGAAAGACATTGACGCAACGCAGGCCGTACTTGCCCTGCATTTGCTCGATCGCGCGCAGCATCTCCGCCAGCCGCCTCCGGGGTATGGTGGAATCCATGCACATGTAGTCGGGGCTGATGCCTCCCGACGCCGGAAAAGCGTTCTTGCGGCCGCTCCAAAACTTGAGACGCTGCGCTTCATCGATGCTGACTTCGATTCGCGATGCCCCGGCGGCGACCAGCACCTCCTCCATTCGAACAATCTCCTCCGCCACTTCCTCGGGCGTGCCGTCACTTTCGCACAACAGAATGGCGGCGGCATCGAGGTCGTAGTCGGCGTGCACGAAGGCTTCCACCGCGGCAGTCATGGCCTTGTCCATGAGCTCGAGGCCCGCAGGTATGATGCCGTGCGCGATCACGCTGGCCACGGCGGCGCCGGCCGATTCGATGTCGCCGAAGCTCGCCATGATGCAGCGGGCCAGCTGCGGTTTGGGAGTGAGCTTCACGGTAACCTCGGTGGTAACCGCCAGCATGCCCTCGCTGCCCACGACTACCGACAGCAGATCGAGGCCCGCCGCATCCAAGCCTCCCGAACCGAACTCCACCGGTTCTCCGTCCACCATGAAGCCGCGCACCCGCTGCACATTGTGCAGAGTCAGACCGTATTTGAGGCAGTGCACGCCGCCGGAGTTTTCAGCCACGTTGCCGCCGATGGTGCACGCGATCTGACTGCTGGGGTCGGGGGCGTAGTACAAGCCGTAGGGAGCCGCGGCCTCGCTGATGGCCAGATTGCGCACCCCGCATTGTACGACGGCCGTGCACGTTCCCGCATCGATCTTGAGGATTCTGTTGAACTTGGCGAGCGACAAAACAACGCCCCCATGGTGCGGCGTGGCGCCGCCGGACAAGCCCGTGCCCGCCCCGCGGGCAATGACGGGCACCCGCATCCGATGACAGATCTTGAGGGCCGCCGCGACCTGCGTTTCGGTTTCCGGAAGCACCACGGCCAGGGGCGAGGCGCGGTAGGCCGTCAGCGCATCGCACTCATAGGGCGCGGTGTCTTCATGGCGACACAGGATTGCGGCGCGCGGCAAAACCGCGGTGAGCGCGGCCACCACGTCCGCCTGGCGCTCATCGCGCGAGGTTTCCGTCCGCGCTGCGGCGCGCGGCCCGTCGGCCCCCAGTGAGGTGTTCATCTCCGTATTATGCATCACTCCCGGCCCCACCTCGGCAATGACAGAATCGGCGGCACTGGAGTAGGATTCGCCAAAAGCAAAACGGCGGCGAAAGACCGCAAACAGGAAGTACACATGTTTCACCAGTTGTTGACGCCGGTCGGGGACAGCCTGCTGCTGTCTTTCCTGGTCGCGATACTGCCCATCGCAACCGTTCTCATCCTGCTGGGAATACTCAAGCGGCCGGCATGGCAGGCTGCCTTGGCCGGGCTCGCGGTCGGATTGTTGATCGCCGCCACCGTCTGGCGCATGCCGGTGGGCACGGCATTCGCCTCAGCCATCAATGGCATGGTATTTGCGCTCTGGCCGGTGATGTGGATCGTCATCAATGCGCTGCTGCTCTACAACGTCGCCGTCGCATCGGGCCGTTTCGACGCATTTCGCGAGTGGCTGATCACGCACTTGCCGAATGACCGGCGCGTGGTGTTGATCGCCATCGGTTTTTGCTTCGGCGCGCTGCTCGAAGGTGTTGCCGGATTCGGCGCACCGGTTGCCATCACCGCTTCCCTGCTCATCATGTGCGGTTTTCCGGCGCTCGAGGCGCTGGTGTTCGTGCTGATTTTCAATACCACTCCGGTCGCTTTCGGTGCGCTCGGTACGCCCGTCACCGTCTTGGCGGCGGTGACCGGACTGCCGGCGCCGGCATTGGCGGCAATGATCGGTCGTCAACTGCCGTTCATGGCGGGCTTGCTGCCGTTCTATGTCATGGCGCTCTACGGTGGATGGCGCTCCATCCGCGCCCTCTGGCCCATATTGCTGGTCGCAGGCCTAAGCTTCGGTCTGGCGCAATTCGGCGCGTCAAACTATCTCGATTACACCCTGACCGACGTGTTCGCGGCGCTCGGATCGCTGGTCGCGACCTTGCTATTTCTGCAAGTCTGGCGCCCGGCCGCAGATGCCGAATTTGCCATCTCGCATTCACCGCCGGCGACGCCCACCGCCAACTCCCGCCCGGTTCCTGCCTGGCAGGGATGGATGCCCTGGGTGATAGTGACGGTCACCGTGATTCTGTGGACCTACGAGAAGGTTGCCGCCGTCGGTCAACTCGCGATTCATTGGCCGGGGTTGGACAAGGCGGTATCAATCACTCTGTACCACGATAAGCCGTATGCCGCGGTCTGGACTTTCCAGCCGCTCGGAACCGGAACCGCGATCCTGCTGGCGGCGCTCATCACGGCATTGCTGGTCAGACTGCCGCCCGTCGAGCTTTTTCGATGCGTCGTCCGTACGATCCGCCAGATCTGGCAGGCGGTCATCACCGTCATGTTCATCGTCGGACTCGCCTATGTGATGAACTACTCCGGTCTCGCCTATACCCTTGGGTTGGCGGTCGCGTCGACGGGGCACGCCTTCATCTTGTTTTCGCCCTTCCTGGGATGGATTGCGGTGTTCCTGTCCGGCAGCGATACCTCCGGCAACGCGCTGTTCGGCAATTTACAAGTCGTCGCCGCTCGGCAACTGCAGCTCAATCCACTGCTGTTCGCCGCCACCAACTCTTCCGGGGGTGTGCTCGGCAAGATGATCTCGCCGCAGAACATCGCCACCGGGGTATGCGTCACGGACTTGAAGGGCAAAGAGGGAGCGGTGCTGGCGCGCACCTTCGTTCACAGCATCGTGCTGACCTTGGTGCTGGTCGCCATCGTCATCGTTCAGCAGTATCTCGTGCCCGGCATCATCCCCAGCTTCGTCGCGAGCCAATGAGCACCAGGCATCAAGCGCGCCGTGTTCGTGAAGCGGGAGTGCCGGCATCGATGTAGGCAATGGGTGCGGCGGCATCGCCCGGCGCGGGGCGCGAAACGCCCAGCAAGCGCTCGAATTCCGCCTTCGCTACAGGCCGGCTGTGCAAATAGCCCTGCGACTCGTCGCAGCCTGCACGTGTGAGATAGTCGAGCTGTGCCTGAGTCTCCACGCCCTCGGCGACCGTGGTCATGTCGAATGCGTGCGCCAAGCCGATGATCGTCGAGACCAGCGTACAGCGCTTGCGGTCGGCGGGCAGACGGTCGGTGAACGTGCGATCGATCTTCAGAGTATCGATCGGCAGCTCGGACAGGCGGCCCAGCGAGGAAAAACCCGTTCCGAAATCATCGATCGCAGTGCGTACACCCGCGGCGCGCAGCAATCTGAGCTCATGGACGCACGCTGAGGAATCGCCGGCCAGCGCGCCTTCGGTGACCTCGATATCGATGCCCCAATCGGAATCGCCGGCCAGATCGCCGATGCAGTCGAGGATCTCGCGTGCGGCATTGCGGCGCCTCAACTCCGGGGGAGAGATGTTCACGGCGATTCTGATGGGAGGCAAGCCCATGCGGCGCCATTCGCGGCAATCAGACGCTGCTTGCCGCAGAACCCAGGCGCCGGTCGCCGCCATGAGTCCGGCGGATTCGAGCAGCGGCAGGAATATTCCCGGCGCGATCAGTCCGCCTTCCGGATCCTGCCAGCGCAGCAACGCCTCGACGCTGGCAATTTTGCCCGTGCGCAGCGTAATTTTCGGCTGGTAATGCAGCACGAACTCTTCGTAGTCCAGCGCCGTGCGCAACCGGTGTTCCATCCCCACGCGCCGCGCAAGCCCCGAGTTCATGTCGATCCGGTGATGCAGGTATGGCTCGCTCGACGCCTTCGCCTCTTTGAGGGCGGCTTCCGCGTTTTGCACGAGTTCGTTGGGTTCTCGTCCATCCTCCGGATGGCAGGCGAGCCCGGTTTTTATTTTTGCGACAATCTCGTGTCCGTCGACGCTGAACGGCCGATCGAACAGCCGCGCGAAGTCGCGATGCAGGGCTCGATCTTCATCTTCCACGCGCTCGGGCAAGGCTCGCATGCTGACGAAGGTCCCGCCGCCGAGGTGCGCAAGCTGCTCCGTGTCGGGAAAATGTCCCTTCAGCCGGTCCGCCACACACTGCAGCAGCCGATCGCCCGTGTGGCGGCCAAAGGAGTCATTGATGACGCTCAGATGTTCGATGTCGAATACCGCCACCGCGAGCCTCGGCAAGCTCTCTGTCCCGCGTACCAGCAGGCGGCTCATGCGTTCGCAAAAAAGCGCCCGCTTGGCAAGACCCGTCAACGGCTCGAAATACGACAGAAACCGCACCGCATCCTGCTTGTCCAGGTACTGAAGCGCAAACGACAGATTGGCGGCGACTTCCTCGAGCAGCAGTAATTCCTCCTGACCGATGACGCCGGTAGTCGTCGTGCCGCAAAGGAATGCGCCAACCGGGGTGCCGTCGATCCGCAACGGCAGACAGGCCAATGATCGGACGCCCGCAGCGATGAGCGTATCCCTTCCCTCGATGACAAACGGGGGCCGTTCGATATCCTCGCAGAGGTCGGCCTGGCCCGTGCGGATGACGCGCCCCATGAGACTCGTGTCCGCAGCCTCGTGATCCGCTACGGGGAACTCGCGATCGGGCTGGGCAAGAAACCCGTGGCCCGCCCATCCGATCGGGCGTGCCATGCGAGTCGCCGGATTGATCAGCGCCACCATCGAGATCGCGTATCCGCCTACGCGGTGCGCCAGCCGGCATGTCTCATTCAACAGCTCGTCGCGGTTTTGTATGCGCAGGAGAGCCGCGTTGATTCCCGAGAGCATCTGCAGAACCCCGGTCAGCCGGGCCACCTGCCGCTCGGCGAGTTGGCTGGTGCGGCGCAGTTCAGCGTCCGCGAGCGCGCGCTTCACGGCGGGCACCAGCCTCATCAGATTGCTTTTCAGGACGTAATCGATCGCCCCGCACTTCAACGCTTCGATGGCGACCTCTTCGCCGATGGTCCCGGATAGAAAAATGAAGGGAACATCGGGCGCCTCGACGCGCGCAACGGCAAGAGCGGTCATCCCACCGAATCCGGGCAAACTGAAATCCGACAGGATGAGATCCGGCAGCCGCTCTTTCAGCGCGCTTCGCATTTCCTGCTCGTTGATCACGCGGCGATAGCTGCATTTGAATCCTGCCGCGTCCAATCGCCTGATCGCCAACTCCGAGTCCGGCTCGGAATCTTCGATCAGCAACACACTAAGCTCCATAAGTTCCATTTTCTGGCTCAGCCTTTCCATGCGACACTTCTCCTGCTCGTGCCGGGATGACATGAATGCGCGGCCAGCACGACTCCGCACCGAAGAATCCCCCGGCAAGTGCATTACACGCCCATAAAATGCCGCGCTTCCCAAGCCCACGTCACACTCCGCGTAAGGATCTCGGTAATCACTTAGCCGCGCGCTTCATGCCATGGGATTCGTCGAATGCTGCGTTGCAGCATCACTGAAGTATCGGATCGTTTCCCGCGGCAATGGGGTGAACTCTCCCTCAGACAATCACAGTCACCTGCCGCGAGCGGTCTTTGTGCAGCCGGATAAGTTCGCTTACGCCTCCATCGCTCGACAGCGTAGTCGCTCGCGCCGGCGCGATCGCGTCGGACCAGAATTGATGCCAGGTCAATGGTGCCCCGGGCCGGAATCGAACCGGCGACCTAGCGCTTAGGAGGCACTCGCTCTATCCACTGAGCTACCGAGGCTTAAGGTTCAGGGCCGGAGGTGCCTCCGGCCCCGAATAGTGGTGGAGGAGAAGGGGATCGAACCCTCGACCTTCGCATTGCGAACGCGACGCTCTCCCAACTGAGCTACTCCCCCGTCAAAGGGCCCGGAATATTAGCAGCAAAGTGCCTTAAGCCAAAGTATCGCGTCTAAGTCGGTCGAACCTACGCTAGGATGTAGTGGAGGAGGGCGTCAATATGATCAAAGCGGGCGAACGTGCGCCGGAATTCACGCTTCCGGACGACACTGGGAAGGACCGGTCCCTGACGGAGCTGTTGAGTGCGGGCGCGATCGTTCTCTATTTCTACCCCGCCGACTTCACCCCCGGGTGCACGCGCCAAGCCTGCGCCCTCCGCGACATACACACGGAGATAGAAAGCGCCGGCTTACGGGTCGTCGGCATCAGCCCGCAGAGCCCCGAATCGCATGCCAAGTTCAAAGCCAAATACCAGCTGCCGTTTGTCTTGCTGTCGGATGAACAAAAGACCGTCGTCAAAATGTACGGAGTCAACGGGCCCTTGGGAGTAGGCGTACGCCGCGCCACGTTCTTGATCGACGCCAGCCGCCGGGTTCGCGACGCGGTATTGGCGGATTTCAAGATCGGCCGGCACTCGGATTTCGTCCGCAAGGCAATCATGTTGCGCGCCACGGCGGCTTCCTAGGCTAAGGAACCCGAGAGACGGCGCAAGCACCCGCACGGAGCGATTCCGTCTAGTAATTCAATCGCAATAAATTGGCGTGACCGATTCGCGGCACGGTGACGATGTACATGGTGCCGTATTCCTGATCACCGATTTCCGGAATATTCGGGTTGCCGCTCAGTGCCGCGACGATCCGAGGCACGGTATCGCTGTGCCCCACGATCAATACCCTGCCCCCGGCGTGCTCTCGCAGCGCCCTGCGCGCGAGGCCTCGTGGGTCGTCGGCCGGCGCAACCGTCTCGACAATTCCCAGGCGCGCCGCCAGGGGCGCGGCGGTGAGCCGATTGCGCAGGGCGGGCGACACATAGATGGCGTCCACGTGACCCAAGGCCTTGGCATCGACGAACATCCGCGCGAGCAGCGCCGCCCGTGCCTCTCCCGCCGGGCTGAGCGGCGGATCGGTTACGCTGACACTCAAATCCTTTTCTGCATGGCGAACGACGATGACGGTGGTCGAGCCGGCCGTCCCCCACACCCACGCGGCAAAAAGTGCAAGACTCAGGCCCACGAAGGCGGCTAGCGCCGTCAACCAGATCGGCGTCAAGAAAGGCCGGCGCTGAAAGCTCACGTGGTCTCTTTTCATTGGTAGCATGATACCAATGAATGTCGTCAGTCAGGCTCCCAGGCTGCAGGTCCTCATCCTCGCCGCTGGATTTTCCTCCCGGTTGGGGCGCCCGAAACCCTTGGTCCGGGTGCGGGCCTTCAGCCTGTTGCGCCGAACTCTCAACGTAGCGGCGCGCTTTGCACCTGCGAAGATCGTGGTCGTGGTCCCGCGCCATGCGGCGCGCTATCGGATCGAAGCGCGAGGAGTCGAAGTCGTCTTCACCGCCAATCCGCGGCGCGCGGAAGGGTTGTCGAGTTCGGTGCGCCGCGGCATCGTTCTGGCGCGCTACTCACCTGCACTTCTCCTGTTGCCGGTCGATCTGCCCGCTCTGCAGCCGCGCGACCTGGCCCGGCTCATCTCGCGCTGGCGCGCCGCCCGGCGTTGCGTGATCGCGAGAGGCATTGGGCAGAAAGATGGCACGCTGCGCGGCGGTGTGCCCCTCATCCTGCCGCGATGGCTGTATTCACGGGCGCTCGAGGTGACAGGCGATGTCGGACTGCGCGACTTGGTCGGCGGGTTGCCGGCGCCGCAGCGAGTGCTGTTGAATCTTCCGTCGGCGGCGCTGGACGTCGATACGCCGCAAGATCTGCGCGCCGCGAGGCGTCGTCTGCGCCCCTCGGGCGTTAGTACTCGGCGCTGACGCGCCTCGCCCCTTTGGGGCATTGCGCTGCGCAGTCCCTGCTTCGCGCAAGCCCTGGGTGGCCATCCATGGCCACCCGTGCGACGCATGCGTCGCACCCCCTTCGGGCGTTCAAGTCGGCCGGACGGCCGACTTAGTCTCTAGCGCTCTGCACCAGCCGATATCCGACCGCGGTTTCGGTCAAGATATGCTTGGGCTGCGCGGGATCGTCTTCCAGTTTCTGCCGCAGGTGCCCCATGTATACGCGCACGTAGTGGCCATCCGCCGTGTGCGAGGGACCCCAGACTTCGCGCAGGATTTGACGATGGGTGAGAACCTTGCCGGAATTGGCGATCAACAGCGTCAACAGACGGTATTCGATCGGAGTCAGGTGGATGGGCGCCCCACCCTTGTGAACCGTACGCAAGCTCAAGTCGATCTTGACGTCGCCGAACTCGAAGATCGAACCAAGACCCGCGCCCGCGTCTCGCCGCCGCCGCGAGGCGGCGCGCACCCTTGCCAACAATTCTCCCACTCCGAAGGGCTTGGTCAGGTAATCATCGGCCCCGGCATCCAATGCCCCTATCTTGTCCTGCTCCCCGACGCGCGCCGACAGCACGATCACGGGGACACTCGACCAGCCGCGCAAGTCACGCAGGAATGTCATCCCGTCGCCGTCGGGCATCCCCAGATCCAGAATGATGAGATCGGGCTTGCGGGTACCGGAGTCGATCAAGCCCTGCCGCAAGGTATCGGTCTCGTGCACGCTCCACCCCTCCGCCTCCAGTGCGGTGCGCACGAAGCGCCGGATTTGGCGCTCATCCTCGACGAGAATCGCCACCGGCAGCGGCTCAGCCATGGGCAGCCTCCGCCTCTTCCGCGGCCGCGGGCGGCTGTCCCAGGGGCAGGGTGAAGGTGAATCGCGCGCCGCCGCCCGGACGGTTTGCGGCGACGATCTTGCCCTGGTGCGATTCGACGATTGCGCGGCAAATCGTCAATCCAAGTCCTACTCCGGGCGTCGCCGATTCGCGTTCGCCCCGGGTGAATTTCTGAAATACCGCTTCCTCCCTTCCTAAGGGCAAACCCGGTCCATTGTCCGACACGGATACGCTGAGTTGATCCGCAATGGCTTCGGCCGCCAGTATGATTTTGCTCCCCGGTGGAGTGTACTTCGAAGCGTTCTCCAACAAGTTGACCAAGACTCGTTCGATCAGCAGCGCATCGATGCGCACCAGCGGCAGATCCCGCGGTACGTGCACTTCGACGACGTGTTGTTTCAACATACCCTGAGTCGCATTCAATGCCGAACCGACCACCTCTTCCAAAGGCTGCCATTGGAGGTTGAGCTTGACCTCGCCGCTTTCGATGCGCGCCATGTCGAGCAGGTTACTGACGAGGGTGCTCATGCGGCGCGCCTCGTCCTGTATGGCCCCCGCGCTCTCGAGCTGCGCCGGCGACAGCGCCGGCTTGGTGAGGGTCAGGGACTCCGCCAGACCCACGAGAACGGTCAGCGGCGTGCGCAAATCATGCGACAGCGCGGCGAGCAATGAATTGCGCAAGCGCTCCGATTCCATCCGCACCAAGGCATCTTGCGCCACCTCCACATAGTGTACGCGCTCGAGCGCAATGGCGATCAACGCGGCGAAGGTGTCGAGCAGTTGCCGCTGTTCCGGTATGAGCAGCAGACGCCGGTTACGCGCCTTGACCGCCAGAACGCCGCGCGCTTGAGTCGGCGCGCGCAGCGGCACGTAAAGAACCTCGCTGCCCGGCAAAGTGTCGGTGCCGAATCCCGCCGGCTGGCCCTTGTCGAACGCCCATTGCGCGATGCCGATGTCGACGTTGAGCGCCGTCTCGGTGCGCGGCGCGGTCACCGCCAATTGACCGGCGGCGTTCGGCAACAGCAATGCCGCGCTGGCGCGAAAGGTGCGTTCGATGGAGGCATCGCTGATTCTCACGACTTGATCGATCTGCACCGCGCCGGACAAGTCGCGTGCAATTTCGTACAGCGAACCCGCGCGCTCCTCGCGATGTCCGGCCACGCGCGCCTGAAAACGCAAGCCCGCGGTCAACTGTCCGGTGATCAAGCCCACGGCCAGCATGATGATGAACGTCAAAATATACTGCACGTCGCTCACCGCAAAGGAGAACCGCGGTGGAACGAAGAAGAAATCGAAAGAACACACGCTCAGCACCGCCGCCAGAGCCGCGGCGCCGCGTCCGAAACGAACGGCAACCAGCACGACGGTGAGGATGAATATCGCCACGATATTCGACCGGTCGAAGTGCGCGGCGAGCGGCATCGACAGCAGCGTCACGGCCACGCACGCCAGCGTCGCCCATAGATACCGCAGCTGTTTGAACTTGCGCCTATCGCTGGACTCCACACCCGGACTCGCCGGCCAGGAGGAGGTCCTTGCGTCCCCGTTCTGCATCACGCCGTCGGCTCGCCCGATCTCGACGAGATCGATGTCCGGCGCCAGCATCGCCAGTTTCTGCCCGCTGGACCGTTGCCACGGCCACAGCCGCCGCGCCGGATCGCGGCCGATGACCAGCTTCGACAGATTGTGGTTGCGGGCGTAGGCGATCACGCTGGTCGCCACGTCGGCATCGGCGATCACCGCGGTCGTGGCGCCCAATTCCTTGGCCAACCTCAGGGTTCCCAGAATCTTCTCGCGCCGGGCGGCGGGCAAACGCTGCAATCCGGGAGTTTCCACATAGACGGCGTGCCACTCGGCATTCCACTGGCCCGCGAGCCGCGCCGCCGCCCGGACCACCCGCTCCGCCCCGGCGTCCGGGCCCACGCAGGTCAAGAGCGCATTCGCGGTTTTCCAAACGGACTCTATGGATTTGTCGACGCGATAGGCTTGGACATCGCCCTCGACGCGATCGGCCGTGCGCCGCAGCGCCAGCTCGCGCAGGGCCATCAGATTGCCCTTGCGGAAGAAATTGCTCGCCGCCCTCTCCGCTTGATGCGGCACGTAAACCTTGCCGGCCTTCAGGCGCTCCAGCAGTTCGTCCGCCGGTATATCGACCAGCACCACTTCGTCCGCATCGTCGAAGGCCGTATCGGGTACCGTTTCCCATACCCGCACGTTGGTAATGCCGCCGACGACGTCGTTGAGGCTTTCCAGGTGCTGCACATTCAACGTGGTGAAGACGTCGATTCCCGCCGCCAACAGCTCCTCCACGTCCTGCCATCGCTTCGGATGGCGCGCGCCTCGAGCATTCGAGTGCGCGAGCTCGTCGACCAGGATGAGAGCAGGACGGCGCAGCAATGCCGCGTCGAGATCGAATTCGTAGAGGTCCTTGCCCCGATACGGCATCGGCTTCGGCGGCAGGATCTCCAAGTCCGCGAGCAGCGCCGCTGTTTCGGCGCGGCCGTGAGTCTCGACGACCCCGATGACGACGTCTCGGCCCTCGGCGCTGAGTTTGCGCGCGGCCACCAACATGGCGTAGGTCTTGCCCACGCCGGCGGAGGAGCCGAAATAGATCCGCAGCTTACCGCGGCGCGCCTCGGCCTCTTGACGCTTGACCTTCGCCAGCAGGAGATCGGGATCGGGGCGTTGTTCGCTCAGTGTCGGCATCTGCCGCTATTGTGCGCGATCCAAGTCCAAATTGAGCAATAAAACGTTGACTCGCGCTTCGCCGAAGATCCCCCATTGCGGCGTTTCCACGTGGTCCATGACGAGTTGACGTACTTTGTCGGCATCCAGATGCCTCGCGCGGGCGACGCGTCCCACCTGGTACAGTGCAGCCGCCGGGCTCACGTGCGGATCGACTCCGCTCGCCGATGCGGTCACGAGATCCACGGGAATGGGCAGCGAATTGTCCGGGTCGGCGGCCTTCAAGGCATCGATGCGCCCCCGCACCGCTTCGATGAGCGCGGGGTTCGTCGGCCCAAGGTTTGAACCGCCAGAGGCCGTGGCATTGTTCGGCATCGGCGAAGTCGCGGAGATGCGGCCCCAGAAATACTTCGGCTCCTGGAACGATTGGCCTATCAGCGAAGAACCCACGGCCTTGCCGTCGCGCATCACCAGACTGCCGGACACTTGGTTCGGGAAGACCGCCTTGCCGATGCCGGTGACGGCCAGGGGGTACACCAGGCCGGTCAACACGGTCAGCAGCGGGAACAGCACGAGCAAAGGACGCAGCATCGAACTCATGATCGTAATCCTTCTCTAAACGAACCGCAGCGCCGTGAGCATCATGTCGATCAGCTTGATGCCGGCGAAGGGCACGATGATGCCTCCCACGCCGTAGATCAGCAGGTTGCGGCGCAACAGCGAGGCGGCGCCGAGCGCGCGATACTTCACGCCCTGGAGAGCGAGCGGAATCAACAGGACGATGATGAGCGCGTTGAATATCACCGCGGACAAAATCGCGGAGTTCGGACTCGTCAGCCGCATCACGTCGAGAGTCGCCAGCTGCGGATACGTGGTGGCGAATGCGGCCGGAATGATCGCGAAATACTTGGCAACATCGTTGGCAATGGAAAACGTGGTGAGCGATCCGCGCGTGATCAAGAGCTGCTTGCCGACTTCGACGATCTCGATCAGCTTGGTCGGATTGGAGTCCAGGTCCACCATGTTGCCGGCTTCTTTGGCAGCCTGAGTGCCGGAGTTCATGGCGACCGCGACGTCTGCCTGGGCCAAAGCGGGTGCGTCATTCGTGCCGTCGCCGGTCATGGCGACGAGCCGCCCTTCGCTCTGATACTGGCGGATCAGTTTGAGCTTGGCCTCGGGGGTCGCTTCGGCCAGGAAATCATCCACTCCCGCCTCGGCCGCGATCGCCGCCGCAGTGAGGCGATTGTCGCCGGTGATCATCACCGTTCGGATGCCCATGCGGCGCAGCTCGCCGAATCGTTCCTTGATGCCGCCTTTGACGATGTCCTTGAGCTCGATCACACCCAGCACGCGGCCGCCGTCGGCGACCACCAAGGGTGTGCTGCCCTTTCGCGCCACTTCGTCGACGGTCTGGGAGATACGCGGCGGGAAGATGAGACCTGCAGCCTCGATGTACAGACGGATCGACTCGGCAGCGCCCTTCCGCACCTCTCTCTGCCCCAGGTTGACGCCGCTCATGCGGGTATGCGCGGAGAACGGGACGAAGGTGGCTTCGAGTTGAGTCAGGTTTCGCTCGCGCAGATTGAAGCGTTGCTTCGCCAGCACGACGATGCTGCGGCCCTCGGGGGTTTCGTCCGCGAGCGAACTCAACTGCGCGCTATCCGCGAGTTGCTGTTCAGTATAGCCTTCCGCGGGAATGAACGCCGCGGCTTGCCGATTTCCCAGAGTGATGGTGCCGGTCTTGTCGAGCAGCAGTACGTCCACATCGCCCGCGGCCTCCACTGCGCGGCCCGATGTCGCGATGACGTTGGACGCCATCATTCGACTCATGCCGGCGACGCCGATGGCCGACAGCAGGCCGCCGATGGTCGTCGGTATGAGACAGACCAGCAAGGCCACCAGCACGGTAATCGTCACCGGTGCACCGAGTTTGGCCACGGCCACGCTGAACAGCGAGAACGGCAGCAAGGTGGCGGTGGCGAGCAGGAAGACCAGCGTCAGGGCGATGAGCAATATGGTCAGTGCGATTTCGTTCGGCGTTTTTTGCCGCTTGGCGCCCTCCACCATGGCGATCATGCGGTCGATGAACGCCTCGCCGGGATTCACGGCGACGCACACCACCAGCCAGTCGGACAACACTCGCGTGCCGCCGGTCACCGCCGAGAAATCGCCGCCGGATTCGCGAACCACCGGCGCCGATTCGCCGGTGATGGCACTCTCGTCCACCGAGGCAACGCCATCGACCACCACTCCGTCCGCCGGAATCACATCGCCGGTTTCCACCAGAAAAAAATCGCCCTTGTGCAGCTGCGGCGCCGGGGTCGCCATCCACTCCGTTCGATTCTTTGCCGCCCGCAACTTCTTGGCGCTGACGGATTGCTTCAAGCCGCGCAGGGAGGCCGCCTGGGCTTTGCTCCGCCCCTCCGCCAGGGCTTCGGCGAAGTTCGCGAACAGCACGGTGAACCACAGCCACGCCGTTACGGCAAAAATGAAGCCGGCCGGCGCCTCGCCTTGGCCGCGCAGCGCCTGCACGAACAAGACGCTGGTCAGAAGGCTCCCGATGTACACGACGAACATCACCGGGTTGCGTATCTGCACCCTCGGCGAGAGCTTGCGGAAGGAATCGGCGACGGCCGGACCCAAGAGCGCCGAATCGAACAATGTCAGAGACTTGCGAACCATGTTAGCCCTTCAGTGAATCGCGTGACGCTAATGAATCGCGTACAGCTGCAGATGCTCGACCACCGGTCCGAGCGCGAGCGCCGGAACATAGGTCAATGCGCCCACCAACACCACGGTGCCGACGAGCATCGCAACGAATAGCGGTCCATGAGTCGGCAGAGTGCCGGCGGTGGGTTCGATGCGTTTCTTCTTCGCCAGGGATCCGGCTAT
>Ga0137394_10000124_pt1 | contig 52096 bp, 57 predicted proteins | sample czobulk116metaG_FD_108278 | JGI IMG/M metagenome (GOLD analysis project Ga0137394, IMG submission 108278) | Vadose zone soil microbial communities from Angelo Coast Range Reserve, California, USA - czobulk1.16 metaG | ecosystem: Environmental > Terrestrial > Soil > Vadose zone | place: USA... | reverse complement strand
TCCAGTTTACAGAATTTATCCTTAAGCATCATCTCTGATAATTGTGTCTTGTTTGCATTTATCATTTTGCTGATTTCATAAATGAGTTTTATACTGCCTGCACACATCCACATTACCCTGGCACTAACAATGTAGCCATGATTGATCATGATCACCTATGGAAGCTATAAGCCTCGGAGATAATTGGGCATGTGGGAGAGGGCCGACCTTGACTCCAAAATGCTCGATTACTGATCGCGTACCAACACCCTCATCCATCAATCATCCGACCGGTATAATCTTTGGCTCACATCACTCCTATGTTTCCCATTCGATGAACCATGCCTCTTTACTGGTCCCTCATCGCGCTTACAATTGGAGTGGCATGCCAAGCTTTAGCGCCGCGTGCCCCGTGGAAAGGATCGTCCGATACGACGGGGGACTGCTGCGTAGTTATGGATGTATCCCGCAAGTGTGTGTAACACCATAGCAGGTCATGGAAAAGGCATTCAACTTGCCCCCGGGCCCGCGATCGAGGATAGTCCTGCATGTCGAATTCCTTGGCCAGCCCGCGGTCACGCTGCCAGGCCGATTATCTGAATCATCCTCAGAGCCACGTTTGTGCGCGGGCAACGTGTTGAACGTCCCTAGTACAATCTTCTTCAGCAAGGTTAGGTAATGTTGGCCCCCTTTTATGCTCCATGAAAGTGTGAGATTGTATATACATAGTCTTGGTAGCAAGGCAGCTTGTTAGTTGTGAACAGATATGTTTGTTAGTGACCCACTTAGTGTCAACTTTCTCATTCCGTGAGACACGACGGTCTTCCCCTTACTAGCTTCTTCAGCGCAGTTCCCAGAGACCGATGTCAGGTATAAACTACCTCCCCAGCCCGCCGGCTACCACAGAGTGACGCCAAGGATAAAGTATTGTGAAGAAATGTGGGAGACTATGTAAATTTCAGCGGCGGGACAAAAGGCAGCTGGTCACGGCGGTGGCCAGAAAAAAGCTTGGTTTAATCAGGGTGAGAGTGAGCATCCTAGCGGTAAATTGGCCGTGCAAGCTGGGCGACCAGTGACTGGAACCAAACAGAAGCGGGAAACATAGATAAGAACTGAACGAGGATCGACCTTGGAAAAGGTCCATGCAGGCTTTACCGAGCAACCGTAAGGTATCATAGCAAACTTTGAAGGTTCAGATCTTGCTATACCTACAAACCAGCGCCGTCGATTGCGTTTCTGTCAGCTGTCTAGTACGCATTCAGATGGTACCTCAGAAAGGGGGGTTCTCAATCTCAGACGAGCAGGGATGCTTTTTCAGCAATATCCTGAAGGCTTATACTCTTGTCCATGGGTTTTCCCCCAAGATACCAACTGCTAGTGCGACGCAGGTCGGTTGTAACTGACTCTATCTAGAGGTCCCAGAACGTGCCAGTGTTCGTGCACGCCCGATGGGCTTTCAGCTAGTCAGTTACTTTCCAGCGATGTAGCGCAATATGTACTAGTAGGTTCTCTTATGCCCATATCATAGGGGCTGTTTCGGTCCGTGGTGAAGCACTCGCGACCACCGCAGAATATGCGGTGTCGTCATCAGAATGTAGAGTCAACACAGGGGTAAATTGCAATGCAGAACATCGTATCGGGTGCCAGTGATGGGCTTCGCCGTCGTGACCGGTGACCTCAGAACAAGTGAAGGTATCGCGTGCAAAGTTAAATCTAGAAGCGTCCTGAGAAACATCTTGATCCGCTTGTCGGGTCATCTACAACCTCATGGGAAGCGTATGAACGATGAGGCCGAAGACCGTGAGTCATTCTGATGTAGACGGGGAGAGGAGTACTAGGTTGATACATACAAGTAAAGCCATAACTAGGGATGCACTTGGGCTGATCGTCGAGCGAGCTAACGACAAGACTTTGTGGGATTTTTGTGAAAGGGGATAATGAAAAGGATTTATATGTGAGACATGTAGTTGGTATTAACGTTGTCGCTGCATTCAAAAGAATGAACAACAGGGGGAAAAGGAAGAGAGGGCAGGCTTCATACCAAGGTTGTCAATGACATGATATGTATAAAAGTCATCTCAACTCTCAGAACTTTGGGGTTGAGATAGAATGGCCAGAGATTAGCCTATGGCGTCGGCGCACCAAAGCTGGCCACCGTCCATCGGCAGCTTCGATACCCTTTAGAAACGAGGGCAAACCCTGTGGGATATGGTGCTTGTTGTGTGAAAATGTGACGAATGGATATTGAAAAAACTTCATTCGCCACTGGCAGTGCTTAGTTCTTCGCAAACGGTCATCATCATCGTCGAGACCAGTCGTGCAGGCGTTAGTGGCACAACAACGCCACGTACGGACTTTGAAAAGGTCAAAAAGTCGGGAGCGTCAATTGAGCCAAAGACACACACCTGCTCTCCTTCGTAAATGGCTCACTGACTGCGCCTCACACTCCTCACCCAGATATGCCTCTTTATGTCCATATTCTCATCTAGTTGTTGTACCCTACTTTGTAGTCGCCCCTTCCCATCCGCGTTTCCTTTCAAGCTTCCTCTCCTTCTCACATATGTCTGAGCACGATCTCACGTCTGCACCAGTATGTCCTTCTCACTTGAACATGCAATTTGCACAATCACTAATAGCCACATAGCATGCTGGTGCACCCCTCAGCCTACTTTCTTTATCCATTGCGGCCGCCAATGCGGAACCCATTGAAGTTCCACAGGATCCTACAATTGACATCGATGACCACAATTCATGGCGTGGTGCAAGCGTCGAACCCACACATCACTCGCGTAACCCCAGCCTGGGAGTGGCTGTACACAATGGGACGAAACATCGTCGCCTCTCTTCCACGGGACAGGTGCGTCGGCGACTCAGCGACGCACGCGACGCCGCAAACCGTCCATCGTGAGTGAAATGCTTTGTATTTCCTTTCGCCCCGTGCTGACATCCGTTCCCAGGCCCGCAGCGCTGCAGAGCGCAACGACCACCCTCAATTCCCTCGCATCATTATCCATATCCTCATCCGTGTCGCCGCCAGGGTTAGACATTTCCTCCACTGTTACTCGCGCGCCTACCGTTCCCGTCGCGATTCCTGTGCTCTGCACACCTGCTGCTAGAAACGGTATCAGCAGCTCTGCCCCCGCTGATGACGGATCCAGCGTTTCCGGTACGCCGCCCCTGGCAGATTCTAAAGCTGGAGTGGTGGGTGTAGCAACGAAGAATGGGAAGAAACGTGGAACAACGTTCACATGTGAAAGCTGCTCGAAGGTACATGCGTTGCTTATGTATCAGTCATCGAGGCTAATATCATCTCATGACAGGTATATCGCCATCCATCGTGCTTAATCAAACATCGTTGGGAGCACACCCCATACTGGCGAGAAGCGTCGAAGTTTTTGCTGAGTAAACACCAGCAAGTGCAGCTCATGGAGGCGAGTACTATCACCCTTCTGATCTAATATTTGTGTTACCATAGCTATGGCATCATTCTTCCATACCCCATCATCCTGTGCAGTCTCACATAAGGAGCACCTTTTCCGCGGTTGCTCTTGAGTAGTGTTCGCGGTAGGATGATGCTGACATGATGTTACCCCTCACGTGCAGGCCGCAGCGATCCTTTCGCACTTGACACCGTCGGCGTCTGGTGGCTCGTCCCTCCCAGACGACCGCTCGCTCTGGCCGTCCTTCCTTTCGGGTGGTGCATTGCCACCTCCTGTTCCAACAAGCGAGTCCGTCGCCGAGACGACAGCATACCCGACCTCGAGCTCGGTGCCATCAGGTCGCCCACGGATACATGACTACGCCCTACCGAGTACGAGTGTCAGTGTGATCACACGCTTACGACCCGGGATTATTGCTGTTCCGACAGACCCGGCATATGCCCATCCAGAGAACGGTGTCTCGCAAAGCTATACGACAGGCTGTGGCTCTGCCGGTGTTGAGTCCGCGTCGTTCGCTAGTTCATATCGATCGTCATCAGTTGGGGTCATCGTGCCCCATGGACGGGCGTCAGGGAGTTCGGACAGGTGGTCGCGCTCGCTTTCGTTGTCTCACTCGGGCTCGAGCGATGAAAGCGAATTTGTGGAAGTTGACGCAGAGACAACACCTTCGGGAGGATTCAGCATGCGCAGACAACACATGGGCGATGAAGACGCTGTGGGTGTAAAAGAAGAGGAAGAGGAAGATGATGGATGGGACGGCATGGAGATGGAGATGGAGCTGTAGCTGTAGAGATTGTTTTGTCGCATTGACGAGCTTTTGGGAAACGGATCTGTACGTTATATCGCATTTTTACGACTACTGCTTTTCTTGTGTTTAGTTGTTCTATGGTCTCGCCTTTTCTTTTATGTATAGAAAAAGAGAGAAAAGAGAATTGTGTGTCGATCTTGCTCACTTTCCTGACCCGTCCGACACGGCTTTCGAGCCGTCCAGGGTTGGCCCAGCGACCGTCCCTTTTATTATCTCTCCTCTCCACCCTCCACCCTCCGATTTCTATCTCTCCACACGTTCCTCGCTCCATGGATGGTGTCGTTCCCCACGCAGTCAATTCCGACTCACCGCCAACGAGACAAAATATCCTGACGTCTTTCTTGCGCGGCCGTCCACGAGGCACTTCCCAATCCCAGTATCCTTCTCCTGTGCTCGACCGCGACTCTCCTCCACCCTTTCCCGTACCCCACATACTCGCCTTTCCCCCTTCCCCCGGACCCTCCTCCAACAGACGTCGATCCACCGCCGGCCTCACCCTACAACCTTCCATTTCCCACAACCTTCCCCTCTCTTCTGGCATCACCCAGATCCTACGCAGACGCCGCTCAGGCGGTGCACTCGCAACATCCAACACACCACAGATGCCCGCAGTCGTTCCAACCACACCCCAACCGACCAACATGCCTGCGGTCTCCAATACGTCTGGTCCCGTCCCAACGGGCACAGCGCACCGGATCCGTCTGGTACCACACCTCGACAGTCGCCGTTCCCTCCGCTTTGACCCCATCATCCGTGACGTCGTCGAAGGCGACCCTGCGCTGCGCATAGGCCGGTTTACAGAACGCTCTGGAGTGCCTATCTCCCAGGCCAACGCTCTCAACTCGAACAAACTCGCGTTCAAATCAAAGGTCGTGTCCCGCGCCCACGCGGAGGTCTGGTGCGAGCCCGGTGTCAAATTTTTCATCAAAGATACCAAGAGCAGCTCCGGCACATTCCTCAATCATGTCCGCCTATCACCTGCCAATCAAGACTCCCGCCCGTTTGAGCTCAAAGACGGTGACACTCTCCAGCTTGGCGTCGACTATCAAGGTGGCGCAGAAGACATCTATAAATGCGTTCGTATTCGTGTCGAGATAGGTCGCGAGTGGCAGGCTTCCGCTAATGCGTTCAAGTACGTGACTTATCTCCGAGTAGTGGGAATTGCCTTGTTTGACATACTGTCATTGCCGTCAGCACCAACGCATTGCGACAACTCAGATCGCTGGCAACGGCCAATGCCCCTGCGGCGTCTAAACTGACGGACAAAAAGCCCGTGCCCAAGTCCGGTTTTTCTGACTGTTGCATCTGTACGTACCGCCCCTTGTGCTTCCATGAATGCCACAGATAAAGTGCTAATTGGTTCCATTTGCAGGCCTATTTTCCGTAACAATTCGACAAGCACTTTTCATCGCACCATGCTCGCACGCCTTCCATTACAAGTGTATTCGGCCGCTGCTCGAGACGCACCACCCAGCATTTTTGTGTCCCCTCTGCCGCACCTTTGCGAACCTCGAAGAAGACGTCGAAGTGGACGTCGCTTCGATCGACCTCGAGGACCAACCAACCGAAGAAGAACCTCTGCTTCCCGGACCCACCACTGCACCGGAGGACGCTGAGATGCTCCTGCTGTCCCCAAATCTAGCTCGAGAACGTGACGGTGCTGAGACAGAAGTCGAGCCCGAGATGGGCCTCGGCAACGTGCGACGGGTCCCGGTGCCACCGAGTATCATCGACCTTGCTGAAGGTAGCGATGACGACAGGGATGTCGAGATGGCGGATGCCTCTAACCACAACAATGAGCCGCCGCTACCGCCTCTCCCTGAAGGAGAAGGCTCGCTGCCTCCCCCTCCTCCAGAGCGTGAAGTCCTCGGCGCGCGCAGTGCATCTGTCTCCGATGCCGAGGATGCGAGCGGAGAGAGCGCACAGGGAGTAGATGAGGCGGATCGTGCGGCGAAGCGTAAGCGATAAAAGATGGTGTCAAACGTTTCTTAGGCCCACCAACTGGTTGTGTGTTGCCATTGATCCTGTCAATACGTGTTCGAGTCTTGGTGACATACTGTACAAGGTAAACGTCGTTTGTCTGGGCCAATCCCTTGGGTTATATTCTTGAATGTTTTACCGCGGTTGCCTGTAACCACTTCACATTGTCTTTTTTTTGTCCCCCATTTAGTTTATGTGAACGGTGCTAATCGGTTTGGTCATGATCACGATTTTACATACTCATTCTACCCTCAGCGCGCACACAGAGATGCCAACGAGGTTCTATAGCTTGGAACAGGAATGAAACAAAGGATAACGACCAGGATATACGCCAATTTACCTTTCTGACAATAGAGCATCTCTAGGTGTCATTCGGGGCGGCAAAAATAAACGTATACCCATATGGTAGCCAGGCAACCCGATGGGGTAAAGTCCATGGGTGTGCAGACAAAGCTGGACAATGATGGCCATTGGTTGATAAAATGGGCTCCTAGCTGGATGCGGTATGCCGACAGACGAAACATAAGATATGCTAACGGAAAAAAGAACGCCCGAGCCGGTAGGAAGAACATCGGGCGATGAGGAGATTTTGGTAAAGTTCATCGGAAGCTTCGTGAGCGAATGCAGGGGTGGGATCTACTCTGCGTTTTTTCATCCCCGTCGAATCCAAAGGAGGAGCGCGAGCGGCTTTGAACTTCGGGGACCTGAGTTCTTTTATGCAAACGTGGTTGCTGAGTGGGCGGCACAATGCACCAACGTTTGTACGTAGAGTGCCGTACGCACCAGGAGCCGATTAAAGGATTCCGCCGAGATATGAATTGGCATTTTCATTCCAGTAAACAAAGGGAGGAATATTCCCGGCGACGGGTTCACGGACAACGCCATAACAGCGAGTCCTCGTGGCTGCATGCGTGGCGCAACGTTGACCGCGCACCGCGAGTCCCAACAAGGTATTAATGAGGCAGCAAGCCCCATCGCGTCATGCCGACATTGACTTTTTGCAAAAGGGCCTGAAGAAGGGGTCAGGTCAGTCAGATGGGGAACTCGCATCGCAGTAGATAGGGCTTATCTATCATAGCCGGCCCTTCGCGAAAACATGATACGGTCCAGCAGAGATTTTGCTTGGTTGTGAACGGGTTATTAGCTCCTCCGGATGGCGGTCATAAATGACGCGATTATGGCCCGTCCATCCTCGTGGTCATATTACCTATGGCGCAACTACAGGCGCGCACTGGTAATTCCAATAAATCTGTCGCCAATGAAACAGCAAGCCCTATCGCGTCAGGCTGGGTTATCTGTTGCCAAAGAGGAAGAAAGGGTTCAGATGCGCAACTCGCTCCCGCTTAAGGATAGAGGTTCGGAGAGTTTAAAGAGCTTATCTTTGCCTGTGCTCTTCGCAGAACACAGTTCAGCACATGTCCCGGAGATTGCTTCATATTGCGAACTGGAGATAGGCTTCCGTGTCTCGATAACGCGCGAGAAGGAACTTGGAAAGCCCCATCGAAGCGGCCCTTTGATCCGGGTCTCCGCACCGAGTTTTCCGTCCATGCGCAGATGGCATGCATGGGAGAGTGTCCCATGCTGCACGCGCGCGCGAACTGAACTTGCTGCATCCAACCAACCTTTTTTCCGGGTCTACGCACGAAAGAAGCATCCACCCCTCAGCCATTGTCACGTCGGCGATCATATTCACCCCAACCCGGGCGTTGATTTGCCTTCGCAGCGCTCAAGTTAATCGACGACCCCAAAAAAACGTAGCGGTTATGAGCCACGAGGCTGCTCGAGAACGAACCATGGAAACCATGGGGCCATGCTCTTCACATGTGGTGAGGGGGGAGGATTCCTTGTGGAGCAGGCCTGAGGTAAATTACTGTAGTAAGCCCGTGGATTCAGTAGCTTGCTGCGAGTTTTCGGCGCAAAAAGTTCACTGACGTTTGGCCAAAAATAGAAACCGACGATGTGGTAAAAAAAACCGGAACGTAGAATGGGCCTGCACACTCGGAAAGGACTAATGTTGCGCCCGATTGATCACCATCGACGTCCATCAGCAGCTGCAACAAATCCGTACTGTTTCCTAGAGCTATAGTTTTTTTTTTGCTGAGTGGATAGCGTAAGAAGCAACGCAAATTAGGTTGGGACCGCGGATCGTATCGCTCCACCGTGGGGTGGGACAGTACAATATACTGTACAGACACGACTGGTGTACGTGTACTGGAGGGCTTCATCATTGCGATCGATGAGCGGCCTGCTTGGGTCTGTGATGCACATATTTTTTTGGTCTGGAATTCTGTCGCCAAGCCAAGAGGTCTGAAACACGCGAAAACATCGAGAAGCGTAACGTGATGATGGTGGCTAAAGACCGTGCGGATACGCATTCTGATTGGTTGCTGCAGCGTGCACCTTTGTTCCGTCCCTGAGAATGCCCCTGGCTGGCCTGGCTACAATACCTGGGAGCCGACGTGAACTGAGTTAAAGCACTCTTTCTCTCTCTTACATCATTATACTGCATAGTTTCTTATCCCATCGTATTATTTCTTCATGGAACATGCCACGGGTGGCCTTAGCTTTCCAGACCCCTTCACTCATGGAAGGGGACCCCTTGCGACCTTTTGGCACGCACTTCTTGCCACCGCACTTTTTAGGTGCTGGCACATACTAATTTTCTTCGCTGCCTGGTCTACCACCGTTTCCGTCATCAGCCACACCACAAAAAATTTAGGTATCTCGAGTACCCTCCTCACAGTGTTCGTTGGAACCCTCTCTCTTAGATCGATGGACTTTGACGTGTTCTCGCCGCCTGCAGCCTTGGTACCGTTCTCGGTTTTGTCATTTCTTACAGAACTACGTCCAGCTTCGAAAGATACAACGAAGGTAGGAGGTATTGGTCGCAAATCATCCTTTCCGCGCGGACACTGGCAAGGTTGATCTGGTTCCATGTCCCGGGTGCGTTTTTCTTTCACCTTGATATAGTCGAAACACTGTTTAACTTTGCGGCAGAAACCATGGAAATGGGCTCCGACATGTCGGAAGACGAAGTGAGGGCCCGGGTGCTCATAGAGAAAAAGACGGTCCTCAACTTGGTTGATGCATTCTGCGTGTCGATCAAGCACTATCTGCGTGGTGAAGAAGGTATGCTGTCCATGAGGACCTCCACCACATTTGATTCTTAGGTCATCACAGGCATCGGCTATGTGGATTTGTATCACGCGACCAGATATCTCCCGTCATACGCTCTTCCCGCGGGTATGCCCTCCAACGCTGAGCTCTCAGGTGGTTTGGGTTCTCCGACGTCCTCCGCGTTTCGGCACCCACAGGGAGCCACCCAACGTAAATATGCTGATGCCCCTACTCGGGCTTCGGTTTCTGGAGACAGTACCAAGCATGACCTCCCCCTCCCCGCCACCACCCCTGGAGAGACTGGGACAAACACCGAAAAGGTTGAATTTATTGACACTCCGAAGCTGCCACGGCAATCTCACGGCAATGCGAGCCACGCTTCAAGATTTTCTCTGGTTGACGATAACGAATTGCTCCCAGCACGCTTGCCCTCCCGCTACTCATACTTGGACCTTTTTCCTTTCTCCCTTATGCTGAAGTTCCTCATCCGTCGCGGCAAGCCAGTCAAAGGCAAGAAAGCTACCCGTCTCCGGGCAAAGCTACGCCACCAAGCGATCTCTCATAATTTGCCGCTTGAAATTTCGCTCTATCTAGTGTGTTTCCATCTTGGAGTAGACGTTTACACTTCTTTAATGACACCCCAGAGCTCATACATTGCCGCGCTTCAAGAGCGAAAGGCTATCGACGCTGCTACTATATGTATGCGCCTTATTTGACTTTGAAGAAATGGAACTAACGGGTTCCTTACGTCGCTCAGCTGGCTTGTTGAACGCCCTGAATCAGCTGGTCGATGCTTTGACTGGACTAGAACGTATTCTAACTACGCCCATTCCTTACTCGTGTGTGCCCAGATACGTACAAATTTGCCGGATACTAACTGGTACCCTCAGATATTCAATTCACCTTTGGGCGGTGACACTCCTTTACTGCTTCTTCCTGGTACGTTATCTAGAAACTTACGCCCGCCGCGTCCGTCTAACTGACGAGCGCAACCAGCCTTTCCAACTTTGGCCAACGCTCAGATATCTGACTATTCCCGGGACCATCGTTTCGGTATGTGCGCCCTTGGAATGAAGGCGTCCCGCTTGCCACTAATGGTACTTATCAGAGCTTTATTTTCTTCGGCTTCCTGGTTGCCGGCGAGGAAATTGAAAGTGAGTGGCGTGTCCTCTGCCTCGTGTAGTACCTTCTGACCCCGCATCCCCCGCCTAGACCCATTCGGTACGAGACTACTCACATAAATTTTTGATCTTGCGCTGATCCAAAAGTGTCTGTCCGTAGGCTATGACAAGAATGACTTGGTGCGAACACTGTTCTCCTTGGCATTGTGTGGGTAACTTATGTATATTTAGGACCTGGATCACTTCACAAATGGCATTATCCGTAAGCACCTGTCAATGACCATGTGTCTTGAACTGGCTGACTGACAGGGCACGTATAGGGAAAGAGCTGGCAGCGATCACTGCGACGCCATCGCCCCATCCCAAGGACTGGGCGTTCACACCGGCTAATAACCGTCTTGCTAATCTCCATAGCCATGACGCTGAGCTTGTCACTCCTGAGGAGTGGGTGAACCGAGGAAAGAATAGTTTGCAGGCTGCGCTGTTTTCCTCTTCTTAGTAAAACATAGCTTTCCGAGCTTTCCGAGTCATGCTATTAGTTTTCATGGACAACAATAAAAATATACCTATACCGAGTGTTGCTTTCGGTTTTTTTTTATTTGTTGAAAGATCACGTGTTCGTAAAGTGTGAAGGTTCCCAATCGAGCAGAATTGACTCGATCGACTGGGTCTGCTGAATGCTCAGTCTCGGGACGTTCTGTCGTTGTAGGTATCGATATTTTCATCCAACGCATTTCCTCCACCCACGCAGGTTCAAGGCTGACATGGCCAACATTCCTGTAAACAAGACCGTCCATCCATTCGACAAGGTCCGATTCGAAGCTCTGCTCAATCGCAGGTTCTTCTATGCGCCGGCTTTCGAAATCTACGGGGGTGCGTGCGGACACGCGCTTTCCGGCCGGCTCCATTCACCGTCTACTTATCCATTCCCATAGGTGTCGCGGGTCTATACGATTACGGCCCCCCCGGTTCGTCACTCCAGGCGAACATCATCGCGGAATGGCGCAAGCACTTCATCGTGGAAGACCACATGCTGGAGATCGATTCTACCATCATGACGCCCGCGCCCGTGTTCGAGACGTCGGGCCACGTTGCCCGATTTGCAGATTGGATGGTCAAGGACTCGAAGACCGGTGACGTTTTGCGCGCAGATCACTTGGTCAAAGGCGTCCTCGAGGCCCGGCTCGCGGGCGACAAGGAGGCCCGGGGCTTAGTCGCCCAACCACAAAAGGACGGGGAAAAGAAGAAAAAGAAGGCGGTGAAGGCAGCTGCGGTTCAGCTGCCAGACGATGCCGTGAAAGAATACGAGGTCATACTGGCGCAGGTGCGTGGTCCAACCCCTCGTTCCTGTATATTCCATGATGATCATGAGGCGTCGCTTCCGTACAGCTGGATAACTATTCAGGCCCAGAGCTAGGCGAACTATGTCGCAAGCATGACATACGAAATCCAGATACTGACAATCAAGTCACCGAACCCCAACAATTCAACCTCATGTTCACCAGCAGCATCGGTCCGACTGGCCAACATCCTGGGTGGGGTTGCTCACCTGACCCATTCCTTGTCGTGTGACTGATGGGTTACTTTTGCACGTGCACAGCTACTTGCGCCCTGAAACTGCGCAAGGACACTTCCTAAACTTCTCCCGTCTCCTGGAATTTAACAATGGTCGCGTTCCATTCGCCTCTGCGCAAATCGGACGTTCTTTCCGAAACGAGATATCTCCACGTGCGGGGCTGCTCCGTGTGCGCGAATTTACCATGGCGGAGATAGAACATTACGTCGACCCGGAGGACAAGAGCCACGAACGGTTTCACGAAGTACGCGACCTCGTTATCGACCTTCTGGACAGAAACGTGCAGGTAAGCGGCAGCACGCAAACGAGGAAGACCACGGTGGGCGAGGCGGTGGCCACTGGGATCATAGCGAACGAGACACTCGGCTATTTTGTGGCGCGAATTCATCAGTTCTTGGTCAAGATTGGGATCTCCCCCACTCGCCTGCGCTTCCGTCAGCATATGGCTAATGAGATGGCACACTATGCCACGGACTGTTGGGACGCCGAGATTCAAAATTCGTACGGCTGGACTGAATGTGTCGGCTGTGCGGACCGTGCTGCGTACGACTTGACCGTGCACTCGAATAAGACCGGACATCCCTTGATCGTCCGCGAAGCGCTCAAAGAGCCCATCATTACGGAGCGTCTCGTGGCCGAATTCAATAAGAAAGTCCTCGGAAAGACTTTTGGTAAGGACGCGGGGGTGATCCAGAACGTCTTTGCAGAACTGGACGAGTCGCGCCTCGCCAATTTTCAAATTGAGCTCGCCCAGGGGTGCGTGGTCTGGGGGGGGGGGGAGAGAACCGCACTACCACCCCCTTCTGAAATAGCGTAGCTCCACCACCATTACCACACCGGATGGGAGGGAGCTGACCCTGACGTCGGAAGCTGTCACGATCGAGCGTAAGACGTTCAAGCAGTCCAGTGCGTTGATTTTCCTCGGACGCCAAGTGGGCCGGCTAAATAAAGCTGGCTGTGTTCCCCCTAGTCCGTGAATTCACCCCAAACGTCATTGAGCCATCCTTCGGCCTGGGTCGTATATTGTATGTCCTCCTAGAGCACAATTTCTGGGCTCGCGAGCAAGACATCGAACGCGGGGTGAGCATCACCCCTCATTCTGCGGCCACGTTTTCTTTCTTTCTTTCTTTCTTACCGGATCGATCTCTCTTTCGTGGGTTTCAGGTGCTTTCTTTGCCCCCGCTGGTTGCGCCGACCAAGGTCCTCATCGTGCCACTCAGCGCGAAAGCAGAATTCGATCCCCTCATCCAAGAAGTTTGTACGTCATTTAGTCGTGGATTAGACATGGGGCGATTCTCAGCGTTTGTTTTCTCCAGCATCGAAGCTGCGCAAGGCGGGCATCTTCTCACGCGTGGATGATTCAAATACTTCTATAGGAAAGCGATACGCGCGCAATGACGAACTTGGTACCCCTTTCGGCGTTACACTTGACTTCGCCTGTGAGTACGGACCTGATGACGAGGCGGCAAAGGAGCTAACGTCGGGTATTGGCGCACAGCGGTCCAGAACCGGACAATGACGCTGCGGTAAGTGAACTGTCCATCCATGTGAAGCCGCTCACGCGAGTCTGCCCTTTCATCGTCTCTACTAGGGAACGCGACACGACCGGACAATTGATCGGTAATATTGATGAAGTCATCTCTGTACTCATTGACCTCGTCAATGGCACAATCGATTGGACAGAAGCGTGCAAAGTGCTCCCCGCATATGACGGCATTCAGGCCGTCGATTAATCAGAGTAGTTGGATGATGTGTCAAGTTTGGTAGTTTTGGGGTACGGGATCCATCATGGGGAAGGCACGGCAGCGTAGACGCGGGCGAATGGAGAAGATATATTAAATATTGGGGTGTGTGCGTGTGAAAGATGTAATGGTACAAACTACACCCGTGTTGTCTCGTGCTGAGGTCAAATGACCACAGGTACTCTGCGTGAAGCGAAAGAGACGATTTGCGTCCCGGCTCGTGGCTTCTGCTCCACTGGCAAAAGCCTGTTTGTTATTTCCCCCACGTCCTTTGAGACGATTCACATCTTCTGTGAGTCCAAGAGATCTTGGTATGTTCCGGACATCTGGGAAAAGATCACCGCCTGTACCGCGAGCTTACTAACGTGCTAACCAGAGATGACTTCAGTGCTTGATTGTGCGGCCGTGTGGCCCTTCATATGCTCGGGCGTCAAACTCATACACCTCGCGATGCGGGCGTGTCGGTTTCATCTCCTGTAAGAACTATCACGACTTGACTTGTTGTACGAAATGACCGTGGTCGCAGAGCCCATCTGACCACTCTATCATATTGATAATCTAGACGCTTCCGAGATCCTCGGGAAGCCAAAGTGGATGATGAGACCGCGGTGGCATTGATATGGGCTTTCATTGCTTGCAAGGCCTTACTTGGGGGCCAGACCGCGCATATATCGGAAGGTGACGCGGTGTGTCGGAGCTCCGAGTTGGGAACGCTTAAAGACGGACAATACGGATCGTGGTCATGTGGACACCCAAATGAGCGGCGTGCGAGATTTGGCCATGCGCCATGCAACAGAAATGATGGGCGCAAGCCCAGGCCATCATGACGCCCCCAATGTGTTTTGTCAGATGTGATCTGTCACACACAGGCGCTGCGGGGAAGGTGGTGGCTGGCGTTCGGCCATGGCCGGACTCGGAATCGCAGACGAGCCGTGGCAGGTTTGGACTTTGGACAAGACCAGACAGACGCGTGTCAAACACGGAGCGCTGGCCGACTTTCAACCCTGAACGATGGGACGAAAGGGATGAACTTTGTCTGGGTTCGGGATGTTCCGAGAGGTAAAACGGTTTGGAATGGAGTTAGCGTAGACGACCGGGCTGGGGTGGGCTGGGAAATCAAAGACAGACTGCGAGGGGGAAGGTTGGGGATTGTGAAGTCATTTTGAGCCGAGTTGTGTTTCTTTTGAATGCGCACGGGTTGCGAAGATAAAAACGTGCGAGCGGAGGACAGGAAATTGACATGGAGAGAGGGAAGGACGCGCAAGTGCCGTACTGGAGCCGAACCAAATCACGAAACAGTCAAGGGATGATACATAAGCGCACCAGCAGAGCGGGCCACTCATCCGTGATGATATTTTATACGATGCATGTGTCGCCATTTCGGGGCAGGCGGTGATCTATTATCCTCGGAAGTTGTCATGGATTTCTCAGGATGAGGAGCGACAGCCTAGCGCTGTACGTACGGCAAAAGGAAGACGAGAACGAAACAAAAAAAGGAGGGGAATCAGCGGATGGATGAAGGAGAGGGATAAGTACGTCAAAGGATGAAGGGGGCGCTTGACGAGAGAGGAATGACGAAATATAGGATGAATTTTCGGGATTGAGATCGAGAAATGAGGGAGGGATTCAGAGGGGAAAGGGAGGGACAGAATCGGGAGGGCTGGACTCGGCATCCTAGGCACGGATGAGGGGAGCGTGGCTAGAACTATGGTGTGAGGGGTTCACCCCAGTACTGCAAGTGTAGAGATTGGATTGGAACCCTTATCTTGGATCCGGAGCCAGTGCAGTTAGGAAGGCGCGGACTCGATGCAGACAGGCAGGCAGACAGGCATGCCACGCCACGCCACGCATGGGAGGGATGCGCTATCTGTATTCTGAGCAGGAAGGGAGCATTCCCATTGGATATTTGGGCCGATTGGACGAAAAAAAAGGTTCGCCTTTGAAGGACCAGATCTGGAGATGGTCACCAAGCTGTCGTCCTAACTGAAATCCTCCCAATCTCGCTTTCAGATACAGTAAACCGTCGATGGGCCACCCTATAAAGCCTAATCCCTTTTCTTTCCACCATCCATCCCATTGACCCCGTCCCATCCCGCGTACCCACACAACTACTTCAACCCCTCCCCTCCCTCCCTCTTCTCTGTATTTTTATCTTTTCGCACTCCCAACATCACTATGCCCGACGCGTCCAAGCCAATCCAAAAGGGTGCCCCCTCTCACCTCGTCGCGCTCCCCAGCCTCTCCAACTCGCTTTCTTCACTACCGCAAGCCAAGAGCCTCGCACAAATCTCTGTCTACACCTCATCAATGTCCGGGCAACACGCCGCGGAGAGTGAAGCAAAGGTGTGTACCCACTAGCCCCTCCCCCTCTCCACACACCGCACACCGCACCCTCCCACCCCTCTTCTCTTCCGTGCCTTGCTCAATCAGATGGGGCCTAACCGAATTCCCGTCTTTCTTAGCTTAAAAAGGCATTATCGAACAATGTCGGGACGGCGCAAACGCTCGCGTACGCAGCTTCCGTGAGTCGCTCACGCCGTCCATCCGACCACGCCAGAGTATGCCGAACTGAGACCCACATCCAGCAACCAACCACCCCTCATAACCAAGGCTCGCAAGCGCTCATGATGAGGAAACCGGTCAGTTTCTATCGTCCTCCCGTTGGACGTCAGGGCACATGCTCATCATCAACCTACTTTTTTTTAGGTTCGAACAAAACTACAGGCCTGATGGTCACACAACACGATATTAGATTTCTGGTTGCTCTCGGGACTTTGGTCGTCGCATACTGGTTAATTTTTTCTTTTTCCCTCGTATATCGTTGTTCGCATGCATGTCCTCATAGACGGGTGTTTCTGGAATACCCCCCCATCCCCACTGTCGCATTTCTCCCTATCTTCCTCGCATTATATCTCCCCCGACGCACGTTGTCGATACCAACCACATCACATATACACTAGTGCTACCTTCCATCATTCGGGTTTCGTTACAGTGCTTCTCGCCCTTGCTTGGTATCCGCGGTTCTATACAGCTCTATACTGCGTTGATGTGCCACGCAATTTATTTTCCCAAAAAAAAAATCAAAAGATCAAACGTTTTGATTGAAAGGCTCATGCTGGAGACCGCGTCGCTTCTCGGTTGGATTTGAGATTATGCTCAGATCCTGTTTCCGTGTTATCTTCGAGACCGGCTGCTACTAACGGTGACTCACCTCTTGTGCTTCTTGTTTCGTCGGCTTGTTTTTTCCAGGTTTCATTCACAGGACCGTTCGGACACATCGGGAACGTGTGTCTTCATAATGATGATGCTTTGGCCGTAGACCTCTGTTTTGTCACTTGTCATTTTCGATAAGCGTGGCCGAGCGAATATTTTCGGCATCTTTTGTCTCCCCCAACCAGCGAACCTATCTATCTATCTACACGCGGCAATCGTGCGCCCCCCATCGCCACATCACCAAACCGTAAAAACTGGCGTAGTACGGCAGAACCTGTCCTCCTTCATTAATAATGCTTGACTCACGAAAGAGATAAGCCGTCGAACTGCCGTCGAGTCCGGATCGCCGTGATTGGATCTTGCCTCGGGGTCAAGCTCTTCTCTTCCTCTCCCATGCTGCTCCGAGTCCGAGCTCAGTTCTGCCAATCGCACGTTCGCTACCGCCCTGTCAGAAGGTTGTGATCCCCGAAGTCCTTATCCGTCGACATCTCCTCTTAGGTCCTTCCAGGAACCTGCGTGCCATCGGGAACTTTTTAATTATTCGTTTTATGACCTTGGATCGCCGCCCGTCAAATCGCCCTTTTCTGAACGGAGAAGATAAACTTGCCGGCGAACTGCGCTCGCTCGCACGCGCGTGCGCACGCACTATCACTACTAAGTAGTATGAGCGGTAAATAGAGTCCGTCGGCGCGACGCGGAATTCCGATGGTCCCGAGTACCACGTATCAAACGTGCTTCTTTCCACCTCTCTAGTTCGCCATGTTTTTTTGCTCTATCGCATTCATTTCCCCACAAAGAGCGAAAAAAAAAACTCAATTGGACATTTTCCCTTTCATTCCACCGCCCGCCAAATAAAATACATACAACTCTCGTACGTGACTTTGGTCTCTCGGCTTCTTTTCCCCCATCCTTTTTTTGGTCGATCCTCGAGGTGCCTGCAGGCTGTGGATGGTCCTCCCCCAATACAGGCACTGTCCTGGCGACGCCCGGAAGGGTCACAAACGCCACAGCTAATTGCCTTTGCCGTGGCACCGCCGGAATCGGAAACTTGCGAAACGAAGCACCGGAGGGGTGGAACGGACTCGGATGGGAGGCTGGCGAAGGCTCAGGTTGGAGCCGCAGCACTGCTCTATGTTCTCGATTTCTCGATCACTGACGAGACCAAAGTCCTGTACTTGGCTTGCTATTTCCACAGGATTTTCCCCCTTCCCGCGTGGCACACGCACATCGACGACTGTAAGTATAACTCTTACTCTACTAATCCGGTCCCACCGGACGCGTGCGTCCGATTTCTCCAGCCCAGCGGGAAATTAATATGGATGTTGGTTTTGAACTTTCATTCCCGGCCTTGGTTTTTCCTGTCCTAGTGAAATGATGGCACCCGAACAGTTGTCATTTCTACGGTGCCCATCACCCATCAAGTCCGTCACCGGACGAAGTTCTTGCCAACTCCCGCGCCGCTTCGGATGGAGGCGTGGGGTAAAGGAAGGGAAAGGGAGAAGGAGAAGAGCCTGTCCCATGGGCCAGGGATCATCAATCCATCACCACGCTCCCCCCCATAATGAAATCACTTTTTTGGCTTTTCAATGAAAACGAAAACGTTTTCCCTTCGTGCAACCGTAAACCTTGTTTGAAAGCATCGTGTACGAGTGTCTCGGGCGCCTCTTGGTAGCAAGGAAGAGAAACCGCAGTGGGTTTCCCAGAGTGCTGGCTGCATCTGCTGGCGTTGTCTAGCCTAGTAGCCGAGCACTACTCAAAGTGCACCAATAACACGCCTGCCGAATCCAAGTCTCGTCTCCCTTCTCGAGCATTCTTCGCCTGCCACTGGCAGGACCTACGCCGCACAAAATGCTTCGAAACGACCGTCGGTTGATGTCTCCTCTGAGATTAACGATGCCCTGGGGGCTGCTTAAACCCGTAACAGAACGCTGATCTGGAAAGGAACGTGCTCGTGCTTCTTGCTTGCTTCTTTCCCTTTCGACGCCGTCCATCGGGATCCCCAAACCCCTATCAGTCGTAGCCAATCTACCTCAGCTTTGTCCATAGTGGGCCTCTACGCTATAAAACTCCACCGTTCTGCCCCAAGAAGGTAGGCCGTCCATCCTCCCCCGTGTCTATATCCTCCGCGGAGCAGGGGGAGCGCTCCCTGCGGGGCGTCGACAAACGATTAATGTCGATGCATTTCTTATTTTCCTTTTCTTTCCAAAATCGTAATAACTCTCCTTCACTCGCCGCCCATATCCAGCACAGCTCCCATGCTTCTCACGTCAAGTGGTCGAATCTCATGGAAAAATCGACGACTCGTTGCACCCTAGCCGCGCATCCCACCGCGGCCCATGCCTTCCCTTTTCCCGTAAGTAGAGTCGCTGGGCCAGCGCATACATCCCCCCCCCACGTTGTTTTCATCAAATGTTTGCGACCTACTAGTACTGCTGCGTTCTCGAACAACCTCGTGGGTGCACCACCTTTGCACGTGTTAATACATTGCGTCGCCACTCTAGTTCATTCATTCCTCAAATACCCCCTGTCGCCGCACTGTCTCCCCCGTATGTGGTTCCCATTGCGGTGCCTTTATGCGCCTATCAGCTGTTACGCCTCCGCAGCTTCATCAAGATTAGCGCGGCGCTGCGTTGACTATTGGATGTGTGAATTTGAATTAATATTGTGAGTGCTGGCCCTCGATGGGCCAGAACCTATTCCATTCACCACCCATGTGCTATTCTTCCGGTGTCTTTGATCTCGTAGCTTTCCGGGTTTTCGATCAATAATAGGTTTCTATGGTCAAATAACGGATGTTTTACAGCACGAAATGCTAAAACTATACAATAACATCGAGGACAACGACAGCGGGATATATACAAGAATCTAAGATCACGTTCATGTCGTGGGATTTCTGCACGGGAATTCGTGAGACCGTGAGACCGCAGCGACTATTACAGTGTTTGGCAATAATGCGACGCGACTCAACGCACTCAACCATCGAGCAAATCACCCCCAAAGCCGTCAATCGGTATGATTCGGAAACGGTTTGCCCATGACCCTTCGGCGAACTCGCGCACCCACGTCCGGCTGAGTCCGGCTTCCCACGCGTATAGCTCGACACGCCATCCCTTCTTGAGTGCAGTGCGCACACAACCGCGGAATCCTTCTTCGTTAAACTGGCTAACATTCCCGTCCCCCGTCGCGAGGACCATCGTCGATCCGGGTGGTGGTACATCCACACTCGAAACTGCCTGCAGCAACTTCAACTGCAATAGCTCATCGACACCCTGTTCGCGGTAGCGCGGGCGACCACCGGGCGCCAAAGATACCTGCGCGGACCGCGAATGATTCGCAGAGGGCGCACTGCTGCTAGAAGTCCCCGGCTCAGAGGAGTCGGGTGCTAACATGATACCGGATGACGACCGGCGCGCGTACTCCTTAGCGACATTCCAACCGCTACCACTGCCACCACTACGCCCTCGGGAATGACGGTGGCGCGGAGACGAAACCTTGTCTGGGGCATCTCCGGTATCAGGGACACGTGCATATACATGGACTTCATATCCGAGCTGGGAGGCAGGTTCCACTGGCTGATACAATGGCGAAGAAGCCACAAGTACACGCCGCGTGACCGACCTTCCTCGTTCCAGGATAAGTGCAAGTGCTGCGTGGGACATCCATCTGACCTTGGTGCTGATGAGATGGTGTGGGTGTCTCCGCAAATAATTTAAAAATCCGATGAGAATGTTGGAGCTGCAAGGTTATACGCCTCAGGGTCAGTCGAATAGAGAATTCTGGAAAGCCGGACGTACTAGTCAATGAAGACGTGGACTAGTGGTTGTCCGGGCCTCGGAGGAGGACCTCGTGGGTCGATGAAGTCAGGTGATGAAGATAGAAGTGAATCATTCGAGAGGACGCCCGTAAGGAGCTCTGCCTCTGCGGCGAATAGGAACTTGAGCTTGATCGCTAGAGCTCGCAGGCGAACGACGCGTGGATCAAGTGGACCAGGGCGGAGAGTGGGCGTAGATTTACTGTGGCCGAGCCGAGGACGACCATCTGCAGAAGCGGAACGGACGCTGTGGCGACGTCTAGCTCTACGGCGTGGAGAACCAGGTGTAGACCTGAATCGGATAGCAGCTTCAGAGGAAGAGATATCAGGTGAAGATAAATCAGAAGGATCATCGACTTCCAACGTCTCTGAATGCGGCTGATTGTCATCTCCGGCAGCACCCGATGACTCGCGCACAAGGATGTTGGGGACGATTGATCTTGCTCTTCTGTTGCGGCGTCTTCGACGTGGTGTGAGCTGCTGATGTTGGTGTTGACGCGGGAGTTGTTGACGGTGGGAGGAGGGATCGTCGGAAGTCGAACTGTTTCCCCGCTGCCAGGAATTGTCACGAGTGGCCGTCAGTTTGGCGCGTTCAGCCGCGATGAATTGAAGCGCTTCGTCAAGGAAACCCAACGAGGGCTGCTCTTCGTCCGCATTGTTGGCATCCTCATAATCACCGCTATCTGCCTCCAGGTCGATCATTATTTCCCCTTCCGTATCAGATGAAGGCGGCTCGGAAGGCAGAGGTGATCGCGATGCCACGGATAGCCGTGTTGTCGCTGTATGTGAAGAAGGAATTGATAAATAAGATGCAATGGGCTGTTGGTTCCACACCGTGGAACCCCTATTATAAAGATCGGATTCAGAATCTGCCGGAGAGTGTGTCAATGTGGTCGCCGTGGCCGTCGTGGTCGCGGTCGTCACGCCATGAGGGATGAAGTTTCGCGGCTGATACTCGTTCAATGCGCGAAAAACAATCGTGAATGCGCCGAGGTCGGGGGATTCTAATGGTATGTTTGCGTGAGTTGAATGAGCTACCTCGGAAGGAAAAGAAATATGCGACGGGCTTTCTGGCCGGATACGACATGCGCGCATGTGTCAGTTGTGTCCGCCTCACTCACCGTCGGAGGTTGCGAGGTCGCTGCCGCCGGAATGCGTCGAGAAAGGACTGAACGGAGCGGGTGAGTGTGTAGTGTCCGAGATTGACCTCGTCATATCATATGCGCGAGCGAGCGGGAGTGATGACAGGCGAGAGGGAATAACGGCGAAGAAGAAAGAATATTGGAGTAGTTTGGAAGTAGTTTGTAGAGTTTGGTTCAAATCAAAATCAAGGGGCCGGGCGCGCGCGGTTTGGGGGCTTGGTAACCCCGTGTTCCGTGTTCCCTAATTTGGGTCAAGTCAGGCTTTTGCTTCCCTACCACACACGCACACGACGGTGGACGGACGGACAACAACCCAACACACATACACAACAACAAATGCCCGGCATCTTTGCCACAAAGTCGTTCGTTCCAGCGCTCCTAAGAGGAGGAGCAGCCTCAACGACCTCGTCATCGTCATCCGCGACTGTCCGCGTCCGCGTCCTCCCTCCCTTGACGCGCGACGTCTCCTCTTCGCCATACGGCCGCACGCACGTCTGGAAGCGGCGTCCAAAACGACTCCCGAATCCGGTCGTGCCGCAATTCCCGCAGCGCGTCATCCGCGCGGACGGGTCCTCCTTCACGCACTGGACGACGTCGCCCCGCTCGCTGATCCGCCTCACGCGCGACGTCACGAATCACCCGCTGTGGAACGTCTCTGCGCTCACGGGAGAGGGCGCAATGGAGGAGAGCGAGGTCACGGGTCGCTTGGGCAGGTTCAATAGGAAGTTTGTCGAGGAGGTGGACTGGATGAGCGAGGCGGGAGGCCTTTCATCTCCGACGGCCCCGACCACACCATCCAAAAGAAAAGACGGACGACGCGAGCAATGAGTAGGGTGGCGGGTGCAATGGAACCCGTGGTTGGAGGGACTAGATATTGATATCCCCAATCTATTACCATTGCCTACTGCGGACGATCAGTAACCTAAGCCTTTTGCCTCCCATGCTCTACTTTCTCTTCTACAGCCTTCTCAGCGGGCTTCCCTGCTTCCGCAGCAGCACTTTTGACAGATTGCAGTGCCTCCTCGACCTCCTCGACAGCCTTGCTCGCGGTCGTTGCTCCACGTCCGAGCGCCTCATGCACCTTCAACCCTGTCAATTCCTGGACTTTGCGCACAGCGCCACCCAGGCCATCCTGGACCTGGTCGCGTCCGCTAATGCCCGCCGCACGAAGGCGCTCCCACGTCATGTGGGTGTGAGCAATCGCGACGGCGTGCTTCTGCGCCAGCGCGGGGAAATGCTCCTCCTCGAGCGACCCGGCGTACGCAGCGACGTTGTGCGTCGTCTTGGGGAGGAAGTATTTGCAGGAGAGGAGGAAGAACGTCGGCGGGAGCAGAACGCGCGTAAAGACGGAGCGGTTCCGCGCGAGGATGGAGCCGCCCAGCGATGCCACGCCGACGTAGAGTAGTGCTGGCGTGAGGGGTTCGTTCGGGGAAACGAGGGCCTTGACACGGTCTAGAAGGAAGAGGCGTATGTTGTAAAGGCTAAGACTGACTCGCAGGATGAGAGAGGGAGGGGAACAGAAAAATAACGTACGCTCGACCGCATGCTCGATGCCAATCCACTGAGAGACCACACCGTGCACCCGCGCATGGATATCCCGCGCGACGCCGGTGAAGGCCGTGCGAGCCACACCGATTTGGGTCTCTAGCACGGACGGACAGACCAGGACGACGATCTCGCGTTCCGGTTCTGGATAGATGGACAGCTGCGGACCAGCAGAAATCCCAATATCAGCTCGACTTTTGTCAATCAGGGCATACGAGGGGGCAACTTTTGGCGGACTTTTCGTTGTGGTTGCTGTGATGGTGGTATTGCAGGTGGCTCGGCGATGACGCCTGCCACGGCAGCAGAAGATACGATGCCCGCGCGAGGCTTTAGACCTGTTGTCAGCAAGGCATATACGACATGATTGAATGGGCCATACCAGGACTCGAGTCCAAAACATGGTACACCGTCAGTGCACCAAAGTCGGTTTACAGAGGTGGAGACATGTGACCGTGATCACGTGGCATATGTCACGTCACTCGAATCACAGCGCACGATGTCTTTACTTGATGCACCTGACAAATCGCCTTACTCATGTGCTCGCCAAAACCAAAGTTCTGTCATTTTCCAACAACAGACTAAGATAAGTATTTATCTCGTAAACACGGCACCGCAGAACCGTGACCGTCTTCGCAAAAGAAAGCTGAATGGAATTAAAAATTTAAAGTTGGATTCCGAGGGTACCGGAAGATACGATAGCAAAGATAAGCATTTGGCCACGGTTGCCGGTAAAAGTCAGTGGAGAGAGGTACGTGAGTTCTGCAAGTCCGTCTTGCGAAGTGCGAACATTCGGATATTGCCAGCAGCGATTGGTTCACGAGGCCTTTCCTTGTGCAACCCTAGCCCAGGAATGCGACTGAGGCCGAGGGTCTACGATTGGTTGCCTTGTGGAGTGTGGAGAGAAACAGCCAGTAGAATTGGGAAAAAATAAACGGAAGGTACGGTACGAACTTCTCAAGTGGACCAATCAACGCCGTTCGTCCTTGCTTGGCTATGGGACTGTTTGAGATAGAATGCAGACCCTGCAGAATAGGGCATCGGTCAGTTATTCTGCGAAGAGGACGAGTACGAAAATGGCTATACGCTGGTCTTTCTGAAACATTGAGATCGATCTCCGGGTCGAAGTTGCGCTAGGGAGAATAAAGGGCAGGGGAAGATCGTCTATGAAAAACATGTTTGACTCCGCTCCGTGTGCCTATTACCTACCAGAGCCCGAGGCTGCATGCCTTTCAAAATTAGCAGACATTCTTTGCGATCCTACATGCTCGCAGTCGAGACCGCAAGATCGACAGAACCAGATATGTCCCATGGTTGGGCATTCGTGCCACCCTCCATTACGGGCCCAGGCTCTGCAATCAGATTTTCTGAGACAAAGGAACCTAGATGAAAGAGGACGCTTCGTTGACAAAAGGAAGTGGACCTTCGGGAAGAAGACGCCACAGCTGAGAAAGGCTATACAGACAGACTGGGGTGGGGTGGTCACTCGGTCGATACAGTACGAGTCTGGTCGTCTGTGCCTCCCATTTCGCTGGGACGTAAATGCGACGCAGCTCATTTCACAGATAAAGGAATGCTGTTGCATTACTATTCCGCTCTCTGCCGTCAGATATGGAGGCCAAAGGATGGGCGCTGTGGAGTACCTTTGAAATTTATCTGTACGAAAGATCCCAAAGCCAAAGTATAACAAAGCTCGTGGTCGGGAAAGATACGTCGGAACGCCCAGCTGTCTTCACGCTTCCATTCGATTCGACCTTTTGCTTATCGCCCTGTCCACGCTAACCGGCACCGGGGGGTCGGGTCTCGTCAAGAGGTCTACATCGACAATAACAACGGCACGGCATCGGGGAAGATGGTCGCACGCCTTCCTGAAATGTGATGGGTCAGTAATCTCATCGATGGAGCGAGAAGGCTGTTGGAAACGGCGAGAGAAAAAAACTAACCGTTTCCACGACGAACAATGCGCAATAGTCTGGATACGAAATAGGAAGTGAAGGCTGCCTCATTCCATGCGAAAACTTCTGGCCGTTGGAGGGGTTAACCCACGAGGCTTCCGGCACGCGGGAAAGGACTAGGAAATCATAAGCAGCGATGCAAAGCCTGACTAGTACTGTGCCTTCGGTTACACGTTCTCAGCATTTGCTTTTGCACAAACGCCGTCACCACCGCAAAGAAAAGGAATGCCACTGAACCCGAATGGATGGGTGCCGTTTCGATGATGCGCTGGGAAAGACGCGACGAGATACGGGAGCAATCTGCTCGTCAATGGGAGGGTGTTGCACGGGAGAAACATCAAAGACCAAGTGGAAACCTCACGGATAACGCTCTGTGCTGAGCACGGCGAGGAAGAGTAGCTGGTAGATGGCTGGAATTGGTACCACACCACGTGGGCCGTCACCGTCTCCGAGTCACCTCGTTGGGGGCACTGCCAGTCGCCACTGCTACTCACACCAGCCAGGGTCGGGAGCTGCGCAACCCTCACCTTGGTCTCGGAGGATACCCTGACCCCAAACTCTCGACAACCATGCTATCCTTCTCCATTGCAAGTTTTTTCTTTTTCGCCTTCCTGCCAGTGGAAAGCGTATCGGCCTCATCGAAGCGCTTGGACTCGGTTACGAATCAATGCCGAATCTCACTTGACAATTATCACTTCGATCTCTGCCCTCTTCTTAACGAACCGCGTAACCCGGGTCGGGTAGACCTCGTCCTCCGTCATGAAACACCACCGACAATTACTACGAACGTGTACAACATAAGTCTCAATGGCCCGCTCCCAAATTCGGATGCAATTCCTGATGACGAGCAGGTCAGTCCGACTTCCGCGAGTTGGGGTGTTCGATCTGTTCAGACTCGTCGCTCAGTGCGTCAGCGGGACCTGGGCTTGCATGACAAGTAAGCCGTTGTCTGCCTTCTTAAGCCCAGCTAGCTCCCGTCTTAACGGACTTTATTTAGCGCGCAAGCACTACCCAGGACGCGATCTCGAGAACACCGACCATAGAGTGCAAGTCATCCCCATCGTCATAGAAGCCCCACAGAGTGAAGCCGGACAAGATTCTTCCGCGGGAGTTAGGGAGGACTTCGGCATCTACGTTCAGCTGCAGGATTCGGTCGAGGATAAATCTCGTGTGTGATTTCACCGCATTGGCATGTTACATTGCCGACCATGACGTATCTTAGCCTCGCTCTCAATTCATATGCGCGGCGGTTATCACGGCTATGTGCCACAGAGGGTTCAAATCTATTTCGAATGCGCAGAGTTAGAGGACGAGGTACGTTTCATCCCGAGTTCCGAGTTTACAGGTCCCCGCTGACTTGCGAGCCCAGGCGCCGAAACTTTCGAAGGTCTGGAATGGCACGCATATCTTTACCTGGACCACAAAACATGCGTGCGCGCGATTGTATCACACATTCTTGGAAGACGACGGAGAGACCGATAGACCTGCTGAAGATGAAGCGCCAAATGACCTACCAAAAGACGTTGAAGAGCCGCCTCCCAACCAGGATTTGCTATTCCCGCCAGTCCCCCCAAATAGAACGGGTCCCACCATAACAACCGTACTCGTATGCTCAGGGTGCGCGTATTTCAATTTTCCTATGTAACCATGTTGCTGACACTTGGCGAAGGGCGGTGCTACTGGGATTAGGCTATCTCGCAATTCGCCCGCCTGCGTGGCTTCGGAAGCACGTACGAGCGATCCGCCGGGCACGATTCCTGCGAGGTATAGGAGAGACGAAGCTTCTTCACTGGGCAGCGGAAGAATTCGAGATGCTGCGCGATGATGAATATGAAGCGGATGAGATGGTCAATTCGCGCCCTCTCCCCGACGAAGAGATTCCGTTGCGCACGAGCCGGACACCACCCACCCACATCAATTATGGAGCGGCTCACTGAGTGAGAGAGATCACAGCGATACACGACGACCCCAGAAGGACATTTTTTCAATATGCAGACGAACGCCGCGGATGATAATTTAACTGGATCGGGATATGTCCAGGGGACTGCGTCTCCTTGCAGAACGATAATGTACAATTCTAACCCCATGCTGCAGTCGTACTAATGATAGGAAGGACTCTGTAAACCACAGTTGACTTGAGAATCATATGAAAAGAAATTCACCTATAATTTACTATGAGGTGTCCATCTGTCGCGAATGACTGTTCCGAAGGTGTTGGTCTCTGCACGACGGGACGTATAGGTGATGGTACTCACGCGATAAAGATTCGCGATCGTATCATCGGGCGCGGGGGAAAATGCAAGATTGATATATGTGAACTGCGTGAGATAGGCATGAAGCATACAGTAAGCGTCCATGCAGACGGGTGGATGGGGGATGCGGATGCTCACCAATGGTTCCCCCGCTTTCCATTGAAGCTCCTTGCGCAAGAACTGGATTACGGCCTGAAAGCGGTTCGAGACCGTCACTCTGAAGAAGTTCTGTTTCATTATCGGCGCATTTCCGACAGCTTTGAAGCGCACGACAACTGCGGGTAGGCAGAACCGCCGACGTCGAAGGGTGAGTGTTGGACGGAGGAGCCCCAAAAGACGGACGGACCTTTGGCAGGGTCCTTCTTCTTGTAGGACTCTAAAGCAGCGAGACCCTCCGCGAGGCGAGCATCAGCTGCAGGATCTGGCGCGGTCAGTGGGTGAGACAAGTGCGGGATGGCGTCGGGAGTCAGTGCCATGCAGACGTTCAGCACTGCTTGCGAGTCATTTGCCTCTCCGTTAACCCCGGCAACTGCCGCCAGCCAAGCTCGGTCCGGTGGCGGACTTGCTCTTCACTTCTGTTGAGCTAGACAATTCGAGGTCCTCTATCCTAGTGCAAAAACGCTTTCTCTCGCCAACTCTCTGGCAGTGTACCATCGTTTGTCAGTTTTTTCCTCGTGGCCTGGCCACTGACACTCCTCAGGGTGCGGGCATGAGGGGTGATCACTCCCGCTCTAGACTATAACTTGATCCCTAAGCTGCCAATCTTACGCCAGTACCCCGCTAGGGTAATTTATACGTATGGCGGTATGTCCTGCGACAGGTTCTATGCATCTTTAGCCTTCTCCTTAAACGTCACGGTATTGAAGTATAAACGTCCCAAACTCATTGCCGCTCTCTTGCTTCGACAGAGGTCACAGTTCTAAGTGCACTTGACGTCGGGAATGCATGATACAGCATACATCGCTGAGTCTATTACTTTCCTCCTCGAGCATTCCCAGAAACATGGTGTCCATTCCTACTGTGTTGTTCCTGGCGGTATACACCTCATCCTATATAACACGAAAGCCATTCAGCGGCCGCCTGCATTCGTTCTTACTTCTCTCGCACTTAAGAATTGTCTAGTCATGCCAACTTCGCGTTCACGATGTTCACGAATTCTGGCTTCAGAGAAGCGCCGCCGACCAAGAAGCCGTCAACGTCCGCCTGGTTGCCTGCACGGCAATTCAACTCCTGGAGGAATACATAGCGCTGAAAGTGAACGCACTGAGTTCTTTGCAATTGGAAGCGGTAACACTACCGCCGTAGATGATGCGGGTGTTCTCCGCTACTGCGGGAGACACAGCCGAGGAGATATACTTTCGTGTGTCAGCATGTACTTCCTGAGCTTGTGCGGCGGTAGCGACTTTCCCAGTTCCGATCGCCCAAACAGGCTCGTACGCGATGACGATGCGGCTGTGGTTCAGAAGGTTTGAGTTAACCTCTCTCCCGAGGGAAGGCATCTAGGCAACGAACCTCCAGTCTTCGGGCGAAAGCAGTGCCACGACGGTCTGGAGCTGTTCTTCGACCACTTGTTGCGTACGTCCCGCTTCTCTCTCCGCAAGCGTTTCGCCTACGCAAAGTATGATGCGGAGCCCTACGTCGAGCGCCGCCCGCGTCTTCCCTGCAACAATTGCGGACGTTTCTCCGAAGAGAGTGCGACGCTCGGAATGACCTATCCGGTGAGTTCTCAGAATCAGAGACCCTACGCCAGAATCTGGAGCAGGCGCGGCACACCAAGGATGACGTAGGGAATCCCTGCATCTACGAGCTGGGACGGACTGGCGAAGTAATCGTCAGGGTAGGGCTAGATTGAGGAGATCGGGAGATCGGGAGAACCCCACCTGATCTCGCCCGTGAATGCACCGAAAGTCTTAGAGTAGCAGTTCTGTGCCGCGACCTTGACGTCTTTTCGCAAAAGGTCGATGATGGGGATCAAATACAAAGCCGGGGGTGCGATGACGACCTCTGCGATGGAAATCGTCGGGTTTGTCAGGTCGAGACGGTGGCGTTGGGAGTGGCTCACCAGTGTTGGGATCAAGAGTGGCATCGTTGAGGATCTTGACCAGCGCCCGCTTTGCTTCGCGGTTCGCGGGATTCATCTTGAAGTTACCTCCGACGAAAAACTGGCGAGTCATGGTAAGTGGTGGTTACGGTACTAGTCTGGGATCGTGGGGATTTACTCGTGAAAGTTACAAGTTCAGAGCGCATTCGTCGGAATCTCGGATCGGACGTCACATCAGCTTTCCCCTTACGGCCATGCTCTATCCTACAGCGTGCGTTCAGTTCATAACGACTAACGCCTCCGGGATGCGCCGCACAGTTGGGACCACTGGAAGGCGTCCCGTCCGAGTCTAGGGTCTAGAAAATGTTACATCGGTGTAGTAGAAACGACCCTCGGATCTGGTCAGGATAGAATATCCGAGGCTGTCAAATCAACCCGGAACCGGAGACGAGGCCGACCCCGTCCGACTACCGTGACGATGATGCCACTCTGACACATACTGTACCGGTTACCGACTTCTACATTGTGAACGACCGACAACCGACAACAGGCCGAGGAGATCGAGGTTAGTCGAGTATAGCATACATGCTATCAGGCCAAAATTGAACGTCAGCGTTTTTAGTTTGCCTGTGTTTCCCCCGACTTGGCACAGCACTCATGAGAGTCGTTCTACCTCGAACCGTTAGGGACTCAGGGCCTCTGGGGACAAGAGCGGATGGTATCGCTGGTACAGTTCCTCTCCATCGGGCATACATCTTGCTCCACAGCCGGCATTCTCCTCGTTCCTTTCCTTCGCGACTCGCATCACCCCTGCTCGTAACGCTGCGGCAGCATGCATTGCGTTGGTCAGCGTTGGTCAATGTTGCTTGGATTCCATCCAATGGTTTCGGATGTGTTCCAAATCTCGTGGACGACTCGGACGCCAACGGTACCGAAGCTTACAACCTTCTGGCCTTCGCACGCGACCATGCGCGGTTGCAGGTCCCTTCAGTGTCGATGGATAGCTTGGAGGATGCATGTGCCCAACTAGATGATTTCTTAGGACGTCCTACTGGCACAGGACGTACGCCGGTCGATCCTGATGCTTTATACCTCTATGTCTGTACTCATGGTGCCCGAGATTGCCGTTGTGGGGAATGGGGAAGCAAGGTTACGGATGCCCTGAGGGAGGAAGTCCACAAGAGAAGACAATCTGAACCGGCAGGCAAATATTCCCGTGTTGTAGTGGGAGAGGTTGGACATGTCGGCGGCCACGAGTGAGCCCTGTCTTTCCCCAACGTGTTTCGCTGCCTAACTCGCAAATTATTCCTTTACAGATATGCCGCGAACGTGCTCGTTTTCCCGCGTGGCGAATGGTGCGCCGTCTCGTTGTCGACTTGCGCCCTGTCACTTTGGTATAACTGTAATTCCCCGCCATCTACTGCAGGTTAGGCCGACTGCGACCAAAAGACGTGCCTGGAGTCCTGGATGCCGTTATGGAGCAACCTTCATGCATGGACTTGGCTTGCACCCCACTTATTACGCACAATTGGAGAGGTCGGATGGGGCTCACAAAGGAAGAACAACTGGAGCGATATCGGCTTGTAACGCGATAGGTCCACTTGCATGCCAGTGCCCTGACGGAGCACTTTCACAAGGTATCGCTAAGCCTAGTTAGACCGTAGAACGAGTAGAAAACGCCAATCATGTCAGTCCCACACACGTGTCCCTTGCGTTCTGTTCGATATGCCGTTTCGCCCCTGTGGTGCCAGTATCTCAGTCTGATTTGTTGGCCAAAACGGGCGGTTACGTGAATGTCTAGAAAAGGTTCCTCCGCGAGATCAACTCGCTATCATCCGTTCGTAACCTGGCGTTCATGGTCTTCAACAATGGACTTCATGGTTGTTTATATCATCCTGCGGAAGATCTCCGATTGGTCCCTCACTAGTTTCTACTCTGGAGTCCACATAGACGGTGCAGAAAACGTGCCCAAGGATGGGCCGCTCCTCATGTAAGTGCGCCCACCTTTGAGTCGTCCGACTTTGGTAACCCCATCGTCCCAAGATGCGCCAACCATCACAACGAACTTTTGGATATTGCTACCCTTAGTGAGAACTTTCTCTAGTACGTGTGTGGTACTGGTGGCTGACTTGGGCATTAGCGGCGACGATTCCCCACAGGCGGCAGATAAGTTTCTGGGCTAAAGCGAGCACCTTCAAAAACCCCATCCTACGATTCATCCTCGTTTCTTCCGGTGCTATCCCTGTTCATAGGAATCCAAACAACCTGCGCGACGTGCCTGTCACGGGAACAGGTACACCCCGTAGCTCTGGGAATGAGCCTCTCTTCCTCGCGACCTCTCGCGCACTCGCCGGCTTGCGTCCTCGTGGCGGTCTATTGAACCGCCTCGTAGGGATGTTTCCCGACCGCGTTGTTGGGGTCTTCCCTGAGGGCACCAGTTACACCGAGCCATGCATCATTCAGGTGAAGGAGGGTGCTGCGTGGGTTGCTCTCGAGTACAGCAGGTGGTTGCGAGAAAGTGGAGACCGGGATGGCCAGCCGATCAAAATAATCCCAGTTGGAATAGCTTATACTGACAAGACGCAGTACTTGAGCCGGGTGAGCATCGAGCAATCACTTTCCTCCGGGGAGATACCAACCGTGGCTCTGGCAGGTCTATGTACAGTGGGTATCCATGTGATCGAAACGGGTGCCTCAGCTGATTCACTCAAAGCTATGGCAAACCCCTCGTCTTGGCTGACCTTGAAGATGAATACCACTTTGCGACAGAATCTGGCGATGACCAGAGAGTGCGAGCCATTGTGGCAGAGGTCACTACGAGAATCCAAAATGAACTGGCGACACTATCAGTAAATGCCCCAAACTGGTATGCCTTGGTTCCAAGCGTATCCTCCAAAGTTCATGGATCTTTCCAGGGACGTCCTTCGTTCGGCAGAGATTGCCAGACGTATACTGTGGACCGGCAGGGATGTCGCTCTCAAGGATTTCGCTGCGATTACTAGCGCGTAGGCTAACCACGCTTATTCCGTGGCGTATAGTTTCATATTTCTCTCTTCGCAGTCTTATATCGTTGTTCTCGCGGACGATCGACTCAGAGCTGCACAACCGTACGATTTCTTCGCTCCTGGCTTATTCTGGCCTTCTCCACTACACCAACCTCCATCACGAGAGCATCTCACCGGTCATTTGCAGATCCCGCAAGCACGCGATAGGAATACTGTTCTCCCATCTATTCAAGACCGTCCTCCACCCGCAGTTCATTCTATTCCTTCCCGCTTTGGTTGTGCATATACCCGCGTATATATCTGCGAATCTTGCAGCGCACTTCCTCGCGACTCCTGAACTGCCTGAGACGATCGCTCTGTCAAAGGTCGTCGGTGGCGGCCTCGGAATCGGAGTCGGGTATGCCTGTGCTGCGGCTGTACTCATTCGCACTTTCCTCCGGTCAGGTACGCTTCATCATATCTGAGGCCAGGCTGGCCTTCCCGTGAGTGAACAGAATATAAACTGGTGCATAGACTTCGCCTGGGCGTGGGCACCCTGGGGTCGCGTTCATGGCACCATTGGTACAGCGGTCCTCGCCTACGTTGCTGGTAAGGCACTAGCTACATGGCATCGTGCTCTGATCCGAGGTGAGTCTTCCTATTAGTCAATGACATGGTCCCCAATTTGACGTCCATCACTCGTCGGCAGTGAATCGCGAACGGTGCGTTAGTGCCCCCTTCAACGCTCAACTTTTGACCGATCCCGCCTTGCTTAATACCACAGAGCCTCGCGCCTTCTCGCAGCTATGAAGGTTACACTCGGACTTATGGGAAGTTCCATCTCTGGAGACGCCCTGAAGCCTTACCTTCGCCCGCCCACACCACCCCCCAATCCATTCGTGAGGTACCCGTCGCCCCCTTCTGAAGACAAAACTCGTGTGTCTCCTGCACGGCCCGTAACTTCCCGCAAGCTCATACGCCCACTGCTTTCTGCTCGCTTGGAAGCTGAACACGCACTCGTAGAATACCTGCGCGCCGCTGACCTACCGCAGGAATACCCGTGGGTTGAGATACGGCATCGCTTAGAGGACCTGGCGTTGCACAGGTTCCCATGAGACGCTTAGCTTCTTCACGAGGGCAGTTGGCGCGTGAAGGCGCCCCTTTCGTACCGTGTCTTCGTATATTTCGCATTGTTATACAATTCGCGGTACATCATGTATACATACTCCAGGATTACGACAAGAAATAAAAGAGTCGCCTTGAACAGCGTCCCGGTTATCAAGGAGGTAAGGGAAAAAGTCGCGCCTAGCAACATTTCTAGAATACAGACACCGTGGCAGGTATCAGTAGTATGAGCGATAGTTAGAGTTTTGTGGCTGCGAGGTAGAAGAGTTATGGAAGTATGGTTGTGAGCTATTAGGTGGACGTGAGGCTGCGTTTACTGGAGGAGGACCCGAAGAATAAAAAGGAATTGGCATTATATGAGAGGAGGCTGCCAGAGCTGGGGTAACTGACCGCGGCCGCGCAGAAGGCATCGGAAAAACTGGCGGTGGTGGCACGGAGGCATAAGGAAATCCCCGATCGTTGGGGGTGAAAACTGGTGGTGCTGATGTCGGCTGGGAGGGGTCGCGGTTGGGGGCAAGCGACGATTGCGATTGTGAACGAGGGTGGTACGCGTAACGGGAGTACGAGCGATCGTCCACTTGAGGGTTCGAGGAGCCACGGTAGTCTGGCGGCGGTATGGAGATTTGTGGACGCTGTGGTTGTGGAGTTGCAATTGGTCCGGAGCGACCCTTGCAAAGGAGTAAGCGTAGGTCGCGAGGAGGGTAGAAATGCGCACGCACAACGCCGAGAAGCTGGCCGTCAGGCCTGGGGAGGAGATCGCCGGGCGGGAGACCGCTGTCTGCCGGCGCCGATCCCAATGGGCGCAGCGTCGAGAACAGGTCGCCCTGATGAGGCGCTGATTCCGCCGTACCCCATGAAGAAACGCTATCGCGTGCCGTCAACGGCATGGCCGCGGACGACGCCCGGATTGTATGGGAATTAGGGCCACCAACATCTTGCCGTGTCGCGGAGAGGCCAAGACTGTTCAACGAGGGGTTCGAGAGATCCGGTGCGACCCACGACGAAAGTACGTGGCCATTTGGCGTGGATAATGGGCGGGGTATAGGTTCTTCCCTATGCGGGTAGGGACCGTTGTACTGCGGTGCTTCGCGGTACGAAGATCCTGGATTGGAGGTGGCTGCTGCAATTGGAGGAGCCATTCCGTGGCTAGTTGAAGGACGGGAAGACGGGGCTCCTCCTGCGCGAGAAGTGCTCGGATCGGCGGGGGTTGAGGTGACTGGAGGTGCCACTGAGGAGTACAGTCCTTGACCGGGACGGAGAGACGGCGGATGGAAACCGAGAGCATTCCCCATGAGAGGCGGTTCGCCGAAGAGAATTGGAGGCTCAGCAACATCGCTCAATGTATCGCGCCTGTGACGATCTCGTCTTCTTCTGTGTTTATCGCTCTCCCCGTCTCGCCGATTTCTTCTTCTTTCTGCACTGTGATCCCTGTGGCCCGATCTGCTTCGGGTTCGTTCTCGTTCGGGGGGAGCATCCTGAGAGGCCATGTCACGAACGGCTGGGGGAACTACGCGGTCCTCATAGCTAGCACCCTCGTAATAGACAGCACCCGCTCCAGTCTTTCAGAACATTAAGGTCAGCGTGATTATCTACATGGTTGATTAGGCAACTGACCTGGTGTGCGTAAGGTTGTGAAGGTTCAGATTGTGAATTCCCTGGGGGTATAAAGTTTGGATTACGCACAGCGAAAGAGTGCCAGAGTGGTCTAGGCGGTAAAGGAAGAGGGTTACCTTGACTGTTGTTGGCGTTGCGACCACTGTTTGCTCGGTCCTCGGAGGTTGGACCATTGACAGGAGGTGCGGGAAAACGGTGCTTGTAAGATTCAAGCTGTGCCTCCAACGCCTTAATCTGCAACGGGTTGAGATGTACAGTATCTGAGTATATGTGTAATTCCTGCTCACCTTCCTGTAGGATAGTGAGTTGAAAGATCGTTACTGATCAGGTGAAGCACTCACAGAATAAGTCCACGTTCCACGAGGCCATCTTTCCTGCCCTCATCCCTCACCGCTTCGTCCCTGCGCAATCGAGTGTTTAGCGAAGATATCGTAACTTGCTGGTCGCTAAATCGTTCTTGGAGAGATTTGTACTTGATCAGAGCCGAGAAAACAGCGTCCACTTCCGGAAACTACATAGTAATGAAAAGATATCACCGGACCCTAATAAGGCGAGTCGTACCACTTCCTTATGGTTGTCAGCTTCGAGCCATCGTTGCGCTTCCTCAATAAGCTCTTCGGTTGTCCGTGTGTCTACGTCGCCGCGCGCGCATCTGGCGAGACGTCGTACTAAGTTCCAAGCATCCGGCATGGCCGCTTCTCGCTCTCCGGGGACATGTCGGTCGACGTGCAGCTTCTTGACACGCTCCATCCCAAAGGCTTTCCGACATAGCGGGCAGGATGTTGGATGGTTGAGATGGGCGAGACATCTGGGTGTTGTTGGTCGCTGTCAGCCATGGACGGGGACTAGGATCCTTGGACACCTACTCTAAGCAAAAAATGTGGCCGCAACCTATCGCGTGCGGCGTCTTGCCAGGGATCGAAAAGACGTATTGATCAAGGCATACGTCACAGGTCGAGTCAGGATGAACCTGCAACATCCTATGTTTGTCACAAGTGACGAAAGAGCGCACTTAAGGTGTCGCCAAAGTGGAGAAGGGTAATCGTCGTGGTAGATGGATAAGAAACATAGCTGTATTTGGTGGTGGCGATACAAGGACACCGAGCCACGAGGCCAGTCAATCTAATCAAATTAGGTTGCACCGCATCCCAGTCCACACATATTGACGAAGCAGTGACGAGGCTAAGCACACACGACGCAAGTGGAATATGCCAATAGGGTAGCTTCGAACCGAGCTTCACAATGGAAAACGCCCAGGGGCAACACACACATGCTATAATACGTATAGAAATTCACACAATAAATGCTACCGGGCTGTTGGGAGGAGTAAGGGGAGACTTGACGTTCGTTTTCGAACGCGATCCCGATGCTTTTGATGGCCGCTTTGTTCGTGAACGCGAACGCGGTTTAAGAACGGGGTTACTAGGCGCAAATGAGTTAAAACCCACGAGTATATCGCGTGCATGAGTAGATTGGTAGGTACCAACCTTGTCATAAATGAATCCACATTTCCGTCTTTCTCAAGGCCCGTGCTAAGACCCTCGCCGCCACCTGTGGCGCCGGTGAATGACATTGGAAAGAGAGGACCTCCTGGGCGCCAGGTGAACCCCTCATAGCCCGGAGCACCGGACAATACGTGCGAAACCTGTACAGTGTTCCGGGATTGCTTAGGCTGCACGGGCGATGCAACGGCATGTGGCATTGCGCTATGGTAGACAGAAGACGGAAGGGACGGGTCAGCTGCAGGCCGCGCACAGGTCGAGATACTAAGTCCATGGCAATTCTCGACCTGATCCCACGTCATGCGCCAATGATGGTCATCATCAATAAATTGACCATTCTCACTCTCCCACTGTCCTGCAATAGTTGATAGCGGCCCTTGGGCCGTCATTCGTTCCGACGCTTTGGCGATGGCCGCACCCACCGGTGAGCCCGCACGAACAGTGACCTCACCGGGGAGGTGCTCATGAGAGACTTGGCCTTCTGATTCGAAGGGGACGTCCTCGGCGTCTATTTCGGCATCTTGCTCACGGTCGCTTTCATCAATGCCCTCCATTGTTGTTGATGGACACGAGCTAGATTGTGAGGATGGAGACCAGCTGGAGGTACTTCCCGAGCGAGGGCGAGGCTGTGCCTCAGGTTTTATTGCTACGTCTGTGCTTTCAAAGGTGACCGGTAAGATTTCGAGCTGAAAGGCGTCCTCATTCTCCGTCGATAATGCCTCGGGTAGGGTAGGAAGCTGAGAAAGAGGGCCGCCCGCAGAGTTCGTAAAAAGCTCCGGAAGTTCCAAATCGGTGTCTGACACGCCGACCGGGAGAGGGACGACATCGAGGTCCGCACCTCCTTCCATGGGCACACCGAGCGCGGCGAGTAAAGTGACGCATATTTGCTCACTGTGAGCCATGACACAAGCACGAATTGCGCGTACCCACGCAGCATCGTCTGCTTCCGAACGTGGGACTGTCGACATCCACTCAAGTAACATGTCGTATGACCACGCCTGTGGGGGTGTATCGCGGTGGCTGCGTTTCGTAGGGGGATCAGGGTCACTGGCCTTCCCTGACCGAGGGTCTTCGGAATGGATACGCTGCCTACGCAGATGGGCAGGGAAGGCCTGTTCTAGCAAGGCCATCAATCGATTCGTTGGACTCGTGGAGATAAAGTCCGAAACCTCCGTAGAACGATCGAGGAAAGGTAGGAATTCGCCATCATGGAGTGGAAGAAAGTTCGCAGCAGTCAGCGAAGTGGAAGGAGAATGACCGGAGGGCTGAAGGGAGCTCCTAGGTAACGATGATGATTCGATACCCTCGGGCTTGACAAGGTGGGATGGTTGCACAGATGACTGTGCAAGATCGCACAGTTGTTGAGGAGTAAGAGACGTGCGTTGTGCGTATAATGATGTGGATGACCGACGCTTTCGGCTCGCGTAGGAAGGAGGTGAGCTGAGTACGACCGGCGAAATTGGCTCGTGGGCGAAGGAAGAGGAGGCGAAAGATAAGCGTTTTGACTGCCCGGTACGAGTGTGCAAAGGTGGGGTTGTTGGCGACCAGCTGGTGCGATGCGACTCTGGTGACCTAGGGGTCGAATGGGAATCTCGATGGTCATGAGTCTCCTCTGGGGCGATGTGAACGATGGTCAAGGTGCTCCTCAACGCCCTCTCATCTGATAGGTTCTGCTGTAGGTGGATGCCGAACGGGTCGCTCGCGGAAACAGAGCCCCTGCGGTGTAATATGTTTCTAGAGCGATAAACGTGGGCGAGTGAGTGATCCATTGGATTGTCGATAGTAGATGGCCCAGATGGAAGCGGTGGACTCGAGGGGTAGATAGACTTTGCGGCTCATTTCATAGTCATAGAGCCGCCGCTAACCGCTTCAGGTCATCCCGGTGCGGCACAGGGGCCCGCTCCCTTCCCTCGCCCCCTCGCCCTCTCGCTTCATCCCTCGTCCCAAGTACACGGGAAATGGTCAGGTACTTCGACGACGACGCTTGGTTTGAAACCCTACTATCTCCGTTATGACGATGGCTCCCCCTATCCCTCCATTCGTTTCCCGCGTCCCGTGAATCTCAACCACCCTACATGCGATTTATTTTTTCTCCAACGCACACACCTTTCTTCACTCCCTACTTGTTCGCATGCCTACAGGCCCTAGCCCAGCCCTAGAATCGGCCGTTCCAGTACCTAGGCACAGCTGTCGGTTCTTAGAGAACCCTTTATCGCGTCCATCTTGCACATCTTCACCAAGTCACTCATGGAAAGTTCTCCTACTTGTTCTTCCCTGTATCAAACCTCCCCCTCTCGTTGTGTCTTTGTCCACTGCCCCAAAAGACTTCATCTGCCCATTTTTAATATTCACGCACGCAGGTTCCCGGGCGCAAAGTGTCGTACTACATTGTCCAAGCCCCGCATACCTTATTCGAACTGGGGTCACTCCGTCTCCCCTCGTCTTCTCTTTGGAACATTCATCTATTCATAATTAATCCAGCACACGTTGATGACACGAGACCATACCCCGCTGTCGGCGCAATGTGAGCCAATCACGCGGCCCTCTTACCCTGGATAACGGGCCAGCCGGATAACGCGAGTTTAGCACACGTACATTTGATGCGAAGGCGGATTTTATTCTCAGCTCAGCCGGTTGTGTGACCGGCCGTCTCATGCGTGCCTATCTTACAGTCGGATTCCCGCATCCTTGTTGAGACCAGAAGCGCCCACGTTCATAGCAAGTGCCACGAGCATCAAGTAATTTTGTGATGTAGAACGGGGTCCCATACCTCTCCTTCGGAAGTGTTTACCGCCACAGCGCGATGTAAGGAATGACCGTCTGGCCTCGTGCCACGGGAAGCGCTATCACGCATCCCTGACTCGCTTTGGTATGTAGGATGATTCCCTTGCTTGACTACCTAATTCACTTGCCGGGCGATCGGTTCCGCTCGACCATAAAAGCACCAACAGGGCGTGTTGCAGGGCTCCCACTCCGGCGCATTTGCCCTTCCATATCTCTATCTACGCGATGCTGCTCGTCAAACCCTCGTCCTCCTGCGACGTTTGCCTCGAGCCCTTCCATCTCAAGGGAGAATTGTCCCCCACTGTCCGCGCCCCATGCGCAATAGACTGCGGCCATATTTTCTGTGCCATGTACGAGCATTTAACCCTTGACCTAGGCGCTATATTCAAAACATTCGCAGTTGCATCGACTCCTTCACACGTTTAGCCTGCCCCCTGTGTCGTAGCTATTTTGATCCCCGCGCGGTGCGGCGTCTTCACATTGATGTCGCTCCTCCAACACCCGACATTCGCTCTGCGCGCGTCGGTCGCCCCTCCAACAACGGCGCGACGTCATCAAAAGAAGATCTCAAGGACCGCATCATATCCATCGTCCGTAATGGTGCAGACGGTGGCCACTATCAGGCCCTTATCCAAGAGACCAGTGCTTGGCTCAAGGAGCAGACATCCGAAGAGGTGAGCGAATTGTCCCGGGAGTTGATCGTCGTTGATGACATTTCCAAGCACTGGGATCTTCGAGCATTATATCTCCTTCTCATCCGATATCATCAAATGCATAAGGATGAACAGGCAGCCACAGTCAATCTCCATGAGAAGACCAAACTCTATCAAGATGCTCTCCGCAGGGCGGAAAAGCGTCAGCAGGAGATTGCGGAATTGGAGCAGGCAATCGAAGACCTTCGAGATGAAATGGAGTCCAAGGAGGTTAAGTGGGCCGTCCGCGAGAAACAGCTCACTATGTAAGCACTGCGGCATCGATTCGTGTCCGTCAGGTTCTCATTGTACACGTTTTGCTTTGCAGGAAGGTGCGCAGTAGCGTTTCCACAAAAAAAGTAATCTAGAGCTGACAGGTCACGTTGTCTAGTACGATGAAGCGATCGAGGAGACGAGAAGTCTCCGAGAGCAGCTCATAACGCTTTGTGCCCGTAAGGGACGCTCTGACCGCCACAGAAGTTCAGATGCACGACTAACAAGTCAGCGAGTTTTTGAGCCTATGATCGAGGACGAATGCCCTGGTGACACACTGGCGCCCGTGAAGCCCATCGTCGACCACTTTTCACCGCTTCCCGTCCATCTCTCACCGATACCGATTCCGGCGACGATCAATGCAGTCAGCCCCCTTGTGAAGAATATCGCCGACTCCGTAGAGGAAGAGGACCACTACTTTAAGCCACGCACACAGCCATCTGAGGACGGAGACCGGACTCCCGTGGAGTACCCCCAACCTCTGGCCACACCAGTATCGAAACCCATGGTTATTGGTGCAGCAATTGCACGTTTCTACGACATGGCAGCATCTGAGACTAGCGCCTCGCTGCCTCACCCGACGCCAGCAGCATATTACAGCAGAAGGCACGAAAAGGAAAAGGAGAAGCTGCGGGAGCTTTCGCGGAACAAATCCTCCGGCAGCACCGGGCGTGTACCCTTGAGTCGTATCCGGGCCCTGCAAGAGAAGCTGGTTCCCGAATCCGGTGACGAAGCGGAGCGCGCACGGTGCAGTCGCCGTCAGCTGCTCAACGCGATTTTGGCAGATGCCCCAACCCCTCAGTCAACCCCGGCGCCGATCCACATCGGTCCTCCACCCCCGACTCCACCGCCACCGCCACCTCCACCGCAGCGGCTCCCCACGGGCATTTCACGCGCAAGCACAGCTGCGGAGGAGATAGAGCGCGAGCGCGAGCGCCGTCGCCGTCAGTCGAACGACAATCGCTCCCCAGCAACCCCAGCAACTCACGCCGCGCCGCCGCCGCTGCCGCCACCGCCACCGCCACCACCACCACTCCACGTCCATACCCAGCGCCTGGCGCAACCTCGCCCATCAGTGCAATCACTGAAGGATGCGACAAAAGCTCACGCAGCCGAGGAAGGTATGCAGCGCCGGCCTACCTACTCTGAGCGGCGTTCTGCGAACGAGAGGCGCCCTTCGATAGGGAAGCCGCAGTGGGTTCGTTCGCCGCCACAGGAAGCGTGAATACCCCTATATGAGCTGCGCTCGTCACTTATTTGATTATAGGCTTTCATTTCATTCTCATAGTTCATGTACCATCTGCATGCGTCACACCCAAACTCATTGAACACTCCTAAGTGCCCCTGTCTATGGTACTTTATGTGATCACTCTCGTTGCATTCTTTGTATTGTATCTATGTAGAGGAGTCAACCCAGAACGACCCAGAACATCGTGTACGCAGTGCGTTCGGATCTTCGTGCCTTGAGACATGCACCAGCCTACTTCGTCCGAGATATACTAATGCGCTCAGCTTCGAGGCACTCGTGACTGACAAGGTCTCTGGACTCAGCAAATCAGGGGTCCGTATCTCCCTAAGAGTTAGCGCCCAATGCGCCACAGCGAGACGGAAGCAGAAGGCATGTATGGGCGTTTATGGGTCACAAGAGAGCATATGGCTATAGGAGAGGAAGAAGCACCGACAGGTCTTAGCACGGGGGATGTACGGTTGGGGGAATGGCAATGCTAGTCAGATCAAATCGTGGACATGTGGTCGAAAGGGTGCCACTCTTCACTTGGCTCCACAGCGCAGCGCAGCACCACAGAACTGCGCCATAATCATCCAAAGAATCACCTGAGCGTAACGCACATGTCACCCGTCAGGAACAGGATAGTGGGAAAAGCGAGGCAGCCTCACCAGAGCGACGAGGACGCCGAGTGCCAAAACGCGCTTGTTCTTCCACCACATCTGGCGTCGCACCGTGCGCGCCCCACGACGGAAGGCCGTCGCTTGGCTCGCCATGTTATCTGTCTTGTCGACGAGCAGCTCAATGCGCTCCCCACGGCTGAGGATCTGCTCTACGTTCTGGACCATGATGTCCTTCACCTGGGCAAGCTCCGATTGCGCGCGGGAAATGTCATCTGTCGGGGGGGATGTGTTGTACGTGTACACCAGCTGCGATATGACCGGGCCAAAGGTCGACTGCAGGGCGTGGGGAGGCAAAGAGGGGGAAGAAGTCGATGCCGAGGGACTGGCCAGAAACTACGCAACGGTGAGCGCATAAAGAACGCAATGAAATGAAATGATGTACCTTGCGCTGGAGTTCTCCGAGGAACGTGAAAGGCATTCTCCTAGACGTTTCTTAAGTACGGGGAATATTTCCCGACGCCGCTGAGGAGACCTGGACACACACCTGCCGGCTGAATCATCTGCCATGACGAGATAGGTGAACCCGCCCTCCGAAATGTAGTGAAACAGGTATTGCTCCCAGACATATGTGAGCTTGCTGTTATTTGGTGGGATCTTTGAAAGGATTGTCTGGGTAGCTAGCACGACGACGAAAGAGACGTTGAGCAATTGAATGTGTGTGTGAGACTTGACATGTGAAACCGACCTTGGGAGAAGTCGCGTTTGCCCGCCTGGTGCTCGGCGAGGATGGTCGAACCCTGGGCGACGAGTGCGTGTATCTGCACATACTTCAGTACCAAATATTGTTCTAGGGATGCATTGAGTAATCGCACCAGAGACATGATAGCAGAAAAACGTGGAGACGGTGGAGGCTGTGATGCGACAAGCGTTGCGAGCCTCGCACCACAACGGGCCGAGAATATCCGCGTCCGCGTGCCACGGCCGAGCCCGGCCCGCAGACGCGAACCAGATCTGTTCTGTTTCGGCGCTCGCGACTCAGACAAAACCACAACCACCACGCTCGACTGGACGTCGGAACAATAAAGCAACCGTCTTCACGCGCCTTCTGGACCTGGCCAAGCCACAACCAAGAAAGTGGATATCCCTCTTGTTTCTTGTGGTACTGCGAAGGCATGCGCTTCAGTGCCCGTTCACCCTCGCCGTCACCCGTGCGCCGGTACGTATCGGTGGATCTGTGTTCGATTAGGTGTACCAACCTTTTCTGCAGAAGGAGGAGTCTCTCCTACGGTTTACAATCCTCTTCTTATTCGACCTCAAATTCGGAGACGGATGAGTCGCAAACGGACTCGTCTGATTCCGACGAGTACAACTCTAGCGGCAGTGGCAGTTCACCTGTATATGCTAGGGCGGTCAGAAAGACCAGCCTGCCATCTACATCTACTTCGTCGTGAGTGCCGCCCTTTCTACTTTCTCTTCTGTCTGAGCGTAGAGTAGACGACGGGCTGGTGTTGTCTCTGGGCACGCGCAGATCGATGACACGGTGACCGCGATTCGCCTTCGAACGAGACATCATGACCCCTATGAAGAATGGGCGAGGCTGACGCGAAGAGATGCCTTCGTATGTCCCCCCTCCCTAGATCGAACGTGCTTCCCGTTGCTCACATCCTACTCGATTCAGAAAACCGCAAGCCGTGCAGTTGCATCGGCACAAAGTCAATTGGATGCGTTGCAAGTGGCAGCTCGTGAACTAGATGCTGATAGGCAAGCAAACGACTTAAGGAAGGAGGCGGACTTAGTAGCAGAGCGCCTTGCAGAGTTGTCAATGCGGCATGCGGTGGAGGAAAAAGAGAGTGGGACCCGTTGGAATGAACAAAGACAGGCAAGACAAGCGCAAACCGAAAATATCATTCACTCCGAAGTAGACAAACAGCGTGCAAAGCAGAAGGAGGAGGAGCGCATAGCAAAGGAAGAAGCGGAGCGCATACGGAAGGAAGCTGAGAAGGCAGCTGTAGAGGAGCAGCGCAAGAAGGAGGAAGCCGCTAAGGCTGTCAAGGAGGCCGAGGAGGCGAAGGCCAGAGCAGAAAAGGAAGAGGCCGCGAGGAAAGAAGCGGAGAGGGTGGAACAGGCCAAGACACAAGCCCTCGGAGCTCAAGCCACGGAACGAAACGCTCTAGGCATGACGACGCCAGATGACGATTGGCGTGCAGCCAGACTCGCGTTAAAGGTGAGGTTTCTGCCTCGCATTCGATTGCCATCACTCAACACGTCAACGCAGCAATTGAAGTCAGGACCGATCGCGCGCGTCAAGGCTGACCGTGACTTGAAGAAGATGTGGAATGAAATCAGACGCAAGATCACGCCGAGGGTCGGCCAGCTGACGAACGAGCCTCATGTGATCGCAAACATAGTGAGCAAACTATCACCAATGTTGCATTGAGGCAAATCCTGATCGTGATGAACAGTCGCAGCAGATCGTGCAGCTATTGCGCTCACCGGCTGCACTACCCTCTGACGTATACGAAGCGTCATTGTCCTCGCTCGCTAAGGCGATCCTTCTGCAAGCGGAGACTGAGGTCACCGCCGAGAAGCGATCCGCGAGGCCGCTCGCTCAGCTAGCGTTAAACTCGATGAACATGCTAGACGGCTTCAGCACCGTCTTTTGGGCGAAACTGTGTCAGAGAACAGGCGGTTGGGCGATCCCGGCACCGGTGCCGTCCAAAGACGCCGATGGCACGCCGTTCACCACCGCCACGCGCGTGAAAGCGTCCGGATTGCGCGAGGAGACAAGCGCAGATCACATCGCGCGCGTTGCAGGCATTATGCGCGTGTATTTCTCGTTGCTGCTTCTGCCACCACCCACCCCACTTTCGCGCGAATTCCACACGTCGCGTCTTTGGACGTTTGTGGCGCGGCTCGTCGGACAGCCGGCCTTGTTGCAGTCCTCGCTTGCAGCGCAAGTTCTCTCGGGTATGTCATGATCAAAACTCTTTGTGATTTTATTTTGCGTTATCGCGCTTTTGCGATCACGCTGTCTTTTGTGTCTTTTGATCTATGAAGGCTGATTGAAAGCATAATAGTCGCTTTGGAGGTCGGAGGTCCTCACGCTCGCAATGTGTGGGGTTCGCAATGGATCAAGCTTATGGCCCTGCTATATGAAGGCGTCACGACCTATCCTTCTCCTCTCGGTGGCTCGGGACCAGAGGCCCATGCATCGCGCGTGCGATTACAGCTGGAGATTGAACGTGTGATGGGTACCGGGTGACCCCGGCAAACACACAAGAGGTCGTCGTCGATTCGTTAGATCCCCTAAAGTTCCCAATTTTGTCTGGACAAGTTCCGATATCTAATGGGGGAGCGGGAGAACCTTAGGGTCTATCGGCTCATCGCGCATCGATGGTGGTGGCGATGAGAGAATACCGTAGATAGCCAGGGCAGTTCTCACTCGGATCTTGCGCAGATTTCTCCTGTTTTATACACACACACCCTTTTGTTGATGGAGAGCGATAGAGGAACCTGGACCGTGCCCATGCCCGGGAAAGGCCATGTGTGTGCATGTGCATGCAACCGCACTACCCCTCGAAAGTGGCCGTGTGGTCATCCGGGACGCCGGACTGAAAGAGGTCCCGAATCCGAGCCCGGATCGCACTTCTTCCACGGACACGTCCTTCTCTTCGAAATTTCATTGCCCCCTGTCTATTTCCGGAGTGACCGCGTTGACCTGCAAGCACAGCCGCAAGCTCCCCACCGAGTCGGTCTCGCCCATGTCTTGGAGCGAGCCAGATCATGGATCCAGTGGCGACATATATATCTGGGATAGTCTACGGAACTGATTTTATCTCACACCAGCGCTTCTCGATGTCCGGCTGCTCTCAAATTCCGATCGAAAGCGGGTGTATCTGCCTGTCTGCTGACTTAAAAAGATAACATCAGAGGCTTAGGAGGACTTGTCTCCAAGGAACAACAGTTCCTGCGTTGGCTCAGTGGTGTTTTTCTCACGCCAAAAAGCGCTTCAAGTAACAAATTCGTGGCATTAGAATTCTCTCCAGGTGGGCATCCTGTGATCCCACTGGAACCCTAATCGAAGCCGTAACAAGACGTATGCAAGGCGTTAAGAGAGTCGTAAACTGTTTGCTACAATGTAGTTAATAAGTACGAGGTGAAGGGGAAGAGGGGTAAGTATTAGGCGAGAGAGATGCAAAAGAAGTGAGACCCAACAAATCAAAAAGGTAATAAGTAAGAGCAGCGCGTTGCGCTAAACCAAACCGGATTTACAACGAAAACAAAGCTAATGTAGTCACTGCTAAAAGCGGGGTGTGAGGACTAGCTCCGTGATAAGATACGGCATTCGGCTCTGGGTATAGGTACCGTGCGTATGGAGAGAAAGGAGAAAAGACAGGGGAAAAGAAAGTTCCGATCGATCAAGGATCACGCCCTAATGCGAGGACCTAGTGGCCGGATGGCTGTAGGGGCAGAGGGCTTTGAGGCCATGAGAGCCGCCGGCCACTGGTCACTGGGAGGTAAAGGGGGAGGGTGTTGCTGCGATATCGACATTGTGCGGGACTTGCGAATAGGCGATGGCGATGCAGGGGTACTAGAGCGGTACGACGGTACGGCAGGTGTCGCAGATCGGTGAGTACCAGAAGAAACGCCAGGGGTTGAAATTCGAGGGGGAACATTAGACGACGAGCGCGAATGAGATGTAGGGGCAACAGACGCCGAGCGTGTAGGTGGGGCTACGGACGCTGAACGACTGAGCCCCATGCGTGAAAGAGACGAAGTAATATTGGAAAGATAAGACGGTGAAGAAGTAGGTGACGCTACACGGGAGCTAGGGGGAGATGCTGATGACCGCGACGCGCTCGACAAACCAGCGTGAGCAGTCGCCGCTGAAGATGCCGTTGTCACGGCAGGGTTGGACACGAAGCGACTGAGCTCCGTGCGGAGACTCTGACACTCTTGGACCTTTTGGTTGTATTGAACTTTCTGTGAGAACGTCAGTATTGTATATCACGATTGTGATGGTGACGACTAACCTGCCTAAGAAGATGTTAGCACCGCTATCAATAGAAACTAACGAACTCGTAACTCACTTGTGAAGTTCGACTTCAAATCTACCCTTCTCGAGTTCAAGCTCGTCTACTTTTAATTTTAAAGACGCCTCCGCATGCTTGGCAGCCTTGGTTGCATCGGAGAATGCAACGTGGTTTGCGAGAATGGCCTTGAGAAGCAGGGAACTCAAATGGAGAGCCGAGGACTGTTTATGCGAAGGAGTAAGCGAACTGCTCTGCGCAGACGAGGACGGTGCACGGACAGCATCGGCCACAACGGCCTCTGTAAGCCAGCGGTCAACCTCCTTCCGGAGGGCATTGACTTCTTCCACCGAACATTTTTTGGAAGCCACTCGGGCGACCTTGGACTCTAGCATGCGAGCCTCGCGGGAGCGGGTCTCCCCAAGGTCAGGAAGGGCAGGCGTGGAAGCTTTAAGGAGGAGATCGTTGGGAAAGTCGTCCTCGATGAGTGGGGGCCGAGGGCTATTGGGACTTCTTTTGGGAGTGCTCCAGCCACTGCTGGGGCCGTTGAAGTCAATGCGAATGAGACGAACGGTGCCACGGGTGAATTGTTCGCGGCAGAATGGGCAAGCGGGGGCTAGACGTGATGTAGTTTTTTCGAGGATGTTACTGCAGCAACTCAAGCACAATACATGACCTGAAATGATGTGGGTTAGGTTGAGCGAAAAAATTTCCGAGGTAAAACCAAGTGAAGGCGAACCGCATGGGATACAATGGGGTAAATTACGAGGACCAAACTCGTCCGCGCAGACGTCGCACAGAGAGCCAGGCTCGAGGGTGAGCATGGTAGCATATAAAGAGGGGAGAGAGATCTAGGGGAGCATAAGGAGGAGGAAGGGGAAAAAAAGCGAAGGCGTCGGCGAGTGGGTCTCACAAATAAATACCGTGCCTTTGACTCACTTCACCCGATTGGGCGGTCTTCCGGGGTCCTTTGCATTTCTCATCCACCACCTCCACATACCCTTTCCACTTCCCCCTTCTTTCACCAGTATCCCCGGCTCCGGCCACAGAGCTTACTGCATCATATATCCTCCTGAATCATCTTGTGTCGAGGCTTCTCGAATGCGGACGGGATAACGATCTCTGGGCGACTTCAAAAACTGTACAGTTCTTGTGCCTTGTAGGGTTAGGGCTGAAATCCACAATGCCAAGAACCGGTCACTTGGCTCCTTCGCTCCTCCCACCTCGGCTTCGGCACGGAACCATTTTTTCGCTAGTCAACTTGCTTCCGATCCACACACAATACGGGAGTCCACTCTTCCACTCGACTTTGTTAGACTTTATTGTTCCGCTCTCGGTCGCATGGGATGTGGTATCTTCAATCGTCTAATTCATCAAAGATCGTTTATGGCCGACGGCGGCGTGATGTGGCGATGCTGAAACACGTTCAACAATGTAGCGCCGGCTAGCTCACCCTCAGATAATCCCGACTTTCCGAGTATCTAGTTTCATCCTAATTTGGTGCCTGCGTTTCTTTACATTATCTTGCGTGGGCAAAAATGTTTCCATTGGAACTAGAATTGCTCCGAATCTCCCAGAACTTTTCGTGTCCAAACCTCGAAACACAATTTATCCGGAGCCCCGGCCTTGTGCCCTTTGCCCATAGCCCTGCGCGCTTATGCAACATTCAATCTTTCCTCAATCTTTGCTGAATCACTCATTCATTTTCATTAATAACTCTGCAATACTCTCAACTGCGAGGATCACAACGTACCCATGTTCGTAGTGACGACTCTTTGCTCTAGACCGCGACCTGTCTGTTTCCGATCACGCCGAGCACGAGAGCACTGAGTACCCTTGCGCGGTGATTGCACAACAATGACTCGGGCGCTCTCTTAGGCAGCCTCGAGGACGTCAAGTTCCCTAATATCGACGCCACAGAAAAGTTATCCTAAGAAAAAAGCATACTGTCAACTCCCGACTAGGTATATCCTCCGCCCAAAATCTCAAATCGATGATCGGCTAGCACCCAGCATTGTACGCTCCGTAGTTGCCGGACGCTTTCCCTGTGGATACCTCCGAGGTCCCAGTGTTCTATGAGACTATTGTTGGATGGGCTGTGCTACTCTCATTTGAATTGCCAGTAATATAATCGCCATATCGTTATCATGCCACGGTTTTCCGAAGCATTCACGTTAGGTCCAAAAGAAGGTTATAGGATTCATTGCGAACCATGGAATCACACCGTGAACGTATGGCACCTCCCGTTTGATTTTGGATAGACCTACGTCTACCATTATCGACCATCTATTACCGCACATTCCCCCTTTATTAGAACACGTCGAGGTGAAGACCGAACTGTAACTTTCCAGACTGACCCTCATTGGAACCACCCTTTCGATGCCCCGATGGGCTTTTCCACTCGTGATCGACCCAGGAATGACGCGGTCCTTTTCCGTTATGAGCAATCACACGTGGGGTTTGCGTGGAGCGAGCCGGGGGCGCGAAAGTTCGCTCTTATAAAGTTGACAGCGATGGTGCCTGCAATTCGCTAGATTCCGTATGTGGTGACACCGTGTTACGGGAACATATCTGCCTCGAGTTTTCTTTGGTACCGGCCATGTCTGGTAAAGCCGCCAAAGAAATACACGTCCCGTCGCACGAGGCATTCGACCCCACACCTAATTTAGTGAGTTGCGCTTTCAACACGTCAACGTGAACAACGGAACGCCCCATCTCTCTGATCCGAGTATTATAGCCGTCCAGATTTTCGAAAACCAAGGAAAAAAAATTGCGTGGCCCACGAGCTGCGCGCGCAATTTACCCTGAACCGACGGGTTCGAATTTCGAATGAGGCTGCGACGCGACGACGGACTTAGTGATAAGCGCATAAGCAGGCAACGCCTTATCCACGCGGCCGTCGAGTCCCCTTTGGGGCCAGTCGCTCAGCGGGGATTAGATGAATCATCTACGACACGCAAATCTCTCTTTTTCTTCAACTGGTAAGGCCTCTCTGATCGCTCATGAGGATCGTGTGTACCCTTGCGCCACGCGCGTCGCCGCACTGCCCGCTGTCCTGGGGTCCTGGCCGCAGTGCCTACAATTTTGGAACTGATGCATCATGGGCGACGCGATGCCAACACCATATCCCGTACCGCCAGGGAGATGATACGTTGGCGTCCATCACAAAGCGGGGGCTTTAATAGACTAACACGTCTTGTTGCCGTTTACCAGTGCCTTATCATTCTAAACTTTCTTGCACGTGTCTAGAGACACCTACACGCACACATACATCAGCGAGTTACACGTAGCCGCCTCGATTTCACCTTCCGGAAAGGTGTTTTGGTCATCGGAAACCACCCTCGAAGTTTTTTTCTCGTAGAGCCATTTCTATCTCCCCGTGTACTTTGATAGGACACTTCCATACCAAATGTAAGCTCCAGGGCAATCGGGCAACTGCATTCAAGAAGCGGTGCGCCGGTAACTCATGATGAACAACCAATTGCGAGAACCTTCCTCACGGCCGCATTTGAATTCGCTGATCTGTACAACTCATTTCCCACTTTGAGCCAAATTCAACGACACAGAAGCAGGCAGACATTGAAGCAAAGGAATCACATTCGAAAGGGAAATGCACGACCACGGGACAAGGCCTCGTAAACAAGGACTTGTTGCGCGTCGTGCAGCGACAAATTGCTCATTGGATAGCACATATTACACGAGGTAAAACACATGAAAATTCATATATTCGCGATCATAGACGGCGTCCCCGGCGACCACCCTGTCATGGGTCAGCAAGATAAAACGCTAGCAGAAAATCGGGGCTGACCTTGCGACGCGTAGAGTCAGTCGGGATAGGGGTGACATCCTCGATGCGACCAATGCGCATCCCAGAACGCGCGAGGGCACGAAGGGCACTCTGCGCACCAGGGCCAGGGGTCTTGGTGCCAGTTCCGCCCGTCGCACGTAACTTGACGTGGAGTGCAGTGATACCAACCTCGCGGCAACGAGTAGCGACATCCTGGGCAGCAAGCATGGCCGCATAAGGAGAAGACTCGTCACGATCAGCCTTGACTTTCATTCCGCCTGGCGAGAAAGTTAGATGTGAGCGGACGTCTAGCAGGACCATTTGCGCTCACCTGTCACACGAGAGATCGTCTCCTTGCCGGACAAGTCGGTGACATGGACAAATGTATCGTTGAACGAGGCATAGATGTGGGCAACGCCGAACACGAGCTCGCCCTCGCTGACCTGTGGTCCTAGCTGGACAGTGGTTTCTTGTGCGACACGCGCTTTTTTGGGAGGCTATCCGGATGTCAGCAAACCCATCCATCGAACAGCTGACCACTTCTGCTATTCAGAAGCATGGCAGAGTGCAAATCCATTTCGGCTCATGAGGACGTACCATTTTCTGAGCTTTTGTGGTAACGAAAACTTGAATTTGAGCTTAGGAGGAGGTCATAGCACTCGCAAAATTAGAGTTACATCGGAGTCGGTCAATGCCGTAAGTAAACATGCACATACAAGTGGCCCGTGCTCGAGCACG